>Ga0137407_10003391_pt1 | contig 10594 bp, 8 predicted proteins | sample CZOMad2_2_16fung_FD_108410 | JGI IMG/M metagenome (GOLD analysis project Ga0137407, IMG submission 108410) | Vadose zone soil fungal communities from Angelo Coast Range Reserve, California, USA - CZOMad2_2_16fungal (Illumina Assembly) | ecosystem: Environmental > Terrestrial > Soil > Vadose zone...
CAAAAGCTTCAGCCGTTCGAGGAGAACCCCAATGCTCAAATAATTGATATGGTCCACCGACTTAAGATTGAGAATAACCTTCGTTCGTTCCTTTTCAATCAGCGAACCGATGGCGTTCTTGATCCGGATCATTTCACGAAAATCGATATCGCCAGTGACGTCGAGCACTGAGATATCTTGGATAGGCTTTCGCGCTAGCATTCACTCTTCTCCTTTCACCGACTTCGGCCGCCGCTTGCTCCTCTAGAGTCCCAGATCGCCGAGAAAATCAGGATCCTGCATTAACTTGTCTTCGGCCTCGACAAAGATTTTCTTCCACGCTTCTCGATCCCACACGCGAAACTTTTCGAGAGCCGATACCAACACGATGTCCCTCTTTAGATCGGCGTATTTTCGCAGCACGGGAGGAATCAGAACCCGGCCATGGGTATCAAGACTGCACTCGCAAGCCGACCCAAGGTAATAATTTTGAAACCGCACGACGCGAGGATCGAACTTAGGCTTCTTGCGGATTTCCTCTTCGAACCTTAGCCACGCGTCGATCGGATACACATCGAGGCAACGCTGTCCGTCGATCACAAAGTTCGTAATGATGATCCGTTCGTCGCCCTTGCCGATCAGCACGTCGCGGAACTTCGACGGGATGCTGAGACGTCCCTTGTTGTCCAGGGTGTGCTCAAAGCTGCCACGAAACATGGTTTTCTAACTGCTAATAGATTAATTGCGGAGAAACTTATCCCACCTTTTCCCACTAGGCGCCACTTATAACTTGCTCTCTACCACCTGTCAACAAAAAAGATTGTAATTTTGGGGACTTTTTTGGTTTTTTGCCGCTTGCCCGGCAGGAAACTGAAGACGCTTTGAAGGCTCTGGTAAAATGCTCGCCGAGCAGGGGTTACAGGCGAGAGCAGGATTCCTGAAAATCAAAAATCATTGGGTATCAGCCTGGATTCCATAACGGCGCGGAGGGAGGCTCAGTGTACGAATTACTGAGCCCGGCACTCGCTTTGTAGATTTGGCAATGCCCGAGGGGAGATGCGAGCGTTGCAAGATTGTGGGCTAAAGTGGATTGGTAAGCCGGATTCTGTTGTGACCCATAACTCAAGTCACAGCGATCATTCATCTTGCCCCTTGATTGCTCAAGGGGTCGAGCGACCATACCCGAGGGCTATGGGCGGACTACCCAACCCTCCTATTTGGCCTTGCTCCAGGTGGGGTTTGCCATGCGTTCACCATCGCTGGCGAACCGGTGAGCTCTTACCTCGCCTTTTCAACCTTACCCGTCGCCGAAGCGCCAGGCGGTATGTTTTCTGTGGTACTTTCCCCCGATCACTCGAGGCCGCCGTTAACGGCCACCCTGTCCTGTGGAGTCCGGACTTTCCTCCCCTCGTGCGTGAGCACGGAGAGCGATCGCTAAATCCACTTTAGCCCGCAGTTTATCGCTTGGCCACGTCGTCGATGCCCTGATTGGCCAAGCGATCAGCCAATTTATTCATCTCACGACGCACGTGAAGAATACGATACGAGTCAAATTGACGCAATAATGTCATCGCGCGCTGAAACAGCACTTTTAACTTTTCGTCTTTGACCCGATATTGGTCATTCAATTGCCTGACCAAAAGCTCCGAATCGCTTTGCACGATGATGGTCTTTCGGCCCAACTGCAGGAGCGCTTCCAGGCCCATCAACAATGCCTCGTACTCTGCGACATTGTTGGTCGCGTGACCGAGATGTCGGCTCAATTCTTTCACGACCGTGCCATTTTCGTCAATGATCGCCGCACCGCAGCCGGCTTGGCCCGGATTGCCTCGCGACGCGCCGTCGACCATTACAAGCCACGGTTTTTGCGCTTCCGACATGGCTGGCTGAATTAAGACTGCTCGACTCGCTTCAGTGGGGGAGTAAAGTTTGCTGATGACGGTGTGCGAACTGTGCTGTAATCGAGGCAAGAACTCGCGCCGCTGTCAATTTATATTCGATTAGAAGGACTAGAACTCGCTGAAAAATGGAGCGTTTTGCGCCGCACGGGATTTTGCGCGTCGCTAAGCCGACTTGGCCTGTTGTTCCGCCCCAGGCTTAAAGTATAGAATTCTCTGGCAACTTGGGCATAGGTTGAGTTTTTCGCTTTTGATGATTTCATTCCACAGCTGCGGCGGAATATTCATATAACATCCCTGGCAAATGCCACCCGTAACCTCCACCACAGCCGTCCCCCCGCGTCGAGAAAAAATTAGCTCGTAACGGGAAATCAATTCTCCGGCTACCTGGGAGGCAATGCTCCGTCGACGGCTCGCCGCCTCTGAAACAGCTTGGTCGATGCCCGAGATCTGTCCTTTAAGTTCCCCTTGTTTTTTCTGCCACTCGTCCTGCATCGCTGCCATTTCCGCTTCCTTGGCCTGAATTTGCGCCTTGATGCCGTCGATTTCTTCCATAATTGTAATGAGAGTTTCCTCTAGCTCACTGTTGTTTTGTTTCAACTGTTCGATTTCGCGCTGCAACGCTTGAAGTTCTTTTGCGTTTTTGATGCGGTTCATGCGCATCCGCTTGTCCATCGCCTTCTTGCCTTCATCCTGAAAAACGCGGTCCTTTTCCAAGCGTAATTTTTCCTTTTCGGCATAGGCGGCAGCCAGGGTCTCGATTTCACGTTTTTTGGCCTGAATTTGATGCTCCTTACTTTCGATCTCGCTAAGCAAACCTTGCTTGCGTCCGGTGTGCTCTTTTATTTCGCGATCAACGGTTTGCAGCGAAGCCAATATCTCGATTTGCGTATGCAACTGTGATTCCCCCCGTTTAGCAAAAAAAAATGCACCCGTTTGGGTGCATTTCTGAAACTGCAATGCTGGTCGTTAAATATCGTTTTAGTGCTAATTCGATTCACTCCAACCAAAGCCCTTAACAATTTATCTATATCGATTCTTCTTCGTTGTCAAAGCCACCCTCACCGCTCACGGCTCGTATCTTCGCCTCGAGGGGCGTCGCATGCCGACGCGTCCGATTGGCCGGTCTGGCCGGCGGCTAAGGTCTTCAACGAACATTCGGCCGAGGCTGCTGGTTTCTTAGCTGGCGGCCCATATTATTGGTCGTGCGCATGACGTCGCCGATCCAGACCGTCAACTCATTTAGCCTGCTGCCATTGTTGGAAGTAATTTCCGACCAGGACAGGCCGCGTTGGTACTGCTCCACTACTCGATTAATGGAACCGCGGCCCAAATATGAAACCCCGCGTAGCGCCGCGTACTGGCCATACCCTACTCGAAGCTGCTGGCGCTCTTGAAACACGATTTGTGGACTGGTGCGCAGCTCGTATGCCAACGCTTCGACGACGGGGCGCTCCCCACTCTGCTCTTCCACAAAACGGTTGATCGCCGACATGCGTTTTAAAAGTTCACGCTCGGACTTGGCGGTCGCTGTGTCGAGCGACTGCGGTGACGGTAGTGTTTCGATTCGCGCGGCGCTCGCGTGATAGTAGTTGAGCGCTTCCGGCAAGAAGGAACGCAACTGGTGGATCCGTGTTTCATAACCCGGGTGCGTCGAAAGGAATTCTGGCGGGGCGCCTTTGGCACCCTCCTTTTTCTCCATCCGTTCCCATAACTCTAGCGCGGTCCGAGGATCATAGCCTGCTTTGGCCATCAGAATGAGACCGATCCGATCGGCCTCCGTCTCTTGCGACCGGCTAAACGGCAACGCCACGCCGACACCAGCGGTTATCCCATAAGCTTGCAACACTTGATTGGCCAGAGCTGGATTTCGTCCGAGCGCGACGCCGAGACCAACTCCGCCAAGTTGCACCAACATACCCTGACTCATTCGTTCCGCCGGATGGCGCGCCAGCGCATGGGCTACCTCATGACCCAGCACCACTGCCAGTCCGGCTTCATCTCGCGCCGGGCCGAAAATGCCGGTGTAAACGGCGACCTTGCCACCCGGCACGGCGAAAGCGTTCACCGTTTCCGGATCGTTAATGACGGTAAACTCCCACTTGTAGTCGGGTTTGTTGGCTGCGCGAGCGATTCGCTCGCCGACCTTACGCACGATCCGTTCCGCATCGGCGTCATGCGTCACCACGCTATCGCGTAAATGATGCCGATAAGCGTCATCGCCGAGGGACGCTTCTTGGCCCTCTGAAACCAAAATGACCTGACTTCTGCCCGTGTACGGAGCCGTCGCGCAACTCGCAACCAAACTGACCGACAAGATCAAAGCCAAGATTTGTTTCATGACCAGATCGCGCACTCTCCAGCGAACGAAGTTGCAGCTAGAGACATATGGCCCACCAGAAATAGTAGCTTTTGGAATTTGCCGACGCAAGAAACGGTTTTGCCACTGGCAAAACGATCAAAGAAAACATTCTTGAATCAATCAGAGACCCATCTTACCGGGATTCATGATGTTGTTTGGATCCAGCGCTCTTTTGATTTGCTGCATCACGTCCAGACCATAGCCGTGCTCTTCGGCCATGAGCGGCGCCAGCTTTACCCCGACGCCGTGGGTGTACTCCATCGACCCCCCCATCTGCTGCACTAGCCGGAGCAATTCTTCGATGGTCTCCTCCAAGGCGAGTTGAGCGTTCGGCGTGTCTTCATCGTCACCGCTTAGCCGCATGGAAAACAGCTCCGGTTGCACCCATAACCCGCTCTCTTCCAAGCGCACGTTACGCCGTTTGATGATTTCTTGCGCAGCGCGCTTAAAGGCGAGAACTTTCGATGCTGGCAGCGCGACGTGAATCCAATCGCGATAGACACCGTCCCGGCCACGCTCGCGACGCTGGCGCCGATTGCGCATGAAGCGGCGCGCAATCTCATGACGTCCGCGCCAAAACTCTTCTGGCTCTCTGCGGCTGAGCGGCTTGCCGCCGTGCTCCGCACAGATCGTAGCTGCCTGTTTCTCCTCCGTCGTGACGATCGCTTCGTTGCCTTCGAAAACCAGATAGAGCAATGCGCCGGGCTCGTGCCTGTCTTCATCGTCGCCGTAGTCGAGCATTGCCGGTCGTAGACGCCGCTGAAACATTTGCTGAATTGCGGCATAGCCCTGTTCGAAGGAAGAAAAGAGATAGCCGCTGAACAGGCGCGTCTCGGGCCGCGGAAAAATTCTGACGGTCGCTTCCGTGATGATCCCGAAACAACCCTCGGCGCCGATCAAAAGCGCATTGAGATCGAGCCCCGCTGAATGCTTTGACACCGCGCGCGTGCGGAGAATCTCTCCGCTCGGCATCACGGCTTCCAAACCTAGTACCTGTTCGCCCATGGAGCCGTAGATCCCGGCTCGATAGCCGACACTGTTAGTCGAAATCGCGCCGCCGACCGTGGCCACGGGGACCGTCCACGGATCGTGTCCCAGAATGAAACCCACGTCGTTTAACTTCTCATCAAACGACTCGAGAACAACGCCCGACTGCACGCGGGCAGCACGCGCCTCAACGTCGATTTCGAGTATGCGATTCATAGCGCGCAGATCGACGACCATACTGGGTCGAATCGACAATGCGCCCCCCATGAGTCCTGAGCCCCCGCCAAATGGTACGATCGAAATTTTTTCCGCGTTGGCAAACTGCACGATGCGACGGACCTCGTCCGTGGATTGCGGTCTTACCACGCAAATCGGCGACTGAAGCTGCGGATGATGGCGTGGATGGATTCGCCCTTCACTCAGGGCATCCCAGGAGAGTTCATCCAGTTGCACTGAGTCAGTCGAGATCCGCACGGGATCGATCCACGTCGAGAGCTTTGTAAGAATGTTGTCCATCAGACTGACACAAGACGTTTACCGACCCGTCGTGAAACGAATCATAGCGCAATCCTCGGGTGCGAAAAAGCACCGCCTAGTTTCACCGCCATAGCAAATTGAGATGTGAAATTCTGAGCGAGGCGAAGACGCGCTAGAGCAACGTGCCACGCAAAACCGCTGCCGCGACGGTGAAATAGATCACCAAACCTGTAACGTCAACCAAGGTCGCCACGAATGGCGCCGACGCGCTCGCGGGGTCGAATCCTAATCCGCGCAAGACGAATGGCAGAATCGACCCGGCCACGGCCCCCCATAAAACAACACCCACGAGGCTAAGCGCCACGGTTAACGCCACGAGAAAATAGTGCTCGCCGTAGGCGTCGAACAGACCCTGCCACAAGAGAATGCGAACAAGCCCGATCGAAGCCAAAATTAACCCGAGCCCTAGGCCGGTCACCACTTCCCGGCGAATAACACGCCACCAGTCGCGGATTCGTACTTCGCCGAGCGCCATTGCACGAATCACGAGTGTGGTGGCTTGCGATCCAGAATTGCCGCCGCTGCTGATGATCAGCGGCACGAATAACGCCAACACCACCGCGCGGGCGATCTCGGCCTCAAATTGCCCCATCGCCGTCGCGGTGAGCATTTCTCCCAGGAAGAGAGCAGCCAACCAGCCTGCGCGCTTGCGGATCATCCGCAATAACGGCACCTGAAGATAAGGTTCCTCCAGTGTTTCCACGCCGCCGAGTTTTTGAATATCTTCGGTCGCTTCTTCTTGGACCACATCCACGATGTCATTGAGGTTGACGACACCTTTGATTCGTCCTTCCGCGTCGACCACCGGCATCATGAGCAGATGATGGCGCATAAAAAGCTTGCTGAGCGCCTCTTGATCCAGATCTTCCGGGGCCGAAATCACTTCAGTGCGCATGATGTCCCGGACAAGCTTGTCTCCCGGCGCAACCAAAAGATCGCGGAATGATACCACGCCGAGCAGATGTTCTTCCGGGTCCACGACAAAAACGTAGTAGACCGTCTTCTCCCGCGAGCGCGCGTCTCTACGCAGATAACTGATCGCCTCGTCGACCGTCATGTCGGTACGCAGGCGGGAGTAGCGCGTATTCATTAGCCCGCCGGCTTCGTCCTCGGCGTAGTCGAGAAGCCCCTTGACTTCCCGCCGCGTCGCCTCGTCAAGAAGTGAAAGCATATTCTCACGTTCCTCGATCGGAACTTCTTGAATCAGGTCGGCGGCGTCATCCGGCGCGAGCAATCGCATCCACAAGCGCCGTTCGCCCAACGGAAGGGCGAGCAGGAGTGCAGCGCGATCGCGCGCGTTCAGCTGCAAGAAAAAGTCGTCAGCATCGTCCCGTGCTAAATATTCGAATCCTTCGACGCGTTCTTCCAACGAAAGCACGGGCCAGGCTTCGTAGAGCTCAGAAGGTGTGAAATTCTTTTCTGGCATGGGTTGCGGGTTCCAGCCGTGTTGTGAAAAGCGGTAGCCTCACATACGTAACACATCGACCCAGCCGCGCAAAGGCAGCCGAGTTACATTTGGAAGAAAGATGAAAAGACTTGTGCGGGTACTGTCGCTAAGAAAACCTCAGTATGAATCTTTCTGACCGTCCGGCTTGCCAACAGCGACTGAATTAGATCCGCGAAGAAACCGAATGATTTGAACCGGCAGCCATCGCGGGATAAGGTCGGCCAAAACGTCCCATGCTCGCCATCATCCTCGGCCTCTTTGCTTCCTTTTGGTTCGCCGCGTCCATGATCCTCATCAACCGGGGAGTACTGGCAATCGACTATTTTCGCGGCTTGCTGACCAACCTAGGCGTCAACGCGCTGTTTCTTTGGCTCTACGTCGTGCTCTTCGTCGACAGCATCGACCTCGGGACGCCCGCCAATCTCATTTTCGTTTTGGTCGGCATCTTCGTTCCCGGCGTCGCGCGTTTTTTCATGTTCAAAGGAATCGAGCGACTCGGCGCATCCATAACGTCGTGTTTAACCAACAGCACACCACTTTTCGCCACCTTCTTCGCCATTTCATTTCTGCAAGAACGACCCACCATGACCAATCTTCTCGGCACACTCTCCATTGTCTCCGGCATCATCGCTCTCTCTTGGAAGGGTGCCACCAAGACCTGGCGCACGCGCGATCTCCTGTTCCCGCTTACCTCTGCTTTTCTCTTCGCCGCCCGCGACAACATGGTCCGTTTCGGCCTATTGCACATCGATTCGCCGATCGTGGGCGCGGCGATCGCGGCGAGTACCTCGTTCGTGACCATGTCCATCATCTATCTCGCATTTGAGAAAAACCCACCGCTTGGCAAATCGGTACGGCGCGGCTTTGGGCTCTTTGCTGTCGCCGGATTCATGAACTTTCTTTCGTATGTCTTCGCCTACACCGCCCTCAGCATGGAGCGCGTTTCCCTCATGTCGCCGCTCATCAACGGCTCTTCGCTTTTCATCCTGCCGCTCTCCGCGTTGTTTCTGAAAGGTGTCGAGCAACTCACGCCGCGCAAGATCGGCGCGATAGGTCTGGTGATCATCGGGGTCTTTCTAATTTCGTGGGAAAAACTTTAATCGAAACGGACGGAGGGTTTCGGAGAAGACGTTAAAGCTCTTAGTGCACCGTCGGTCCGGAGTCGTCGTCTTTGCCGCCGGGATAAACTTGGAAGCGGCGTTTGAGGCGGGCGAGGCGGCGGCGGTCGAGGTAGTCTTTGATTCGGTCCCAGGGATTGCCGCCGCGGAGATAAAGGTAACCGAAAACCATACCGCCGAGATGGGCTAAGTGTGCGATACCGCTCTGCCCTGCCGTGATCGATGAATAGAGCGCGATCGCCCCGATGATCCATACGAAGTGTTTCATCTTGATCGGAAACAGAAAATAAAAATAGACGATTCGGTTAGGATAGATGAGACCGTAAGCCAGCAGAATACCATAGACTCCCGCTGACGCGCCGATGCTCGGTCCCATCTGGTTGGGTAGGAAGAGGGTATTGAGGATGCCGCCGCCGATAACGGTAATAAAGTAATAGCGCAGAAAAAAACTGCTTCCCCAGCGCCGCTCCAGATCGCAGCCGAACATCCAGACCGCCAGCATATTGAACAATAGATGAAACAGCCCGCCGTGGAGAAACTGGTAGGTAAAAAGTTGCCAAAGGTAAAACTCGTGCAAAACCAGGGGCGGGACCAGACCGAAATAAAAAGCCAGCTGGTAATCCACGCTAACACCCACGATTGTTTGAATGGCAAAGACGGCGACGTTGGCGATCAGCAAAAACTTGACCGCCGGCGTCACGCTGCCGCCACCGAACATGATCTGTCGAGTCTGGTATTGCATTGGAGCGTAGTTTAACTTTTCGCTGTCGGTGTTTAAAGACGACTCGGTCTTAAACTACCCGCCCAGGTAAGCTTGTCGGACTAAATCATTCCCGGCCAGCTCGCTGGACGTTCCTTTGAGAATCACTTCACCAGTCTCTAAAACGTAACCTCGATGCGAAATAGCCAGCGCCATGACAGCGTTCTGTTCGACCAGCAACACGGTCACGCCGGCTTTGTTGATGGTGCGTATGGTTTCGAGGATCTGCTCGACGATCTTCGGCGCAAGGCCCATGGAAGGTTCGTCGAGCAGCAAAAGTTTTGGCTTGGCCATGAGCGCCCGGCCGATGGCGAGCATCTGCTGCTCGCCGCCGGAAAGCGTGCCGGCATACTGTTTTTGTCGCTCTTTCAGTCGTGGAAACATTTGAAAAACGAAATCCAGCTCCGCGCCGAGCACGCGCTTGTCGCGCGTGTAACCCCCGATTTTAAGATTTTCCAGCACGGTAAAGCGCGGAAAAACTCTTCTGCCCTCTGGCGCATGAGCGACGCCGCGGCGAACGATCTCATGGGCCTCGATGTTCTCGAGCATCGCTCCTTCGAGTTCGATGGACCCTCGCTTGGGTCGTAGCAGTCCGGAAAGCGTTTTCAGCGTGGTGGTTTTGCCCGCGCCGTTGGCGCCCAGAAGCGTCACCAGTTCGCCTGTTTCGATCGAAAAGGACACGCCTTTCAGCGCATGGATAGTATCGTAGTAAACGTGGATGTCGTTAACTTCGAGCATGCTCCACCCACGATCCCTGTCCGAGATAGGCTTCGATGACGCGCGGATCCTGGCGCACTTCCTCGGGACGGCCCTCGGCAATTTTTTCGCCGTAATCCAACACATGGACGCAATCTGAAATTCCCATGACCACCCGCATGTTGTGTTCGATCAGTAAAATCGCTCTGACGTAGGTTCCTAAGAGTTCTTTGAAAAGCGCCATCAGCGATTGCGCTTCCGAGGTACTCATACCCGCCGTCGGCTCGTCGAGGAGCAAGAGCTTTGGCTCGGCAGCCAGGGCACGGGCAATTTCCAAGCGGCGCTGTTCGCCATAAGACAATTGATGCGCCCATTCATTCTCGCGACCGCTGAGTCCAGTGAGCTCAATCAGCTCCATCGCCCTGTGCTGTGCGCCTTTTTCCTTTTCATGAACTCCTTGGAGGCTCAACAAGATTGCCGGCAAGCTTGTTTTTAGCCGCGCGTGCATGCCCACCAACACGTTGTCCAACACGGTCATGTGCGAAAACAAGCGAATATTTTGAAATGTCCGACTGATGCCGGCGCTGGTGATTCTCTCGGGCTTTAACCCGACGAGTGAGCGATCGAGAAAGCGCATTTCACCTTCGTCCGGCCGGTAGATTCCCGTCAAGGTATTGAAAAGCGTGGTTTTGCCGGCGCCGTTGGGGCCAATGAGCGAGGCGATCATGCCCTCTTCCAACTCCAGGCTCACGCGCGTGAGCGCCTGCAAGCCGCCGAAACGTTTCGAAACGCCGCGGAGTTCGAGCAATG
>Ga0137407_10003394_pt1 | contig 10590 bp, 9 predicted proteins | sample CZOMad2_2_16fung_FD_108410 | JGI IMG/M metagenome (GOLD analysis project Ga0137407, IMG submission 108410) | Vadose zone soil fungal communities from Angelo Coast Range Reserve, California, USA - CZOMad2_2_16fungal (Illumina Assembly) | ecosystem: Environmental > Terrestrial > Soil > Vadose zone...
ATCGGCTCGACCATCGGCAGCTTCCGCATCGAGTCCTGGCTCGGCAAGGGGGGGATGGGCGAGGTCTACCTCGGCTACGACCCGCGCCTGGAGCGCCGGGTGGCGGTCAAGACCATCCGCGCCGAGCAGCGCCTCTCGGCGGTCAACAAGGCCCGCTTCCTGCGCGAGGCCCGCCTGCTCGGCAAGCTCGGCCATCCCGCCATCTGCCAGGTCTACGACCTCATCGAGACCCCGCAGGCGGACTTCCTCATCCTGGAGTACATCGAGGGGCTGACCTTGCGCCACCTCGCCCGGCGCGAGGCGCTCCCCTTCGAGCGCAAGCTCGACCTCGCCGAGAAGATCGCGACCGCCCTGGCGGCCGCCCACAAGGAGCAGATCGTCCACCGCGACCTGAAGGCGGACAACGTGATGGTCACCCCGGCGGGGGAGGTCAAGGTGCTCGACTTCGGGGTCGCCCGCTCGCTCTCCGAGCCGGGGCTGCTCCGGCTGGTCGGCCCGCCGGTCCTCCCCGGCCTGTATCCCGGGGAGAGCGACGGGGACGACCCGACCCTGGCGCAGGGGCCGTCCTGGGGGCCGGACGACGACCCGGGCACCCGCGGAGATACCGAGGACCTCACCCGCCACGGCTTCATCGTCGGGAGCCTCCAGTCGATGAGCCCGGAGCAGGCGATGGGCGGGGAGGTCACCACGGCCTCCGACCTCTACTCCTTCGGCGCCCTCCTCCAGGAGCTGGTGACCGGCGAGCCGGTCTACGAGGCGGAGAGCGAAATCGCCCTGCTCGCCAAGGTGACGCGGGCCGAGACCCGGCCGCTCCCGCCGACCCTCGACGCCGACCTCGCCCGGCTGCTCCACGACCTGCTGAGCCTCGACCCGCGGCGCCGGCCGACGGCCGAGGCGGCCGCGGAACGCCTGCGCGCTCTGCGCGCCAAGCCCCAGCGCCTGCGCCTGCGTCGCCTGCGGCGCCGGGCCGTGGCGGCGGCCTTCGTCCTCCTTGCCCTGGGCCTCGCCACGGTCTCCTGGTTCGCGGTCGAGGCCAACCGCGCCCGCCGCGAGGCCGAGCGCCGGCGCCGGCAGGCCGAGGGGCTGATCGGCTTCATGCTGGGCGACCTGCGCCCCCGGCTGGAGCGGGTCAACCGGCTCGACGTGCTGGACGCGGTGGGCGACCGGGCGCTCGCCTATTTCAGCGACCTGCCCGAGGGCGAGCTCACCGGGCGGGAGCTGGTCCGGCGGGTCCAGGCGGTCCGCCAGATCGGCGAGGTCCGCTACGGGCAGGGGAACCTCCCCGCCGCCCTGGTCGCCTTCCGCCGCGCCGCGGACCTCGCCGGGAGGCTGGTGGCGCGCCATCCCACTCCCGCGGAAGGGGTCGCCGAGCAGATGACCGCCCAGTCGTGGATCGGCCAGGTCCTCTACGACCAGCGGCAGACCGCAGCCGCCCTCGCCGCCTGGCGGGAGACCGAGCGCCTGGCCCGCCGGCAGCTCGCCCGCCGGCCCGGCGATGCCGAATGGCAGGCCGCGCTCGCCACGGCCGAGCACAACGTGGGCACCGTCCTGGAGCTCCGTGGCGACCTCGAAGGCGCCCTCCGCAACTACCGGGAGAGCCTGGCGCTCCAGCGCGCGATCGCCGCCCGCACCCCACGGGACGCCGAGGCCCAGGCGGGCGTTGCCGCCACCCTCTCGTTCCTGAGCGACACCCTGGAGCGCCAGGGGGACCTGGCCGGCGCCCTGGCCGAGCGGCGCGCCTACCTGGCGATCGAGGAGAACCTCGCGGCGCGCGACCCCGGCAACCCCATAAGGCGCTACGACCTCGCCGTGGCGCGCGGCTTCCTCGCCGGCCTCCTCGCCGTGCGCGGGGAGCGGGCGGCGGCGCGCGCCGAGTACGAGAACGGCCTCGCCGTCTTCACCGCCCTCGTCGCCGGCGACCCGGGCAATGCCCAGGCCCAGCGCTGGCTGGGCGCCTTCCACTCCGCCCTGGGCGCCCTGGTCCTGGCTGGAGATGCTGGAAAACCCGATGGCGATCCGCGCCAGGCCCGCGAAGCGCTCGGGAAAGCCCGCGCCCTCTTCGAGCCGCTGGTGGCCAAGGACCCGCAGAACCCCGATTTCCGCCGCCAGCTCGGGGTCTGCCGCAGCCGCACGGCGGCGGCCCTGGCGGCGCTTTCCCCCGGCGATCTCGGCCCGGCCCTCGCCGAGGCCCGGGCCGCCGAGGCGATTCTGGCGCCGCTCGCCCAGGGCGCTCCGGAGGAGCCCACCCGCGGCCTCCTCGCCGAGGCGGCGGTCACCCTGGGCCGCATCGAAGCGGCGCGCGGCGACCGCGCCGCGGCCCAGGCCGCCTGGGAGCGGGCGCTCGCCCTCCTGGCTCCCTGCCGGCGGCCGCTCACCGACTGGAAGCTCCTCTCGCCCTGGGTGCAGGCCATGCTGTCGCTCGACCGGATGGAAGAGGCGCGGCCGGCGGTCGCCCGGCTGCGGGGAATGGGCTTCGTGAGCCGGGAGGTCGAGGCGCTCTGCCGGGCGAAGGGAGTGGGGTAGGGGAGCGAGCCTCACTCCTCGGGATGGGTGAGAATCCGCTCGATCCGCCGGTCGGGGACGAGCCACATCACCGCGACCGAGACGTAGAGGGCGAGCGACACCGTGGGCCGGACGAAGGCGAAACCGACGGCAGCGGCATAGAGGACGACCGAGACGATGCCCTTGAAGTCCTCGCCGATCGCCTTCGCCAGGGTCGATTCCCGGCCATGGAGGGCGACGAGCAGCCGGGCCAGGATGAAGTAGGCGCACCCGGCGAGGAGGAGGTCGACGCCATAGATGGCGACCGGCACCGGCGCCTTGGGGTTCTCGCCCATCCAGGCGGTGGCGAAGGGGACGAGCGACAGCCAGAAGAGCAGGTGCAGGTTCGCCCAGAGGATCCGCCCGTCGACCCGCTTGACCGCCTGGAAGAGATGATGATGGTTGCTCCAGTAGATCCCCAGGAAGACGAAGCTCAGGACATAGCTCGAGAACACCGGCAGGAAGTCGGAGAGCGCCGCCCAGTCGGTGCCGTGCGGCACCTTGAGCTCCAGGACCATGATGGTGATGAGGATGGCGATCACGCCGTCGCTGAAGGCTTCCAATCGTCCCTTGCTCATCGTCGCCTTAGAGGCTGTGAAAAAATTGGCCCCCTACCTCACGGGTCTTCGTAGAGACGTCCCCAGCCGCCGTCCGGAACTTCCCCGGAATCACCTCCGTCGGGGCGTCTCCGCAGTCCTCAGACGCCTGAGGTCTCGATGGCGTTGGGAGACGCCCCGACGGCGCGGTAATGGCAAGGATTTCGATAGCGCCTGGGGCGTCTCTACAGGAATCTCCGCGTGCGACCCGATTTTTTCACACCCTTTCAGAGGAGTGCCCGCGAGCAGAGCCGACGTGTCGAGCCGGAAGCGCAAGGCCATCACCCTTCGGTGGAACGCTCTGCCACGAGCTCGGCCACGGCATCACGTTCCGGTGAGAACCTGCGGCCGGCACCCAGCAGGCGACGTGCGCGTTCCCCGCGATCAGGAATCACCCGGACCAGGATCTCGTCACGGCCCTCGACCGGCTGCCAGTCGAGCCTCCAGCCCGGCTTGATCCCAAGCTTCCGCCCGACCTCGGCCGGGATCGTGACCATGTTTTTCTGGGTAACGGTCGTAATCATGGAAAGATCTTCCTCCATGGAAGCGCGTGGGTCAAGGTAGCGGCGGTTGGGATCTTCGAGGATGCGTCCTCTCAAGAGTCCGGACCTACGGCCACGCATCGAGGCGACGAGGAGACCTTCACGTCCGCGAAGCGCCTGGCACCTGCCGGGTGGTTGCTCCAGTAGATCCCCAGGAAGACGAAGCTCAGGACGTAGCTCGAGAGCACCGGCAGGAAGCCGGAGAGCGCCGCCCAGTCGGTGCCGTGCGGCACCTTGAGCTCCAGGACCATGATGGTGATGAGGATGGCGATCACGCCGTCGCTGAAGGCTTCCAATCGTCCCTTGCTCATCGTCGTCCTTCCGAGGAAAGCCGGATCATATCCGGGAGGGCTTGGCTTTCGGAGTCCCGCTGGCGGGTCCTCGTTAGCGCCGGGAATGAAATGTTTTCGCGCCGGTGATCACCCTTGGTGAGATGAGTTCCAGCGTCCTACTTTCCAAGGAGCGTGCCCGGATGCCACGTTTCGCTCTCCGCCGAGTCGTGCTCGCCGTCGTTCTGGTCGCCCTGCCCGGCCGTCTCACCCTGGCCGATCCCCCGGCGCTGGCGCCCCCGGCCCAGGCGGAGGAGTTGGCGCACGCCCAGGATCGGTTGCTCCAGAAAGATTACAAAGAGGCTGTCAAGGCGTTTCGCCAGTCCGACAAGCTGGCCCACGGTAACTGCGCCGAATGCCAGCTGGGGCTCGCCCGGGCGTTCAATCGGTTGGGCGCCTATAAGGACGCCGAGAAGAGCGCGGCCGAAGCCTTGCGGCTTGCCGGCAGCGACCTCTCTCTCGAGATCCTGGCGACGAGCGAGCAGGGCTTCGCGGTCTTCTCGGGCGCGAGGAACGATGCAGACCGGGAGCGGGCCGCCCAGATTTTCCGCCAGGTCCTCGAGAAGAGCGGCGGCAAGGTCAACGTGGCCCGCTTCAACCTGGGCAGCGTCTTGCTGCGGCTCCACCGGGACAGCGAGGGGGTGGCGCTCCTTGAGGAGTACCTGAAGCGGGAGCCCGAGGGCGCTTTCGCCGAGACCGCCCGCTCGCTTGTCCAGAATCCCGAGCGGGCGCGCAAGCGGCTGATCCCCGATTTCGCCATGGTCACCCTCGACGGACAGTACCTGACCGCCGAGCAGCTCAAGGGCAAGGTGGTCCTAGTCGACTTCTGGGGAACCTGGTGCGCTCCGTGCCGCGCGGCCGTTCCCGCCCTGCGTGGCCTCGCCCTCCGCTTGGCGAAGGAGCCTTTCGTACTCGTGAGCGTGAGCACGGACACCAACGAGGACGCACTCAAGCAGTTCGTCGCCCAGAACGAGATGAGTTGGCCGCAGATTTGGGATGAGAACCAGGAGTTCGTCCGCAAGAGCAGCATCGAGCACTACCCGACCTACTGGGTGGTGAGCGCCGAGGGGGAGATCGTCTTCGTGCGGAGCGGCTGGGGCGAGGAGTCCGAGCGGGAGCTCTCCCGCCAGATTTCGATGGCCCTCCGGGCCGCCCACAAGATGAACAAGTCGTAGCGAGCGAGGTCTCCGACCTCAAACCGCCGAGTGTGTCTCCCTGGGAGTTCTTCATGCGGCTGTGGAAGACGTCGAACGGCTCCATGGCAGCTGCAGCTCTCCTCCAGAGATTCCGAAGTAGTCTATCAGCGACGGCTGCGACCCCGGAGGCGGCCACCACGACGGTGGAGACACGCCGGTCGGGTTTCCAGGTTCTCGGGAGGAGTTTGTGGACACTACGAGCGGCCGTGGAGACACAAACGACCGTCCTGGAGACACTACGGGGGGCCTTGTAGACACTGCGGCAGGGGTTGTAGACACAAGAAACCCGCCTGGAGACACGACCGAAGGCGCCAGAGACACGAGAGTCGGATCTGTAGACACTACGGTAGGTCGTGGAGACACAAGAATTCAAGCCGTAGTGTCTACGGACTGATTTCTAGTGTCTCCAACTCCTTCGGTAGTGTCTCCAGCCGACTTTCCAATGTCTACAGATCCTTCCCTGGTGTCTACGCGGCGAATTCTTGTAGCTACGGAGCGTTCCGTAGTGTCTCCAGGATCGTCGCTTATGTCTACAACGCCTGCTGTAGTGTCTCCAGCGACGATTCTTGTGTCTCCAGGACCGCCTCTAGTGTCTCTACGATCGGTTCCTATGTCTATGGCGGGGGCTGTAGTGTCTATAACCGGGGGCTGTAGTGTCCCAACGCCCCGGATCGTGTCTCCAGCCGCGACCCGGGTGTCTCGCGGTTCTCCGGACCGGACCGGGCGCCCGCCCGGCCCGGGGAGCCAGAGGTTCCCTACGGGAAGAAACCGGTCTGGAAAGAGATTCGCGAGATCATTCTTCCCCGCGAGACCGTGTGGCCCAGGCGACGATCCGCGGCAGCTCCACCTTCAGCCAGTCGTCGCCCGAGCGGGTCGTGTTGCTGTTCGGGCAGCCGGTCGGTAGCCCATCAGCAGGATGTCTTGGGCGGGCAGAATGTGCGTTCTCCATCGCATTCGACCCAGCCTCCTCCGCTGATCCCGTGGTGGCAGTAGGAGGTGCCAGAGCAGCTAATGAGATAGTCACCGCCACTGGCGCACACGCAATCGACCCAGGTGTCACAGGAGGTCAAGAAGATCGGCGAAGGCGTTCCGACGACCTGCGCGAAAGCTCCACACACCTGAGGATTTGGCGTCGCGCCTTGGGGCGTAGAGGTCGCTGCCTGTGCGCCAGATTGAGTCAGTAGAATAAGAAAGGCCAGTGCGAAAGCCTTGGTCATCTTCGAATGCGACATCATAGCGCTCTCCTTCTGTTTTGTTGAACTATACTACGAAAACATCAGGATTCGAAGATTCCATGATCCGGCGCGGCGCTTCCCGGACCGGGCGCCCGCCCGGCCCGGGAACCCAGGGTTCCCTACGGGAAGAAACCCGCCTGGAAGAGATTCGCGAGGTCGTTCTTCCCCGAGACCGTCGCCAGGGTCGGCAGGACGAAGATCTCCTCGATCGACTTGATGATCGAGCCGTGGTCGTAGGCGACCGTGCCGGTGAAGTTGACCTTGACGCCGGGGCCGATGGCGAGGAACGGCATCTTGGTCGTGGCGCTCCCCTCGTCCCAGGTGACGAAGATGGCGCCGGCATGGGTGTTGGCCCAGGCGATGATCCGCGGCAGCTCGGCCTTCAGCCAGTCGTCGCCCGAGCGGATCGTGTTGCTGTTCGGGCAGCCGGTGGCGCCGTGCATGTCGTTGCACAGGTTGGGCGTGATGAAGACGTAGCTGGGGATGTTGTTCGCCGCCAGGTCCGCGGCGAACGAGCTGTAGGGCTTGCTGTGCGCCACGCAGTAGGCGTTGGTCTTCGAAGGCGGATTGCCGGAGACGTCCTGGAAGAAGATGAAGGGATCGTGCTTGGGGGCGTAGAAGCCGCTCGCCGCGATGGGGCAGCCGCCGGTCGTCGCGTTCTGCCCCTCCTGGTAGGTGATCCAGGTGATGGTGGCCGAATTCTTGATCTGGGTGACCAGGTGGGCCGTGCTGCTCGTGCTGTTCGAGCTCGACGGGTTGTTGTCGGTCGTGAAGGTGTGGTCCGTGAAGGCGTTCGTCCCCGCCTCCATGTAGACGTAGTGCGGCTCGCTCGCCAGGGCGGGGAGCTCGTCGTTGAAATTGGTGGCGTGGGCGTAGGCCGGGATCAGGGTGCCGTTGATGTAGGGCGCGTCCGTCGTGTTGCCGTAGATCTGCGAGGCGTCGTGGTTTTCCATCGCGATGACGAAGACGTGCTGGATGACCGATGCCGCCGCCGGGCGGGGGAGAGCCACCAGGGCGCATGCGAGGAGAACCGCGAAGCCGAGTCGAGCACTGCGAACCATCCTGCCACCTCCAGAAGAGCGCGAATCGCCACCTTGGCGATGCGAGTTGGCATTGTGCATCATCGTATCTTCGAGAGCAATGACGAAAGGGTGAACGGCGGGTCACGATAGGATCTCCCCGATGATCGAAGCCCGCGCCGCACTCGACCGCCTGCGTGAGGGGAACCGCCGTTTCGTGGCGGGGGCTTCCGGCCGCGAGGCCCTCGACCACCCGACCCGCCGCCGGGAGCTGGCGACGAGCCAGGAGCCGTTCGCCACCATCCTCGGCTGCTCCGACTCCCGGGTGCCGGTCGAGATCGTCTTCGACCAGGGCCTGGGCGACCTGTTCGTCATCCGCGTGGCGGGAAACATCGTCGCTCCCTCTCTGGTCGGCAGCGTCGAGTTCGCCGCGGCGCAGTTTGGCACCCGGCTCGTGGTGGTCCTCGGCCACTCCCGATGCGGGGCGGTCCAGGCGACGCTCGACGAGCTGCGGCGCCCGACGCAAAACCCGCCGCGCAATCTCTATTCGATCGTCGACCATATCCGCCCCGCCGTGGAAGGATTGCTGGCGACCGGGCTCCGCGACGACCCGGAAGCCCTGGTGCAGGAGGCCGTGCGCGCCAACATCCGCGCCTCGGCCCACCAGCTGCGGCACGGCTCGCAGGTGATCGAGCAGCGGATCCAGAGCGAGGGGCTGCTCGTGGTCGGGGCCGAGTATTCGCTGGAGACCGGGGTCGTGGATTTCTTCGACGGAGTGCCGGAGGCCGGCTCGGTTTTCTCGGTCTCTCCCGAGGCCAAGCCGCTCACGCTGGAGATGGTGCAGCGGGCTCTCGAAGAGAGTTGATGGCAGTGCTCGACGTCAACCTGCTGGTCGCCCTCGCCTGGCCGAACCACGTCCATCACCAGCCAGCTCTCGCCTGGTGGCTGGCGACTCTGGATGGAAAGATCCGGAGCCTCGTACCTCGCGGACACAACGTGCCGGAAGTTCTGTCCCTGGTCCTGGAAGGGTGACCGCCGGCTAGCCGCCCCACCCGGTTCTCTCCGCTTTCTCGCTATTGGGGGTGAGGCGCCTCGTGGCGCCTCGCCACTTTCGAGACCTTCGACGAGAAAGGAGTCCCGGACGATGCGCTCTTCCCGGAGCAAGTCCGCTTTCGCCGCCACCCTGGTGGCCGCCGCCCTCGCCTTCGCGCCTGCCCTCTTCGCCGCCGTCAGCGAGACCCCGGCGCCCGCGCCGACCCCCGTACCGCCAGTCGCATTCTGCGTCGCCCCACCGCTCGACCCGACCCCCAGCGGCACCACCGCCACCGCCAACGCCCAGTTCCCCGACGACCCGAGCCTCCCCGAGCACCCGTACCTCACCTCGGCGATCCACCTCCAGGGCCTCCGCGCCAGGGTCAAGTACGCCGGCGGCCTCCTCCAGAACCCCAACATCCCCGCGTTCAAGAGCTTCACCAGCGCCGTCGTGGTCGCCAACCCCGACCCCAGCCAGACGGTGACGGCGCAGATCGAGTACTTCGACGACCAGGGCACCCAGGTCGGACCCATCCCGGCCCCGATCGTGACCCTCCTTCCCAACGGCTTTCACGTCGAGGCCGCTCTGCCGCTCGCCCCGGGCACCAGCGGCGGCACCGGCATCGGGTCGGCCCGGGTGACCGTTCTCACCGGGCCGGGGATCGTCGGCTCGGTCCTCACCCACGCCTCGATCATCGACGGCATCGGCAACCCCGTGGCCAACGGCCCGGAGATCGGCGCCAGCTCCGAGCAGCAGCTCCAGGTCGTGCAGCCGAAGACCGAGCTGTGGTGGGGGCCGCTGCCTTTGACCCTCGTCTCGCCGGTCGACGTCTGGAACCACGAGGAGCCCTTCCTCTGGGTGGTCAATCCCAATCCCCAGGTCAACAAGATCCGCATCGACCTGGTGACCTTCGACCACGGCACCGGGATCTCGACGACGACGGTCTGGCGGCACGCCACCTTGAAGCCGCAGGGGACGCTCCTGGAAAAGAGCAATCCAAACCTCGTGGGGATCGGGCTGTGGGACCAGTTCAAGATCTGGTACGCCACCCTGGGCGGCGCCGACAGGGACGTCCTGGTCCACGTGGTGAGCGAGACCGGCCTGCCGATCCTGGGCGACGGCATCATGACCGACCTCGCCGGCGACCCTGGAACGAAGAAGTTCCGTATGGTCTCCGACATGCTCGCCAATACCCCCAACTGGCGCCTCGAAGCCCCCGACTTCACTTTCGCCCCCGGCGCGTTCAAGACCGGCATCGGCCTCTGGAACACCGGCACGGTGGACGCCGGTCCGCTCACCGTCGAGTACTTCACCAGGAGCGGCGGCATCCGGCGCATCGGCTCGATCCCCAGCCTGCCGCCCAACCAGTCGGTGCGCATCACCACCGGGGTCGCCAACTATCCGTCGAATGCGACCGGCTGGGGCTGGGCGCGGATCACCTCGTGCAACCCGAGCGCCAGGCTGGTGGGCTGGCAGACCACCGAGATCCTTCCCCCGGTGGGCGACCTGATGGACCACAACCTCGAAGCCTTTGGCGACGTCCTCGACGGCAACGACGACCAGGAGCCGGGCGACGGCATCGCCGTCGTCGACAGCTCCATCCCCTGGACGCGGAAGGTCGCGCCGATCGTGAAGGTCGACCCGACCTGGTACTGGCCGGGCTACACCACCTTCGCCAACGACGCGGTGCCCAACGTCGGCCCCCACCGCTTCCGCTTCCACGATCCCAACGGCGGGGCAGGGGCCTGCAACACGAGCGGCACCTTCGGCGGCGTGATGTTTCCCAACGTCTCGACCACCTATGAGGACTCGCTGCTCTTCCCCAGCCTCGCCTGCGTCGGCATCCGCAGCGAGCGGGTGGACGTGACCACCGGGCCCTTCATCGGCATGAACGTCCTCGGCGATCCGTTCGTCGAATATGACATTCCCGGCTTCGCGGGGGTGCCGGAGGAACCGTTCAACCCGGACAACCCGAAGTTCCCGCCTCAGTGACCCGCGGGCGGCCCGGCGAGGCGCGCCAGACGCGCCAGACGATCTCGCGCCTCCCGGGTCGCCCAGTTTTTCTCTCCCAGGGCGGCGGCCAGGAGGCGGTGGCTCTC
>Ga0137407_10003396_pt1 | contig 10589 bp, 14 predicted proteins | sample CZOMad2_2_16fung_FD_108410 | JGI IMG/M metagenome (GOLD analysis project Ga0137407, IMG submission 108410) | Vadose zone soil fungal communities from Angelo Coast Range Reserve, California, USA - CZOMad2_2_16fungal (Illumina Assembly) | ecosystem: Environmental > Terrestrial > Soil > Vadose...
AACCAGATCCGCGCCCGCAACCGACTGCTGATCGTGGTCCCAGCCTGTTTCGCCATCATCTTCGTGCTGCTTTGGCTGACCTACCGCTCCGCCAAGGAGGCGGCCCACGTGATCCTCGCCATCCCCTTCGCCCTGACCGGGGGCAACCTCCTGCTCTGGGCCCTCCACGCCGCGGCCCTGCACTACGGCTGGAAGACCGAGTTCCACTTGAGCGTCGCGGTCTGGGTCGGCTACATCGCCCTCTTCGGGACGGCGGTGCAGACGGCGGTGGTGATGGTCGTCTACCTGGAGGAGGCCCTGCACCGCAAGAGCGCCGAGGGAGAGGTCACCCGGGAGACCATCCGCGAGGCGGCGGTCGAGGGGGCGGTCCTGCGCCTGCGCCCCAAGCTCATGACGGTGGCGACCGTCGTCCTCGGGCTGCTACCGATCATGTGGTCCACGGCGACCGGCTCCGAAGTCGCCAAACCGATCGCGACCCCGGTCTTGGGGGGCATGTTGTCGTCGCTGGTCCACGTGCTCATCGTCACACCGGTCATCTGGACTCTCATCAAAGAGTGGGAGCTGCGGCGCGGGCGGCTCGAAGTCGGCAAGGCGAGCGAAATTCTCAAAGCGTGAAGGAGAGGTCATGGACGAGAACACGGCTGAGGCCCTTCGGGCACATCGATTGCACAGGTAGAACTGAAAGGAGAAAGCGCGATGAAAGCAAGTTTCGGGGTAAAGGCAGTCGGTCTTCTGGTCCTGGCACTCCTCTGCGGGACGATCGAGGTGCAGGCTCAGTCTCCCGCGACCGAGAGGCGAAACCAAGCTGCCGGAGAAGAGAAAACGCTGTCGGGAGTCGTCAGCGACGCGATGTGCGGGCGCGTTCACATGATGAAGGACAAGAGCGCCGCCGAATGTCTACGCTATTGCGTCCAACAAGGGACCAAGTATGCCTTGGTGGTGGGCAAGGACGTCTACACCCTGGTCGGCCACGAGGCGGACCTGGACCGCTACGCGGCACAGAAGGTCACGGTCAAGGGCAAGGTGAACGGCACGACGGTCGCCGTGGACTCTGTCGAGCCGGTGAAGGGCGGCGCCAAACCTTAGTCATGGGAGAGGAAACACCGAATCGATCCGCGCTCCTCTGGGTGCTCGTCGTCCTGGTGGCGATTGCGCTCCTCCCGCTGCTCGGCATGCTCGGGATGATGCTGATGGGAGGCGGAATGATGGGAGGCATGGGAATGATGAGGGGCATGGGGATGGGCGGTTGGGGACCGCTCTGGATGGCGCTGGTCGCCGCCCTCCTGGTCGCTCTGCTCGTGCTCCTGCTGCGCGCGTTGAAACGATGAGGGGCCAGGATGTACGGCAGAATTTTAACCGTCTGGATCGGTGGCGGGCTGGTCGCCAACTTCACCTGGGAGATGCTCCAGATGCCACTCTACGGGAAGTTCGAAGATGGCTGGAGGCGATGTTTCCAAGCCGCGCTGGGTGACGTCGCGATCCTCGCCGTGCTTTACGCTTTGATGGCATGCGCCGCCGAGGATTGGGCCTGGTTCGGGGCGCTGAGTCGCCGGCGCCTGCTGTTGCTGGCGGTCCTCGGCTCTCTCGTCGCGGTCCTCCTCGAACAACGGGCACTCCTTGCTGGCGTCTGGAGCTACAGGGGCGGGATGCCCCGTGTTCCCTTCGTGGGCGTTGGCTGGCCACCCATCCTACAGATGATCCTGATCCCCATGGGTCTCGCCGTGCTGAGCCGCTTCTGGTACCTGCGGGACCTCCGCGGCAGGGGAGATCTCCGTGCCTAGGCGTGGTTGGACGAGGAAATTCGGGATCGCGGTCCTGTCGGTCGGCGCCGCGGCGGCCCTGATCGAATTGACGGCCTTCCTTCGCGTGCGCCGGCTGCGGGCCGAGCGTGCCTACCTGGGGGACCGGTTGTACACGGAGGTCCGCGGCCAGGGAGATCCGGTGGTCTTCCTTGCCGGCCTGCCGGCAACCCTGCGCTTCTGGCAGGGCGCCTTCGATCCGTTGGCGAGGACGCACCGGCTGATCTTCGTCGACAGCTTAGGCTTCGGGCGTTCTCCCCTGCCGGACGTCCAGTACACGTTGGAGGATCACCTGGCCGCCCTGCGGCGCACCCTGGTCGCAGAAGGGGCCACCCGGCGGGTGACCTTCATCGCCCACTCGTTCGGCACCTTGCTCGCGGCGTACTACGCGGCTCGGTATCCGGGAGAGATGGAGCACCTTTACCTTCTCGGTACGCCGGTGTTCCAGGACGAGAGGGAGGCGCGGGCAAGGATTCGTGAGATCTCTTCGATGGGAGGGCTCTTCACCTTGAACCCAATTCTCGCCCGCGAAGCCTGCAAGCTGCACGAAGCCTTTTCGCCCCTGCTGGAGAAGATCATTCCGCCGCTCCTGCCGGACGTCTCACCGACGGTGGCCCGCGAGGGCCTGCTGCACACCTGGCGTTCGTTCAACGGGACACTGCGGCACGTCGTCCTCGGCCGGCCGGTCGCGGTGCCTCTGCAACGCATCGGCGGGAAAGTGACTTTCGTCCATGGTCGATTCGACCGCATCACCCCTCTGGCGGTGGTGCAGGCCCTGGCGGTAGCCATTGGGGCCAGGGTCGAGGTGACCGACGACGAGCACAGCTCCTATCCCCGACGGAGCGGCGGTCGGATCCTGGCGGCGATAGCATCTTCTAACGAGTCTTGAATGAGCTGCCGCGCAGCCTCCCGCGCTCACTTGGCGGCGGTGAGCGATACGCGCTCGACCGCCTGCGCCCGCGCGACGCCCTGGGCGATGACCTCCGCATAGTAGCGGCTCATCCTGCCGGTCACCTGCGGCGCCACCTTGGCGGCGTCGGGCGCGGTGTCGAGCGCGAGGCCATTCCAGGTCGCCAGCCCGTCGCCTTGGAGGAGCGGGCGGACCCAGGCGAGCGGCTCGCTCCCGATGTCGGTGACCGCGGCGCGGAGGATCTTGCCGTCGCCGCCGAAGGCGACGCCGACGCCCACCGGCCCGTGCTCGGAGGCCATCCAGAGCAGCACGACGGTGCCGACGCGCTCGCCCTGGGCGTTGCGGCCGACGTAGATCCGGACGTCCTCCTCGGAAGGTGTCCAGCCGGTCGCTTTCTTGACCGCCGCGAGGTCGCCGCCGCCGAAGGTCAGCTTCTGCTCCAGGAAGCGGGTGGCGCCGGGAAGGCTCTGCTGGACGAACTCGCCTTTCTTGAGCAGCTCGACGTTGGGCGTGACGTGGGCGAGCGCCGGCAAAGCCGGCGCGAGCGACAGGGCAAGGAGAACAGCTCTGACCTTACGCATGGGAATCTTCCTCTCGAGGACGGGAGAGCCAGCATTGTGCAAGGGTGAGGACGAGGACGAAGAGATAGGCGAGCCCCATGGCGAAGCCGCCGGCGACGGTGAGGGTGCCGAAGAGAAGAGCCGCCGCCGGGAAGAGATGGGCGCCCCAGAGGCCGACGAAGTCGGCGAGCGGGGCGGCGAAGGCGAGGAGGACCACGGCGCTCCTCGCCCGTGACGACAGCCGCAGTCCGAAGACGACGAGCGACAGGGCCGCCGCGGTCAGCGCGTAGGCCGGGATATGGACGTGGGTGTCCTGAACCAGGAGATCGCGGCTGATCGTGTGGCGCGGTCGATCGAGCGTCGAGAGGTCCACGACGTGCTCCTCCGCCGTGGAGGCCATGCCGGCGTGGTTCACTCCCGCCATCTTCATCGCCGGCATGGGGGAAGCCTCGCGCTCCGCCGCCACCGTCGCCGCCACCGCGCGGGGGGTGAAGGCGGCGAAGTTCTTGACCTCCCAGGCGCCGAAGAGGTCGGCGATGCCCAGGAGCAGGAGGAAAAGCGTCGCCGCCAGCCGGACCTCGAAGGGAGCCTGTCGTAAGCCGCCCATGGAACCTCCTAGAACAAAAAGACCGTTTGCAGCGTGGCCGAGGCATGGTCGCGCCGCCCCACGCCGTCCGCCTTGGAGGTGAAGACCGGCTCGGTCGAGCGGTCGTAGCGCAGATCGAGACGGATGGCGAGCTCGGGGAGCCGGAGAGTCGTCCGCTCCAGATAGCGGAAGATGCCATAGAAGCTGCCGCCGACTAAATACTGCGGCGAGAGGGTGAACGACTTGAGGACCTGGCGCGTGCCGGTCCGCGCACCGTCGCGGTCGTCGATGCCGTCGACGCGGACGGTCCCCGCCCAGTGCGGGCCGCAGCGGGCATGGACGAAAAGCATCTGGCTGTACCAGCGCGCCGAGCCGCCTTCGAGCCCGGCGTGAGGCTCGCCGCCGACGACCGTCTCGCCGCCCCAGACGAGATGCTCGGCGGGTTGGAAGAGGAGGGTCGCGATTACGGTCGTTCGCGGATCGCGGCTGGTGCCGTCCTCCTCGGCGCCGCGGATGACGCCCAGGCCGACGTGCGCCGCGAGCGACGGGCTCCACAGCCCATAGAGCGCGGCCGTCTTCGCTTGGTTGTTGTCGGCGTCGACGTCGGCGCCGTTCGAGACGATGGCGAGCCCCTCGAAGCTGGGCGAAAACGCATCGTGAACCTGGACGCCGGTGAACTTGACCGGCCGTGCGAAATCGAAGGTGAACGACGAGGTCGCCTGGAAGTTGAGCGGCGCGTCGTCGCGCTCGATGGCGAGCGGCGAGTCGAACTTGCCCACGACGACGTCGAAGCCGGAGGCGGACGAGGGCTGCCAGCGCAGCTGCAGGTTGTCGATGTCGGTCGCGACGTCGCGCGAGGCCGGTGGCTGATCGGCGAGGAAAGGCGAAGCCGAATCGCGCGCGGCGGTCAGCTGGGCGAAGACGGAGACCTGGTCGGACAGCTCTTTGAACAGCGACAGGGCGAGCGCCGAGGTATCGAACGAGCTGTCGCCGGTGTTGTCGTTGTAGCTGGCGCTCAAGACTCCGAAGCCGTTGATGACCAGGCGCCGGCTGGGGTCGTCGCCGATCGCGAACAGCGACGATCCGGCGCTGCGGTCGGGCGCAGCGAGCGAAACCGGCGTCTCGACAGCACTCTGCGCACCGGCGGACCCCGCGGCCAGGAGCAGCGCTGCGCTGCACAGGCCGAGACACGTACCAAAGGGGCGATGCCCCATGGGAGACCTCCTCTCGAAGTAAAACGACGGCAGGAGCGCCGCGAGCCTCGCGGGGATTCCCCGGCAGGCTGGGTGGCGCCACGACCGTGGCGCTACGGCAGCGCCACTGTGAAAAGACGAAAACGAGGAGTCAGCCGCGGGGAGGCTGGTCGGGAAGGTCGCGGGTCAGGCTGTCGAGGAGACCGCCGGGAACCGCGAGGAGCGCTTGCGAGCCACTCGGCTTCGGCAAGGCCGTTGGCGTGGGGAGCACGGACGGCGGCAGACCGGCGGGCAGGACGGCGAACGAGCCGCTGCTGCCGCTACGCAGGTTGCACCGGCCGCAACTCGATGTTTGGGTGCCGGGCATGGCGGGCATCGCGTGCGCCACGGACTGGCCGGGGCGGCAGCAGGACATGCCGCAGCCCGCCTTCGTCTGCACGTCCGCGAAAGCTGGCGCCAGGATGGCCAGCACGAACGACAGGACGAGGACGCCAACACCTAAGCAGCGGAGTGCTTTTCGCACGGAGAAAAGATAACACAGCCGTCGTCCGCCAGGCGACTGCCGTCATCCCTCCACCATGAAAGACGACTCCGACGGCCTGGGAGCTTGCAGTGCACTACCCCGCCATGACCCGGCTCACCGTCGTCATCCCGGCGTAAACCGCGGTCGTATGGTCGTCTACCTGGAGGAAGCCCTGGCGCGCAAGGCGGCGGCGGGGGAGGTCACCCGCGCTGCCATCCACGAGGCGGCGGTCGAGGGGGCGGTCCTCCGCCTGCGACCCAAACTGATGACGGTCTCGACCATGATCGCGGGCCTCTTGCCGATCCTGTGGTCCACGGCGACCGGCTCCGAAGTCGCCAAACCGCTCGCGACCCCGGTCCTGGGGGGCATGCTGTCGTCGCCTGGCGGCCGGAGTTTGCGGGAAGCCCGATACTCTCGCCCGCGGCGTCTCCGGCAGCCTTACGGCGGCCGCTACAGCCCGTCCGGAACTCGCCAAAACTCCTCGGGACCTCGCCAAAACTCCTCCGCGGCTCTCCGGCAGAGGTCGCGGCGCCTCGGAAATTACCGGGAGCGCCGCCAAAATTCAGCGGAGCGTCGGTAAAATTCAACGGAACGCCGCCAAAATTCAACCGAGCGTCGCCAAAATACTTTTGCGGCCCCGTATTTCAGTTTATCGAGCGACCTTCGGAGTTTTTCGGCTCCGCGTTTTAGTTTATCGAGGGGCCATTCGAATTTAGCGGCGCGGCATTTAAGTTTGTCGAGCGGCAGTTGGAGTTTATCGGCGGCGTGTTTCAGTTTAGGGAGGGGCTGAAATCATTTAGCGAGGGTTTTTCGAATTTTTACGGCGTTGCGCGGAGTTTTGGCGGGGTTTTTCGGGGATTTGCCGGTCTTCCAGGGGGGGACTCGGGGGAGGAGCGGCGGGTCCCCCGAGGGACCCGCCGCGCTACGTCTTCCTTCTACTGCCTACTACTTCTCCGGTGCCGCCGCCGCGCCCCCGTGCGCCTTCGGGTCTCCGCCGGACGATGCCACGGCGGCGGTAGAGACCTCGGGCGTGGGGGTGGGCTGCTTCTTGGGACGGCCGAGCTTGCGGGGTTTGAGGCCGAAGTCGCGCAGCCGGCCGCTTTCCGGCCCGTGGATCGCCCGCAGGGCGTGACCCAGCCGGGTGAAGAGGGCGTCGCCTTCGACGAACAGCGCATCCCGCTGCTTCACGGCCTCGTCGGCTTCACCCTTGAGGACCATGAGGCGGTCGCGCAGCGCCTGGGCTCGGGCCAGCACGTCCTGAAACTGTGCGAACTGGTCCTTGAACTGCGGCAGCTGATCCATCTGCGGCGCGAGGTTGTTGTTGAGACCCCGCCAACGGTCGGTCTTGGCGGCCAGAGTCGTCTGGCCCTGGAGGTTGCCCTTCGCGGGGTTGACTGCAACTTTCGCAACTTTCGTAGTGCTCACTTGGTTCTCCTTCGCTTTTGGTTTAAGCTACGGAGCTGTCCCACCTGGACGCGTCCGGTCCTCGGGATTGAGATGCCGGGCGCTCTCCGTAGCCGGGTTAAGGGGTACAACCTTTTCCGGCACTGTTCGTCGGAGGTGGAGGGGAGCTCTCCTAGTCCGGGAGCTCTCCTCCAAACTCTTCTCGGTGCGCGTTCATGCCGCGCGCAAGTCGCTCATTTGCCCTCCTTCTAAGCGGTCGCGCTTCCAGGCTCCCCGCCTGGAAGGTCCGGGCTGCTCGGCCCGATCTGTTCGCTCCAACTGGAGACGAATAGTATCCGGTTCGGGACAAAAGTCAAGAGATGCTGCCTAAAAAATCTGTGCCTCGTTATCGATTAGGGATAAACTTCGTCTAAGTCCTAGAGAGGCCGTCTCTTAGCTCGTCCCGCGTCTTCTGAAAACCGTTGGAAACACTACGGGTGGTGGGGAAGGAGGAGCGAGCGTGCGGGCGCCGGATGGGAGAGTAGGCGAGGCGAAGGGGCGGTGCAGCGTCTGCGTGACAAATCGTGTACGATTCCGGAACCAACCCGGTTTTTGCCGGAGGTGCCGCACCCGCGGCACTCTCCCTGGGGAAAGGGAGCAGGGGAAGCCATGGACGAAGAGCTGCCCGCGCGGAGTCGGGCCCTGACCCTCCTCCGCGACCTCCGCGACTGGACCCAGCAGCAGCTCGCGGACGTGGCGGGCCTCAAGCGGGGGACGATCAGCGACTATGAGCGGGGAGTCGAGGTCCCCTCCCTGCGCAAGCTGCGCGGGTTCTCCGATCTCATGGGGCACTCGGAGGAGACCTTCCGCGACGTCCTCCAACTCGTACGGCGGCAGGCCCCGCCGCGCGACCGCTGGGTGGGGCCGGTCCACTTCACCGCCGAGGAGGAGCGCGAGAGCTGGCGCCTCGGCGCCGCCGCGGGCCGGCTCGAGGCCCTCTCGTATCGCCGTTGGCTCCGCAGGGCGCGGCTCGAGCAGCAAGCTGCACAAGACCGGCAGGAGGCGCAGCTGCTGGGGATCCATCTGCGCGCGGAGCGCGAGCTGCTGGCTGCCATCCAGAAGGAAAAGGAGTACCAGACATGGGCGATATCGGAGCTTCTCTGCCAGTGGAGTATTGACGCCGCGCCGAAGGACCCCGACCAAGCCATAGAGTTGGCCGAGGCGGCTGTCGTGGCAGCAGAGCTTGCGCCGGGGGAGAAGAGGTGGTGCCTTCTTACCCAGGGATTTGCGCATGCTCATGTGGGGAACGCGTGCAAGGTGACCAATAACTTCAAGAGTGCGGATAAGGCATTCCTTCGCTCGGCTGTGTGTCTGAAAGCTGGGCATGGAGGAGATCCTGCGAGGTTGCTGAACCAGGCCCGGATTTTCGGGCTCGAGGCAGCCCTGCGCACTGTGCAGCAGCGCGTAGAAGACGCGCTCGCCCTCATTGCCAAGGGTCTCACAGTGAGCAATGAGGCCGAAAAGCCGTATCTCCTCATTGGCCGGGCGAAGGCGCTGGAGGAGCGTGAGGACTTCGAGGGGGCGATTGCAGCCTTGCGCGAGGCAGCTCCTCTGATCACCGAAAAGAAATCTCGATTGGCGTGGGCCTTGCAGTTCGATCTCCTCGTGTACCTGTGCCGCTTGGACCGCTATTCTGAAGTCCAAGAGTCGCTCCCAGAAGTACGAGGGTTTACCATGGCTCTCGGGAATGGCTTGGACCTCCTCCGCCTCAAGTGGGTTGAGGGACTGGTGCAGGCAGGAACTGGATATCGAGAGAAAGCAGTCGAGAGTTTATCGGTTGTGCGCGCCGATTTCACAGAACGACAGCTCCACTACGATGCGGCTCTGGTATCGATTGACCTCGCGGAGGTGTTGCTCCGGCTTCGACGCGTGTCTGCGGTGAAAATACTCGCAGAAAAGCTAGCGCCTATCTTCGCGAGCCAAGGCGTCCACGCGAATGCCAAGAAGGCGCTCCTTCTCTTCCGTGAAGCGGCCCTGAGTGAAGCGGCCACACTCTCGCTCGTACGAGCCGTCGCCAACTATCTACGGCGGGCACGGCGTTCACCACACCTGGAATTCGCTTCGCTGGCGTGAAGACCGGCCGGGCACGCCCAAGCCCCGGCCTCACATGCGCTTAGTGAGTGCAAGCCCCAAACAGACCCACACTGCTTCCTGCGTCGACTCGCGGTAAGGGAGGAGCGGTGGGGGTCGCGGTACAATTTCCCCCGTAGGGGTCAGCGCTACAACCGACCTCACCCCATAACCGAGTTAGAGAATTCCAAAGACTTGGCAGAAAGCCACTTGCGCCCAGAGTAGGCGTCCTAGAGCGCTGCCGTTGGGACACGGCCGCTTGGTGTCGGACCTCCAGGGGAAATGCGGCTGTGCTGGCGAGCGTGGCGGCCACCAGGAGGGCGATCAACAGCTGAGGGGCGCGGGGCATGCACGGCTCCTTTCGCAGAGGCTCGTCCGGGCACGCCTCTATGACGGCGGCGGCCTCACGGCGGGAAAGCACCCTCAAGCCTACCCGGAAAATGCAGGGTTGCCACCGGAATGACGCCGACAATGGCGAGAAGAGTAGCATCCATCGGGAAAGTGGGGTAGGAGGTCGGGCAAAGGAGGCGCGCGGACCATGGTCGACCCCATCACGCCTCTGCGGCGGGTCGAGGCCCTGGCGTCGGCGACGGGCGCCAAGGCTCTCCCAACCGACGACAATCATCACTCCTATCTCTCCCGGAGCGCCGGCCGGATCATGGCAGCCGTGGAGGCACCCTGAAAGACACGGGGCGTGAGATCTATACTACTTCCCGTGGAGGTCGCTCGCGCACAGCTCGTCCGGCAAGGGAAGGCGCTGACCTACGTCACTCTCGGCCTGGTCAGCCTGGAGGTCATCGTGGCCCTCACGGCCGGGCTTGCGGCGGGGAGCGTGGCGCTCCTCGGCTTCGGGGTGGACAGCCTGATCGAGCTGACGGCGGGTGCCGCGGCGCTCTGGCGCCTCCATGCGGACCTGGACCACGCCAGGCGGGAACGTGTCGAGATCCTGAGCCTGCGCCTGATCGGCCTGTGTTTCCTCGCGCTCGCGGCCTACGTCGGCTACGGCGCCGTGCGGGGTCTCATGGCTCGGGAGCGGCCGGCGGAGAGCCTCGCCGGCATCGCGCTCGCGGTCTTCTCGCTCGTCAGCATGCCGCTCCTCGCCCGGGCAAAGCATCGTGTGGCGCTCGGTATGCGGAGCGGAGCGCTCGCCGCCGACGCACAACAGACGGCGCTCTGCGCCTACCTGGCGGCAATTCTGCTGCTCGGGCTCCTGCTCAACGCCGCTCTCGGCTGGTGGTGGGCCGATCCGCTCGCCGCGATCCTCATGGTGCCGATCATTGCGAAGGAAGGCCTCGAAGCCGTACGAGGGCGCTCCGCGTGTTGTTCGAGCGAAATCCTCAAGACCTGAAGGGAGCGCTGGCGCTTGAACCTGTACAACGTCTCGTTGACACGGTGCAACGACTCGTTGTACTGGTTCAACGGCTCGTTGTACCGGTCCAACGCTTCGTTGTACAGGTTCAACGTCTCGTTGACACGGTGCAACGGCTCGTTGTACTGGTTCAACG
>Ga0137407_10003397_pt1 | contig 10588 bp, 4 predicted proteins | sample CZOMad2_2_16fung_FD_108410 | JGI IMG/M metagenome (GOLD analysis project Ga0137407, IMG submission 108410) | Vadose zone soil fungal communities from Angelo Coast Range Reserve, California, USA - CZOMad2_2_16fungal (Illumina Assembly) | ecosystem: Environmental > Terrestrial > Soil > Vadose zone...
GCGCAGGCGCTGGAAGAACGCGGCGTGGATTTATTTCTGCTCGAAACTTTTTCGGATATCGAAGAATTACTCGTCGCAATTGACGCCATCCGCGCGTTTTCCAATTCGCCGATCGTGGCGCAGATGACATTCTCCGAAGAAGGCACCGCTTCCGGCGGCACGCGTCCCGCGGATGCGGCGATTCAACTTGCAACGCGCAACGTTCAAGTAATCGGCAGCAATTGCACGCTTGGCCCGCAGTCCTTGTTGCCCATCCTGGAAGAACTTTCGCGCGGAACCGGCGCAATTCCACGCAGCGCGATGCCCAACGTCGGACTTCCCCGCCGCATGGGCGACCGCACCGTGTATCCGAAATCCTCGCCGGAGTATTTCGCACACTTCGCGCAGGATGCCGCCGCTCTGGGCGTTCGCATTTTGGGCGGATGTTGCGGAACAACTCCGGAACACGTTCGCGCAATGGCCGACGCTGTGAAGAAACTTGTGCCGAACGCCGCGCCTCGCGTCGCGTCCGTGAAGAGTGCGGTCGAAGAAGTTCCGCTCAGCATTGCCAAGCGCGAACCGGAAAGCGGCATCTGGAAAAAGATTCAGCAGAAAAAGTTTGTCGTCTCCGTGGAAATCGATCCGCCAAAAGGCATCGCACTTGATCGAATTTACGAGCAAGTGGACAACGTTCTCGCCAGCGGTCACGTGGACGCAATTGACATCAACAGCGGCGCGATGGCCCGCGTCGGGATGGACGCGTTGATGGTTGCCGGCGGACTGGAAGCGCGCGGCGTGGAAACGATTCCGCACCTGACCACGCGCGATCTGAATTTAATTGGTCTGCAAGCTTCGCTTCTCGGAGCGTGGACGGTTGGTGGTGTGCGAAACGTTTTGGCTGTTACCGGCGATCCTCCATCCGTCGGCGATTATCCGGAAGTCAGCGGAGTTTTCGAGGTGGATTCCATCGGCCTGGTAAGAGTTCTGGCCAAATTGAATCAGGGTATGGACTGGTCCGGCAAAACTTTGGGCGGCGCCACAAATTTCACCATTGCTTGCGCCCTGAATCCGTTGGCCGAAGATCTGGACTACGAAATCGAGCGCTTCCACACAAAGGTCGAAGCCGGCGCGCATTTCGCCATGACTCAGCCGCTGTTCGATCCTGCGCACTGGCACGCCTTCCTGAAAAAGCTCGGCGGCCCGTGTCCAATTCCAGTGTTGCTGGGCGTGTGGCCGCTCACAAGTTACAAACAAGCATTGCGCCTGAACAACGAAGTTCCCGGCATCGTGATTCCCGAACCCGTGCTTCGCGAAATGGAATCCGCCGGAGCTTTCGCGCGCGAACACGGATTCGCACTCGCCAAAAAAATGCTGGCCTGGGCGCGCACCGAACTCGCGGGCGCATATTTGATCGCCCCCTTCAAACGCTACGAAGAAATCCTGGAAATATTTTCCTGATATCGTTTCTCGAGGGACAACCTTCAGGTTGTCCGCGTCTCTCCCTGCAGGTGTAGCCCGGAGATCCCTCAGGCCTACGAAGCCAGTCGGTTCGTTTCGCGATGATGACGCAGAAAGCGACGCGGCCCACCTGAAGGTGGCCCCTACGGGTTGACATCTTACCTGAACGTTGATAGGTTCGGGTTATATGTCTACCCAAGAGAACGACGAACGGCTGGAACTGCTGCAAGGCACTTTGGATTTGCTGATTTTGCGTACGCTGATTTTTGGCGCGGAGCACGGACAAGGAATTGCCCGCGCGATTCAGCAGACATCCGACGAAGAATTGCTGGTCGAGCACGGCGCGCTTTATCCCGCATTGCAACGGCTGGAAAAGCGCGGCTGGATTTCCGCGAAGTGGGGAACTTCCGCAAATAACCGCAAGGCCCGGTATTACTCGCTGACCTCCGCGGGTCGAAAACAATTGGTAAAAGAAACTTCTAAGTGGAACCGATTCACAGCAGCCATCGGAAGGATTCTGGAATCCGAAGGGAGCTAAGCGAATGTTCCCGGCATTATTGTTCCAACGCAAACGGCATCTACGCGAGCAGTCGCGCGCCACCAATAAAGGAGAATCTTAAGATGAAGAGATTCCTGTGCAGCGTGTTGCTTTGCGGTATGACGGCGCTTCCGGCGATTGCGCAAGGCAGTGGAACCGCGGCTGCAACTCCGGCCGCGGGCGCGCAGCAGACGGCTCCCCTGGCGGATCCATTGGCGACATTTGTGAAGGCTCAGTGGAGACAGATCAGCAGAAACCTTATCGGTTCAGCCGAGCAAATGCCGGAAACGAATTTCAGCATGAAGCTTGGAACAACCCCCGAAGTGCGTACCTACAGCGCGCTGCTGGGACACGTGATCGACGGAAACTATGTCTATTGCGCGCGAGCCAAGGGCGAAGCAAATCCGAATAACTTTGAATACGAAAAAACCGCGCAGACCAAAGCCGAGCGGGTGAAGGCGATGCACGCGGTGATCGATTATTGCGGACCCTTGTATGAATCGTTGACCGATACATCGGCAATGATGCTGGTGACTCCGCCTGCGAGTGGACGCGGACCGGGACGGCCATACCCAATTGTGCAGCCATTAATTCAAAACATCATTCACAACAATGAAGAGTATGGAAATATCGTTGGATATTTCCGCGCGGCGAATCTGGTGCCGCCTTCGACGGCCGCCGCAGCTGAGGCCGGACGCGGTCGAGGAAATTAATTCTGGTATACGGGCGATTCTGTGGTCTGAGGAGCGCTAACTATGTTGTGGCGGAAGCGTAAGACGAGCGATTTTGATTCTGAAATTAAATCGCACATGCAGCATGAAATAGAACGCTTGCATGAGCACGGGATGAGCGTTGTAGAAGCCCGCGACGCGGCGCGACGCGCGTTCGGAAATGTGACGCACGCTCAGGAGCGATTTTACGAATCCGGCCGCATGCTGTGGTGGAATGATTTCTGGCAGGACATTCGCTTTGCCTTGCGCATGCTGCGCAAAAGTCCGGGCTTCACGGCCATCGCGGTTTTGACGATTGCGCTGGGCATCGGAGCGACGACTGCAATTTTCAGTGTCGTTGACACCACACTGCTGCATCCGTTGCCATATTCCCGAGCGGAACAACTGGTCAGCATTCAGGCGGATCTTCCCGGCGTCGGCGCGCACGACGTAGGAATCTCTGTGCCTGAGTGGCACGATTTTCAGCGCTCAGAAATTTTTGAATATGTTTCGCCAGTCGGAGGCGGAGACGTAAATCTTACGGGAGCATTCCAGCCGACGCGTGTGCGATTTCTGAATGTAGCGCCAAATTATTTCGCACTGATAGGAGTGGGACCAGAGCTGGGTCACTTGTTCAATCCTGATGACCACAATCCGGGATTCACGCTGGAAGCTTTGATCAGTGACGGGCTGTGGAAAGGCGCATTGGGCGGTGACCCGAATATCCTGGGGAAGAGCCTGCGATTGGATAACGACTTGTATCAGGTGATTGGCGTGATGCCCGCGAGTTATCACGATCCGGGACGAACAACGCAGGACAGGAACATCGAAGTTTGGCTGGCGTCTGGTTTCGCCGCCGCGCCTGCGCCGACTCCGGTGCGCAATATGCGCTTGCTTCAAGAAACGATCGCGCGAATCAAACCAGGCTTCACGATTTCCGCCGCACAGAGCCGAATGGATGCGCTGGTTGCCGCGTTGCAGAAACAATTTCCCGGGGATTATCCGCCGCAGAGCGCGTGGAAGGTGCGGCTGGTGCCGCTGAAAGAAACGGTCGTGGGGAATGTGCGTCAATCGTTGATTCTTCTGCTTTGTGCTGTGGGATTGGTGTTGCTAATCGGATGCGTGAACGTTGCCAATCTTCTGCTGGCGCGTGCGAGTGTGAGAGGGCGCGAAATGGCAATCCGGCAAGCGCTGGGAGGCGCGCGCACGCGGCTGGTGCGGCAGCTAATGACGGAAAGCGTGCTTCTTTCGTTGCTCGGCGGAATCACAGGGTTGGCAATACTTCTAGGTGCGAAGAAATTTCTACTGCAGCTGGTGCCCGAAAGTTTGCCGCAACTGAATGAAGTATCAATAAATTGGAGTGTTCTGCTTTTCGCTCTGGGCGCATCACTTGTTGCCGGCATCTTTTTCGGTCTAGCTCCCGCCCTGCAAGCCGGGCGGATGGATCTGATTCACGTGCTTAAACAAGAAGGGCGCGGTTTGACCGGCTCAGGGCAACAGACGAACACGCGGCGCGCGCTGGTCGTGACGGAATTCGCGCTATCGATGGTGCTGATGATTGCCGCGGGGCTGCTGCTCCGTAGTTTTGGTGATTTGCTAAACGTGCGGCTGGGATTCAACCCGCAGAATGTAATGGTGGTTCGCACCTGGCTGCCCGTCCCGAATGACCCCACGACCGACATCTATGGCACCGTCGCACAAGAGGCACAGCTGCTGCACGAAATGCTTCGCAGGGGCAGGACGCTTCCCGGAGTGGAAGAAATAGCGATTGGAGATGCACCCGCGATTCCGTTGGGCCACAGTCGAAAGGACATCCTTCCGATCCAGATGATTCTGGAAGGACAGGGGAATCAGGGCGGCGAGCCGCGCGTGGTTGACCGTTCGACGGTCACGCCGGATTATTTTCACTTATTGGGCATGACGCTGTTGAGCGGCCGCGTGTTCAGCGAGTTCGACAACGAAAAAGCGCCGCTGGTGGCGGTGCTGACCGAAACGCTGGCGCGCAATTTCTGGCCAAACGGAGATGCGGTCGGAAAGCGATTCATGAGACCCGCGGATTCTTCCTGGACTACGGTAATCGGCGTGGTTGCTGATGCGCGAACAGAAACGCTGGCGGAAGCAGCGGTTCCACGAGTCTATTTGTGCGCGTTTCAGAGACGGCCAAGGGACCTGGCGATATTTCTGCGGGGCCGATTGGATACTGCCGCTATTCCAGGCGCGGTGCGCCGCGAGGTGCAATCCGTCAACCCCGAGCTTCCCGTTTTCGGAGCGCAGGTGCTGAACGAAACTGTATCCACATCGCTTTCCGTGCGGCGATTTTCGATGAAGATGATCGGATTGTTTGCGCTGACCGCGTTGTTGCTGGCAGGGATGGGGATTTACGGAGTGACATCGCAGATGGTCAATGAGCGCACACATGAGATAGGCGTTCGACTTGCGCTCGGCGCGCAAAGCGGAGAAGTTCTGCGAATGCTGCTGCATCAAGGATTGAAACTTGCGCTTACCGGCGCTGGAGTTGGGCTGATATGCGCGTTGATTGTTTCGCAGCTAATGGCAGGACTGCTTTACGGAGTGAGGCCGACGGATCCATTCACATTTGCGAGCGTTGGAGTTCTGCTCGTCGGTGTCGCGCTGCTCGCTTGTTATGTTCCGGCGCGGCGCGCGATGCGCGTTGATCCGCTGGTCGTGCTGAGATACGAGTAGTTGGCGGATCGTACGGATGACAGTGCCTTCCCGCGATTCAGAAGTACGGGAAGATGGGCGGATTCCGGAATCCAAAGGGAACTAGAGCTATGTTTCCAAACGCATTTTTTCGCCGCAGGCGGCTGAGCGCTGATTTCAGCGCGGAAGTAGAAGCCCACATACAAAATGAAGCGGAACGTTTGCGCGAAGAAGGGCTGACCGAAGAAGATGCGCGCGTCGCAGCGCGGCGATCTTTCGGCAATGCAACGCGCGCTCAAGAACGATTTTACGAATCCGGGCGCGTGCTGTGGTGGGATGAATTTCGGCAGGACGTTCGGTTCGCCTTGCGCATGCTGTGCAAAAATCCTGGCTTCACGGTTGTGGCGGTGCTGACGCTGGCGCTGGGCATCGGTGCGAACACGGCGATCTTCAGCGTGATTGAAAGCGTGATGTTCCGCCCTTTGCCGTTTTCCTCTCCGGATGAAATCGTGCGGGTGTATTCCACGCAGAACGGCGGTCGAGTTGGCGCGGCCGGCGGGCCTTCACCGATGGATCTGCGAGATCTTGCGCAGAGCAATCACAGCTTCCAGAAAATGGCGGTTTACGACACGTGGCGAAAGAATGTGAGTTTCGCCAGCGGCCAATCCGAACCCGAACAAATGCGAGTGGGACTGATTCCCGGCGCGTATTTTGAAATTCTAAGCGTGAAACCAATTCTCGGCAGAGTGTTCACCGAGGAGGAAAGCTGGACCGGCAAGAATTATGTGGCCGCGATCAGCGCACAGGTGTGGGCCAACCGGTTCGCAAGCGATCCAAAAATTTTGGGACAGAAGATTTACATCAACGATGAGCCGTACACGATTGTGGCGGTTATGCCGAATGTGATTCCCGAATGGATGGATCAGTCTTTCACCAATGGCGATCACTCGGTGGTTCAGATATGGACCCCGTTCGGATTTGCGGATTCGCTGGGGGATTTGTGGACTGAAGCCGGGCGAAGAGGAAGAGGCTGGTACGCGCTGGGACGCATGAAGCCCGGGGTTGCGATTGAACAAGCGCGGGCAGATCTTGCGACGCTTGCGGCGGGACTCGCCGCTGCGCATCCGGTGGACCGGGGAATCGGAGTGGCGCTGGAAAAACTTTCCGATTCGCGCGCGAGTAATTTGCGGCCGATGCTGCTCCTGCTGACGAGCGCCGTCGCGCTGATCCTGCTGATCGCGTGCGCAAATCTGGCGAATTTGCTGCTGGCCCGGAATTCCGCGCGAATGCGGGAACTCGCCGTGCGCGCGGCTCTGGGCGCAGCGCGAGGAAGGCTGGTGCGGCAGCTGCTCGCTGAGACGCTGCTGCTTTCGTTAATCGGCGGTGCGATTGGATTGTTGCTGGCCAAACTGGGCGTGACAAGCCTGACGAAAATGCGCCCCGAACTTTTGCCGCAACTCGCCTCACTGGGAGTGAACTGGCGCGTTTTGCTGTTCACGATTTCGGTTTCTTTGATTACCAGCATAATTTTTGGACTGGGTCCGGCAGTGGCGGGCGCACGCTTGAATCTGGTTGAAACATTGAAGCTCGGTGCGCGATCGGGGACGGGCGGATCCGGCGCACAGCGAATGCGTAACGTGCTGGTGGTGACGGAAATGGCAATGTCATTGATGCTGCTGGTCGGGGCAGGCCTGCTGATCCAGAGCATCGCGCGGCTGGAACATCAGCAACTGGGAGTTCGTCAGGATCATTTGCTGAAAGGACATTTTTATTTGCCCGGCGTGCGCTATCCGAATCCGGGGACGATCACGCGCTTCTGCGATCAGTTCGCGGAAAAACTCCGCGCAACGCCTGGCATTGCTGACGCGACCGTCACAACTATTTTCCCGCCGACGAATGGGTGGACGCAGATGCTGGACGTTCCGGGACATCCGGCATCGCGGGTGCAAGACATTCCTTCCGCGAATTTCGGACTCACGGACGCGCACTTCCTGAAAACATTTGGGATTCCGCTAATTCGGGGAAGAGATTTCACCGAGTCGGATAATGTGGCGACGCCGCCTGTCGCGTTGATCAGCCAGGAACTGGAGCGAAAATATTTTCCGGCTGAGGATCCGATCGGCCGGCGAATTCATATTGGACCGCCGCAATTTTTGCAAATTCCGCCGGGAGCCAATAATACGGATTCAACGGACGTGATGATCGTCGGTGTAATCGGTAGCTTCAAAAATAACGGGCTTGCTTCGCCACCGGAACCGCAGATCATTGTGTTGTATTCGCAACATCCGTTGGTGAATTACGGTTTCAAGGACGTCGTGATCCGCACGGCGTCCGATCCTCACGTGCTGATCCCCGAAATCACGCGACAGCTTCACACGATGGATTCCGACATGCCTTTCGCCCAAACACAAACGATCGAAGAACTCGTGGACGTACAAACTGGAAGCCAGCGATTTACAACCTTATTACTGGGATTGTTTGCGGCCGCGGGGCTGGTGCTGGCGGCGGTCGGAATTTATGGAGTTGTTTCGTTTCTTGTGGCGCAAAGGAAACGTGAATTGGCCATCCGCGTAGCCGTGGGAGCAAGTGTCGCAAATGTTCTGTGGCTGGTGCTGCGGCAAGGATTGAGAATGGCATTGATTGGCGCGGCGATCGGGTTAGCGGGCGTGTGGGCAGCGCAGAGATTACTGAACGGACTTCTTTTCGGAATTTCGGCGGTTGATCCGATGACCTTCGCGGGCGCTGCGCTCTTCCTAATGGCGGTGGTGATTGTGGCGTGCTGGGCGCCGGCGTGGCGTGCTGCGCGCGTGGATCCGTGCATTGCGCTAAGAGCGGACTGAAGGAGGGCGTACCGTGTTTCGATTCAACTTGTTCGGGCGAAAACGCAAGGAAGGCGACTTCACCGCCGAAGTGGAAGCGCACATTCAAATTGAAGCAGAACGATTGCGCGAAAACGGTATGAGCGAAAAAACTGCGCGCGACGCGGCGCGGCGAGCCTTTGGCAATGCAACGCGCGCGCAGGAATGCTTCTACGAATCCCGGCGCGTGCTGTGGTGGGACGATTTCTGGCAGGACGTTCGATTTGCGTTGCGCATGCTGCGCGAAAGTCCGGGATTCACTGCCGTCGCGGTTCTAACGATTGCGCTTGGAATCGGGGCGACGACGGCGATTTTCAGTGTGGTGGACGCAACGCTGCTGCATCCGCTGCCGTACCCGCAAGCGGATCAACTGGTGACAATTCAGGATGACCTGCCCGGAGTTGGCGCTCGCGACGTGGGAATGTCCGAGCCTGAATGGCAGGACTTTGAGCACTCCGGCATTTTCGAGCATGTGTCGCCGACACAGTACGACGACAATAATGTTGTGGGCTTGTCGCAGCCAATGCGCGTCAGCCTGCTGATGACTGCGCCGAATTATTTTTTGCTGATGAAGATGAAACCGCAGCTGGGCCGGACATTCAATCCAGAAGATCACGGACCGGGGTTTCTGCCGGAACTGGTGATCAGCGACGGATTGTGGAAGCGGGCGTTCGGCGGCGACCCGGGAATCCTGGGCAAGAGCATGCGGATGGATACGGATTTGTATCAAATAATCGGAGTGATGCCGCCTGATTATCACGACCCCGGGAAAACTACACGCGAGAGGAATATCGAAGTTTGGGCGGCAAGCAGTGATTACGGCGCGCCGTTTTCAGATCATCCGCCGCGAAACGGACGAGGTTTGCCGACGGCCGTTGCGCGGCTGAAATCAGGACTGACGATTGCCGAAGCGCAAAGCCAGATGGACGCGCTGGTTGCCGCGTTGCAAAAACAATATCCGAACGACTATCCGGTGCAAAGTGCCTGGCGAGTGCGGTTGGTACCGTTGCAAGAAAACGTGGTGGGCAATGTTCGCCAGTCACTGCTGCTTCTGCTGGGTGCTGTGGGATTGGTGCTGCTTATCGGATGCGCGAATGTGGCGAATCTGCAGCTGGCGCGGGCCAGTGCGAGGGGACGCGAAATGGCCGTTCGGCAGGCGTTGGGCGCCGGGCGGGCACGGCTGATACGCCAGTTGCTGGCGGAAAGTTTGCTGCTTTCTCTGCTTGGCGGAATCGCCGGTCTGGCGATTCTTTACTCGACGAAAAATTTGCTGGTGCGGCTCATGCCGGCGAGCATGCCGCGGCTGACTGAAGTATCAATTAGCTGGGGCGTTTTGCTTTTCGCTGTGGGCGCTTCGCTCGCGGCGGGAGCAATTTTCGGTCTGGCTCCCGCTATACAGGCCGGACGATTGGATTTGACTCACGCGCTAAAGCAGGAAGGGCGCGGTTCAACCGTAATCGGGGCACAGGTGCGCACGCGGCGCGCGCTGGTGGTGACGGAATTTGCGCTTTCATTGGTGCTGATGATCGCCGCGAGCCTTCTGCTGCAAAGTTTCTGGGATTTATTGAACGCGCCGCTGGGATTCAATCCAGAACGAGTGATGACGGCTCGGACGAGGATGCCGTACCCGAACGATCCGAAGCTAGACATCTACGGCACCACCGCGCAGCAAGCGCCGTTCTTTCGCGAAATAATTCGCCGCAGCAAAACGCTTCCCGGAGTGGAAGAAGCAGCAGTCGGTAATTTCGGCGCCGTTCCGCTCGGCCACGATCGAGACAATCAAAATCTGCCAGTGCCGTTAATCCTGGAAGGGCGCGAGAATCAAAGCAACGCTGCACCTTTGGTGGACGACGCGATGGTAACGCCGGAGTATTTCCACCTGATGGGTATGGATCTGCTTCGCGGCCGCTTATTCAGCGCCTTCGACGATGAAAAGGCGGCTGGCGTGGCGGTGATTAATGAGACGATGGCGAATGCTTACTGGCCAAATGAAGATCCGCTGGGAAAGCAACTGAAGGTATCTCGGAGAGCGACGGCCTGGACCACGGTGGTTGGCGTTGTCGCAGATGCGCGAACAGAATCGCTGGAGAACGCTAGAGTCCCGGAAATCTATCTCAGTCTGTATCAGAAGGGCGAACATCATCTGGCGATATTTCTGCGTGGGCATCTGGACGCTGGCGCGATTCCGGAGCAACTACGCGAGCAAGTACAAGCTGTTGACGCAACGTTTCCCGTTTTCGGCGCGCAGATGCTCAGCGAAACGGTATCTGTGTCGCTTTCGGAGCGCCGATTCTTGATGGAAATGGTTGTTCTTTTCGCGGTAACCGCGTTACTGCTTGCGGGACTTGGGATTTACGGCGTGATTGCGTATCTGGTGAGCGAAC
>Ga0137407_10003400_pt1 | contig 10587 bp, 8 predicted proteins | sample CZOMad2_2_16fung_FD_108410 | JGI IMG/M metagenome (GOLD analysis project Ga0137407, IMG submission 108410) | Vadose zone soil fungal communities from Angelo Coast Range Reserve, California, USA - CZOMad2_2_16fungal (Illumina Assembly) | ecosystem: Environmental > Terrestrial > Soil > Vadose zone...
CGACCTCCGGCTCGAGCCGGACCTCACGACGCTCACCTTCCGTGGCCAGGAGACCGTCGCCCTCGAGGTGACGGAGAGCATCTCGGAGCTCGTCCTCAACGCCATCGAGCTGGCCATCGACTCCGCGAGCCTCGAGAACGACCGCGGCGAGACCATCCGGGCCACGGCGACGATGGACGAGGCGACCGAGCGCTGCCGGCTGGCCCTCGCCTCGCCGGCCGCGCGCGGGCGGTGGCGGCTGCGGCTGGCGTTCCGCGGGACGCTCAACGACAAGCTGCGCGGCTTCTACCGCTCGGTCTACAAGGACCCGAGCGGTGTGTCGCGCACGATGGCCGCCACCCAGTTCGAGGCCACCGACGCGCGCCGGGCCTTTCCGTGCTGGGACGAGCCGTCCTTCAAGGCGGTCTTCGCGGTGACGCTCGCAATCGATCCCGAGCTCACGGCGGTGTCGAACACCTCGATCGTCGGCGAGACGCTGGAGAACGGTCGCAAGATCGTCCGCTTCGCCGACAGCATCGTCATGTCGACCTACCTCGTCGCGTTCGTCGTCGGCGAGCTCGAACACACGGAGCCGGCGTACGTGGGGCGCGTGCCGCTCAGCGTGTGGTGCGTGCCGGGCAAGAAGCGGCTGGCGAGGTTCGGCCAGGAGATCGGCGCCGCCTCGCTCGCGTTCTTCGAGGACTATTACGGCCTGCCGTACCCGGGCGACAAGCTCGATCTGCTCTCCATCCCCGACTTCGCCGCCGGCGCCATGGAGAACTTCGGGGCCATCACCTTCCGGGAAACCGCGCTGCTCGTCGACGAGACGGCGGCGTCGCACGCGGAGCTGGAGCGCGTGGCCGACGTGGTCGCCCACGAGAACGCCCACATGTGGTTCGGCGACCTCGTGACCATGACGTGGTGGAACGGCATCTGGCTCAACGAGGCGTTCGCGACGTTCATGGAGATGCTCGCCGTCGACGCCTGGAAGCCGGAATGGCAGCGCTGGTCGACGTTCGGCGCGTCGCGAGCGGCCGCGCTCTCGCTCGACGGCCTGCACAGCACGCGCCCGATCGAGTTCCCGGTGACCTCGCCGCGCGACGCGGACGCGATGTTCGACGTCCTCACGTACGAGAAGGGCGCGTCCGTGCTCCGCATGCTCGAGCAGTACCTGGGCGCCGTCCTCTTCCGGGAGGGCGTGCGTGACTACCTGCGCACGCACAAGTTCGGCAACGCCGACACCGGCGACCTCTGGGCCGCCCTCGGGCGCTCCGCGCGGCAGCCGATCCCCGCCGTCATGGACGGCTGGATCTTCCGCCCCGGCTATCCGGTGGTCACCGTGACCCGCGGCGCGGGCGGCCAGCTCGTGCTGGCGCAGCAGCGCTTCAATTACCTGCGCGAGCCGCTGCCGCCGGCGGTCGCCGAGCCCGAGCAGCCGTGGCAGGTGCCGATCCAGCTGCGTGTGTACGCGGGGAGCCAGGCCGCCGAGGAGCGCGTGCTGCTCGCCGAGCGCGAGGCGCGACTGCGCGTCGGGACCGGGGTGGAGGCGGTGGTCGCCAATGCGGGCGGGCACGGCTTCTATCGAGTGCGCTACGCGCCCGACCTGCTCGACGCGCTGCTGCGACGTCTGGACGCGCTGGCGCCCATCGAGCGGTTCAATCTCGTCAACGACGCGTGGGCGCTGGCGGTGGCGGGGCTGATGCCGCTGACGGCGTACCTCGACCTGACCGCGCGGTTCCGCGAGGAGCGCGACCGCAACGTGTGGTCGGTGCTCGCGAGCTCGTTCTACGCGCTCAACCGGCTGGTGGAGCCCGGCGACCGGCGGCGCCTCGAGGCGCTCGTGCGCGACCGCGCGACGCCGGTCTTCACGGCCCTCGGCTGGACGCCGCGCCCGGGCGAGGACGAGCTGACCCGCCAGCTCCGCGGCGACCTCGTGCGGCTGCTCGGCGTGCTCGGCAACGATCCGGGCGTGCAGGCGCGCGCGGCCGAGGCGTACCGCGCCTACCTCGCGGATCCCACCGCCGTCGATCCCAACGTGCTGCCCGCCGTGATCGCGGTGCTGGCGCACGTCGGCGACGCCGCGCGCTACGAGGACTTCCTCAAGCGCTTCCGCGCGGCCGCCACCCCGCAGGAGGAGCAGCGCTACCTCTACGCGCTGGCCGGCTTCCGCGACTCGGCCCTGGCGGGCCAGACGCTCGAGCGCGCGATCAACGGTGAGATCCGCACGCAGGATGCGCCGTTCGTCGTGCGCGGCATGCTCATGAGCGTGCACGCGCGCGAGGCGGCGTGGGAGTTCGTCAAGGCTCACTGGGACACGATGGACCGCCTGTACCCCAAGCACGGCTTGCGGCGCCTGGCCGAGGGCGTGACCGGCCTCGCCACGCCCCCCCTCGAGGCCGACGTCCGCCGCTTCTTCGCCGAGAAGAAGCCCCAGTTCGGCGGCAAGGTGCTCGCGCAGTACCTCGAGCAGCTGCATGTGGCGGTGGTGCTCCGCGAGCGCGAGGGCGGCGCGCTGAGCGGATACCTCTCCAAGTTCGCGTGATCGGGGGGGGAGCCCTCCCTACGGGAGGACGAGCGGCTCCGCTTTGTACCAACCGCGGACCGCGAGGTCCATGTAAGCAAACTCGCATGTCGCTTGGAGAACAGGTTCTTCAGATTTATGACGAGCTCAGATCGTACCCGCTGCTAAAGAAGCGGGGCTACGAAACGTGTGACCTCCTCGGCGATGTGCTGGTCGACTCGCGCAGCGGTACTGCGTCGTTCAGGCTGAACGCCAAGCGATATACGTTTCGGTGTTTTGACTTCTTCATCAGCGGTCTCGCGGGCGGTCTGCGCAGCATTAGGCTTGGGCTTTTCGATCAGGACGGTAAGCAACTCTTTGACGGGACTCTTCCGGGTCATTTCGAGGTATTCCATTCCGACGAGTGGGTTGCCGACTTCACCGCGCTTCATAGTCAGATCGTGCTGCTCGTCGGCAAGCGAAGGATTCGAGACCCGTCTGGCCGAAGTGGCTCGGCCGAGTCCTCTCCGCGCAGTTGGAACCAGAGCACCGCGTATTTCACGGATTGCGTGGTGGAGTTGAGAGGCGCTGGCCCGCGAAGCGGCTGAAGATCAGGGCGGGAATTGCATGCCGCGATTGCAACACGGGGTGGATGAGCGATCTCGAAACAGGAGCTGCACCTCTACTGAGGCCGATGGTGTTATCTGGTGCTGCGACAACACTGAACGGACAAGAAAGGCGGCTTCTCGCAATCTGGGCGACGAAAATGGATATGTACTGCCGCGGGCGGCCGCGGGCGGCGTCGGCGGGGGTTCGTCGAGAGTGTCAAGAAGGATATTGTCGAGTAGCCGCCAACGGGTGCAAGACGTCGATCGCCCAGCCAACGTCAAGCCGCTCTCCGAGCCAACCAGGCATCGCCGTTCGTGCGTGGACGTCAAGCCCGCGCTCGTCGTGCCGCGCTCGTAGCATTCCGACGGGATCGCTGGGGACCGCAGGAAGAGCCGGGATTTCGGGCAGAGGCCGGCCGTCGGGGCGACGAAATCTCAGCTCGCCGTCGGGCCGTCGCTCGACCTGATAGCCCTCCTCGTGGACGGCGCGATGATGCCGACGACAGAGCATCGCGAGATTCGAGAGCGTCGTGGGGCCTCCGTGAGCCCAGTGGCGGATGTGATGACCCTGGCCGAACCGCAATCCACAGCCCGGGAAGCGGCATCCGCGATCGCGATGATGCAGCGCGCGCCGCAGCGCCGGCGGAATGGTTCGCGTCCGGGCACCGACTTCGAGGATCCGGCCATCCGGATCGTGTCGCATCACGACCCGACTCGCGTCGCACGCCAGACGCTGGGACGTTTCTGCAGAAACGTGCGCGCCGTCGTCGAGGACCGACTGGCCGGGCGCATCAGCGTCCGCCAGCACCGGCGCGTCGACGTGGACCACGACCTGGTAGCGCTCGCCAGGGGCGCCGGGATCGATTCCGTGGTGGAGCGCCGTTTCGGCGACGAGGGCCAGCGCGTCCGCCTGCTGCTGCGGCATCGTGGGAGGCTCCGCCGAAACGTCGGCGCCAGACGTTTCGGCGGGAACGCTTTGAGCGCGCGCCTTTTGATATAGCGCTTCGCGGGCCGCGGTCAGCGCCTGCATCACCACAGCGCCGGCCTCCGGCTCCAGCCGCACGCGGATCACGACCATGCCGTCTTCATCTTGATACACGTGCAGGGCCCGGCTCCGGTGGCGCCGCGCTGTCTCCTGCGCTTCCGCCTTGCGGTTCATCCTGCGCCAGCCGCGGACGATGCGCTCGACGTGCTCGGCGGTACCGGCCCGGCCCACTGCCAGCAGTTGCTCTTCGGTCTCTGGCGTCGCGACGCGGGTCAGCGCTCGAACCTTCGCGTACGACAGCTCGCCGCGCGCCAGCGCCTGGGCCAGCCGCGGGAGCGTTCCGAGCGCGCGCGCGACGCGAACGCGCTCGCGGGCCGCGCCTCGGTCGAGCCCGACTCGCCACGACAGCCACTCCGCGCACGAGCGGAAGCCGGTGTTCCAGCCGGCGCGCGCGTCGAACTCGCGGATGAGATCCAGCAGGTGTGCGGTGGCGGCGTCGAGATGCGCGGACAGCACGGCAATCTCGTCGCCCAGCCGCTCGAGTTCGGCTGTGCAACCAACAGCGGGTTCGGCCATGGCCTCGGTGGTGACGCAAAAATCGGTGCTCATCGGCGAGTCCTCCGTTGCTCTGCGCCGACTTTACCCCCCGATTTTCGCGGGCCCCGGGCGCCGCCACGATCAGCGATTGCACCAGAATCAGAAGATTTTCGGTACGACCCTGTTCACGGCTTCTAGCACGGGCGTGCATGCCTCTGAGCGGCGTTCCACGAGCGTTGACCGACGCCTCACGCGCAGCTTCTGCAAAGTCGTCAATGCCCAATATTGGATACGGCAAGCGCCCCGAACGGTAAGTGCCGCCCGAACGGTAAGTCCTCGGTCAGCCGCAGCGCGAAGCTCACCTGCCGATGTCGACGCCGAGGACGACCGAGGCGAGGCGGCCGAGACCGAAGCTGATGAGCCCGGAGGCAGCCGCCAGCACGGCGACCTCGAGCCCCGAGCGCAGCGCGGAGATGCCCGCCACGCGCGCCTTGAGGATGCCGACACAGAACAGGGCGGCGAGCGTCAGCGCGGCCGAGAGCCCGAGGGCCCCCAGCCCCTGCGTGATCATGAACGGCAGCAGCGGCACGACGGAGGCGACGCCGAACGCGACGGCCATCACCAGCGCGTCGCGTACGGGCGCGCCGAGCCGCTGGGGCGCCAGGCCGAGCTCGAAGATCGCGAGCGCGGACAGCAAGATGTCGGGGTGGCGGCCGATGCGCCGCGCCACCTCCGCCGCTTCCGCCCGCGTCATGCCGCGCGCGGCCAGGGCGGCGATCAGCTCGGCGATCTCCTCGCCCGCGTGATCGCGGATCTCGCGGCGCTCGCGATCCAGCTCGCGCTCGTAGAGCTGGCGCTGCGCGCGCGACGACAGGAACGTGCCGATCGACATCGAGAGCACGCCCGCCATCGCGGAGACGGCGCCGCCGAGGAGCACGACGAGGGGACCGACGCCGGCGGCGGCGAGCCCGGCGATCACCGCGAACGTCGAGACGAGGCCGTCCTGCGCTCCGAACACCACCTCACGAATGGAGGCCAGCCGCTCGATGCGCTTGGGCTCCGTCTCGAGCTCAGACATATGGGCGCGGCCGTCCATGCGGCGCATGGTGGCCGCCGTCACGCCGCCGCCCGCCGTCACCACGCCCTCCGCGCGTCGCGCGGGGGCCGCCAGGGGGGCGGCGATCGCCGGCGCCGGCGACGGGGCCGGCGCCCCGCCGTCGAAGGTCGCCAGCGCGTGGCGGAACATGTCGCGGTGGTGGCGCTCGCGCTCGAGCGCCAGCCGGAACGAGGCGGCCGCGTCAGGACGCCCGTCCTCGTCGGCCTCGCCGATCATGCGCGGCAGCGTGACGTCGATCTCCTGCATCTCGCCCGTCGCCGCGGTGACGAGGTTCTCGCGCGTGGAAGCGATGGCGCCCATCGCCCGCAGGTGCTCGAGGGCATGGATCGTCTCGGCACCGGCCGCCTCGAAGAACAACTGGGCGACGTCGGCGCGGCCCTCGGCCAGCGCCCGGATCCCGTAGGCGAGATAGCGACGGTTGGCGTCGGCCTCTCCCGCGAGCGCGACCTGGAGGTTCGCGTCCGTGCGGCTCGCTGGCGGCATGCGCGCATTGTACTCGGCGGGCGCCGCTTTGTGTGGCGCCCGGCTCCCGTGATAGGTTCACGGACGACGATGAAAGCCGCCCTCGTCCTGGGGCTCGCGGCCCTCACGCTCCTGGCGCCGGCCACGACGTCGGCGGTGAGCCTGCAGGAGGCGCTCCTGCTTGCCACACCCGCCGTCGCGCTGGTGACCGCGGAGGTGCGCGCGGAGGTCACGCTGAACTGCGGGCGCGGCACGGTCACCGTGCGGCCGATGCCGTTCGTCGAGACGGGCACCGGCTGGTTCGTCGACGGCAAGGGCTACGTGATCACCAACGGCCACGTGGTCGATCCGGTGCACCGCATGCCGCCCTGGGTCATCCACGAGCTGAAGAAGAAGGCCATCGACCAGGCGTGCGTGGACCCGGTGCTGCGCAAGCAGGGCCTGGCGCGCGGGGCGCGTCCCGACATCGAGGACTCGATCCGGCGGGAGGCGGCTGCCCACGCGATGGCGACGGCGCAGGTGACGCCCTTGCCTCAGCTCTCGGTGCTGCTGTCGAGCGGCCTCAGCCTCAAGGCGGACGTCGTGAAGTTCAGTCCGCCGCCGGGCTTCGACGTCAATGGCAAGCCGGTGGCCGATTTCGGCCGCGACCTCGCGCTGCTGCGCGTGAAGGACGGTGTGTATCCCGCCATCCGGCTCGGCGACCGCGATCCCCAGATCGGCGATCCGGTGCACATCATCGGCTTCCCCGGCGTCCTGCTCTACCATGAATTGCTCGACAAGTCGTTCGAGGCGTCGGTGACCAACGGCGCCATTTCCGGCTTCAAGCAAGACGCCATCGGCCAGGACATCATTCAGACCGACGCCGCGGCTGCGCACGGCAACTCGGGCGGCCCCGCCGTCGGCGACGACGCCGCGCTGCTCGGCGTCATGACGTTCACGACGCTGTCGCCCGCGGGCGGCGCCATCGTGCAGGGCTTCAACTTCCTGATCCCCGCCCGCGACGTGAAGAAGTTCCTGGCCGGCACGCCGGTGACACCCGGACAGAGCAAGTTCAACGACGTGTGGCGCGCGGGTCTCGACGCGCTCTTCGCCGAGCGCTACGCGACGGCCGTCGCGCGGCTGGCCGAGGCCAACGCGCTCCAGCCGAATCTCGCGGACGTCAAGCGCGTGTTCGCGGAGGCCGAGCGGAAGATGAAGAACCCCCCGCCGCGGCCCTTCCCGTGGGCGTGGGCCACCCTCGGGGTGACGCTCCTGAGCGCAGGCATCTACGGGAGCATGTTCGGGCAGCGCTGGTGGAAGAACCGGTACCGGATCCTGCCCGCGCAGGTCATCGCCGCCATCGAGAGCGGGCGCAACCCGAAACTCGTCGACGTGCGCACGAAGACCGACTTCGAGACGAGCCCGCTCCGCCTGCCCGGCGCCGTGCGCCTCGATCCCGACGCCGTGCTGGCCGGGCAGCCCGACGCCGAGCCGAGCGTCGAGCGCGATCAGCTCATCGTCACCTACGACACGAGCCCGGGCGAGACCACGGCCGAGAAGGTCGCCAACGCCCTGCGCGCGCGCGGCTTCAAGAGCGTGCGCATCCTCAAGGGCGGCCTCGGCGGCTGGACGAACGCGCGGCTGCCCGTCGAGTCGAAGTCGCACCTGCCGTCGATCGGGATCGAGATCTACAAGAACCTCACGCTCGGCGACCTCGAGCGCCGCAAGTTCAGGGCGGGCGAGGTCATCTTCAGAGAGGGCGCCGACGCCAAGGGCGAGGCCTTCCTCGTCCACGCCGGCACCGTGCAGATCAAGCGGACGTTCGACGGCGTGGAGAAGACGCTCTCGACGCTCGGGGAGGGCGAGCTGTTCGGCGACCTGGCGCTCTTCCGCGAGGGGCCGCGCTCGGCCGACGCCGTCGCCGGCACCGACGTCGAGCTGATCGTCATCAACAACGACCGTCTCGACTGGCTCATCCAAAACCGCCCGCAGCTCACCAAGGAGGTGGTGCGGCGGCTCTCCGACTGGGTCGTCAAGACCGACCGCGAGCGCGCGCTCTCCAACCGCTGAGCGCCACCGTCCGCGTCCTCGTCCAGCGCCTCGACCGCGACCTTCCCCTGCCCGGCTATGCCCGCGAGGGCGACGCCGGGCTCGACCTCTACGCCCGCGAGGCGGTGACGCTGGCGCCGGGCGCGCGCGCCGTGGTGGGCACCGGCATCGCGGTGGCGATCCCCGCCGGCTACGCGGGCTTCGTCCTGCCGCGCTCGGGCCTCGCGCTGCGCCACGGCTTGAGCATCGTCAACACGCCGGGTCTGGTCGACTCCGGCTACCGCGGCGAGATCCGCGTGCTCCTCGTCAACCACGATCCGGCCACGCCGGTCACGCTCGCGCGTGGCGACCGCATCGCTCAGCTCGTGGTGCAGCGCGTGGAGCAGGTCGAGCTCATCGAGGTGCAGACGCTGCCAGAGAGCGCGCGCGGCTCCGGCGGCTTCGGTTCGAGCGGAATATAAGGCGGGATGATTTAAGCGGAATGATCTAAGCGGGATGTAGAGGAGCGCCCCGGGTTCCCCGGGGCGCTCCGAACGTCGGGGGGGTATGGGGGGCCATCTCGGGGCCCCCCATCTTCAACAGTCGGCCCCCCATCTTTATTATTGCTGCTTCACCATCAAGTGGGCGCGGCGGTTCTTCGCCCAGCACGCCTCGCTGTGATCCGAGCACTGCGGTTTTTCCTCGCCGTACGAGAGGATCGAGATGCGCCCGACCTGCACGCCGTGCGCGGCGAGATAGTTCTGCGTGGCCTTCGCGCGGCGCTCGCCGAGCGCGAGGTTGTAGCCCACGGTGCCGCGCTCGTCACAGTGCCCCTCGATCAGCACGAGGTGCTTGGGGTTCGCCTTCAACCACTCCGCGTTGGCGTCCAGCGTCGTGATCGCCTCCGCCGTGAGCTCGTACTTGTCGAACTCGAAGTGGATGTCGGCGAGGTTGTCGGCCACGCGGAACCCCTCGATCCGCGGCCGCGTCGTGGACCCGACCGCCGACGCCTGCCGCGTGCTGCCGCCTTCCATCGATCGGGGGCCCGTGGGCGTGGTCATGGCCGCGCCCGACGGCGGCGGCGTCGCCGCTGCCGTCGTGTTGGCGGGGGTTTTGGCGCAACCCGTGGCCAGCCCCACGAGCAGGATTGCCTGCACTACCAGCGCTGTGCTCCTCATCGCGCGTCTCCTCTCGATGTCGTCTTCATCGCCCTCGCCCATTCGCGTCGCGGACGAGCCGCCGCAGCGTGGCCACCAGGACCGGCGCCTCCGCGCGCAATTCGGCGAGCGAGTTGAGAGCCAGCCGGCGAAGTACCGCCTCGCCAGCCGGCCGGAGCATCACCACCACCTGCCGGCGGTCGCCCTCGTGGCGACGCCGGGCCACCAATCCGCGCTCGACCAGACGGTCCACCAGCTCGACCGCGCTGTGATGCCGGATCTGGAGCCGCTCGGCGACCTTGCCGATCGTTACCGCGCCGCGAGCCTCCAGCCCCTTGATCTGGAGGAGCAGCACGTACTGCTGAGGCTCGACCCCCGCGGCCCGCGCCGCGGTCTCGCGCCGGCCGAGGAGCCGGCGCAGCTGGTAGCGCCACTCGGCGAGCGTCGCGTAGTCCACTCCCCGCGCTCGAGCCTCACTCACCTGACGATTATATCGGTTCACGATATTGACCCCGGCCACGGATTGCCATCGCCGTCTAACCTCTCGTCGGCATTGCGCTTGCGTGAGGCATTGCTGCTTGCGCGGGGGGGTACTCTGCACTCAGAGGTGGTGCGTCATGGACGTCTCACGACGCGATTTCATCCGCATCTCGGCCGGCGCCGGCGGCGCCGCCACCCTCGGCGGCCTGGCGGGACTCGGCGCCGACCTCGCTCCCACGCTGGCCGCGGCCGCCGAGCTGCGGATCAAGGACGCGAAGACCTACCCGAGCATCTGCCCCTACTGCTCCGTCGGCTGCGCCACCCTCGTGCACACCGTCGACGGCAAGATCGCCAATATCGAGGGCGACCCGCGCAGCCCGCACAACGAGGGCACGCTCTGTCCCAAAGGCGCCGCCATCTACCAGCTCCACGTCAATCCGAACCGGCCGACGAAGGTCCTGCACCGCGCGCCCGGCGCCGCCGACTGGGAGGTGTGGGATCTCGAGCGCGCGATGAGCCGCGTGGCCGAGCTCATGAAGAAGTCGCGCGACGAGACCTTCATCGAGCGGCTCGAGAACGGCGCGCGCGTGAACATGACGCCGGCGATCTTCTCGCTCGGCGGCGCCACCCTCGACAACGAGTGGAACCACATCCAGCAAAAGCTCCTGCGCGGCCTCGGCATCGTCGCGATCGAGAATCAGGCCAGGATCTGACACTCCTCCAGCGTCCCCGGGCTGGGGACACGGTTCGGACGC
>Ga0137407_10003401_pt1 | contig 10583 bp, 9 predicted proteins | sample CZOMad2_2_16fung_FD_108410 | JGI IMG/M metagenome (GOLD analysis project Ga0137407, IMG submission 108410) | Vadose zone soil fungal communities from Angelo Coast Range Reserve, California, USA - CZOMad2_2_16fungal (Illumina Assembly) | ecosystem: Environmental > Terrestrial > Soil > Vadose zone...
ATCTGGATGTCGGGCTGGATGAACTGCATCGTGTCGTAGATCGCCATCATCGACGTCATCGACCCGCCGGGCGAGTTGATGTAGATGGTGATATCGCGGTCCGGGTCGATCGCCTCCAGCGTCAGCAGCTGGGCCATGACGTCATTGGCCGAGGCATCGTCGATCTGGACCCCGAGGAAGATGATGCGCTCCTCGAAGAGCTTGTTGTACGGGTTCATCTCCTTGATCCCGTACGAGGTGCGCTCGACGAAGGACGGCAGCACGTACCTGGACTGCGGGCTCCGCACGCTGTGGTCGCTCACGTTCGGCTCCTTTGGGTTGATCATGACACGGCGCCCACGGTAGGCACCTCGACGGCGCTGCGGATCACCTGGTCGACGAAGCCGTACTCCTTGGCTTCCTCGGCGGTGAACCAGCGGTCGCGGTCCGCGTCCTTCTCGATCTGCTCGATCGGCTGCCCGGTGTGGTGGGCAGTACGCTCGAACAGGGTCCGCTTGATGTACAGCATCTGCTCGGCCTGGATCCTGATGTCGGAGGCGGTGCCGCCGATGCCGCCTGACGGCTGGTGCATCAGGATCTGGGCGTGCGGGAGGGCGAACCGCTTGCCCGCCGCGCCCGCGGTTAGCAGGAACTGCCCCATCGACGCGGCCATTCCCATCGCGTAGGTGGACACGTCGTTCGGGACGTACTGCATCATGTCGTAGATGGCCATCCCCGCGTAGACCGAGCCGCCCGGGGAGTTGATGTAGAGGCTGATGTCGCGCTTGCTGTCCTCTGAGGCGAGTAGCGCGAGCTCGGCGCAGATGCGGTTGGCGATGTCGTCGTCAACCTGCTGGCCGAGGAAGATGATGCGGTGCCGCAGCAGCCGCTGGAACAACGTGTCCCCGAACGGCAGCATGGGGGGCTCCGCGGCCGCGTCGATCGACGGCGGCGCCGGGGTCCACAGGGGCTGAGTCACGCTAATTCACCTGCTCCTTTTGGAGACAACTGCTGGTGTCTTGTCTGGTGTCATTGCAAGGAAGATAACCCCGGCGCGGAACCCGATCGTCCCGCACCGCCCCCTGTTCGCTACTGGCGCACCGAGTTGCCATCCGTTGCCGGTCCGCAATCACCGTCGCCGGGCCGGGCAGCGACGCTGGGGGGCTCGGGCGCACCACAGGCCCCACCGGCTTCGCGAGCCGTGGGGCCTTGCGGGGTAAGAGCAGCGGCCGGTCAGGCCTTGGTGTCGGACTCTTCGGCGTCCGCTTCGGCTACGGCGTCCGCGTCGCCGTCGGACTCGGCCAGGATCTCGCCTTCGGTTTCGCCGTCGGGGCCGACCGGGGTGTTCAGGGCGGCGGCGATGTCGACCGGGTTACCGGACTGGTCGGTGACCTTGACCCGTTCGGCGATCAGGTTCATGGCCTTGGCCCGCAGGATCTCGGCGGCGGCGAAGTTGAGCTGGCCGTTGTCGACGAGCTGCTGGGCGAACCGGTCGGGCGACATGCCCACCTGCTCGGCCTGGCGGGTCACGTAGCCGCTCAGCTCGTCCGAGTCGACCCCGATCTCCTCGTTCCGGGCCAGCTGGTCGAGGATGAAGGAAACCTTGACCGCGTGCCGGGCCCGCGCCTCGGTGTCCGCCTCGAACTGCTCCTCGGTCTGGTTCGTCATCTCCAGGTAGCCGTCAAGGCTGGCGCCGGCCCGGTTGAGCTGCTCGAGAATGTTGTCGCGGTTGTGCTTGGTCTCTTCGGCGACCACGCCCTCCGGTAGCGGGATGTCGACCTTGGCGAGCAGGGCGTCCAGGGCGAGGCCGCGCGCCTGGATGACCTGCTGCATGGTCTTGTCCCGCTCCAGCTGGACCCTGGTGTCGGCCCGCAGCTCGCCGAGCGTGTCGAACTCGCTGGCGAGCTGGGCGAAGTCGTCGTCGAGGTCGGGGACGTCCTTGGCCTTGACGCTGTGCACGGTCACCGTCACGTCGGCCTCGTGCCCGGCGAAGTCGCCGCCGGCCAGCTCGGAGGCGAAGGTGGCAGACTCGCCGGCCGACATGCCGATCAGCGTCTGGTCCAGGTTGTCCAGCAGGGACTCGCTGCCGACGGGGTAGGACAGGCCGCTGGCCTGGGCGTCCTCGACCGGCTTACCGTCGACCGAGGCGGACAGGTCGATCGAGACGTGGTCGCCGTCCTCGACCGGGCGCTGCACGCCCTTGAGCGAGGCGAACCGGTCCTGCAGCATCGAGATCCGCTCTTCGACCTCGTCCGGGGTGACCAGTGTGTCGTCGACGGTGACGGCCAGCTCGGACAGGTCGGGCAGGTCGAACTTGGGCCGGATGTCGAACTCGGCCGTGAAGGTCAGTTCCTTGCCGTCGTCCAGGTTGGTGATCTCCACCTCGGGCTGGCCGAGCGCGACGACGTCGCTGTCGTTCACCGCCTTGGTGTACAGCTCGGGAATCGCGTCGTTGACCGCCTGGGTGAGCACCACGTCACGGCCCACCCGCCGGTCGATCACCGGCGGCGGGACGCGTCCCGGCCGGAAGCCCGGGATGCGAACCTGGCGGCCGACCTCGCGGTAGGCCTTGTCGAGGCTGGGCTTCAGCTCATCGAACGGCACCTCGACACTCAGCCGGACTCGGGTCGGGCTCAGCTCTTCGACGTCAGTCTTCACGTCCGCGTCACTCCGGGGTTCAGGATCGTAACTCAGCATTGGATCGCTGAGAAGTCTAAGCGGCTAGTCTAGGGGCTTGCGCACCCTGACCACGCGCACTGGCGGAGGCTCGTCGTCCCGCTGGCGGTCGTCCCGGCGCTTGTCCCCGATCAGCAGGTTCAGCAGCCAGCTCACCAGGCCGACGATAATCGCGCCCCAGAAGCCCGCCCAGAACCCGGCCACATGGAACGGCAGCGTCAGGTCGCCGGCGATGACGCTGGTCAGCCACAGCAGCAGGCCGTTGACCACGAGGGCGGCCAAGCCCAGCGTGAGGATGTAGAACGCGCAGCCGACGACCTTGATCACCGGCTTGAGCGTGGCGTTGATCAGGCCGAAGATGAGCGCCACCACGAGCAGCGTGCCGGCCTTGGACCAGCCGCTGCCGGCGGGCAGCGTGATGCCGGAAACCGCCCAGGTGGCGACGCCGAGGGCGGCCGCGGAGACGAGCAGCCGGAGCAGGAATCTCATACTCCAGATATTACTCGACCGGAGGTGGAGGCGGTGTGAAGATTTTATGGAGTCGGTCAGGCGCTGAGAGGGCCGGCCTGGTCGCCGCGGAACAGGCGGCGGTAGGCGTTCGGGGTCGTGCCGCGCCAGGACCTGAAGTGGTGCCGCAGGGCGGTCGCGGTGCCGAAGCCGGCCCGGTCGGCGATCGTGTCCACCGTCTCGTCGGTCTCCTCGAGCAGCTGCTGGGCCAGCAGGATGCGCTGGCCGATGAGCCAGCGCTGCGGGGTGGTGCCGGTGTCGGCGACGAAGCGGCGGGCGAAAGTCCGCTCGGACATGTTGGCCCTGGCCGCCAGCTGCCGCACGCTCAGCGGCTGGTCGAGATGCGCGCGCAGCCACTCGAGCAGGTCCCGCAGGGTGCCGTCGCAGGAGGGGGCGACCGGCTGGTCGACGTACTGCGCCTGGCCGCCGTCGCGGTGCGGCGGCACCACCATGCGCCGGGCGATGCCGTTGGCGACCCGCGCCCCCTGTTCCTTCCTGACCAGGTAGAGGCAGGCGTCGATGCCGGCCGCGGTGCCCGCGCTGGTGATCACCGGCTCGTCGTCGACGTAGAGGACCGACGGGTCGACCTTGGCCGCGGGATAGCGCCGGGCCAGTTCCTCCGCGCTGCGCCAGTGGGTGGTGCAGCGGCGGCCGTCGAGCAGGCCGGCCTCGCCCAGGATGAAGGCCCCGGTGCAGACGCTGAGCACCCGCGCGCCGCGGGCGACCGCCCGGCGCAGGGCCGCCAGCAGGTCCCCGGGAAAGTACATGTCCGGGCCGAGCCGTTCGTCGGCCATCGCGGGCAGCGCGATCAGGTCCGCTTCCTCCAGCCGGTCCAGGCCGCGGGACGGGTGCAGGGTGAAGTCGTGCGAGCGCAGCGGCGGCGGCTCCCCCGCCACTACGGCGAAGTCGTAGGACGGCAGCCCGTCGTCGGCGCGGTCGATGCCGAAGACCTCGCAGACGGTACCGAACTCGAACGGCCGGAAACCGTTGAGGACCACCACCGCCACGTTGCGCAACACGACAACGAGTATGCCAAACGGGTTGGCAGGATGTCATCCAGCATTGGCATCACTGCCACTCAGGTCGGGCCCCGGAGTCAGTTTCCCGGCTCGGGCGGGGCGCTGGGCTGGTGCGGCCAGCGGACGCCCGCGATGGCCAGGACCCGGTCCTGGAACAGCGGCCCGGAGGTCGTATAGGTGCTGAGCGCGGGCTGCGCCTTCCCGCCGATGCTGACGGAGACGCTCCCGCAGCCGCCGTACTGCGCGGTGAACCGGGCCAGCACATGACCGCCCGGGTGGTCCAGGAAGGCGAGCCGCATCGCGCCGCCGAAGCTGGCGGGGCACGCGTACGCGCCGGGCGGGAAGACGGTCAGGGCATCAGCCAGTGCCACCAGCCTGGCCACCCGGGCCGGGTCGGTGACCGTGAACGCGCGGTCGAGCCGGTCCAGGCGGGCGTCCCGGTTCAGGCCGAAGACCGGGGTGACAGTCACGGCCCGGACACCGGACGGGACTCGCTCGGACGCGGGCCTGGCCGGCAGCCAGCCGACCTCGGCGTCGGTCCGCAGGGCGGTCTGGCCCCGGTAGGGCATGGCCGTCACCACCAGCTGGCGCTGCGGCAGCACCCCCGGCACCGGAGGCAGCGCGAACGCATCGCCTTGCGACTTGACCAGCGCGCCGGTGGAGCTCCGGAAGGTAGAGGACCCAGAACCGTCCGGGGTGAACCCGGACGGCAGGTGCGCGCGGACCCAGGACAGAACGGCCCGCGGCTGGCCAGGGACCGTCCACCAGCGCGTCTTGGTCGCGACATCCGTGAGCCCGATCTCGACCGCGGGGCTGTTCAGGGACGCGATCAGCCCGGTGCGGACCGCTCCCGGCGGCCGGCGGAAGGCCGCGATGATGCGGGCCGCGTCCGCTTCCGCCCGCTGGCGCGGGGAGGCGGCGGGCGACGTGGTGCTGGCGGTCTGAGCGTGGCCGGCGGTTCGCCCGGCGACCTGGCTCCCGCAGCCGGCCAGCGCGATCATGGCGCAGGCGGCGCCGAGCAGCAGCCGCGAGCCGGGGCGCAGGAGGGTGACGAGGGGACGCGACGGCCTGGTACATGGGCGGATCATGCTACTTCGACGCACCCTGGGGGCATCTGGTTGCTCGCTCGCGCCGGGAGCTTTACCTGGTGACCACGGCGAGCAGGCGGCGCAGGTAATCGGCCCAGGCGGGGTCGCCCTCGAGGCGGACCGCGTCGTCGCCGGCCCGGCCCCACAGCCAGCGCAGCACCGCGCCCGGCGGCCCGCCGATCAGCACCCGCGGGTCGTCCTGGCCGGCCAGGTGCCCGCCCTCCAGCTCGGCGAAGTCCTCCGGCCACTCCTGCGAGCTGTAGGCCAGCATTCGCTTGAGCACCTCGTCGGCCCCGTCGGCGGCCAGGTCGGCCGGGACGGGAGTAACGGGCAGCCGGGCGGCGAGTTCGGCGTCGATCCGGTGGATCACCGTCTCCTGGGCCATCCGCCGGATCCAGAACGCCACCGTCTGGTCCGGACCGAACCAGGTGGGCACGCTCTCCCCCGGCTCGTGCGCGCGGAACTGGGCTCGCAGCTCGCCGTAGGCCCGGCCGAGCAGGGGCAGCACCGGCTGGCCGCTCTGAGCAGGCCGGGCGAGGCCGGGCGGGGGCCACGGCCGCGGCTCCTCGCCAGTGCGCATGATGGCGGCCTTGTGCAGGTAGACCTGGGCGACATGGACGACCAGGTCGGCTACGGTCCAGCCGGGACAGCTCGGCACCGTCGCGGTGGGCTCGACGGACGCGACCGCGTCCCGGAGGTCGCCGTAGTCCGCGGCCAGGCACTCCAGGTACCGGGAAGGCTCCATGCGGATCAGCTTCCCATGGCTCGCGGGGAGAGCCGGGCGGGCACGGCGCCCCGTTCGGCATGAAAATGATGGGATGCGGCGGGAGGCTATGAGCAGGACCGCGGCGGTGCGGGCCGCGGTCGTACCCGGCTGGCTGGCCGAGATCGTGCGGCCGCGGCGGGCGCCGGTGCCATGGCCGGAGATGATCCGGGCGGCGCTGGCCATCTGCGTGCCGCTGTCAGCGGCGTTCGCCCTGGGCCGCGGGCCGCTCGGGGTGCTGCCCGCGACGGGCGGCCTGCTCGGCACGATGGTCGACACCGGCGGCCCTTACCTGAACCGGGTGAAGCGGGTTGCCACCGCCGCGGCGGGTGGCGGCGCGGCCGGCCTGGCCATCGGCGCGGTCACCCACGGGCACGGCTGGCTCGCGGTGGTGGCGCTGGTGGTGGTGGCCGGGGTGTCCGGCGTGCTCAGCACGGCCGGGGACCTCGGCTCGGTGACCGGGCTGCAGCTGCTGGTCTACACCGCGCTCGGGGCCGGCCCGATCGGGGCGCTGCGGCCGGTCTGGCACACCGCGGCCGGATTCCTGGCCGGGGTCCTGTGGGCGCTGATCCTGCTGGTGCCCGGCTGGCTGCGGGCGCCGTACGGGCGGGAGCAGCGTGACGTCGCCGCCGTGTACGACGCGCTGGCTGGCCAGCTGGCGGCGGTGGGCAGCGACGCCTTCACGGCCCGGCGGCAGGCGGTCACCAGCGCGCTCGACACCGCCTACGACGAGCTGCTGACGGCCCGCGCCGCCGCGACCGGCCTGAACCGGCGCCGGGCGCGGCTGCTCGGGGCGCTGAACGCGAGCCTGCCGGTGGCCGAGGCGGCGATCGCGCTCGGCCTGGCCGGGACCCGGCCGCCGCCGCTGATCGCCTCCGTGCTGTCCCGGCTGGCCGACGCGATCAGGAACGGGACTCAGCCGCCGATGATCCCGCCGCCGTGGGACGACAGCCCGGCCATGCTGGCGCTGCGCGACGCGCTGGCCGGTTCGGCCGCGGTGCTGTCGCGGGACCGGTCCGCGCCTGGGGGGTCTGGGGGGATGGAGTCCCTCCAGTCGCGGGCGGCTCCGGGGGGATCAGGGTTTCGTCCCCCCGGGCTGGCACTGCTCGGCGCCGGCCCGCTCGGGCGGATCTTCACGCTCCGGCTTATGGCCTGCATGGGCGTGGCGGGGCTGGTGAGCGAGGTGTTCCCGCTGCAGCGCTCGTACTGGGTGCCGCTGACGGTGGCGATCGTGCTGAAGCCCGACTTCGGTTCGGTCTTCGCCCGGGCGCTGCAGCGTGGGATCGGCACGGTGGTGGGGGCGGTCGGCGGGGCGGTACTGCTCGTGCTGGTTCACGGGACGTGGCTGCTGATCCCGTTCGGCCTGCTGGCGGCGCTGCTGCCGTTCGGCCGGAGCAGGAATTACGGCCTGCTCTCGACCTTCCTGACCCCGCTGGTGGTGGTGCTCATCGACCTGCTCGGCCCGGCGGGCTGGCGGCTGGCCGAGGACCGTTTGGTCGACACGCTGGTCGGTTGCGCGATCGTGCTGCTGATCGGGTTCGCGCCGTGGCCGATGGCCTGGTACTCGCACCTGCCGCGGCAGTACGAGCAGACCGTGCAGGACATGTGCCAGTACCTGGAGGAGGTGCTGGGGCGGCCGGGCTCCGGGGTCTCAGCGCGGGCGCGGCTGCGGCGGCCGACCTACCGCGCGCTGGCCGACCTGCGGGCCGAGTTCCAGCGCACCATGTCCGAGCCGCCGGCGATCAGCCGCCGCGCGGCCGCCTGGTGGCCGGCGGTGATCGGCCTGGAGCGGGTCATGGATGCGATCACCTCCGCCGGGCTGGCCGCCGGCCAGCGAGCGGCCGCCGGCCAGGGCGCGGCCGCCGGCCAGGGCGTGGCCGCCGACCCGGGCGCGGAGCAAGCGGCCGCGCCGGATGGTGCCCGGCGGCTGGGCGACGCGCTGCGGGCGGTCGGCGAGGCCGCGCGGACGGGAATGCCGCTGGCGGCGGTGCCCGACCTGCCGGACGACGAGATCCTCAAGCCGGTCAGCGAGGCGATCCGGGCATTGCTCAGCGTGCTCGGCCCCGGGCAGCGACTTACCCTGCAGGGATAGCTGGCCGACTGGCAGTGGTCGGGCTGGCGGGACTCGAACCCGCGACCTCGTGCACCCAAAGCACGCGCGCTAGCCAAGCTGCGCTACAGCCCGTATCTGGCTGAGTCTAGCGGCTGACCGGGCTTGTTCGCTGTCCGGACAAGGTTCTGGCGTCACGGTCCTGTTCTGGCGCACGGTCCTGTTCTGGCGTCACGGTCCTGGGGCGGCCAGGAACAGGCGGCACCAGGTGTCGGCGAGCCAGGCGGCGAGGCGGGCCGGAGGCCAGCCGCGCTCGCGGACCAGCAGGGTGTAGTACTCGGCGGAGTTCAGGCTCCAGACGACGTCGGCGACCTCGTCGACGTCGAGGCCTGGCCGCAGTTCCCCGGTGACCGCCAGGTCCTGGGCGAACAGGCGCATGTTCCCGGCCCGCCGGGTGGCAATCTCGGTCCAGAGCCCGCCGAGATCCGGCGTCTGGGCGGCGGCGTCGCGCAGCACGAGGTGCAGGGGCGCGAGGCGGGAGTTCACCTCGGTCACCGCGGTGGCGTAGATGCGGATCTTCTCGCTGGCGGTGCCGGCGGCGCGTACCCGCCGGACATAATCGCGTTCCTCGGCCGGGACCGCCCGGTCCGTGCCGGAGATCGCGGTCTCCATCAGCAGCCGGGTGAGGACGGGCTTGGTGCCCACCGCGGCGTACACCGTATCGACGGCGACGCCGGCCTTGGCCGCGATCTGGGCGATCGTGGTGGCGGCGTACCCCTGCTCGGTGAACAGCAGCCGGGCCGCGTCGAGTATGGCCAGCCGGGTCCGGCGGGCTTGCTCCTCTCGTACCGACGACCGGTAGGTCCGGGACTTGACGGGCTCGCTCATGCCGCATAGGTTACTCTTTATTGATCCGACTATGCTTCGGATTAATTTACTGGAGGGGAAGACGATGAGCGTGAGCAGCGCGAGCGCGTCCGGCGGGAAACTGGCCGCGGGCGGGCCGGCCGCGGGCGGGGACACTACGGGAAGGGGATCGGCGCTGGTCCGGGGGCCGAGCGAGAGGCCGGGGACGTGGGTGCTCGGCTCGCTGTTCGAGCGGCTGGCATCCGCCGAGGAGACCGGGGGCGGGTTCGGGCTGTCGCTGGTGACCCAGCCACCGGGCACGGCTACCCCGGTGCACATCCACACGTTGGAGGACGAGGCCTTCTACCTGCTCGACGGGACCATGACCTACAGCGCCGACGGGGAGCTTCACCGGCTCGCCAGCGGTTCGTTCATCTTCTTGCGGCGAGGGCGGCCGCACGCGTTCCGGGTGACGGGCGACGCCCCGGTGCGGTTCCTGGCGATCGCCGCTCCGGGGGCTCTGATGAGCCTGTACGACGAGGTAGGGCGGCCGGCCGGGAACGGCCAGCTACCGCCGCCTGATCAGGAGTTGCTGATGGCGGACGTGCACCGCTGGCTGGAGACGGCGCCCCGGTACGGCCTGCAAGTCGTGGGGCCGCCGATCCCCGCCGACGCCTGACGCTTGGGTTCATGATCGCGGGCAGTTTGCGGCACATAGCGTCCGGAACTGGCCACGATCATGAAGCGGTGCGGGGTGGCTGCCTCAGGTGCCACTGATACCTCACCACTCACACGTCCAGGTCTGCGTGCGCCGGGATCGGCGCCTTTGTCTGCAGTTTCGGGTGCTATGACGCCCGTTACTGCAGACAAAGGGGGCTCAGGCGGATGGGTGCCGGGGTTAGGGGGTGGTGAAGTGGTAGCCGGCGGCTAGGAGGCGGGGGAGGACGATCTTCAGGGCGGCTACGGTCTGGGAGCGGTTTCCGCCGCCGTCGTGCTCGAGGATGATCGAGCCGGTCCTGGTGTTGCGCATGATGTTGGTGACGATGGAGGTTACGCCGGGGCGGGACCAGTCGCGGGGGTCGACGGACCAGTCGAGCGGGGTCAGGCCGGCCCGCACGCACTGCTCGATGACGGCCGGGGACCAGACGCCGTAGGGGGCGCGGAACAGGGCGGGCTCCCGGCCCGTCACCTTGTGGATGGCGCCGGTAGCGCGGTTGATCTGGTCGGCCACCGTGACCGGGGCCAGGACGGCCAGGTCGAGATGGGACCAGGTGTGGTTGGCGATCTTGTGACCGGCCGCCGCCACCTCGCGGACCAGGCCGGGGCAGGCCGCCACCTCCAGGCCGATCATCGAGAAGGTCGCGGTCACCTTGTACTTCTCGAGCAGCCGGAGGACCTGCGGGGTGTACTCCGGGCTGGGGCCGTCGTCGATGGTCAGCGCGATGCCCTTGCGGCCGTCGCGGACGTTGTAGACGATCTCGCCTGGTTCGTCCCGGTGGCGGCCGCGGCCCCGGCGGGGCGGCTTCGCGGGGTGCGCGTGACGGGCGGGATCCGCGCGCGGCGTGGGGTGGGCGGGACGGGTGGGGTTGGTGGTTGGGCGGGGGTGGGCGGAGTCGACGTGGATGTTGGCCGCCGGGACCGAGTTGGCTGGGTGG
>Ga0137407_10003402_pt1 | contig 10582 bp, 14 predicted proteins | sample CZOMad2_2_16fung_FD_108410 | JGI IMG/M metagenome (GOLD analysis project Ga0137407, IMG submission 108410) | Vadose zone soil fungal communities from Angelo Coast Range Reserve, California, USA - CZOMad2_2_16fungal (Illumina Assembly) | ecosystem: Environmental > Terrestrial > Soil > Vadose...
AAGGCGGCAATCCCGACACTGCTTGACGCTGCAGTAACGATGACAAAGTCACCTCGCGTGAGCCTTGCCTGCTCCACCAAAGCTCCCCAGGCAGTCACATACTGCATCCAGGAGGCCGCAGCCTCTCGGCGCGAACGAGATGTTCCCAGGATGCTTAACGAGGTTACGAGCTGGTACGTTCGCTATTTCTCCGTAGGTTCCCCATCGAGCGATATCCGGCGGCGGAACCAGGCTTACAACATCGCCCGTCGTGAAGCCAGACACGTCAGCTCCTATCGCCTTGACTATACCTGCAGCCTCGTATCCAAGACGGCTCGGGAAGTGAGCCTCGTGCACGTAAGCGTGAGTACGAAACATCACTTCTGCTCGATTGAGGCCAATGCTCTTTACCCCGATCTGTACCTCACCGCTTGCTGGTGGTGGAACTTCGATATCTTCGATCTTCAGTACGCTCGGATCGCCATACTCATGAATTCGCACGATTCGCGCCATAATCCCTCCTATTGATTTGCTATTGGGCGTCGCGTGAGCTGTCTCTTTGCTTCGCCCGCGAGTCCTTTCGCCATACTTGATTCGCGTCGCGCATATTCGTCTTTAGCTCCTTAGCCGATGCGATACTGACCGCCGTCTACGACAATTGCTTGCCCCGTGATGAATGCCGCGTCGTCGCTCGTCAAGAACAGGACTGCGCCGACGACATCTCCCGGCTCTCCCAGGCGCTTGATGGCCTGCTGTTCCCAGGTACCACGCTTTTGCTCCTCCGATTGGGGCGCGATTGCCTGTGTATTCGTCAGACCGGGCAGCACCGAGTTTGCGGTGATGCCATCGCCTGCAACATCATTCGCCAAACCTCGCATGAACCCGATGATTCCCATCTTTGTGGCGATGTAGTGGCTCATGCCGGGAATCGCCAGTCCAACCATATTCGATGAAATGCCTATGAAGCGGCCCCACTTCTTCTTTCTCATGGCCGGCAGGAAGTACTTCACGCTCAGGAAATGCGCGTCCAGGTTGGTTGCGAAGGTTCGCCGCCACGTCGGCAGATCCAAGTCGTCGATGGAGCGATTCGGAAAATAGCCCGCGTTATTCACGACGATGTCCACGTCGCCGATATCTCGAACCTCGGCGGCGAGCGAACGCCACTGCTCTTCTTGCGTCACATCGAGTTCGAAGGCAGACGCCGACGGACCGATCTTACTGACGGTGTCGTGCGGCGACTTGAGGTCGGTCGCAATGACCCGTGCGCCGCGTTCTGCGAACGCCAACGCGATTGCTTGACCGATCCCTTGAGAGGCGCCGGTGACCAAGACAACGCGTCCCTCGTGCGTTTTGAACGCGGTTTTCATTTTGCGGCCCCGCGTGCCGTCTTGAGGGCGGTCGTCCACCAGAGAAGATCGTCAATCATGGCGTTCGCTTGCTTCGTCAACTCGGCCAGGCCTTTTTCCACATCGCCGCCTTGAAAATGCGCCCATAGCGTCGCCGGGGGAATGTGAACGGCCGATCGAATCGGCGCCATTTGAACTTCGACGGCGGTCTCGCGAAGCTGCTGAACGGCGCGCACGCCCATCGCGCCGCCATAGCTGACAAACGCCGCTGGCTTGCGGTTCCACTCCGGGTAGACCCAATCGATGGCATTTTTCAGCACCGCGGACGTGCCGTAGTTGTATTCCGGCGTAACGAACACAAAGCCGTCCGACTTGGCGATTTCCGCAGTCCACTTTTTGACGACGTCGTTGTCATAAGGCGCCCGGCCGGGCATTGCGGGCGGCACGGGTTGATCGAAGAATGGCATCGGGAAATCGCGGAGATCGAGAATCCGCGCTTCGATCCCTTCTCTCTTCCGAAACTCTTGCAGAATCCATTGAGCCGGCTTTTCGGAAAACCGCCCCTGGCGTGTACTGCCGATGATTACGGAAATGGTCGTCATATGCTTTCCTTCGCTCCTTTTGTTATGCGCCGGCTGCATTGGACTTGTCCCCCGTCAGCTCGCGTTCTGCCTGAAGCCAATCCTCGATGTCGCGGCCGGGCTCTCCGCCTCGTTCAACATGGAGTTCATACGCGCGACGCCTGATCTTGTCTTCGCGCGTTGAGGCCGACAAACGACCTTGCTCCTGAGTTTCGGTCCCCGGTTCCACCGCTTTACTCCTGTCGCCGTGCTTTGCCTTTGATGCCATAGACCTCTTCCTTGTAAATCAGTGCAGTTCACGGAATCAAAACGAGTTTGCCCGTTGTTTTGCGCTGCTCAAACAGTGAGTGAACCTTGCTCGCGTCGGCCAACGGATACTTGGTGATTTCGACTTTGAGATTTCCGGCTATCGCGGACTTGAAGAGCTCGCTGAGCGCGCGTGGCACATCCTGCAGATGTCGCTCCAGGTTGAAGCCGCTGACAGAAATGTTCTTCTCGATCATTGTCCAGATCGCTTCGTCGGGTAGCGCATTCTGCTGGTCCTTGCGAACTCCGTAGATAATCCACCGCCCGAACGGGCCGAGTAACGGGAAAACCCAACTTGCCAAGCCGCCAGTGGAATCGAGGAATACTTGGACGCCTTGCGACCGCGTCACATCCGAGACCTTGGTGGACCAGTCAGCTTGACCGTAGTCGAAGACGTGATGGGCGCCCAAGCTTTTCACCAAACCGAACTTCGACGCTGACGCCAGGCCGATCACCGTTGCACCACGGGCTTTCGCGAGTTGCACGGCCAAGCTTCCAACACCGCCGGCCGCGGCTGCGATCAAAACAACATCGTCTTTTTTCGTTTGAGCTTGATCAAGCAGGAGATATGCAGTGAGGCCCTGCACGAGAAGTGCAGCCGCAAGAGAATGGTCGAGCCCACGCGGAATCGGCACCGCCGACGCGGCTGGAATCACAGCGTGTGAGGCGTAGCCGCCGCCTGAAGTGATGGCCGCAACGGAGTCGCCGACGTTGAAACCATTCACGCCCTTACCGGCATCGCTGACCACCCCGGCGATTTCGAATCCCGGAAGAAACGGCGCCTTCGCAACCGCCGGAAACGAACCCAGACGCGCCGCCACGTCCGCATAGTTGACGCCAGCCGCCTTTACGTCGACAACAAGCATGCCGTCCGTCGCCCTTGGTGTTTCCTTCTCGACTACTTTCAGAACTTCCGGTCCACCGAATTGTGAGACTTCAACGTATTTCATTTTGCTTTCCTCCTTTGTCGTCGCCCAAAAGTGCCCGAATGCCGATCCCACCTCCCGAGAGCGTCACATTCTTCGCTTCCATCAAGCGCAGTAGATAGCACGCCGCGCCATCGATCTCCGTTACGTCCGTCAGGTCCACCACGACGGTGCGCCCCGAGGGGCCGCCGGCGTTGCTTTTCCACAGAGTCTCAAGTAACGGGACCCACGGGCCAATCAACCGGCCATGGAGTTCCAGCGTGATCGCCGCGTTCGTCTCGATGGTGTCGATTTTCAACATTGCGTCCTCGATTCTGGCTGACCATCCCAGGTGCATCGGCCGTACCACAGTGCGCAACCAATGAAATCAACACGAACAGCCATGCCGCGGGCGTTGCTGCTGCCGAAAGCTCGGCCGATTGCCAGATTCCTGGCAGACGGTCTGATAACATTGATGTTCAATGGCGTCGGAAGTTTCCAACATCGCGCTAGCCGCAGATCGCCTTCAGGTGATCCTCGAAATCAACAACAGCATCGCCTCGAACTTGGACTTATACGACCTGCTGCGATCCATCTCGGCCAGCGTTCGAAAGGCGCTCCGCTGCGACGCCGCGTCCGTGTCGATTCCGGAAGGAGATTACCTTCGCGTTTACACTCTCGATTTTCCGGGCGCCGTCGGCGCGGCGCACGAAGGACTGTTGATTCCCGTCAATGGCTCGATGCCCGGGGAAGTTTTCACTAGCGGCAAACCCGCACGGCATCACATCTCACAGCGTCCGACACTGCCGATGGAGACAAGCGAAGGTTTCACATTTGGGTGCGCGTGTCCTCTCTTCGGCAGAAACCGGACGTTGGGCGTCCTTGGAGCAGCGCGGGTTGAGGACAAGCCTTTCACGGAAGAGGATCAGGAGTTGCTCGTCCAAATTTCGAAGCAGGTTGCGATCGCTCTCGACAACTCGCTGGCCTATGAAGAGATTAAAGAACTCAAGGAGCAACTCGCGCGAGAGAAAGTCTACCTGGAAGATGAAATCCGCACCGAGATGCAGTTCCACGACATCGTCGGGAACTCCAGCGTCCTGCGTAACGTCCTCCAGCAAGTCGAGATCGTGGCGCCGACCGGTTCCACGGTCCTTATTTATGGTGAGACCGGCACCGGAAAGGAGTTGATCGCGCGTGCCGTGCACGATCTGAGCTCAAGAAAAGCACGAGCGTTCATCAAACTGAACTGCGCGGCGATTCCCACGGGTCTTCTCGAAAGCGAATTGTTCGGGCATGAGAAGGGCGCTTTCACCGGAGCGATCTCGCAACGCATTGGGCGCTTCGAACTCGCGCACGGCGGCACCGTGTTTCTCGACGAAATAGGCGAGATCCCTCTGGAAGTCCAACCGAAACTCCTTCGCGTCCTTCAGGAACGCGAATTCGAACGCTTGGGCGGTTCGAAGACCTTTCAGACCGACGCCCGATTGATCGCCGCCACCAATCGAGACTTGGCGGCCATGGTTCAAGCGAATAAGTTCCGTCCCGATCTTTACTATCGTCTGAACGTGTTTCCCATTCGCGTGCCGTCGCTTCGCGAGCGGTCGGAAGATATTCCGCTGCTGGTGAGTCATTTCGTTCAACAGTTCGGCCGGCGCATGGGGAAAACGATAGACTCGGTGCCTGCGGATACGATGAGTGCATTGGTCCAGTACCATTGGCCCGGCAACATCCGTGAGTTGCAAAACATCATCGAGCGCGCCGTCATCGTCACGCAAGGCTCGGTGTTGAAAGTCGGTTTGGGAGAACTCGAAAGCGCGCCCAAGACGGCGGACAGCGAGCGGGCCGATGAGGGGAATTCCATGCGCAAAGTGCTGGAAGAAACCGAGCGCGAACAGATCGTCCGCGCTCTGGAACAAACGAACTGGGTGATTTCCGGGGCTTCGGGCGCCGCCGCCCGGCTCGGCATGAAGCGCTCCACGTTGCAGGCGCGAATGCAGAGACTGGGGATTCAAATTAGGAGAACGGGCGGCAGCCGCTCGACGAAAAGCTAGCGCCCGCACGATTCCTGGACAGATCGCTTACGCAGCGTGCGTCAGTCCCGCCAGCCTCCTTTGCCCAGCGATCGAAGTCGTGCTTGTGACCGCGAGCCCACACGGAAAAGACAGAGATCAATCCCTTCTGGACAGTAGTTCGCTGGTGTTGCATGTGGAGCATTAAGACTGGTGGCTGCCTCGGGGGCAATAGAGTGGGGGCCCGACTGGAGGCACCGCCTACGGAATGGCGTATTCTGGAATCAGGTCTCAGATTTCAGACCTTGAAGGGTAAGAGCATTGGGAGTTTTGTCATGACTGAGCAAGGCTGTTTAAAAGCGAGTTCAGTTTTGTTTTGGTTAGCCGCCTTGCTTGCTGTCGGCATTATATTTGTCGGCGGCCGATTCCTTTTCGATCCGTTCGCTGCAGCACGCGATTTCGGCGTGCCCGCGGCGCACAATTCAACGCTCGCTTATTTGTGGACAAAAGGGACGCGGGATATTGTCTCGGGATTGCTGCTGATCTCTCTCCTCTGCCTAGAGGTTCGTCGAGCTGTCCTTTCCACTTTCATTTTCATTACCACCTTGATTCCGCTCGCAGATTTTCTGAACGCAGCCGCAAGTATGGCCTTGTGCGGTCGCGCCGGACTCGTGCGATCATGGTTGGCTCCCGAGCATATTGTTTCGTCGTAGCCTTTGCCCTGATTTGTTTTGTCCGAACCAACCAGTCATGAAAGGAGAATTCGCTATGACTCGAACGTTAAATAAAACGATGAAGGCAGTGGTAATAGATCAATTTGGCGGAATTGAAACGCTGAAAACGCGAGAGATTCCGGTGCCGGAGGTAGACGCCGATGAAGTTCTGGTTCGTGTGGAAGCGGCCGGCGTCGGCGTATGGGATCCGTTTGAGCGCGAAGGCGGGTTTGCGAAAGAGTTTAACGTGAAGCCCACCTTTCCTGTTGTCTTAGGGTCGGACGGCGCCGGGATTGTTGAAGCCGTAGGGAGCCACGTTCGAGGCTTGAATCAAGGGGATCGTGTTTACGGAATTTCCTTTTTGAATCCGAAGGGCGGATTTTACGCGCAGTACGCCGCCGTCAAAGAAAATAGTTTATCGCGCATCCCGGGACAACTGACCACGCAGCAAGCCGCCGCCATGGCGGTCGATGCTGTCACGGCCCTCGCGGGCCTTGATTCGACGCTCGGATTAAAAAAAGGCGAGTCGATATTGATCTTCGGAGCCAGCGGCGGTGTTGGTCACATGGCCGTTCAATTAGCCAACCGCATGGGTGCACGCGTGCTTGCCGTCGCCTCGGGGAAAGACGGCGTCGTATTCGTGAAACGTCTCGGCGCACACAAAGTCATCGATGGCTATAAGGATGATGTCCTTTCCGCGGCCCGGGAGTTCGCTCCGCAGGGTCTGGATACGGTTCTCTTAACCGTTGGCGGAGAGGCGGCCGAAAAATCCTTAGCGGCTCTGCGTGAGGGCGGACGGGCCGCCTATCCCAATGGCGTGCAGCCGATTCCCAAAGAACGCGCCGGCATTAAACTTCAAAGTTACAACGGCGAGTATGACCCGCCTCCATTCGACAAGCTGAATCGCCTCATTGAAGCCGGTTCGTTTGAAATCCATGTCGCACGGACCTTCAACTTGGATCAGGCTGCCGATGCCCAGCGCGCGCTCGAGGACCACTACCTGGGCAAGCTTGCGCTAGTCATGAAGTAAACAATAGCGAACAGCCCCCGCTTTCAGCCGGCCATCAGGAATTCCGAAAAAATGGGAAACGGGGGCAGCTTGCCGTCAATACTTGCACTGCACCATGACGCGGTGAAAACTCAAGAACGTCGACGGCTTGAGCGCGATAGCCAGGGCGGCGACCTGCACTATATGATCGTTTGCAGTAGGGGAGCCTTGTCCCGCGTCGTCCTGGCCGATGTTGCGGGGCACGGCGAAGTCGTCAGGTCCGTTGCCGATAGATTGCGGACTCGAAAACACGTCGATACCTGGCCTCAGTCGATTCTCCTAACCCAGCAAGACTTCCTGATGGATCACGGCCGGTTGGCATAAGATCAGCCAATGGAACTGCGACACTTACGATATTTTGTGGCGGCGGGAGAGGAGCAGCATTTTGGACGCGCCGCCGAGCGTTTGCGCATTGCTCAACCTGCGCTCTCCCGACAAATTCAAGATCTGGAAAATGAGATTGGTTTTGAACTGTTCGATCGTCTCAGCCGTGGAGTGAAACTAAGTGCTGCGGGAGAATCTCTTCTCGAAGACGCGCGAGGCATCCTGCGAGATGTGAATGAAGCGATCATGCGTGCTGGGAAAGTAGCCCACCGAACCGGAACACTGCGCGTCGGATTCATAGAAAGCTTGTCGTGGCATGGCGTCGTTCCCAGGTCATTCCGGCAATTTCGCCAGCGACACCCCGACGCAACATTGGAACTGAGGTCCTTGAGTTCTCTCGATCAAGTGGAAGCGGTCCGATTGGGCAAACTGGATGCAGGCTATGTGTATCGCCCACTAATCAAAGACCGCAATCTGGCACACGTTCAGGTCGCATTGCATAGCGTGATGTTAGCCTTACCGCTCGGACATTCCCTGTTGAAAGTCACGCCGCTTCGCCTCCGCGATCTCCGAGGTACGTCTTTCGTGTGGTTTTCAAAGCGGACAAACCCTGTCTTCTACCGGCAGTTGATGCAGCAATGCATTCGGGGCGGATTGAAACATCCTCGGATCGTTCAAGAGGCGATTAATGAACCGACGATTCTAAGCCATGTGGCGTGCAAGCTGGGAATTGCCTTCGTTAGTGGAGCGACACGCTGGCGACGTCCCAAAGGCGTCGCGATGCGGCCCGTCGTTGATTTGGATCTACCAATACCTTTTTCGCTGGTCTGGCGGAAGGACAACATTTCTCCATTACTTGCGGACTTTGTGGGCGCCGTTCAATCGATGGCGGAAGTAGAAACCTTTTCCAAGAGTTGAACTTCAGCCATGGACGTTCCGCCTCGCTGGATTCATAACTAGAAAGCATCGGTTTTGATCAAAAAGATCTCTTGGACGCGGTAATTCTCAATGGTCTAGAACTATGAGTGTAATCGTCGTAGATTCCCAGATACATTCCTGATGGATTACGAGGAGCGTTTTCATGCCAAAACACTGGTTCGTGACCGGCAGCGCAAGTGGCCTGGGCCGCAGTATATCGGAGGCCGTGCTCGCGTCCGGTGATTCCCTCGTCGCAACAGCGCGCGAGCCAAAACGCCTTGCCGATCTTCTAGAGAAGTACGGCGATCGTGTGCGCACCATCGCATTGGACGTTACCGACGAAAAAGGGTGTGAGATAGCAGTGGAGAAGGCAGTAGAAGCCTTCGGGAGTCTGGATGTTGTCGTCAACAACGCGGGCTACGGCGATATTGCACCGTTTGAACAGATGGCCTCTGAACGGTTCAAAGCGGTCATCGATACGAACTTTTATGGCGTGGTCAACGTCACTCGCGCCGTCATACCGATCATGCGAAAGCAAAAAAGCGGCTGTATTCTGCAAATTTCGTCGGTTGGCGGCCGTGTCACCCGGCCCGGCAGTACGCCTTATCACGCCGCCAAATGGGCTGTTGGCGGATTCACCGAATCGCTTGCCAAGGAGGTAGCTCCTTTTGGTGTTAAGGTATGCGCCCTGGAACCCGGCGGAATGCGGACCAACTGGGGGAGCCGGGCGAATCAAAACACACCGGAATTGCTTGCGGATTACGAGGCGTCCGTCGGGACATCGGTCTCTGCACTGAAAACGTACTGGGGAAATGAAGTGAGCTCTCCCACCAAAGTGGCTCAGGTGATCCTTCGTCTGGCGTCGAGCGAACATCTGCCTTTCCATCTCTTGCTGGGGAGCGACGCCGTTCGAAACGCGCAGGAAGCCGAGGCAACTCGCAACCGTGAGGCGGAAGATTGGCGTGAAGTAAGTCTCTCGACGGATGTGGATGCTTCGGTATCCCTGCCAAACATACGATTCTGATCGACGATCGGTTCAAAATGGAGGTGCGGTGTGCAAACAGACGGAAAGGTGCCCGTCAATTCGAAGACATGGCTCATAACGGGAGCATCCAGTGGCCTCGGTTTTGCTCTTGCCCAGTACGTATTGGAACAGGGTGACTGCGCTGTGTTGGGCGCACGAAACCTCCGTCCGATGAGCGAGCTTGTCGCACATTACCCTGACACCGGATTGGCCCTCACGCTGGACGTGACCAGGCACGAAGATCGAGCAGCGGCAATTGTGCAGGCAGAGGGCCGCTTTGGCGGCATCGACGTCCTGGTGAACAATGCAGGCATCGACTTTCTCGGCGCAATTGAAGAGCAGGAAGAAAGAGATTACCGAGAGCTATTCGAGGTCAATTTCTTCGCAGCAGTGGCGCTCCTCCGCGGCGTACTGCCAGGGATGCGTCTGCGCCGCCAAGGAACCATCATTAATATTTCTTCGATGGATGGAATCGCGAGTCTGCCAGTGAACGGTTACTACTCCGCCAGCAAATTTGCCCTGGAGGGGTTGACGGAGTCGCTGTGGCAGGAGATTGAGCCGTTAGGGTTACGCGCCTTCCTGGTCGAGCCGGGCTCCTTCAGAACTGGCATTGAACAACGCACGAAATTCTCTGGGTCGGTGATCGATGCGTACGAAGCCACTTCTGGCACTTTCCGCAAAATGGTGGATACACTGTCTTCCGATCAATTCCCAGGAGACCCCATTCGCGCCGCGAAAGCGATTTACCAGGTCGTGAACTCAGACCTGCCGATGCACCGGCTCATTCTGGGGAGTGACGCATATCGCCGGATCGGCGCAAAACTCGACATGATCGTCTCTGAGTTCAAGGCCGTCAAAGACATTGCGTTCAGCACGGACTATCCCGGCGCCGGAAAAGCAGTTCTCTAGCCGACTCATCGAACTCGCATCTTTTGCGTCCTTAACGTCTCTAATCGATGTCTTGGCTCAGACCGGTCTTTAAGTGACCGTCCCTTAAGTCCAGTGGTAAGTCTTCTCGTGCGATATCCAGCGGCGATACCAGCCCAACCTGTGGGTGGCGAATTACTGAAAATGGCGAATTTCATGGGCTTTATTGATTTTGATTCTATATAGGAATTCTCTAAACCTTTGACGACTGCAAACCGGTCCTGAACTCGATGGGCATGGGCCCAAAATGGGCCCAAAACTTCGGGAAACATCGGCAAAATACGTCAACATACGACTTGAAATGATTGAAAACGCAAGAGCCGGCAAAGTTAACTGAGTCTCATAACCCAAAGGTCGGAGGTTCAAATCCTTCCCCCGCAATTGGGGCCGCTTGCAAGCGGCCCTTTTCATTGCGTTAGAAGAACTCATCACGCCTCCTGACCCTTGGTGGACAGCCCACCAGCGCTTGGTGGGCAATCTGGTGGGCAAAAAACTTGGGCTG
>Ga0137407_10003405_pt1 | contig 10581 bp, 4 predicted proteins | sample CZOMad2_2_16fung_FD_108410 | JGI IMG/M metagenome (GOLD analysis project Ga0137407, IMG submission 108410) | Vadose zone soil fungal communities from Angelo Coast Range Reserve, California, USA - CZOMad2_2_16fungal (Illumina Assembly) | ecosystem: Environmental > Terrestrial > Soil > Vadose zone...
TCGCCGGACGTTGACGTAACCTGCGTCATACCAGCTTTGTGCGGAATTCTCCAACAGGTTAATGCCGCTTACTGGAAACGTCGTATTGGCTATCGTGATGTCGGTCGGCAAAACCATGCCTGGCAGAAAACTTAAAGTCTTAAATGGTCGCCGCGGCCCGATTGCCCCTGGGCCAGGAGGCGCGTTGTTAATCAAGTGGGATCTTTGTAGATGCACTCCGTGCGATCCGAGATAGCCGAGTTCCAGCGTTGTCTCGGAACCCAGACTCTTCTCTACTGAACCGCTCCACTGCTCGATGTATTGTGGTGGGGCGTTGACTTCGAAAGCGGCAAAGCTGACTGTTGTCGTCCCCAGGACCGCCGGCGCGAAATTGAAATGACTGGCAATGATTCCCGCGCCTGGAGTGAAGTTATCGCTTTGCTGCGTCTCCGGAAAAACATAAGGAACATTGTGACGCTGGTTACACCAAGTATTCATGTCAACGGGTGTGAAGAAAATGCCAAAGGCCGCGTGTAGCACCAGCCCATGACTCGGAATGCTGTGCGAGATGCCGGCGCGAGGAGCGAATTTGAGTTTGTTTGGGTAATTCAAACCTTTCGGGAAGCCCTGTTGTCCGCCGATGAAGACGAAAGGCACCCCATCCTTGAACACAAGATTGGTGTTCGCGTAACGAATGTCCGTTAGCGGATTCATGTACTCGTAGCGCACTCCGATCTGGATTGTCGTGTTGCGAGTCAGCTGAAAGCTGTCCTGGACAAACGCATCAGCGTACCACTGTCGCAGTTGCATCTGGGGAATGCCCGCTTGTCGTTGCTTTACCGCCGGCAGACCCAGGAGAAAACTGGCAAGTGCGGAACCCGTACCATCATTCGTCGCTGTTTGGGTAGTGAACCCACTAGTAAACTGATAGTAACCTCGGTTTTGGAAGAACCCCCACATCGGCCAAATAAAATGGCGGTAGCTACCACCAAACTTTAGACTATGTCGGCCAACTTGCCAGCTCAGCGTGTCTCGTGCTTCCAGAATCGTATCCCAGGCGTGCATGGGTGTAGCGATAAAAGAATCACCCATGCCCGAGTAGCCCTGCACGTTGAACCAAGGCGCGCCAAAGGCACCCTTGCCGCCAAAACCGACTCCCGTAATTCCCAGTTGAGAGACAATGTCATTGGCAAGACTGTTCTCGGAGGTACGATGCATTGACAGGCGCGAAACTGTGATGTTAGCCATGTTCACGACGTTAGGACTAATGATCCGATTCCAGCCGACAGTACCATTCTGGGAGAGGTTGTCGTGAATGGCTCCGAAACCGGGCAAGTTCTGCGGCATGAAACCTCTCTCTTTGCTAAATGAATACCGCGCGAACAGGCTGTCACCGTGATGAAAGTTTTGATCGAATCGGATAGTCGCCTGATCGGTTTTGTGGCGCTCATTGCGCACGTCGAGATAGTTGTTGCAATCAGCGCCGGCACCCATGACCAGCGGTATTCCCATCATCGTCATGCCGCAACCATTCATCCCCATATCCATGTTAGGTCGCGGAACATATTGACTGAGGAACTGCTGGGCCTTCTTGTCGATCAGATTCTGCGGAATGACATTCCCGGGAAAGGGATCACGAATCACCTGCGGATTGCTTGGGCTGACCGGCTTTGTCGAATCGAAGTTCGGATTTGGGTGCGAGCTAAAAGGATTGAAGATGGTAGTGCCGCTCATGCTGAAATCACCACTGATCTCATCCGCAGTTGGCACCGTGGCAATCATCGTGTCGGATTGTGTTAGCCGCAGGCCTTCGTAGTTGACGAAGAAGAACGCTTTATTCCGGATAACTGGACCACCCAGCGACCCGCCAAAATTGTTTCTTACCAAATGGTTCGACGAGTCCATCTGATTAAAAGAGCGGGCATCGAGTACATTGTTGCGCAGAAACTCGTAAGCGGTTCCGTGAAGCTGGTTCGTGCCGGTTCGCGTGACGATATTGACTTGGCCTCCGCCGGCACCACCCATTTCGGCCGTGTAGCTTCCTGTCTGTACTTTGAATTCCTGCACGGTGTCAGGCGAAGGACTCAGGTTAAGAGTATTGAACGTCGGGTCGGTGTTGGTAGCGCCGTCCAGCAGGAAATAGTTCGCGTTGGGTCGATTGCCCCCAATGCTAACGGCCGAGCGCTGGCCGGGTCGCCAGTAGAGCGGACTCATGTCACCGGCCTGAGCTCCGTGAGCCTCATGTGTGCCAGGCACGGTGAGCACCAGATCAATCAGCATCCGACCATTTAACGGTAAGTTGCGAACGGACGTTGGCTCAACGACTTCACCCACGCTTGCGTCAGTAGTACGCAACAGGTTAAGAGTCTGGGTTTCAACATCCACACTGGTGCTAAGGGAAGGGAGCTTAAGACTCACGTCAAGAATCATCTGCTGGCTAACTTCTAAGCGCAGATTCTGGTTCAAGAGTGCGAAGCCTGCAGCCTCAACGACGAGTTTGTACTCGCCCGGCAACAGACCAGTCATCTGAAATAGTCCCTGGTCGTTGCTGGTGACTTGCCGGGTCGCCTGTGTGCCTTGAGACGTAAGCTGAACGGATGCGCCTGGTATTGCCTTCTGTTGTGGATCGAAAACTGTGCCGCTTACAGCCGCATAATTGCTCTGCGCCCAAACGGGTGCTGCGGCTAGCGATACAAATAAGAACAGCGAGCAGCTTAAGAATAGGGCTGGAAGCAGCGATTGGTGCGCTATGTCAACACCAGGCCGGCGAAAAGCGAGTGCAAGTCTATCCATTGGCTATTCCTCTGGACTCTCGGTCAGCGAAGATGAAATCGACGAGAGGATCGAGTGATTTGGAGACCTTGAACAATTTCACAAGCTACCGGTGCAATGAGCTGCGGACCAGTTGTGGCCTTCCGGCTGAAGATTACCTCTGGAACTGGTGAGCCCAGTCCCGGGTTCAAATATGCGATTCAGGGTCCGTCGGTTGTGCAACAAGTTAGGAAGGAATACCGGACCCTTGAATCAACGAACCCAGGACTGGGAATCTGATGACGAACGCGGCGCAGATTAACAGCGACGATTAGTTGTGTCATGGCCCAGAAGGTGGGGCCGGGGATCAAACTTTAGTTGGAGGGGGCTGCAGAGCTTGTGCTTTGGGTTAGGTACGCTAACAAGATTTTCCATTTCTCATTTTCCATTTTTCATTTTGTCATCGCCTGAGCAAGCGGTGGCTTGCTGATGCGAGGTTCATCGTTTAGAAAGCGGACTTGTCCGCCTGCTACGCGGGGGGCACAAGTGCCCTTAGCTAAACGGGCTGATCTAAACGGGCTGATTTTGACATATCTGTTGAAGACTAACGCAGGTGGACCAGCCCACGTTGCAGGGCGGTGGTGGCGGCCTGGGTTCGGTCAGTCACTCCGAGCTTGCTGAGAATATTATTGATGTGACTCTTGACAGTCGCTTCGCTGATCCTCAGGCTGGCGCCTATTTCTTTATTGCTTTGGCCGCGCACGATCAGCTCGAGCACTTCCATCTCTCTGCTGGTCAAATCAGAGCCGGCTATTCGCTCGACCAGGCGCTCGGCGATGGCGGCGGGGATGCGCCGCGAGCCGGCGTGCACGGTTCTTATCGCCGTCTCAAGTTCCTCGAAGAACACGTCCTTCAACAGATAGCCTTTGGCTCCTGCTTGTAGCGATCGGTAGATGTCTTCATCGCCATCGTAGGTAGTGAGGACGATCAGACGGGCCTCTGGGAATTCGCGCCGAATGGCAGTAATGGCTTCAACTCCACCGAGGACCGGCATACGTAAATCAATAAGCGTCACGTCTGGTTTGTGCTGGCGGTATAAATCAATGGCTTGCTGTCCGTTGATTCCTTCAGCTATTACCTCCATGTCTGCCACGGTATTAATCAAGGCGACAAAACCCTGCCGCACGACTGCCTGGTCGTCAACTACCATGATGCTGATCTGGTTATTCACAAGTATTTGATTTTTATCCTTGAGCGAGCGAAACAAAACCAGCCCCGTTAAGATAGGGCACTTGTGCCCCGCGTGGCAGGCGGACAAGTCCGCTTTCTAAACGAACCATTCAAGAACGTGGCAGTACACTAGCTACTGATTGGTACGTCAGCTACGACTTCAGTGCCGGAGCCTGCGGTGCTGTGAATCGACAAGGTACCACCAATCTGTTCGGCGCGCTCCCGCATACCAATCAATCCGAAATGACCATCCCGTCCATTCCCCGCCACTTGATTGTCAAAACCGCGGCCGTCATCACGTACGATGAGCTGCACTCGCCGGACATCGAAAACCAGATTGACAAAGATCCGTTGGGCCTCGGCGTGTTTGACGGCATTGTTCATTGCCTCTTGTCCTATGCGCAGAAGATTGTCCTCAACCAATTGCGCCAACGGCCGGAAGGTGCCATTGACTTCAACCTGAGCCTGGATGGCAGTCTCATTCGTCAATCGCCGCGCGGTCTCGCTCAAAGCCGTAGGCAGATCATTGTTTTCGAGGGCCGGCGATCGCAAATCCCAAACATAGCGGCGCGCTTCGGCGATACCATGACGAACTTGCCGGCGTGCGCGATCCAGATTAGTTCTGGCAGCGTCAGCCCCGGGTGGCATTGTGCGTGCGACTACTTCCAGTTGCACGGAGATCCCCGACATCTCCTGCGCGAGATTGTCATGAATCTCGCGGGCGATGCGAGTTCGCTCAGCCAGCACGGCGCCGAATTGCGCTTTCATCCCGCGCACGCGAAGCCGAAATAGTAGCCACGCAAACATAGCCAGGCCAAGCACGCAGACCGCGTAAAACCAATAGGTCTGATAGAAGTATGGTTTCAGGTAAAGACCGAAAGCGGCGCCGGTTTCATTCCAAACACCATCGTTGTTACTGGCGATTACGCGGAACGTGTAGGCTCCGGGGCGCAGATTAGTGTAGTAAGCGATGCGGCGCGTACCACTATCGATCCAATCCTTGTCAAAGCCTTCCAACTTGTACTTAAACCTGACTTTCTCTGGCGCGACGAAGCTCGGCGCCGTGTAGTACAAGTCAAAGCGGGTGGTGCCCGGTGGCAATTCGATGCGATCCCTTAGCGGGATTGGTTGATCATTAATACGTATTTGCTCGATCACAACCGGCGGCGCCTGAGAATTTGTTTTTATTCTTTCCGGGTCGATCATCGCGACGCCTTTGATGGTCGGGAACCAGAGCTTCCCGTCACTACTTCTCCATCCGGCGGGATCGCCGCCACCGCTGCACTCGCGCGTCATCATGCCATCTGCGGTACCGTAAGCAACCGGCGCGATTGAGGCAATGCTCCCGCTGGCAAACTCGTCGAGGTCTTTTTTGCCAATGTGAAAGATGCCTTTGCGGCAACTCAACCACAGGTTATTTCGGCCGTCTTCCAAAATTCGGTATACAACATCGTCAAGCAGTCCATTGCGCGTGGTATAAGCGGTAATCTGCCCATCCTTCATGCGATTCAAACCACCGCCATTAGTACCAATCCAGAGCGTATCATCCGAGTCTTCATAGAGGGAGATGACAGCGTCGCTCGAGAGTCCGTCCTTGGTCGTAAAGGTCGTAAACTCTTCATTCTTGAATCTACTTAAGCCGCCGAACGTGCCAATCCACAGGGTTCCTTTGGCGTCCTCATAAAGAGTGGCAATTAGATCATTGGCGAGGCCATCCACCTCAGTGAAGGTTCTGAAGACTCCGTCCTTCATTCGGGTCAATCCCCCGCGCGTGCCAATCCATAGATTGCCGCGATGATCCGCACAGATCGATCTGACATCGTTGTTCGCCAAACCGTCAGCGGAAGTATAGATAGTAAACTTCCCTTGACTAAAACGATTCAATCCGTCAGGCGTCCCGGCCCAAAGATTTCCCGCACCGTCGCCCGATAGAGCCAGGACAACGTTGCTGGACAGTCCGTCGCGGGTGGTGTAAACAGCGAGCTTACCATCCTTCAGCACATTCAAACCGCCGCCATCAGTCCCGATCCACGTATTGCCCTGGCGGTCTCCGTAGATCGACTTGACGACATCGTTTGAGAGTCCGTTTCTCGCGGTGTAAGTCGTGAACTTTGTGTCCTTGAGTAAGTTTACTCCGCCAGACTCAGTGCCAATCCACAGGTTGCCCTCGAGGTCTTCGAGCAGGGAAAGAATGGTGCTGGTTGAGAGTGCGTCTCCAGCATTGAAACGAGTGAAACGACCATCGGTGAAGCGACAGAGACCGCCAGCCGTTCCGACCAGGAGACCACCGTCTCGGCCCGCATGTAAGGAAATTATTCTGTCGTTTGGCAGACCATCTCGGGTTGTATAAGTTGTGAAACGGCCGCCGCTGAACGAGGTCAAGCCGCCGAGAGAACCAAACCATAAGCGGCCATCCCGGTCCTGTTGGATTGCCCTGACGCTGTTACTTCCAAGTCCGTCGCGGACCGTATAGTTCGCAAACTTACCGTCCTTAACCCGTCCTACACCGTAAGGCGTGGCAATCCAAAGAGCGTCGTCGGCATCTTCGAACAACGCCTGGATGCTGCCGCCGATCAGCCTCTCCTTTGTCGTGAAGGTGGTAAGCTCGCCACTCCTGAAGAGGCCTAAACCAGTAGCGGTAGCGACCCAGAGATTGCCTTCACGATCTTCATAGACGGCTTGGATGGTATCGCTGGGAAGGCCCTCATTAGTCGTGAACAGAGTGAACTTACCATCCAGCATACGGACCAGGCCTTCCGCCGTGCCGATCCACAGCGCGCCTTGCCGATCGGCTAGCAGAGTGCGGATGTAGTTGCTCTTGAGTTGCGGAGTATTCTGCTTATCGAAAACAGTAAATCTTACGCCGTCGAAGCGAGCCAAACCCTCCTCAGTGCCGATCCAGATGTAGCCATCCCGAGTCTGCGCGATCGAGTGAACGGTGTTTTGCGGCAACCCGTTTTCAGTGAGCCACACTTCATGGCTAAACTGAGAAAGGTCTCTCCGCGAATCGAGCGCGACAGCGGTCTGACTACTGCCCAGCAGCAGTAGGAGGACAAGATTAAGATAGTGAGCACAACTTGATCGGCGCATTGATTCGGTAGTGATGTGAGCGCTCGCCCTTTAACACAACTAGCGGGACCGCACCTATAGCAATTCAGCCGGGCAAACTGCATCAGCACCCATTGTTTGATGGCATTGTCAGGTTAACCGGCTGAAGATGCAATATGCTGGTCGTATTGCGTTATCATCATCGGGCTGGAGCTTCGGCAGCAGACCTACTGCAAACATCCCTGCAATCGTGTTTTGTGCAAAACCAAACTCATCTTGAACAATCAGCGTCTAGACTACGTATCCAGCCGGAGCAATGCTCATTTTTCAAAGGGTTCGTTTAGAAAGCGGACTTGTCCGCCTGCCACGCGCTGGGCACAAGTGCCCTATCTAAACTGGTAGTTTTGAGGGTTACAAGTACCCCATCTATTCGCGACTGGTTTGATCGCTTGAGGCACGAATCATAAAAAGTGGCAGCGAGTTGCAGATTTCGCTCCGGTGGTCCGTGGAATACCGTAGAATGAAGCAACGTTAGCTTTGCGATCTCAAAGGTGTCTGCACCGGTCAGAAAACTGAAGGGCGAGCCGGAAGAGCAGGGCCCGAGAGTGACCTCAGAGTAGGTTTTTCGGCTTCCGAGCAAGGCTAAACAATTTCCCGGCGCGGTGTCGATCCCGGCACTCACCGTTCGACTTGATAGTGAGGGCACACAACTCTGATGAAATTCGGTAAGTTGATCTTGAAGAACATCCTGCGCAACAAGCGCCGCACGTTGCTTACGATCTCAAGCCTGGTGGTTTCGTTGTTCCTGATCGTCACCCTGGCGACGATCCTGACCGAGTTTACTCAGGGCAATGAAAGAGCGAGTCCCCTGCGCTTGATCACCAGGCATGCCGTCTCGCTGGGGTTTACTTTGCCGGTGTCCCAGCAACAGCGAATTGCGACGGTCCCAGGAGTTAGGAGCGTGATTCCGTTCAGCTGGTTTGGTGGCATTTATAAGGACGAGAAAAACTTCTTCGCCAACTTCGCTGTCGATGCCAGCAAGTTTCGCGAAGTCATGACGGAAATAAAAATGTCCGAGCCCGAGTGGCAGGCATTCATCAGCGACAAGCAGGGAGCAATCGTCGGACAGAAGCTGGTGAAATTATATGGTTTCAGCATCGGCCAGCGGGTTACGCTGCGAAGCCCAATTTATGATCGCACCGTGGAGTTCATTGTGCGCGGCATTTGCACTGGTGGTGATGAAAAGACTCTTTTCTTCCACCACGACTACGTGAACGAATTGGTACCGGCATGGGCAAAGGACCAGGTAAGCACGTTCAGTATTCTGGCGAACTCGGCGGAGGATGTGCCGCGCATCGCTCAGGCAGTCGACTCCATCTTTATTAATACCGACGCGCCGACGAAGACCGAGAGTGAACGCGATTTTGCAATCAGCTTCGAGACTATGATGGGTGGCGTAAAACAATTCATGTATGGAATCATGGGGGCCATCACGTTTTCGCTCTTGCTCGTCATGGGGAATACGATGGCAATGACCGTGCGTGAGCGCACCCGGGAGGTCGGAATGCTCAAAGCTCTTGGTTTTCAGCGGGGAACTATTGCCGGGCTATTCGTGGGTGAGGCGCTGCTCGTGACTACCGTGGGCGCCGTAATCGGCATTGGTGGTGCGGCGCTACTTTTCAGATCGGTCGACCTGAGTCTTTATATACCGAACTTTCAGTCGTTTGTACCAACCCGAGGAACGTTGCTGGCTGCTTTCGTTGTCTCAATCTTTGTAGGCCTACTCAGCGTAGTCTATTCGGCCTATCGTGTCTCTGGCATGACGATCGCCGAGGCTCTGCGGAGCACGGAATAATGGCATTACCTTTAAAATACAACTTCCGCAACCTCACTGTGCGCAAGTCGAGCACATTGGCCACGGCGTTTTCGATTGGCTTAACCGTGGGCGTCTTCCTGATGGTAATGGCGCTGGCGCGTGGGATTGATCTTACTTTGACCAGCAGCGGTGAGCCGCTGAATTTGATCGTTTTGCGCGAGGGCAGCACTGCTGAGTTGAATAGCAGTGTATCGCGCGAAAACCTCAGCAACCTGATGTACCTGGATGGAATAGTGCGGGAAGGCGATCAGCCCCTGGTGGCTCCGGAACTCTTGACCCTGATTTACAAAGCACGAAAGGGTATGAGTCAGGGATCGAATGTCACCATTCGTGGGGTCGGCCCGATGTCGAACAAACTACGGTCGGGATTTAAGACTGTGGCCGGCCGCATGTTTCAACCGGGGCTGGCTGAAGCGGTTGTGTCACGGCGGATCGCCGAACGCTTTCAAGGTCTTGACGTGGGAGATAAATTCCGCATTCAGGCCACAGACTATACGGTCGTAGGTTTGTTTGAGTCGGGTGGCAAAGCATTTGAGTCGGAGATCTGGGTGGATGTGAACTCGCTCGCCAGCGCTACGAAACGAGAGACCTTCTCATCCGTGCTGTTGCGGGCCAAGGACCAGACAGCATTAGAGTCACTGGCGAAACGAATTACAGACGATCAGCGCTTGCACTTAAAGGCTGTAGCGGAGCGGACCTTCTATGAAGATCAGCAGGGCGCGGCCTCGGGCGTCCTGAAAGGGCTTGCTGTTTTTATCGGATTTATTATGGCCGTCGGCGCCGGGTTTGCTGGAATGAACACGATGTATGCAGCAGTCGCTAGACGAACCAAGGAGATTGGGACGCTTCGGGTGCTGGGCTTCCGCCGGCGCAGCATTCTGATGTCTTTCGTCCTGGAGTCGGTGGCAATCGCACTCATCGGCGTAGGAATTGGCATCCTGCTGGCGTTGCCGCTGAACTTTGTCTCTACTGGCACGGCGAATTTTACGACCTTCAGTGAAATCGCTTTTAATTTTCGCGTCACTCCTGAGTTAATGCTGTGGGCTTTGATCTTCGGAGTTGGTATAGGCTTTTTGGGCTCGTTGCTACCCTCTATTCGGGCGTCGCGATTCAGGATAGTGGATGCTCTCCGCTCCGCTTAAACGAGGCCTCAAGATTCAGATTGATCAATGGCCATAAACCCCAAGAGTCAGGAAGACCAGGAGGATCTCAACAAGCGACTCAGGAGCTTGACGATTGATCGCGGATCTGCGCCCTCGCCTTTGGCAAACAACCGTTCGCCGAAGCTTTTGTTGCTGGCACTGTCTGCGCTGATCGCCATCGTGGCCGTTGGCGGCTATCTCTACTTTTCAGCGGCTGCGAAGCCTATTTCCGTTGCCGAGGTCAAACTGGAGAGCGGCGGTAGTTCACCGGGCGACACCGTCCTGTCTGCCTCCGGGTATGTCGTAGCACATCATAAGATTGCGGTGGGGGCCAAAGTGATGGGACGAGTAGCTTGGATTGGCGTCGAAAAGGGAGACAAGGTACTGCAAGGTCAGGTACTCGTTCGCCTCGAAGATAGTGACTTCCGGGCTCAGTCAAACCAGGCGCGTGCGAATCTTGCAGCGGCCCAGGCGCGGCTCGATCAAATGCGTACCGGTTCGCGGCCTCAGGAGAAACTGAAGGACAAAGCAGGAGTGTTGCAGGCTGAGGCAACA
>Ga0137407_10003406_pt1 | contig 10580 bp, 11 predicted proteins | sample CZOMad2_2_16fung_FD_108410 | JGI IMG/M metagenome (GOLD analysis project Ga0137407, IMG submission 108410) | Vadose zone soil fungal communities from Angelo Coast Range Reserve, California, USA - CZOMad2_2_16fungal (Illumina Assembly) | ecosystem: Environmental > Terrestrial > Soil > Vadose...
GTCGCGTCGTGGACAAACAGAGGCGCGACGTCAAAACGCACGCCGATACGCGTTCGCCGAAGTAATCGCGCGCTGCAATCTCCGGACGAATTAACCTTTCTTCGCGTACTTTTCGGCGCCGAGAAAATGCAGCGAAACGTACGGCTGATCGCCAATGACCCAGCTGTCATGCGGCACCGGCGGGATGTAAAAGAGCTGGTCCGCTCGCAGCTCGACCACACGCTCATCATCGAACGCAGCCGTCGCAACGCCGGAGAGCACCAGGCCGACATGCTCAACGTTGCACCGCGTCGCGCCCACGCTCGGGCCGACGTGCTCGCTCCACTTGCAACCCGGCTCATACGTCGCGCGACCGATTGTTATCCCGCCGAGACGCACAATCTCAAACCGACCTTTCTGCATCACGCGAACTTCGTCCGGCTTCTCGAAGGATTTCAGAATGACCGCTATTTGTTCGTTGCTCATACGCGATTCAAAATCAGAACGAGAACAAGCTCAGCCACCGCTGGCCCGCCGCTGCGGGTAAACTGGACGCATGAAAAGCCTTCTAATCACGGCGCCTAGCCAATCCCCAATACGCGAGGAACGCTGTCAAGACCAGCAGGGGCCCCACGACCAAGAAGAAACCGTACGGGTGTTGAGCCAGAGGAATACCACCTACATTCATGCCAAACAAGCCCGCCACCAGGTTGATCGGCAAGGCCAGCACAGTTACTATCGTTAACACAAACAGCGTGCGATTGGTCTGTTCATTGACAAGGGCGGCCAATTCTTCCTGAAGCTGTTTGACGCGCTCAACCAAGGCCGTTGTGTCGTTGATGGCGGTGGAGAACTTGTCTGCGGCTTGTTGCAGGTTCTGAAGCTCTTCTTGTGTAATCCAATCAGGAGGCCGATTAAGGAGGCGAAAGAATGCAGCCGGTTCCGGGGCCAGAAGCCGTTGGAATCGAACCAACAACCGCCGCAACGAACCTAATTCGCTGCGACTGACGGAAACGCGCTTAACCAGTAGTCGGTTTTCCATTGGGTCCACTCGCATGGTGGACTTCCGCAGAATGTCAAACAGCACATTGGCCTGATCTCGCAACAAGTACGACAAAAGTTCAACCGGCGAGCGAAAAACCTGGCCCGCTTGCACCGCCGCCCGGAGGTGGTCAACCGAGCGCAATGGCCGGAGGCGCGCGCTTACCAGCACGCGCGGCGTTACGCAAAGACTGGTAGTCGCAACAGCCGAGGCGTCAAATGTGAAATCAAAGAGCACATCATGGATACGCGCCAGCAGTGAGTCTGCGTCCTGCCTCAGATGAGTGGAGCCTACATCGCTATGCAACGATTCGTAAAAGGAATCGGGCAAGGTCAGATACCGCCGTAGCCAAGGCTCAGAAGCCGCGTTGGAAAGCGAAAAATGCAACCAGAGAAATTCACCCGGTAGGCCCGGACCCGGCGCGGTCAAAAACTCAACCGCCGTGTCCGAAGTAATTGTCTGTGCTGGTTGGTTGGGGACAAAATGGTAGCCCCAGATCAGCCCATCCTGGTCTGAACCCGAAGCAGGATCAGTATTTTGCCTCGTTGTTGGAGCAGCCTTAAATTGCTGAGTTGCCTCCATCGGTAGTTACTCCTTCTGCAGCCGCTTACACATTATGTCACCGGGCCGCTGGTGCCAAATGCACGGGCCGAGTACTGTCCAGCCGAGGCGTGAATACCACGCCTGCTTGTCGAGCGTGAACAAATAAAGAGTGTGTATCGCTCGCGACCGAGCCGCGTCCTCGACAGTGGCGCATAGTGCCGCACCAATACCTTGACGACGAAAATGTGAGCCGACGAATACTCCGCCGAGCCAGGGAGTCAGATCTTCTCGTCCCTCGAGATCGTGCACGCGAAGGGCGGCAGTTCCGAGAAGTTGTCCATTCGCATGCGCAACCCATGCAATAGGCAACTCATCTCGATTCAGGTGCGCCCTTAGCTTTTTGACTCGAGCCTCAGGCGTTCTTTCGCCAAGAATAGAATCCCACTCTTCAAACAGCCACTGCGCCAGTTGCGGGATGTATTCTGGGTGCTCAATCAGATAGCTGATCCGAACTCCGCGCATAGCAATTCAATGTTCAGGCTCAACGAGACACAGGATCAGTTGCTCAGCACTTTGAAAATTGGGCGGCACATCATCGGAAGCTTAAAACAAAGTGCTGGGTTCGCTCTATCGATTTGTTAGGCCATTCTCCACAAAAGCACAAGACCAAGGAGCATCACAATTGAAACGGCAGCAATCCATATTGAAACTTTCCTCAATGTCGGCTGAAAGATAGCTGTCACTCCAGAGACAATGAGATTCACTAGAAGAAGTCCTATGGAAATAACCATTCCCCATGCAAAATAGGTGAGGGAGGACCATCCACTGCCCAAATGCCCAAAGATTAAGAGCAGCATTCCAACCATGACGATTGCGAAAAGGGCAATTTGTAATTGGGGCAGCCAAGACATGCGGATCGATTTCGAAGCGATCAGGATTATGGTCTGAGGAAACAAGGAGTGCGCCTAATGGGGAGGCGCCGGTTTATCTTCGAGTTTCAAAATCTTCGCCGGCACACCCAGCCAGACGGCTGCCGTCGCGCGGTCGCGAAACGCGCGCGCATCGATCGGCGTTTCTTTCATCAGACTTTCATAGAGGAGGGCAATACCAAAACCGACCCAATCTTCGCTTAACAAGGCCGACTTCACGGGAGTGACCCCGGCGAATTGCTCTGCCCGCTTCTGCGCAAATGCAAAAACATGACTAGTGCGAACTGCCACTTCCGTTAATCGACTGAAATCAACGAATCTCTTTCCCGGCGCAGACGCTTTTTCGATATTACAGAGCCATTCACCAATCTCGTCCAGCAGATGATCATCCAGTACGCCTTGTGGTTGCCAGGCAACCAGATCATAAGCGGGATCTTGCCGCAGATGAGCCGGCCCAGGGACAATCTTGGAAGCCGGCAAAGGTTCCGAATCATCAGTTGGATTGTTAGGCATAACGGCTATTTGCGAGATTGTGGAATCGAAGGCCCATTATTCCCTGACCACATATGTTAGTGCTGTTCTTTGTCTATCACCGAAATAATTTATTCGGCGAGAGTTGGGCCGAATATAGGACTTTGGGCCGATCGACGGCAGTCCTCAGGCCGCCGGCTTTGTCACCGGTAAAGTAAAATGAAAGCGGGCTCCGCCATCGGCAACGTTCTCCGCGTCGATTTGACCGCCATGAGCTTCTACAATCGAGCGCACAATTGCCAGTCCCATTCCCAGCCCCTGCTCCTTGGTGGTGAAGAACTGGTCGAACAAGCGTTCGTGCACTTCCGCGCGAATGCCTGTGCCATGGTCGCGCACGCTCAAGCGCACTTCGCCGTCGCCATTGCTATCCGTGCTAATCTCCACCTTGCGTCGGCTTGGTGGTGTCTGCCGCATGGCATCAAAAGCATTACTGATCAGATTAACCAAGACCTGCTGAATCTGGACCGATCGCACCCTGGACCAATCCGCCGTCTGCGACGGATTTCGTGAAGTCGTGGAAGGTGGAGTTATTATACATCACACCCACGCGCGCCCATGTGTAGAATGAGCGCGGCGTAGCGTCCTGCTTATAGCCGAATTCGTTCACGAATAGCTCACGCGTTCCCGGCGCTCCTACCTCTGCCGTCGGGCTACAGCTTGAAGTATTCACGTTCCAGTGCAGGCGAGTCGGGTTCAGTTCATTGGTATCAAAAAGGGCGTTGCCTGTCGGTCCGTTTACCACCAAGCTGCGCATGACCGCCGTTTCGTTATAGAACTTACCTAAATGGCCGGTGATGCGGAACGACCACTTCGAGACCGGACTAGCTGACATGCCAAGCAGAGTGATGATGGAGTTTGCTGGGCCTCCGGTTGAGGCGAAACCCCCGCCGATGTTTTGTCCGACGAATTCATTCTGGTTACCCACTAGCCCGAGCTTAATTTTTAGCTGTCGATCAAATAACGTCTGGTAGTAGGCCAGGAAGTGAAAGGTCACGCAATTAGGATTAAAGCCTTGATACGTCGCGTAATTGAAATTGCCGGCCAGCTGAAGTTGGCCATCCGGAACGCCAAAGCGGCTCAAGTCATAGGTTAGAGCTACGACGCTGATATCGTGAAACGAAGGCTTCTGCCCCAATAGCTCTGCGCGCTGTCATAGAATCGATTGAATCGCGGACCTTCCCGCGGCGTATCCAGGACATTGGCTTGGAAGCGAGTGACGTTGTATTCGATCAGGCCAATGCCCACTGACGCCAGGCTCGAGCGCCAGTCGTCATAGTCCAGCGTGACCGATTCGGCGAACGAAGGCGGGGCATAGTTCCAGCCCTTGATGCCAAGCACCCTGTCCATCTCGCCGAGCGACCACCGGGATGATGGAGGCTCCGAAGCCGACACGTTTTGATCGCGAAGAGCAATTGGATTGCTGCAACTGTTACCGCGGCTGGAAAAAATTCTGCGCGCCGCATTTTCCAGATGTCACATAACTGTAACGTGCAAGGCAACGGCAGCTTCGACGCTACCTCTGTCGCAGCGCTCGCCAGCGGCGCCCTCGATAGAAAGAGACGGGCCGCCCAAGCGTGATCGTTCCGGTTCACGAAAGGCTGTGGATGTGCCTTATCTGTAACACGCCGGGACTGGCGTGAGAAGCACGTCTTGCAGTCACATCGGGCCTTCGTCCTTGCATGGTATTGCTTTGCCGATCCGGGCGACCTCCCTGCCGATCGCAATCTCGCGCTGTACCGGCCAATCGGGCGGATGCCAAGTGTGACGTACGGCTGGCTTGTATCGGATGAGATACATTGGGTGTGATATCCCTGCGCCTAACGAGGATTCGCCCTAATAATTGCGCCTTTTAAAGACGCATTTTTTGGGTCTAATCCGCTTGAGTTTGATTCTGGTGCCGTCAAAATCGGGGGGTCAAGCCAACTCATGGTTCCTTGAAATCGCCCGCGTGCTCGTACGTTTCGACTATGTTGCCCGCTTCATCGTAACGCGGATACTGGGAAATCATCGCTGAGATCTCAAGAAAGCAGGTTGGAGTTTGGGCTACGTCTCAGCGATTGATACTCGCGGGCGAACGATCTGGATTGTGGACGCACATCGTGACAACGGAAAGCGTTTCGTAAGCGGCCCGGCAGGAGGCGGCTGACGTAAGTTCCCTCTTTCGCGCGCGCGAGAGATGTTCAGGAGCACAGCCTGATGAGCTGCGCCATCTAATTGCTGTGGTTCGGGCGTAACCTGTGTTAGAATTTTACGCAGTACGAGAGGAGAGCACACGAGCGGCTCTCCGAAGATGACCAGCGCACTCAGATTTTGCCCAAAGTGCGGGGCGGAAATCCCAGCCGACGCACCAGAAGGAGGCTGCCCGGGATGCCTTCTCGAAACCGCCCTTGGCGCGCTTGCGCACGAGGACGAAAGTCTGCTCGATTCAGCGCAGGAGGCGACGAGGAGCGAGCGCTTGGAGAAGATGCTGGGAGAACTGGGCGATTACGAATTGCTGGAAGAGGTCGGTCGCGGCGGTCAGGGTGTGGTGTTTCGCGCCCGGCAAAAAAGTCTCAACCGCACAGTCGCCTTAAAAGTCATTAGCCTTGGTCAGTGGGCGAGCAAAGGCCACGTGAAGCGCTTTCGCCGGGAAGCCGAAGCCGCCGCCAGCCTCGATCATCCGAGTATCGTTCCCATCTACGAAGTGGGCGAGCGCGACGGCTCCTGTTACTTCAGCATGAAGTTCGTTGAAGGCGGCCAGCTTGACGAAGTAGTCAGGCGCACGCCGATGTCGATCCGCCACGCGGCGGAATTAATCGCTAAGGTCGCTCGAACCGTGCATTACGCGCATGAACACGGGATTCTGCATCGCGACATCAAACCAGGGAACATCCTACTCGATCAAAAAGGCGAACCACTGCTCACCGATTTTGGACTCGCCCGATTAGTCGAAGCTGAGAGCACCGTCACGCGCACGCTTGAGGTAATGGGCACGCCAAGTTACATGGCGCCGGAACAAGCCGCCGGTCAAACTACAAAACTTAGCAAGGCCGCGGATATTTATGGACTTGGCGCCGTCCTCTATCAACTGCTAACCGGTCATCCACCGTTTGCTGGAGGAACAACATTTGAAACCGTGCGACTGGTTTTGGACACCGAGCCTCGCCCGCCGCGCCTGTTAAATCCGAAAATAGATCGCGAGCTTTCCACGATTTGTCTGAAGTACCTGGAGAAGGATCCAAAGCGCCGATATGCCTCCGCTCTCGCCCTGGCGGAAGATTTGGAGCACTGGCTAAAGCACGAGCCAATCCGCGCGAAGCGAAGTGGATTTTTCATCCACGCCCGCAAATGGATGCGGAGGAAACCAGCTCTTGCTGCGTTGATTGCATCGTTGGTTGCTTTGGTAGCGGCCATGGGCTGGAATGTTTGGAAAAGCGAACTAATCAGTCGTCCCGCAACAAAGGGCATCGCCGTGCTTCCCTTTGAAAATCTGAGCCACGATCCAGATAACGCCTATTTGGCAGACGGAATCCAAGAGGAGATCCTGACGCGCCTAGCTAGCATTGCGGGTTTGAAAGTGATTTCGCGCACCTCGACGTCGCGCTATCAGAGCAAGCCTCGCAATCTAGCCGAGATCGGAAAGCAGCTTAGGGTGGCGAACATTCTTGAGGGTAGCGTGCAGAAAACGGCCGATCAGGTCCGGGTCAATGTGCAGTTAATTAACGCCCAAACCGATTCCCACCTCTGGGCAGACACCTACGACCGGAAGTTGACTGACATTTTTGGCGTTGAGAGTGAGATCGCCAAAGGAATCGCGGCGTCGTTGCAAGCGAAGCTCACCGGTCGCGAGGAGCAGGCGTTAGCAGTTAAACCAACAAACAATCCGGAGGCCTACGATGCATACTTGCGTGGCCTAGCTTATAATCTGAAACCCGAAAACACAGCCGTCAACGCCCTTGGTGCGCAGAAATATCTTAGAGAAGCGGTGAAATTAGATCCGAAGTTTGCTCTTGGCTGGGCGCTGCTGTCATACGTTGATGCGCGCGGCTACCGCACAACGGCTCTACCACCAACCGTCGCGCTGCGTGAAGAGGCGCGGCAGGCAGGCGAAACCGCGCTCACTCTTCAGCCCAATCTCGGCGAGGCCGTATGGGCCAAGGGCCATTACCACTACGGTTGCCTCAAGGATTACGACACCGCGGAGCGTTACTTTGAGCACGCGCGTGAGCTTCTGCCGAATAGCAGCCAGATTCCTGAATCGCTGGCTTATGTCGCACGGAGACGCGGCCAGTGGGACCGGAGCGAGTCGTATTTCAATGAAGCCGAGCGGCTCGACCCGCGCAATGTGCAACTACTCACGCAGCACGCGCATTCCCATATTAGCTGTCATCGCTTCTCCGAGGCGCTACGAAAACTTGATCAGGTTCTAAATATCACACCAGACGACGTCGATACCCTTGCAACAATCGCAGCAATCGCGCAAGCCCAAGGCGATCTGCCGCGAGCCGCGGCGCTCCTAGCTCCTCTCCGCCCGGCCGCCGACCGCGACGAGGTTTTGGAAACACAAGTTTACCAAAGTATCCTGGAGCGTCGCCCCGCAACGATCATTCCTCGGTTGAAGGAAATACTTGCTAAACCTGATCCAGCATTGGGTAATGCTAATGGCGAACTGCGCTTTTGCTTAGGATGGGCGCAAGAAGTAGCCGGCGACCATGCTGCTGCCCGGGAAACCTGGCGACAGGCGCGCAGCGAACTTGAATTGGTCCTCAAAGATCAGCCTGAAAATTTTATTCTGATTGGAGATCTCGCACTGACCAATATGGGTCTGGGTGACAAAGCCGCCGCGTTGGCTCTAGCCGAACAGGCCATGGCGGTCAATCCGATCGAGAAAGACGCGCTAACTGGTCCTATTCCGATCGAGATCCTCGCCCGTGTCGCTGCGCAAACGGGAGAGCCCGACCGCGCCATCATTGCTTTACGGAAACTTCTGTCGATACCCCATCACAGCCCGCTAACAACCGTACCATTTACTCCTGCCTTGCTCAGACTCGATCCGATGTTCGATCCGTTGCGAAACGATCCGCGTTTCCAAAAACTCTGCGAGGAAAAGCAGCCGTGAATCCGCGCAATTTTTTCGCCGAGCTAAAGCAGCGCAATGTTTACAAAGTCGGGATCGCCTACGCTCTCGTGGCTTGGTTGCTGATGCAGGTCGCTAGCCAGATCTTTCCGTTTTTCGAAATTCCGAATTGGGGTGTGCGTCTGGTCGTGCTGGTGCTCATGGTTGGTTTTCCGGTGGCATTGATCCTGGCGTGGGCGTTTGAGCTGACACCGGAAGGTTTGAAGCGAACAGAGTCCGCTGACGATTTGCCAGTAACATCATCCCGCAATCGCGTATGGATTTACGTGATTATCGTAGCGGGCGGGCTTTCGATCGGTTTGTTTTTTGTGGGTCGCTACACAGTTCTACGACAAGCTGGGGCTTTCAGCTCGCCGGCGAAATCCATCGCAGTTCTGCCCTTTGAAAACCTCAGCCGCGACCCAGATAACGCGTATTTCGCGGACGGCGTGCAGGACGAAATTCTAACTAATCTGGCTCGGATCGCCGATCTGAAAGTGATTGGACGCACCTCAGTGATGCAATACAAGAGCGGTGTTGCGCGCGATCTTCGCGAGATCGGCCACCAGCTTGGGGTAGCAAACGTGTTGGAAGGAAGTGTTCAGCGTGCTGGCAATCGCGTGCGCGTCAATGCGCAGTTGGTCGATGCGCGCAGCCACCGCCAGTTATGGGGGCAGACCTATGACAGGGATCTTGCGGACATGTTCGCAATTCAAAGTGAGATCGCAATGGCGATTGCGGACCAGCTTCACGCAAAACTCTCGGCAAATGAAGAGAACGCAATCGAACGTCCGACGACGGTCGACATCACCGCGTTCGATCTTTACACGCAGGCCAAAAATCTTCTTCTGACAAGCTTTAGCAGTGCCGCGAGAGCGAAATTGCTGGCGGCAGCTGACCTGCTGAACGAAGCCATCGAGCGTGACCCATCATTTTTCCAAGCGTACTGTCAACTCGCCCACACTCATGATCTGCTTTACTTCTTTGGCCTAGACCATACTCCTGCACGGCTGGCCTCAGCGGAGGCAGCCATTCAGGCGGCATTTCGCCTCCATCCGGATGCAGGTGAAACGCACCTCGCGCGCGCCGAAAATCTTTATTGGGGACATCGCGATTATGGCAGTGCCTTGGCTGAACTCGCCGCGGCGAGTCAAACTTTGCCCAATGATCCGCGGATGTTCTATCTTACCGGTCTCATTCAGAGGCGTCAGGGGCGCTGGGAAGAATCCACACGAAACCTGGAGCACGCGATTGATCTCGACCCGCGCAACTTTTTCACGCTCCAGCAGATTGCGCTCAGTTACGGAGTTCTCCGGCGCTATGTTGAAGAGACATCTGTTCTGGATCGCGCGTTGGCGATCGAGCCAAACAATGTGGACACCAAAGTGGCGCTTGCGTCCGTGGAATTTCATTGGAAAGCCGATACTCGGCCATTGCATCGAGCAATCGATTCGATTCGAGCTACCAACCCCGGCGCTCTGCCCAGTGTCGCCAATGATTGGTTGAGCTGTGCTCTGGCCGAGCGCGACATCGCCGAGGCAAGGAACGCATTGGACGCATTCGGCGAAACACCTCTGACCGATTATGCAGTTCATCTAAATCGCCCGTTAATGGAAGGCATCATCGCTCGTATGATCAAAGACGAGGACAATGCGGAGTTCGCTTTCACTCGCGCACGCGCAGAGCAGGAGAAAATAGTTGAAGCTCAACCAGATTACGGTCCGCCGCTGTGCGTGCTAGGTTTGATTGACGCCGCTCTTGGACGCAAGGAGGAAGCGCTGCGCGAAGGCCGGCGCGCAGTCGAGCTTCTTCCCGTGCAACAAGATGCAATCAATGGTCCGCTCATGATTACGTATCTGGCGATGATCGCCGCCTGGGTTGGCGATAAGGATCTCGCCTGCCAACAACTGGCCATCGCCGTCCGCCCTCCAAGCACCGTCAGCTATGGTCAATTGAAACTGCTCCCCTTTTGGGATCCCTTGCGTGGCGACCCGCGTTTTGAAAAAATCGTCGCCTCTCTGTCGCCGAAGTAAGCGTGCACCACGGATCGCACGGATACACGGATCAAGACCTGATTCAGAGGGAGCGGTAGGCCACGACCGCCAAGCGCGCCGAATCGGGTTTCTCTTCTGACAGAAGACAACGGAGAAGAACAAGGTTCCGATCTGACCTGATTGCGGAAGGCATTCGCTTCCTTTCCTTGTGTCAAAAAGCCGATCCGTGACATCCGGGCAACCTGTGGTTCGTAAGTCTTCTGCATTTTCCGCGTAACCTCGCGCCAGATTTTACGCACTACTCAGTGACGGCCGGAAATGAGTCCTCAATAACGAGAAATCAAAGAAGGCCAAAACAAGAAAAGGAAATTAAATAACATGAAAACAAAAATCATCAGCAAAATCCTTCTTAGCCTCGGACTAGTGTTCGTGCTTGGGAGCGCGATCACACAGGTGCATGCCGGTGA
>Ga0137407_10003407_pt1 | contig 10580 bp, 10 predicted proteins | sample CZOMad2_2_16fung_FD_108410 | JGI IMG/M metagenome (GOLD analysis project Ga0137407, IMG submission 108410) | Vadose zone soil fungal communities from Angelo Coast Range Reserve, California, USA - CZOMad2_2_16fungal (Illumina Assembly) | ecosystem: Environmental > Terrestrial > Soil > Vadose...
GTATTCCGTATACTCGCGCGGGGTGAGGTAGCTGGATTCTGGATCGAGCGATTCCAGCAAGCCGTGCAGCGCCCCGGCCGTCACCAGATGCATGTTCGGTTCGTCCACATAATCCTGCTGAACCTTCTGCAGTACTTCGCCGTACACTGTCAAGGATTTGTAAGCGCGCTCTTCGTGCGTCTGCCCCAAGACATGTCCCAGTCCGGCATAGCAAAACACCACGACAGAAATAGCGAGGATGACGATTCGAGCGGTCCGGTTCATTCTTGGCCTTTCCTGACAACAGGCTTAACGACGGCGATTAGAAAGTATACACCGACCTTTCCTTTGACGCGCTCAGAAGTCAAAAGGACACTTCGATATTAGAACGGCGAGCCATCGGCGGAATACCCACGCGGCTCGACCATAACGTTGCGTGTTTACCACACCCGCTGAGCTCGTCAGTGCAGATATGCCTGTAAGTAGCTGAAAACAAATGTATAACTGGACAGCGATTCTGGTGCAAAAGGTGCTAATCTTTATTATGCCTAATGTTCCAGAACACCATTCAGCATGAGGTTTCGACCGAAGGCGTCGGTCTTCACACCGGGATGTTCGGCCATCTTCGCCTGCTGCCTGCGCCTGCCGATAGTGGCATCGTCTTTCGCCGGACTGATCTCGATCTTTTTCCAATTGAGGCTAGCGGCCGTAACGTCGCCCGCGTCAGCTACGCCACCAGCTTGATGAAGCAGGGCGTCCTGGTTTCCACCACCGAACATCTCCTCGCAGCCATCTATTCTTCGGGGATCGACAACATTTTCATCGATATTGATTCGATCGAGGTTCCCATCCTCGATGGCTCCGCCGAGCCATTTCTGCAGCTTCTCGACCAAGCTGGCGTTCGCCGCCTGCGCCGCCGCCGCCGCTACCTCAAGCTTATCAAGCCCGTCGAAGTGATCGAACAGGACCGCCACATTGGCATCTATCCTGCCGACGAATTTCACGTGCAGTGTTACGTCGATTTTCCGCACCCGCTGGTCGGCCAGCAGCAAATCGAAATGGTCGTTCTTCCGGACGCTTTTCGGCAACTGCTTGCGCGCGCTCGCACGTTTTGTTTTGAGCGCGATATCGAGCCACTTCGTTCCATGGGGTTGATACGCGGTGGATCGCTTGATAACGCCATCGTGCTAACTGACGACGGTGTGATGAATGGACCTTTGCGCTTTCCGGATGAGTTTGGACGTCACAAGGCGCTTGATTTGATTGGCGATTTGGCGCTTGTCGGTCTGCCGCTCTTAGGGCGCGTCGAAGCCCACAAGGCTGGCCACGCACTTCATACACAACTTGTCAGCCGCCTGCTTGCTGATTCTTCCAGTTGGGTAATCACCACCGAAGAAGAAAGTTCCACGGAAACCCGCGTTCTCGCCGAAACTTCTGCCGCAGATTAAGTTCTCGCGAGCAAGACTTGCTATCCAACCTGGATGCTCTCTTCACATCAACGGTTCGCTGTTTACGTCTGCTGCCCCAGCGATGCTGTAGCGAATTACGCCGCTCTCGTCGGTGAAGAAATATCGTACCCCCGACGTTCCTGGGGTGATCGGGTCAGCGGCGAGAATGTATTTAGTCCTCTGTCCGTCGGCGCCCGCCTCTGATGTGTAAGAAAAATGGTAGCCGGCCTTTACCGGAACCGGCATAGCCAACCTGGCGCCAACCAAATTCGCGTGCGTGCATTAGTCGGCCTCCGCCGTGCCGGGCCCAAGATTTTCCAAAGATTTGGCGTAACCGATTTTAGGGCATTCGCTTGCGTAGGTGACCATCGCAGTGTTTTAGGTTCGCAAAGTTCCTACTGCGCTGGCCTCATTCGCGGCCATTTTCGCGCGGAGCAGATTTGGAATTGCGATCGCCGCAATGATCAATATGAACGGAACCATAGCCACACCGATGTAACCCAAAATCAGGCCAGCCATCGCCATCCCGCGGCCTGCCAGACGGCCTGCGCTTTTCTTGATTTCCGCTAATGCCAGATGACCCAGCACGACAGCGGCAATCGCAGTGAACGGCCATACGAAGAATAGAATTCCGCAAACCATGCTGGCCGTCGCTTTTCCACTGCTCTCCTGCGGACCGTTCCAGGCCGGCTGCGCGGCTCCGCCCGCAGGAGTGGCGAGAATCACTCCGCAGTACGGACAGGCCGGTACATAGTCGGCGAGGTTTCCTTGGCAATTCGGGCACTGTTTCAAGGCTATTCCTCCTATGGCAAAAATTTAATTCTGATCCTCGTCCTGTTCGCCTTCGGATTTCGGAGTGTCCACCGGATCGCTGCGCGGGCCAATGACTTGCGAATCCGCTTGCCGGATAACGCCTGCTTCGTCCAGAAAGAAAAATCGCTTCCCGGTCAAATTTGGCTGGACGGGTCGAGCCACTAATGCGAAGACCCGGACCTGTTCCGATCCATTTACTCCGGGCGTGTACTGGAACATGTAGCCTTTTCGCACCGGCAGTGCCACCGCGAGCCTTGCATCGGTCAGATTCGCACGCGTGCAATTTCCCAACCCCGGTCCTAACGGCAGGAGCGTCGCTGGATAACCCTGCTGTGGGCACTTTGTCGCATACGCCTTCAATGCCTGGTCGTAAGTTCTCAAGGTCGTAATCGCGGCTATTTCGTTTGCCGGAATATCTCTGCTAAGGGTCGTACGAAACACGAAAATCATAAACACGATGTACACGGTAGTAAGCGCGATTCCCAGATATCCCATTACCAGCCCGGCAATGGCCATTCCCTGGCCGGTCATTCGATTGCCGCTTCGCTTAATTTCGGCGAGTGCGAAGTGGCCGAGAATTATGGCCGCAATGGATGCCGGAGCGCACAAGAACAAGACGCCGCACACCAAGCTCGCAATCGCCTTATTGCTGCTTCGCGGCGCGCTCCATTCCTGCTGCGCTGCGACTATCTGCGGAACCGGCTGGGACACGCCGCAATACGGGCATACTGGAACGAAATCAGCCAAGCTGCCCTGGCAGTTTGTGCATTGCTTCAAGCAGGCCCTCCGGCTTGAACCCGTGAACTGAATGCGTGCCAGAAAATGTATAAGGAAATTAAGCGATTCGTCCATCATACAATTCAGGCCGTGTGAGTGCTCAAGAACTGTGTGCCGCCGAACAAATCTTTCTGAAAACTTCCGCGCGGGATTGTCAAAGCTGCGAGGGCGGGAGAGAATGGCCGCATTATGCCGAACAAAGACGTGGTTATCGTCATTCTGGCTGCTGGCAAAGGCACGCGGCTGAAATCTTCCCTGGCGAAAGTGCTGCATCCTGCCGGCGGACGTCCACTTATCGAACACGTAGTGCGTTGCTGTGTGCCGTTGAAGCCGAAGCGAATCGTCACCATCGTCGGCCACCAGGCCGAGCAGGTGACGACTGCCGTGGAACCGCTCGAATCGCAAACGGTATTGCAGCAGCCGCAAAACGGAACTGGCCACGCCGTGCTTGTAGCCAAGCGCGCTCTCGGCAACGCTAAGATCGCCATCGTACTTCCCGGGGACGCGCCGCTGCTTCGCACGGAAACTTTGAAGTCGCTGCTGGCCACGCATCGCACTGGAAATGCCGCCGCTACAATTCTCACTGCCGTGCTTGCCGATCCCAGTGGCTACGGCCGCATCGTGCGCAAAACCGAAACGCAAGTCGGCGCTATTGTCGAGGATTCGCAGTTGGCTCCAGAACAGCGGGAGCTGAACGAAATCAACTCCAGCATTTACTGTTTCACGCTGGCCAAGTTGTGGCCTGCGCTTTCGCACGTAAAACCAAACAACAAGCATCGCGAAATCTATTTGACTGACGCGATTGCGGAGCTTGCTACAAAGGGCGAAACGGTTCTCGCGCAGATCGCGCCGGATTCCCGTGAAGTTCTGGGTTGCAACACGCGCGCCGATCTCGCGGAAGTGGATCGCATTTTTCGCGAACGCAAACGCGATGAACTGATGGCCGCTGGCGTCACCATCCAGTTGCCGGAAACCGTGTTGATCGATCCCGAAGTTAGCGCGGGCGAAGATTGCACGATTGAACCGGGCGTACAGCTTTTGGGGAAAACTAAACTTGGCAAACGCTGCGTTATCCAAACGGGGAGCGTTCTACTGAATGCGATTCTCAATGATGAAGTTACGGTTAGGCCGCACTCGCTGATCGAAGAAAGCCGTCTGGAAGATAGAACAACGGTCGGCCCATTCGCGCGATTGCGCGTCGGCACGCATTTGAAGGCTGGCGCGCGGGTTGGCAATTTTGTTGAAACCAAAAAAGCCGTCATCGGTGAAGGTAGTAAGGTTCCGCATCTTTCTTATATTGGCGATGCCAGGCTCGGATCGAAAACAAATATCGGCGCAGGAACGATTACCTGCAATTATGACGGCGTGAATAAACATCAGACCACCATCGGCAATCGCGTTTTTGTCGGCAGCGATTCGGTACTGGTTGCTCCAGTGAAAATCGGTGACGGCGCCTATATCGCGGCAGGCTCGGCGATCACCAAAAATGTTCCCGCGGAATCGTTGGGTGTTGGGCGCGGCCATCAGATCAACAAAAAAGGCTGGGCCGCGAAAAGGCGCCGCGAACTTGCCGCCGCTGTTCACACAAAATCTCCGAAAAAGAAATCCAGAAAGAAACGCGGCAAGCGTCGCTGATTTCAAAACGGCGAGGGTGTTTGGCGCCGCAAATTTTTCTCCCGTACTGTATTTGCAAGAATCCTTTTGCAAGAAGCATTGAAACACCTGCGCCGCGGTGTTATCGTGCGCTGCACGTGTCCCTCCCGAAGGAGTTCTTGTGGGCAACTGGGTGAACTGGCTGCTCGTTATCGTGGGTGTGCTTTGCGCCGCTGCCGAACTTGCGCTTGGCGCGCTGACTGGATTTGATCTGGCCCTGGTGGGAGCTTCGCTCACCGCGGGCGGGATCATCGGTCTTCTGGCGCAGTCGTGGCACGTCGGCTTGAGCAGTGCGGCGATTTTTGCGGTGTTGTACTTCGCATTGTTCCGCCGCTGGCTGAAAGCAAAATTGTACGTCAAAGATCAAGCGTCGAATGTCGATGCGGTGGTGGGGAAAATGGGAGTGGTTACGAAGCGCATTGGGCAGCGCGATTGCGGCATCGTGAAAGTTGGCAGCGAAGAATGGCGGGCTGAACTTTCGCAGCCTGCCGATCCTGCGCGCGAAATTGGCGCGGACGTGCAGATCGTTTCCGTGGAAGGCGTAACTCTGAAAGTGAAGTGAGGACGAAAATTCATGGATGCCACATTTTTTCTGCCGATGCTGCTGGTCGCAGCGTTGATTTTTGGATTGATATTGCTGGCGCGGTCGGCACGCATCGTCAACCAGTATGAAAAGGGCATCGTGATGCGGCTGGGGAAATTTCACGGCCTGGTGCCGTCGGGCCTCGCGATCATCATGCCGCTTACGGACAGTGTTATCCGCGTGGACATGCGCGAGCAGGTGATCAGCGTGCCGCCGCAAAAATTGATCACGAAAGATAACGTGACGGTGGAAGTGGATGCCGTCGTGTATTACAAAGTCGTTGATCCGGTGAAAAGTCAATTTGAAGTGCAGGATTTCGGCTATGCGTGTACCACGCTGGCGCAAACAAATTTACGCAATTTGATTGGCGATCGCACGCTGGATGAGACTTTGGTGGCGCGCGACATGATCAACAGCAATTTGCGCCATGTGCTGGATGAAGCGACGAACGGATGGGGCGTGAAGGTTACGCGAGTGGAAGTACAGAAAATCGATCCGCCGCGCGATATTACGGAAGCGATGTCGCGCCAGATGAAAGCGGAACGCGACAAGCGCGCATCAATCCTGGAGGCGGAAGGCTTCAAGCAGAGCCAAATTTTGCAGGCCGAGGGCGTGAAGCAATCGGAAATCTTGAAGGCGGAAGGTGACGCGCAGGCTCGCGTGACGCGCGCGAATGCCGAGGCGGAAGCGATTCGGCTGGTTTCGACCGCCGCGGAAACTTTTTTCAAAGATCGCGCAGAAGTGATGCGGCGACTGGAAGTCTTGAACAATACTTTGGCGCAAAACACCAAGTACATCGTGCCGTCGAATTCCGGCTTGGTGAATGTGCTCGGTTTGGATAGCGCAGTTGGTGCTGCCGCAGGAGCGGCGAGTGCCAGTATGATTTCCCCGAAGGCTCCCCCACCCCCAAAAAGCTGACTTCCGAACTGAACCACTGGTCCGGTAGGCCCCAGAAAAACCAAGAGAGATTAAATGTATACGCAACCGTTCTGGATCGAAGGGAACTGGCCGGGCCGCGTTGCGGTTTCGCCGCGACCGCGTGGTAGCGATTGGTTGGAAGATGAGATGAAACAGTGGCGCCAACAGGGTGTCGACGTTGTTGTGTCGTTGCTTATGCCTGAGGAAATGGAAGAATTTGAACTGCAACAGGAACAGAGATATTGCGAAGAGTCCGGAATGCTCTTTTACTCGCTCAGCATTATTGACCGCAGTGTGCCGAATTCCATCCAGGATGTGTGGGAAGTCGTTGGCAACCTTGAATCAGAGCTAAGTGCCGGGAAGAGCGTCGTAGTGCATTGCCGCCAGGGAATTGGACGGTCGGGACTAATCGCGATCATGCTTCTCATGCAAAAAGGGCAGAGTTTGCAGGGCGCAATTGCGCTGGTATCAAAGGGCACGAGGAGGAGACGTTCCAGAAACTTCGGAGCAACTGGCGTGGTTGCGGGCGATTGCCGGCCGGTGTGCTTAATTCGAATCGCGATTCGCAAGAGGCCCACCTCGGGAGGCGGCCGCTACAAGAGCAAGGGCGGGAACGTGCTGGCAGGTGTGTGCTAAAATAAGAGTTCCCCAAATGCCATCGGGAGCTACAACACCATGAAATTTGGAGTAGTTGTTTTTCCGGGGTCGAATTGCGACCACGACGCTTTTTACGCCATCGGAAATATCCTGCGCAAACCTGTTGAGTTCATTTGGCACCAGTCGGAAGACCTGGCTGGCTGCGACGCTATTATTCTGCCCGGCGGATTTGCCCATGGCGATTACTTGCGGACCGGGGCAATTGCGCGATTTTCGCCGGTAATGAAATCGGTGGAGAAATTTGCTGAGAGCGGCGGAATTGTTCTGGGAATCTGCAATGGATTTCAGATTTTGCTGGAAGCAGGATTGTTGCCGGGCGCGATGATGCGGAACAAAGGGCTGCGGTACATTTGCCGGCATGTTTATGTTCGAGTGGAGGAGACGGACACGCCAGTAACGGGTGCGGCAAAGCGAGGGCAAGTGCTCAAAATCCCAATCGCTCATAACGAAGGAAATTACAATTGCGATGAAGCCACTGTGGCGGAGTTGGAGAAGAACCGGCAAATTCTTTTTCGCTATACGACTACTGACGGGTCTGGAGATGACGCCGGGAATCCGAATGGTTCGATGTGCAACATTGCAGGGATTTGTAATCGCGAACGGAACGTGGCGGGATTGATGCCGCATCCGGAGCGGGCGGTGGAATCGGCGCTGGATTCGGCGGACGGCTTGGTGATTTTTCAATCGATGGTGGCGGCGTTGGCGGGTGCGGCGAAGGCGACGGCGTAAGGAAAGTACAAAATCAAAGAACCGGCCTAAAGGCCGGCCACTACGAAAGCACGAAATGCGGCAGCAGGGGTGCGGCACTGCAAAGGGGAATGATGGCGACGGCCAGCATGGAGATTAAGGTGACGCCGGAGATTGCGGCGGAGCATGGCGTCACGAAGGAAGAGTACGCGCGGATACAGACGATTCTGGGGCGTGATCCGAATATTACCGAGCTGGGAATCTTTTCGGTGATGTGGAGCGAACACTGCTCGTATAAGTCGAGCAAAGTGCATTTGAAGCGGTTGCCCACGCGCGGGAAATTGGTGGTGCAAGGGCCGGGAGAAAATGCCGGCGTGGTGGATATCGGCGACGGTTTGGTCGCGGCGTTCAAAATTGAATCACACAATCATCCTAGTTATGTGGAGCCGTTTCAGGGAGCGACGACAGGCGTCGGCGGGATCTTGCGAGATATTTTCACCATGGGCGCCCGGCCGATTGCGGTGTTGGATTCGTTGCGGTTTGGGCCGATTGCGGAAGAGGGATTTGCAGGAGCGAAAGGCAGTGCGTTTGCAAGCAATGCAAATGCAGCCGGGCTAAAGCCCGGCACTATGCAAGAAAATTCAAAAGACCAAACGAAGGAAGAGCTGAAGGCGAATCGGCGAATTTTGGATGGCGTGATTCGCGGGGTAGCGAATTATGGAAATTGCTTTGGCGTGCCGACGATTGGTGGCGAAATTTTCTTTGAACCGTGCTACTCGCAGAATCCACTGGTGAATGCGTTGGCGCTGGGAATTGCGCGCAAGGAAGACATTTTTCTGGCCAAGGCCAAAGGCGTCGGCAACCCAGTGATTTATGTCGGCGCGAAAACGGGACGCGATGGAATTCATGGTGCGTCGCTCTTGGCGTCTGCGGAATTTACGGAGGAATCGCAGCAGAAGCGCCCGAACGTGCAGGTGGGCGATCCGTTCGTGGAGAAATTGCTGCTAGAAGCTTGCATCGAAGCGATGCGCACCGGCGCGGTAGTGGCGATTCAGGACATGGGCGCGGCGGGGCTGACGTGCTCAACGATGGAGATGGCATCGCGCGGCGGCACGGGAATTGAAATTGATTTGGCGAAAGTGCCGCAGCGCGAAACGGGCATGACCCCATACGAAATCATGCTCAGCGAATCGCAGGAGCGCATGTTGCTGGTGGCGGAACGCGGCCGCGAGCGAGAAGTGCTGGACGTTTTTAAAAAGTGGGGTCTGGACGCCGTGGTGATCGGCGAAGTGAAGGACAGCGAACTTGCGGTGGTGAAAAATCATGGAGTGGTGGCGGCGGAAATCCCGGCGCATCCGCTTGCGGAAGAAGGCCCGGTGTATCAGCGGCCGATTGCCGCGCCTGCGCCGCGCGTCGAGAGTGAAAAGGATTGGTTTCAGTTCACGCCGGAAGGAATGCAGCTGACCGAGAATTTCAAGAAATTATTGGCTTCGCCGGCGATCGCTTCTAAGCGGTGGATTACCGAGCAGTACGACACCATGGTGCGGACAAATACTTTGGCGGGGCCGGGCGCGAGCGATGCCGCGGTGGTACGGATTAAGGAATCGGAGAAAGACGGGCCGAACGGAAAGACAATGCGCGCATTAGCACTTTCGACGGATGGAAATGGCCGGTGGTGCCAGTTGAATCCGAAAATGGGAGCGATGCACGCGGTGGCGGAGTCGGCGCGGAACGTTGCGACGAGCGGAGCGCGTCCGATTGCGGCGACGAATTGCCTGAATTTTGGCAGTCCGGAGAAGCCGGAAGTGATGTGGCAATTTTCGCGGGCGATTGATGGAATTGGCGAAGCGTGCACGGCGCTGGGCACGCCGATTACCGGCGGGAATGTGAGTTTTTACAATGAGACGCTGGGGAAATCGATTTATCCGACGCCGGTGATTGGAGTGTTGGGGATTTTGGAAGATGCATCGCGTGTGGTGAAGATTGCGTTTCGCAATGCGGGCGACGTGATTGTTCTGCTGGATGGCGCGGGCGGAGGTGAAACCCAAGACGGCGAAGTGAAGTCCGCCGCCACAAGGAACGAAGGAAAGTTCGCGTGCGAATTCTCGTCGTCGGAATATTCGAAGACGGTGGGAGGCGTGGTGGCAGGGGAACCACCGGCGATTGACTTGGCTGCGGAGAAGCGGCTGATCGATTGTTTGGTGGCATTGGCGGAGGATGGAGTTGTTGTATCGGCTCACGATATTTCGGATGGAGGGCTGGCGGTCACCCTGGCGGAATCGTGCTTTGCGTCGGCGAATGCTGTCGGAGCAAATGTGAAAGGGAAGGAATCAGCGGCTGCGGAATTTGCTGTGTTTGGCGAAGGCGGCGCCCGTTGTGTGGTGAGCGTGGCTCCGGCAAAGCTTGCCGCGCTTCAGGGAATTGCGCGACAATACGGCGTCGCTGCCAGCGAAATCGGCCAGGTTACCCAGGACCCTTGGCTGCGCATCGAATATAAGGGGCGCGCAATTATCGATTCTCCCGTCGAAAATCTGCGCGATGTTTGGGTCAATTCATTGGAACGTACGCTGCAATCGAAATGACGCGACTACAGTCGAAATGACGGAAAAAATCGCATACGCCGACGATCACTTCCACGATTACTGTGGCGTGGTCGGAGTGTACGGCCACGAAGAGGCCGCGAAGCTGGTGTATCTGGGCTTGTATGCATTGCAGCATCGCGGGCAGGAGTCGGCGGGGATCGTTTCGACGGACGGAAAAGATTTATATTCGCATCGCGCGATGGGCGAAGTTGAAGAAATTTTCACGCCGGATGTATTGAACAAGCTGCCGGGCAGCGCTTCGATCGGGCATACGCGGTATTCGACGGCCGGCGATAAAGCGTTGCTGAACGCGCAGCCGATCATGATCGACTGCAACAAAGGCAAGATTTCTATCGGGCACAACGGCAACCTGACGAACGCCGCCGATTGGCGGCGCAAGCTCGAGCATCGCGGGTCGATTTTCCAGACCAACAGCGACACGGAAGTCGTCGTGCACCTGCTGGCGAAATCGCAGGCGCGGAA
>Ga0137407_10003411_pt1 | contig 10575 bp, 6 predicted proteins | sample CZOMad2_2_16fung_FD_108410 | JGI IMG/M metagenome (GOLD analysis project Ga0137407, IMG submission 108410) | Vadose zone soil fungal communities from Angelo Coast Range Reserve, California, USA - CZOMad2_2_16fungal (Illumina Assembly) | ecosystem: Environmental > Terrestrial > Soil > Vadose zone...
CGCCGACGTGACCACGAAGTCGGCCCAGGCATACGCCGCCGCCATGTCCTCTAGGTACGGAACGACTTCCGCCGAAACGCCCGACGCCGCGTAGGCCGCGCGCGTCGCGGCGACGTCCCCGGCGCCCACTTGGTGGCGCGCCGTGACGGGCTGGCCGCGCGCGACGAGCCGTCCGAGCAGCACCGGCGCGCGCGCGTCGAGGAACGGCGATCCGCCCGATCCACCCAGCACCAGCACGCGCCGCGGACCATCGCCGCGCGGCGGGCGCGGCACGGCGCCGAGGCGCACGATCTCCTCGCGGACCGGCACGCCGGTCAGCGCGCCGGTCGGGGCGAAGCCCGCGCGCGCCGTCTCGAAGGCGAGCAGCACCGTGTCGACGAGCCGGCCGGCGAGTCGGTTGGCGCGCCCCGCGACGGCGTTCGCCTCATGCAGCGCCGTCGGCAGGCCGAGCGTCCACGCGGCCACGACGGTCGGCAACGACGCGTACCCGCCGAGCCCGAGCACCAGCTCGACGCCCTCGCGCCGGAGCATCCGCCGTGCCGCGAGCACGCCGCTCGCCGTCGCGGTGACCGCGCGGACCTTGCCGCGCGCGCCGGTGCGCGCGTACGGCGACGCCGGCACCGTGACGAGACGATGGCCGTGCCGCGGCGCCAGCCGCCCCTCGAAGCCGTCGGCGGTGCCGACGAAGAGCACCTCGACGCCCGGCGTCACCCGCCGCCACGCGCTCGCGACGGCGAGCCCCGGATAGACGTGGCCCGCCGTCCCGCCGCACGCGATCGCAATGCGTGCGGGTCTCGTCCCGATCGTGATAGAGGCGTTGTCGACGGGTGTGCGGATCGCCGACTCTTACCACATTGTCGCCGACGGCGAGGAGCACCGATCCGCCCGCACCGTGCGCGTCACGGTCGTGGCGCTCGGCGACCTCGGACGGAGCCCGCGCATCTGCTACCACGCGCTGGCGCTCGCCGAGGCCGGCGCCCGCGTCGAGCTGGTCGGCTACCTCGAGACTGCGCTCGACCCTGCGCTGGACCGGCACCCCGCGATCCGCGTGCACCCGCTCCGCGCCCCGGCGGCCCACGCGTCGCGCGCCGGCTTCGTAGCCCGCGGCGCGTGGCGCGTGGCGCGGCAGACCGGCGAGCTGCTGCACGCGCTCCTCGCGCGCACGCCGGCGCCGGACGTGCTGCTCGTGCAGAATCCACCCGCGATGCCGACGCTCGCGGCGGCGCTCGTCGCCACGCGGCTCCGGCGCGCGCGGTTGATCATCGACTGGCACAACTTCGGGTACGCGATGCTGGCGCTCCGCCTGGGCGCCGGCCATCCGGTCGTGCGCGCGGCGAGCGGATACGAGCGCGCGTTCGGCCGCCGGGCCGACCGGCACCTCGTCATCTCGCAGGCGATGGCCGACGAGCTGGCGCATCGCTGGGGCATTACCGGAGCCGTCGTCCTGCCCGATCGGCCGGCGGCACGGTTCGCGCCCCTGACCGAGCGCCAGCGCGAGGCCGTGCGCGTGCGCCTCGCCGCCCGCCTCGAGCTGCCGGCTCTCGCCCGCGAGCCGGCGTGGGTCGTGAGCCCGATGAGCTGGACCGCCGACGAGGACGTCGCTCTCCTCGTCGACGCCGCGGAGCGCTACGACCGTGCGATGGCCGCCGCGCCCGACGGGGCGCGCGACCTCGTCGTCGTCGTCACCGGCCTCGGGCCGCTCCGCGACGGATGGCGCTCGCGGTTCGCCACGCTGTCCCTCCGGCGCGTGTACCTCCGCGCGCTGTGGGTCGAGGCCGCCGAGTACCCGGAGGTCGTCGCGGCCGCCGATCTCGGCGTGAGCGTCCATCGCTCGACGTCTGGCGTCGACCTGCCGATGAAAATCGCCGACCTGCAGGGCGCCGGCGTGCCGGTGTGCGCGCTCGACTACGGGCCGTGCCTCGCCGAGATGATCCGGCCCGGCGAGAACGGGCTCCTCTTCCGGAGCGGCTCGGAGCTGGCGGATCAGCTCACGATGCTCTTCGGCGGCGCGCCCGAGGGCGCGGATCTCCTGGCGCGGCTCCGCGCGGGAACGGCGGCCGGCGCGGGCCCGCGGTGGCACGAGGTCTGGGCGGCGACGGCCGGCCCGCTCTTCCGCGAGGCCGGCACGTGACCGTGGTCTTCCTCCATCCGGATCTCGGCCTCGGTGGCGCCGAGCGCCTCGTCGTCGACGCCGCTTCGCATCTGGTCGCTCACGGCCACCGGGTCGTCGTCCTCACCGCCCATCACGACCGCGCCCGCGCGTTCCCGGCGACCGTCGACGGCTCGCTCGACGTGCGGGTGCGCGGCGGCGCGCTGCCGGCACAGGTGCTCGGGCATCTGCGCGCGCCGTGCGCGATCGCCCGCATGGCGTGGCTCGCGCTCGGCCTACGCGGGCTCCGCCCGCAGCCCGACGTCGTGGTCTGCGATCTCGTCGCGCATGCGATCCCGCTCGCGCGTCTCGCTGGCCGTGCGCCGGTCGTGCTGTACTGCCACCATCCCGATCGGTTCCTCGCGCCAGCGGGGCGCGGTCTCTACCGCTGGTACCGCGCGCCCATCGACCGGCTCGAGGCTTTCGGTACCCCCTACGCCGCCCGCGTGCTCGTGAACAGCCGTTACACCGCCGCGCGCGTCCGCGAGGCCTTCCCGACCCTCGCGACGGAGCCGGACGTCATCCATCCCGGCGTCGACGTCCTCCCATGCCCGGATCTCGCGCTCGACGGGACGGGGGCGGCGACGATCCTCGCGATGGGTCGGTTCGACCCGCGGAAGAATCTGGTCCTGGCCGTCGAGGCCCTCGCCGCACTGCGCGGCCGGCTCGCGCCGGAGGCGTTCGCGCCCGTTCGCCTCGTCGTCGCGGGCGCCTTCGACGCGCGCCTGCGGGAGCAGCGCGACACCGTGGCGGCGCTCGAACGGCGGACGGCGGCACTCGGGCTCGCCGAGCGCGTGTCAGTCGTCCGCTCGCCGAGCGAAACCGAACGTCTGGCGCTCCTCGCGGCCGCCCGGTGCGTCGTGCACACGCCGGCCGACGAGCATTTCGGCTACGTCCCGGTCGAGGCGATGGCGGCCGGGCGTCCGGTCGTAGCTGCGCGCAGCGGCGGTCCGGCCGAGACGGTGGTCGACGGCGAGACCGGATTTCTGTGCCCGCCGACGCCCGAGGCGTTCGGCGAGGCGCTCGCGCGCCTCGTGACTGACCCGGGATGCGCGGCACGCCTGGGCCGCGCCGGGCGCCGGCGCGTGGCGGAGCAGTTCTCGAGCGCGGCCTTCGGGGCCCGCTTCACGGCAGTGCTCGCGGACGTCGCCATCGGAGCACGGCGCCGCTCGCAGACCGGCTAGGGGGGCTAGGGGAGCGCGCTGCCGCGGATTCCCCAGCGAGCGGCGTGCAGCGCTGCTCGGATCACCTCGCGAGGTCTGGGCATGATCCATCCGAAGCGCGCCGGCAGGCAGGGCCGTCCCGATATCAGGAGACCAGGCGCGTCCGCGAGCTGACCGCGGAACCATGCCCGCACGTCGACGACGTCGCTCGCGACCGCGGTCCACGTCGCGTAACGATTGTACGTGTACGTGTAACGGAACTGAGCCAGGGCGGGCTTGTAGTCGTAGTCCGGCTCCTCGACGTCATGGACGACGAAGACCTGCGCGCGCGAGCGCAGGTGCAGGATGTCCGCGGCGCGTCGCTTCCCGGGTTGATGATCGACGAGCACGACACCCCAGCGCGTGGCGCCCGCCATCGCGTTCTCGAGGCCGTGCACCAGGCGATGCCAGTCGGTCTGCAGGTCGGCGTAGCGCTCGAGCCAGGCCCGATTCGTGTCCACGGTCACCAGGTTGCGCCGCGCGGGTGCGCACAGCGCGTGCAGGAGGGGTGTGCTGGTGTCGCCGGCGCCGAGCTCCAGGATCGGTCCCTCGGTATTCACTACCGCGGTCGCGAGCGGAGCCAGGTGCGTCCCCCAGGCGTTGCTGGTTTCGAGGTCGGTGATGCGCTCGAGCCGCGGCCGCAATCCATCCCCCGCCGGCTCGGGATCAGCGCGCCCACGCTCGACGATGCCCATGCCGCAGAGGAAGGCGTCCAACTCGGGTTGCCAGCGCGAGAGCGGGGGCTCGAGATGCAGGTCCGTGCCGGTCCGCAACCATGTACGGAAGCGCACGTAGCCGCGCTTCCGGCGGCTGTGCCGCATGAGGTCCCGAAGGTGCAATCGCCGATGCGGGAGCCGCGCGTCGCCGAGGAACACCGTGCGCGCGCCCCCGGGGTCCCAGCGATGCACGGCGGCCCATAGCAGGACCTGGTCAGATGACCAGAGGTCCGGCTGCTCACGGCGCTCGTCGTACCAGTCGAGGAGCGTCGACTGGAGCTGCTCCGGGGTCCGAACCGCGAAGACTTCGCGCCACACGTCCCCGCCCGCGGCGTTGTAGCAGATCGGGATCTGGCGCTCGTGGAGATCGGTGCGGCGGCCTTCGGGAATGCGATCGAAGGGGCGGTAGACCACCAGGCGGTCCACCGGCACCTCCTCGAGCGGGGACAGGAAGTAGCTGCGAGACAGGGGCACCATGTCCGCGTCGCTCAGAACGGAGACCGCTTCGGGGAAGAGGCACGGGAGCAGCAGGCGCACCACCTGCGCCGCGAACGCAGTGGGCACTCCTTCGGGAGGGGGAACCCGCACGACGCGCAGGCCATGCTTCGCCAGCAGCGAAGGGATCGCCTCGCCCACGAACCCGACGACGCAGTCGACGCCCAGGCGCCGCCAGCCGGCAGCGGACAGACAGGCCGCCTCGACGTGGTAGGGCGCCTGGTTCGTTGCGATGATCGCTTGGTCGAGCCGCATGGATCGCGCCCTGCCGCCGCGTTACCACGCCCTCACGATCCCGCGCATCCGTGTGACGAAGTGCGCGGCCGAGAATCGCTCGGCCCGCGCGGCGAGCTGCCCCCGGAGGGCCGCCTGGCGGGCCGGATCGCGCAGCGTGGCGACGATGTGCTCCACCGCCTCGTCGAGCGAGGAGAAGAGCAGGCGGTCGTCGTCGCCGACGATCTCGATCGGTCCGCCGGTGCGCGGCACGAAGACGACGCAGCCCGCGCGGATCATCTCCGCCACCGCGATGCCGAAGTGCTCCCCCGCCATGGCGTGGACGCCGTACCGCTGGCGCGCGAGGAGCGCGACGAGGTCCGGGCGGGCGAGGTTCTCGTGCAGCGTGATCCAGGCGGCGTCGGCCGCAGCGAGCCGGCGGATGCGCGCGGTGTAGCCCGTGTCGTCGTCCGTACCGACGAGGTGCAGTCGCACCGCCTCCCCGCGCGCCCGCACCCGGCGCAAGATCTCGACGACGTCCTCGAGCCGCTTCTCGGGCGAGATGCGTCCGAGCGCGACGAAGCCGTCCTCGCGCGCCTCCCAGGGGACGGCGGGGAAGTCGCCCGGCACCGGCGGGTGAAGGACGACCGCCTCGATCCCGTGGAGCGCCCGGATGCGGGCGGCGATGAACGCCGAGTTGACGAGCGTGAGGTTCCGCCGGACGCCGTCGTCCGATATCCCCCCGAGGCGCCGGCCGGCGCGGTAGTAGAGCGCCATCACGGCGCGCGAGCCGTGGTACCAGCGCAGGTCGACCTCCGGCCGGACCGGGTCGAGCTTCGGGTAGTGCACGTACTGGATACCCGGCCGGCCGAAGTCGGCCTCGTTGTCGGCGGTCATCAACACGTCATGATCCCCTGCCAGGCGCCGGGCCCGGCGCAGGAGGAGCGCGTGCTTCAGGAAGGCGAGCGGGGTCGGCGTGAGCGCGCCGAGCCGGCGTAGCAAGGGGGGTGCCGCACGGAGGTCGAAGTCGCCCGCCCGCAGCGAGGTTCCGAAAAACCGATTGCAGTTCGCGAGGTCGGGCGGCTCGATCGTGAGCAGCGTCACCCGGTGCTCGTCGCGCAAGGCCTCGAGCATCCAGGCCGCGACGAGGTTGCCACCCCCCGGCGGGGCGATCGACGGTTGCACGAGCAGGACGCGCACCGGCACTCCTTCTCCGCTCGGGGAGCGGGACGCGTCAACCCGATGTGCGATTCTGCTGGACACAAAGGCCGGGTAGCGGGTAGAAGCTTGGAGGTCTACAAATGGGGAGGGCTTACATGCAGGCGTCTGCCGGCCGGACGTACCTGAGCATCATCGCATCGCTGGCGATCGCGAGCTCGCTACTGACCTTGTGGCCCGTCGCGCGGGTGTCGGGAACCGGGGGCTGTCCGCTCAACTGCAGCTTCCCGTCGGGGGGATTCTGCGGCTTCAACAACTCGATGTGCGTCTGCTCCTCCCCCTGCCGCAACCCCGCCGACGGATGCACCCTCTGCAATAACGAGGGCTCGTGCACCAACGCCTCCGTCTGCAGCTGCTTCCCCTGCTTCAGCGGATCCTTCTGCGACACCGAGTGCAGCGGCAACGGCACCTGCACAAGCACCAATTCGTCCGGCACCTGCGTCTGCAACTCGGGCTTCACCGGTCCCCAGTGCGGCACCCCCGTCACGACCACCACCACCACCACGACGACGACCACGACGACAACCTCGACCACCACCACCTCGACCAGCACCACGCTGGAGACGACCTCGACCACCTCCACGTCGACGACCACGACGACGACCACCACGACGACGAGCAGCACCACCACGACGCTCCCCGGCCCCGGCCATCTCAAGTGCTACAAGACCAAGGATGCGCGCGCGAAGGCCAGCTACACGCTCGATCTGATCGCGGGCGTCGGCGGCTTCCCGAACAGCCTCGGGTGCACGTTGAAGCTCGGCTCGAAGAAGATCTGCGTGCAGGTCGACAAGCAGAACGTGGCGCCTCCGCCCCCGGGTGGGGGACCCGCGATCGGCGCGCACCCGAGCTCGGTCTATCTCTCCTACAAGCTCAAGTGCCCGAAGCAGACGGTTGGGTCGGTCCCCCTGGCCGACCAATTCGGCCCCGGCGTCTTCAGCGTCGGGGCGCCGAAGGAGCTCCTGGTCCCCGCGTTGCCGGGACCCTCGAACGACCATCTCGCGTGCTACAAGGCGAAAGACGCGCGAGCGAAGGCGTCGTACACGCTCGACCTGGTCGCCGGGGTCGCGGGCTTCACCAACGAGACCGGATGCGCGCTGAAGGCCCGGGCGAAGAGCGTTTGCGTCGCGGTCACGAAGCAGAACGTCGTGCCCTCGCCACCGGGCGGCGGTCCCGCGCCCGGGCCTGGCGCCGGGGCGAAGTACATCGGGTACAAGCTCAAGTGCCCGACGCCGACCTTGTCGTCCGTCAGTGCGACCGACCAGTTCGGTGTGGGCCTCTTCTCGCCGAAAAAGGTAGCCGGTCTCCTCGTACCGGCCCAGTGAGACGATGACGTCACCTGGCGGGCCGATCCCGGACCCGCCAGGTGACGACACGTTCGCCGGCGAAGCCGGTGCGGTCGTCGGTCTTCTCGAACGCGGTCGCGTAGCGTCCGTCGAGGAACATGAGCTGTGTGAACGTCGAGCGCAGCAGGTACGGCGCCCCGACGAGCACGCGCCGCCCCGAGACGTCGACCAGCACCCCGAGGCGCTCGTCGGGCGGCGCCGCGAACGCGACCTCCTCGATCCCGACCGCGCCGGCGACGAGGAGCACGGCGGGCTCGACGGCTCGCATACTGTCCTGCTCGCGGAGGCGGAGGCGGCTCGACGCCGGGGCGGCGGGCCGGTACGTGATCGTCTCGAGCACCTTCCCGGCGGTATCGATTCCTCGCTCGACGGGGCACGTCCATTCCCCCGTCTCGGTTTCCGTGCACGGGAGCCAGGTCGGAACCAGGTAGCCGAGAGCCGGATTCACGAATTCCTCGATCTCCGACGGCGTCCGCAAGCCGGCCGCCCGGTCGACGAGCGCGCGCGCGGCGGGGCCCGAGAGCGCGAACGTCCGCCCGAGCTCGACGACCGCCGCGTCGGCGCCGTCCGCGCGCAGCGTCGAGACGGTGAGCGCACGCCGCGGGTCGAAGCTGCCGAGGTGCCGCCAGGAGGGCGCCAGGATCATGGCGCTCGTGAGGACGAGGTAGGCGGGCGGCGGCGTGCAGTGTGTTGCTTCGAGCACGTCCTCGGCAGCGGCGGGCTCGAGGCCGCGACCGAGGAGCCGTGCCCGCGCCTCGTCGCGATCGAGGCTCGCGAGCTCGATCACCAGCTCGTACGCCGCGGGCTCGGCCAGGCCGTGGGCGGCGAGGCGGGCCATCGCGCCGTCGGGCCCCACGTCGGAGCCGCAGTCGAGCATGCGGAGGAGGCCGATCGCCTCGCGCTCGGTCGGCGCGAGGAGCATTCGCCCGATCCAGTGCGCCACCCGTCGCGAGAGCGTGCTGCCGTCGCTCGTCACCCGACGCTCGGCGATGTACTTGATCCAGTGTCCGTAGTCCCACCATGCGGTCACGATGGCATCGGGCGGCGTCGTCTCGCGGATCTTCGTGAGCGTGTCCCACCACGCGTCGTGCACGCCCGGTAGGTAGGCACGCGCCGCCGCGGCACCGCGCCCGACGATCGGGATCACGACCGCCGCGCACCCCGCGAAGAGCGCGGCGGCGATCCGCATGCGCCAGGCGTCGGCGAGGCCGCGGGTGGTGATCACGCGAAGCACCCAGCGATGAAAACGTCCGACCGCGACCCCGAGGAGGATCCCGAACGGCGGCACCAGGAGCATGACGAACCGGAGGCCGGCGAAGCTCTGCGCCAGCGCCGCCAGGAACCACGCCACGACGACGAGCCCGCCGAGGCACGCGCGCTCGTCGCGGTCGACGATCGCCAGCGCGCCGCCCGCGAGGAGCGGCAGCGCGAGGAGCCGCACGAGCCACCACGACGAAAGGCCCGTCGTCGTGACGAGGTAGCGATAGAGGAAGTTGCCGCCGATCAGCACGGCGAAGTGCCACCACTGCCAGCGTCGCTCGGGAAGCAGGAGCAGAATGAGCCCCAGCCAGGCGACGAAGAAGTAGAGCGGTCCCTCGAGCAGCCCCGCGACGTTGGCGAGCTGCGGGCGCATGAGCTCGCCGACGGTCTCGAAGACGTCGGGCCAGCCGATCGTCGGGGCGGTAGGCTCCGGTGCCGGCGGCGACGCGGGGGTGAACGTGCTCGTGAACACGTTCGACACGGCGCCGATCGAGCCGCCGGCGGCGGCCATCGCCATCGCGAAGACGAGGCCTCCCGCGGCCGTCCAGGCGGCGTCGCGCACGCGCTGGCGCCCGGCGAGCGCGCGCGACACCGAGAGCAGGACGGCCGCGCCGAAGCCCGCGGCCAGCACCGCGCCCGTGAGTACCCAACCGCTCCACGTCGCGGCGTGGAGTGATACGACGCCGCCGGCGAGCGCCGCGAGCGCGAGCCGCCTGTCCGCACGCCGTGCCTCGAGCGCCTCGACCGCGGCCCAGACCGCCCACAGCGGCAGCACGACGTTCCACACGTCGTTGTCGCCGCCGATGCTGCGCTGGAGGAAGAGCGCGTTCACGCCGATCGCGATCGCCGCGATGAGGCCGGCGAGCGGACCCGCGAGCCGCCATCCTATGCCGACCGCCGGTGGCACGCCGAGCAGCCCGACGACGACCGGCACCCAGTACGCGGTCACCGTGAGCGGAATGCCAGGCAAGAGCCGGTCGAGGACGCGGTGCAGCGCGACGATGGCCGTGACGTGGAACGAGCGATGGTAGTGCATGGGCGCGCCGACGGGCGCGTCGGCGTAGGTGTCGCGGCACTCGCCGGCGACGACCGCGTCGCAGGTGGTCCCCGTCCGGAGGACGTTCCGCGCTTCGCGGACCCAGAGGTAGCTGTCGAAATCGCCGAGGTACACGTGCTGGCGGCCGTCGGCGCCGCGGTAGCGCAGGAGGTCGCGCGCCTCTGCCGGGACCAGCGCGAGCGACAGCGGAAGCAGGCGCACCCACAGCACGACCGCCGCCGCCGCGAGCACGAGCCCGGGGCCCAGCATCCTCCGGGCAATGTCACGCGCCCCCACCCGACGATCATCGCCGCGCCGATCGCCGGGCGTCAAGGACGCCGGACCAGGCACGGCCGAGGATCGCCTGCGGTTGCATGCGCGGCCGCACTCGGCGCAGGATCGGGGGCGTGTCTCCGGCGGTGACGGTCATCATGCCGGTCTACGACCGCGAGCGCTTCGTCCGCGAAGCGGTCGGCAGCGTGCTCGCGCAGACCTTCGACGACCTCGAGCTGATCGTCGTCGACGACGGCTCGACCGACGGCACGGCCGCCGCCGTGGCAGCCGTCGGGGACCCGCGGCTGCGCTACGTCGCGCAGCCCCATCGCGGCGTCGCCGCCGCGATGAACACGGGGCTTCGATCCGCGCGCGGGCGCTACGTCGCGCGCCTCGACAGCGACGACGTCTGGCTTCCCGACCTGCTCGCGATGCAGGTGGCCGTCCTCGAGTCGCGGCCCGAGGTCGACGTCGTCTACGCGCGGGCCCAGGGCATGGAGGCCGACGGGACGCTCACCACGCACGTCTGGGGCATCGCCCCGCGCTGGCCGGACGACGCCTTGCGGAGCCAGCTCCACGGTGACTTCACCTGCAACATCACCACGGTCGCGCGCCGCGCGTGCCTCGAGCGCGCCGGCGGGTTCGACGAATCGCTCGCGGCCCATGA
>Ga0137407_10003413_pt1 | contig 10570 bp, 14 predicted proteins | sample CZOMad2_2_16fung_FD_108410 | JGI IMG/M metagenome (GOLD analysis project Ga0137407, IMG submission 108410) | Vadose zone soil fungal communities from Angelo Coast Range Reserve, California, USA - CZOMad2_2_16fungal (Illumina Assembly) | ecosystem: Environmental > Terrestrial > Soil > Vadose...
CCTGGGTCTTGACGACGAACCCCTTGATACCCGTCCGGAGCGCTTCGAGGACGTAGTGGTCATCCATATGCATCGTCAGGAGGATCGTCTTCGTGCGCGGGCACGACTGCATGATCTCGCGTGCCGCACCGATGCCGTTCAGGAGCGGCATGCCGTAATCCAGCACGGCGACGTCCGGGCAGTTCTCCGCGGCCAGGCGGATCGCCTCCTGGCCGTTCGCGGCTTCGCCGATCACCTCGAACCCCTCCCGTTGGAGGAGGAGCCGTAGACCCTGCCGAACGATCTCGTGATCGTCGGCCAAGAGAATACGCGTCGTCATCTTGGCGAAAGGCTACCGGGGGGAACGTCCGGAATCCGGGCTTCCCACGCAGCGCCTGTCGCCCCTGCGATGAGATAGCCGATTGCTCCGGTGACCGCGACGGCGAGGACGACGAGGAGGTCCTTCATGGGGATCCTTCGTCGAGGAAGACACTCATGGCCAGCACCTCACCACCGCCCAGCCGTACGTCTGGAGATCCTCGGTGACGTCCCGTTGGCGCCGATCCCCACGGCGCCTCTCGGCCGCCGCTCGCTCACGGAGTGGGAACCGCCGACGCTCCTCCGCACGACGGTCGAGGATCACGTCCGTGGTCTCGCTGGCGAAGGCATGCTTGAGGTACGTGATGCGTGACGGTTCCGTGCGGGAGACGATGACGAGCAGACGGGCCACAGACCACCCTCCGTGGGACTAGCCGCTTCCGATCCGCATCGTCACGGCTGGCAAAGTCACGGCTGGCAAAGCGGAGCGGCGCGACGCCGCCCGGTCGTTCCCTGCGCGGAGGATCGAGAGCGCGCTTGCCATGCTGTAAGGCTAGACGCGGTCCATTTCTTCCGGAAATTCGGGTAAAACCCGAAACGATACATGGAAAAGCCTTGACGTGACCATCAGCGGTCGCCGGACGGGCGAGGGGCGCCTCGGCGCGCGCGTCAGGCGCGCTGAGAAAGCCACCGACGGACATCCACCGTCTCGTTCGACGCCGCGCACCGGGCTCGCGTCGTCGAGCCGCTCAGTTCGCCTGGGAGGCGCTTCTCAGGCATCTTCCCTATGCCGACCCCCTGAACCACCTGATGCCGGCTCGTTCACCATCGAGCCTAGGCTGAACTATGGTCGCGGCGCGCTTGGAGAGTGGAGGATGAACCGGCTCACTGTTGAAGAGCGTCGTCGGATCTACCTGGCCCAGCAACGGACGCGCGAGACGATGCGGGCCCGACTCCATTCCGAAACTGTCGGGGCCCTCGCCCCGCGCTCAGACCAGCGAAGGCTCAGGTGGATCGCCGTGGTAGCGATGATCGCTGCGCTGCTGGGGCTCTTCGCCTCGCCGACGCTGGAGTTTCACCCGCTGGAGTCGCTCGCGGGGGCCCTCCTGCCGAGGCTGTAACGCCGGGACAAGGCGAGGACGCTATGGAGTGGACAGACCCGCTCGATCATCGGATCGTGCAGGAGTTCGAAGCCCTCCTCCTGAAGCAGCGTGTGAGGCTCCGGGAGTCCGTCCGCGCGAGGATGACAGAGCGCCGGATGGGCGAGCCCCGCCGGAGCCCGGAGGACGCGACCAACGCGGTCGAGTCGCTTGGTGAAGAACTCGAGGTGGCCATGCTCGACCGCGAGAGCCGCGAGGCCGCGCAGATCGATGCCGCTCTCGAGCGTCTGGCTCGGGATGAGTACGGGATCTGCCGCAACTGCGGCACAGTCATCGGGCTCGCTCGGCTCAGGGCGCTGCCCTTCGCCCAGCGCTGCACCGCGTGTCAGGCGGGCGTCGAGGCGCGCGAGCGCGGAGTCGAGGCCGAATGGCGGCCCCGCTCCATCCGCCCCGAGCCCCGACCGTCCAGCCACACCGTACGCGTCGCGCCTCCTGAGCGCGAGCGACCATACCTCCCGATCTGTGAAATCTGTGGCGAACCCGTCGCGCGGGTGCCGGACCTGACGCATGGCCGGCGCCGCTACCATCCGGGCGCTTGTGAACAGGCCGCGCGCAGAGTGCGAAATCCGCGGAAGCCGGGCCCGGTCAGGCTCGCCTGGGTCGAGCCAGGATTATGACGGCCCTGGTCTGGTTTCTGATCGTCTATACCGGCCCCGTTGGTTGGGGTGGCAACTTCGGGCCGGCGAAACTCGGCCCGTATCCAACGCCAGCAGTTTGCGAGGAAGCACGCAGGGCCGTCGCCGCCGAGGTCAGCTATCCGGCGGCGTGCCGGGAGGAGACGAGAAACGCACAAGGAACCGCGCGATGAATTGCGTGATGCGGACCCGTCTGATCGGGCACTTGTGCGTCCCGTCTCGCCTGCTCGCCGGTTGCGGCGCGAGCGTCAAGTCGATGCATAGCGAGCACGACCCGTAGTCGGGTGACTGCCAGGCGATCTGAGGACGGCCGAGCGGCCTGTCCACAATCGTCTCCCTTATCTGTTGGGGGGCAAGCATCTCGCGCGCTGGACGACCAGGGTCGCTCGTACCGGGTGGCGCGTGGTTGCCGGTACGCATCGAGGCGTTCCGCTTAACGGTTGACGATCCACGCTTCCGCAAGGGCAGCGCCTCCGGCATGCCCTGGGTCCCGAGGCCGCCGATGACCGTCAGTTGGTCGGCTGGAAGGTATTGCCTCTCCAGCTCACCGGCCAGTGGCTCGGCGCTCACCTTGACGACAGTCATCCGCAGGCACGCCACGCGCTGGCCGACGACGTCGCCTGGACTGCCGTGGTGAGTGGAAGATGAAGGCGCGTCGGCTAACTTCCGGTTTCGCCGCCCGTGGCTTGCTGCGCTCGCGCCGGCGGCTGAACCGACGTGTTGGGCAGCAGGGGAGGCTTCGTAACGTGCGATCCGCGGCAAGTGGGGGACACGGCTACGCCCTCTCGTGATAGCCTTCTCGTATGGCGAAGCCAACGCGCGAACTCGAATCCAAGGCCCTAAAGCTCTCGGCCAGGGAGCGCGCCCGTCTCGCGCAGCGGCTCATCTCGAGCCTTGAGCGGGAAGTAGATGCCGATGCGGAGAAGCTCTGGCGTCAGGAGGCGGAACGCCGGTTGGGCGAGATCAAGTCCGGGAAGGTCGCAGGAATCCCCGCTGAGAAGGTGATCAGGAAGGCCCGCTCCTCACTTCGGTGAGAAGCGTCGAGTTTCATCCCGAAGCTCAGGACGAGTTTATATCGGCAGCCCAGTTCTACGAGCGCCAAGCGGACGGCCTCGGGCTCGACTTCGTCCTTACGGTTCAGCACGCGTATGAACGCCTGCTCGAGTTTCCTGCCTCTGGCTCTCCGTTCGGCCGGCGGCTCAGGCGTGTTCTGGTATCCAAGTTTCCCTATGGTCTCTTGTATCGCGTCGAGCCTGAGCGAATCTATATCGTCGCTGTCATGCATCTTCACCGCCGACCAGCCTACTGGCGGTCCCGCCTCTGAAACGTAAGCGGCCCGCCGGCGCCGTCGCGTTCGTGACTCCAACATGAGCGTCATTCGGTGTCCGCTCGTGTCCCGGCCCCAGGGGCCGGGCTGGACACGCTCCCAGCCCGCACCATGTCGTCGACCGCGCGTCGCCAGTTCGTGTATCGGCGCCGCGCCGTGGCCACGGCCGCGTCCTTGAGCTCGGCCGGCACTTCGGGAGTGTGGACGAAGTAGACGAGCACCAACCGGTCGATCATGGCCCGCACGGCTGCGCGAGGGCGCCGCCGCCACTGGGGCGCCGATCGCGCCCAGGGTCGACCGCATCCTCAACGACGAGGTCGCGGCCGATCTCCGCGCGCACTACCAGGCGACGGGTCGGTGGAAGAACCTGGGCGAGTTGGAGCGTCGGCTCACGCACCTCGACCGCTTCTTTCGCGGTCGGCGCGTCGCGAGCATCACCCCCGATCTCGCCCTGCGCTACATCACCGAGCGACAGGCGACGAAGACGCATCTGGGAGGTCTCACGTCGAACGCCACGATCAACCGCGAGCTGGCGCTCCTCCGTCGGAGGCTACGGCTCGCGGCTCGGCACGGGAAGGTTCTGAGAGTGCTGCCGTTCGAGCTCCTCAAGGAGGCGCCGCCGCGGGCCGGCTTCTTTGAGGCGGATCGCTATGAAGCCGTCCGCCGCCACCTCCCGGAAGATCTCCGGGTCGCTGTCGCGTTCGCGTACACGTACGGCTGGCGGATGCGCTCCGAGGTCCTGACGCTCGAGCGGCGGCACGTGGATCTCAGGGCGGGGACGGTGCGCCTTGATCCAGGATCCACCAAGAACTCGGAAGGCCGGATCGTTTACTTGACTCCGGAACTCAAGACGCTCCTCGCGGAGCAACTGGACCGCGTACATCGTCTCGGCCGACGCCTCGGGCGTGTCGTCCCTTATGTGTTCCCGAACCTGTCGGGGCGGCACGCAGGCCGTCGGCGCAGCGACTTCCGCAAAGCCTGGGCGACGGCCTGCCGAAAGGCCGGGTGCCCCGGCATGCTCAAGCACGACTTTCGGCGTACCGCGGTGCGGAACCTCGAGACTGCCGGCGTGCCGCGGTCGGTCGCGATGAAAATTACCGGCCATAAGACCGAGAGCGTGTACCGCCGCTACGCGATCGTCAGCGACGCCGACCTTCAGGAGGCTGTCAGGCGGCTGACGGGCATAACCACGGGCATAACAGCCCGTTCGGACGTTGCCCCTGCTCCGTAACCTTGTAGAATCATGGGCACGAGCCGTTAGCTCAGTTGGTAGAGCACCTGACTTTTAATCAGGGGGTCCAGGGTTCGAATCCCTGACGGCTCACCACGAAATTGCCGAGTTACGCGACGCTCTGCCGGCGCGGGCTCGCCTTGGTATGGCCTGGGTGTGGAGCCGGAGCGGCGGCCGGCGCGCCGGACACGCTCGTCAAGGCTGTCGACGAGGCTCTTGTCCTTCGATGCGCCCCGCCCGTAGTAATCGGCGGTGATGCTGATCGAGCTGTGACCCGCCTGCTCACTGGCGTAGAGCAGGCCTCGCTCGCCCGCCGTCTGGACCAAATCCGTGCAGAACGTCTGTCGGAAGTTCTGGAAGGTGACGCGGCGCTGGAGGCCGGCAAGCGCGACGAGGGGCCGCAGCACCTTGCGTGCGAAGCTCGACTTCGCCCGGATCGGCCCGCCCGTCGTCGTCGTGAAGACGAACGGCGACAACGCAAGGCCGCGCGCGGCGGCGTCCTGCTCCATCCAGTTGCGGTGGGCGCGGAACTCCCTGACGACCTCGCGCGAGAGGTCCACCAAGCGGACCTTGTTCTTCTTCGTCCGATCGATGAGCCGCCCTTCGCGGAACTGCCGCTCGATGCGTACGGTGCGATTCTCAAGGTCGAAGTCGATCCACTTCAACCCAAAGCATTCGCTCAACCGGAGGCCGGCCCGCAGCGCAATCAGGAAGAGAAAGAAGTAGCGCGGGCGTGTACGCGCGGCGTCCAGAAAAGCGGCCTGGTCCTGCGGGGCAAGCGGCGTGACCCGCTTCTTCTTGTCGATCGTCTCGTGCAACAGCTTGCCGAGCCTGACGGCGGGATTCTGCAGCGCCAGACCACGATCGTCGATCAGCCACTCGTAAGTCTGCTTGATCGGAGCCAGAATGTTTCGGCAGAGGCTCTTGCTGGCCTTTGCCGCGAGCAGCCGTTCGAAGAGCACCTTGAGGTCCTCACGCCGAATCGCCGTCACTGTCACGGCTCCGAGCACGGGGAAGGCGTGCTTCCGAAGCGTCCGCTCATAGTTGAGCTTGGTGAAGGGGTCGATTGTCTGGAATGCCAACCGCTCGGCGAGGTACTGCGCGGACTGTACCGCGCCGTCACGGGAGTCGCCAACTCGGCGTGCGTTGGTTGTGGCCTGGCTGAGCCTCGAGGCAGTGCAGCGAGCCCAGCGCGGTGTAGCGGCACTCTCCCTCACGGGCGCTCGCCGCCAACTCGACCCGTGAACCCACCTGCGACTGTCAAGACGCTATTGACCATCTTGATGGGCAGCATGGGGAGGCGCCGGGGCGCCGGCCCATCGACGACCCGGGCGTGATCCCGGGGGTCGTATTGGGCCGCGTGGCAGGCGCAGAAGAGGGTCTTCGCCTGGGCTTGCCACATCGAGACTGGGCATCCCTGGTGCGTGCAGATCGCCGAGTACGCCACCACGCCGTCCGCCGCAAGCGCCCGGGTCTCCTCGGCGAGCTCTGCCGGATCGAAGCGGACTAGCGCCACCAGGTTGAGGGTCGACCCGTTCCTGACGATCTTCGCGCGCGGATCCATCGGGTAGGCCAGCTGTTGGGGCCCGCCGAGCGGCAAGTACTCAGGCGTGACGAGCTGGCCGTCCCGGTCGCCGGATGAGAACACGAACTGATCGCCCTCCTGTGGGTGAGCCGTTTTCGGATCCTCGCCTCGAGCGAAGGCACCGTCGAAGAACGAGAAACACAGCCCCAGGCCGAGGGCTGCCTTCAATACCGCGCGACGCCCCTGGGGCACGGTCCTGAGAGTTCCAGAAGCGCCGTCGGCGGGGCGATCACAGCATAAGTTCTGGCGCGCAAGCATCATGGTGAGTCTCCTTTGGTTGCACGGGTTACCAGGACATACGTAACGCCTCGGTCAGGCTGTCGGCCGTCCGCCCGCATGAACCGGAAGACTCGGGTCCTTCACCATCATGAGAAAGAGCAGGGCCATCGCCGCCATGAAGGCCGCAATGAGGCCGAAGGCAGGCGTATACGAGAGCGAAGCGATGAGGAAGCCTGCCAGGATCGGGCCCGCGGCCTCTCCGCTGTCCCAGATGGTGCCGAACACGCCCATCGCCGAACCCTGACGACCGGCCTTAACGAGGTCCGCCACCAGAGCCGTCGTCGACGGTGTGACGATGGCCACCCCCAGACCAAAGAGCGCGGATGCCGGCAAGAGGAGCCAGAACGACGCGAACGCAGGGATCGCAGGCAGCGTGACGGCACACAGGAAAAGACCGACCACGATCATCGGCTTGCGGCCGAGCCGATCGGAGAGTCTTCCGGAGAGCGGCTTGGCGAGCACGGTGGTGGTCAATTGGGCGCCCATCACGAGCGCGATCTGAGCATCGTTCAGGCCGACTCCTCTTGCGTACGTGGGGAAGAAGCCCAGGAAGGCCCCGTAGCCAACGTACATTGCCGCTTCGAGTGTTGACGCGACCAGCACCGCGCGGCTTCTCAGGACCTCGCGGATGCCGCTCCAGAACTGGCGGGAACGCTCGGCCAGCGTTGAGCCGGTCGACGCGGGCGCATCATGGTCCGGCAGTCGCACGACCATCACGAGCGGGAGCAGGCCAAGAACTCCAACGGCGAGGTACGTCATCGAGTAACTGGCCGTGTAAAACAGGAGGAGGCCACCGGCGAGCGGTCCCACCGTGGCGCCGAGATCGTTCGCCGACGCGAACCAACCGAGCTTCTCGCCACGATCACGCTGAAAGAGGTCGGCCACGAAGGCCGAGGCCACTGGCGAGAAGATGGCGGTCGCGAAGCCGTGGAGGAAGCGAAGCGCGAGGAGCGCTCCCGGCGACTCTACGAAAGGGTAAAGGAACGGCGGACCAGCGAAGAAGAGACATCCAAGCAGCATCATCCGCTTGCGTCCGAGCACGTCAGAGAGTGCGCCAGCCGGAAGCTTGATGAGGACGCCCGTGACCGTCGAGGCCGCGACGATTATGCCGATCAATTCAGGCGCGGCCCCCAGGTCCTGCGCGAAGCGGGGGAGGACCGGGCTCCGGGCCATCTGATACCCGACACGGGATAAGAACCCCGCGAGCACCAGGGTCAGGAACGGCGTCATTCTTGACCCGTCGTCACAGCAAGGGTCCATGCGGGGCGCACGCCGCCTTCCGGCGAACCGCCAAACCTGTGCGTGCCCGGTTCTCGCAACACTGAGTCATCTCACCGCGGGGTTTAGGACGGGGCTCCCGACGCCGTGCCGAGCGTGCGCGTGAATGTGTATAGCACCCCCTTCGCTGCTCGGAGCGAAGACACACGGCTCCGTAGGACTCCCAAGAGCGAACCCAGAAGCATGGCTTTGACCGTGCCGACTCGCCAGACCATCAGCGCGATCACGGTCGCAATCAGCGTGGCGGCCGCGAACACGTCGGGAAGCGCATGCGGCGCCATTCGGACGAGCGAAACACCGAGCATGCCGATCACCGCGGGCCCGATGCCTCTCATCGCCGCCTTTGTCCACACCAACTTCCGGACGTGGTCAAGCACGGGAAGAACCGCCAGCATCATGACGAACGAAGGCAAGAATGCGGCGGCGGCACCGGCCCCCGCGCCGGCGAGCCCCGCTACTTTGTAACCCACATACGCCGCGACCATCAGGATCGGTCCGGGCGTGAATTGGCCGAGCGCCAGGCCGTCGATGAACTCTTGCGGCGTGAGCCAGTGAAACTGCGTGACCACCTGTTCCTGGATGAACGCGATCATCGTCAGGCCGCCACCGAACGTGAACGTCCCCACCTTGAGGAGAAACGCGCTGACCTCCGTCAGGCTCGCCGCGAGCGGGGTTTCAAGGGGCGCCGCCACGACGGGGACCAGCGTTGATCGCGCGGAAACGTACAGGAGGCCGAGAACGGCCGTCAAAGCGGCGAGGACGGTTGCTCCGAGCTTCGTGGAATGAAAGAGCAAGATGCCCGTGCCGCCCGCGAGCAACAAGGTCGCTGCAATACCGATCGGGCTGAAGATTACGGCTGCTGCCGCGGCAACGGCCACGAGGGCTTGGGAGAACGTGCTTACGGCAGCCCTGCCCAGACGATAGACAGCCACCAGGTAGATTCCTAAGACGACTGGCCCCAGGCCATAGAGCGCACCGCGCATGATGGGGGTGACGCCCAGGGCCGCATAGCCCATCGTGAGCGCAAGCAAGATGAAGAACCCTGGGAGGACAAAGCACAGTCCGCCAAGCAGACCACCCCACCAACCCCCTCGGGCGTAACCCAAAAACATGCTGAGCTGTGCAGCGCTCGCGCCCGGCAACATATTGACGAGCGAGAGGCCTTCGACGAACCGGTCTTTGGAGACCCACTGCCGCTTTTCCTGGAGCTCGGCCTGCATGATGCCCATGATGGCTGGACCACCGTAAGCTGTAGCTCCCAGCTTGAGCAGGTTGGCGGCGATATCCTGCCAGTTTCTTGCGAAATCCGTATCCTTCACGGTCGTTACTATTCCTCCCGGCCGAAACATCTCGGACGATGGCGGACGCGCTCCGTCTTCACTGGGCGCAGCTGGCCTGTCCCACGAGCATTCGCACCCGGGCCGCGATGACATCGCGCGCGCGCCCATAGTCTTCACTTACCGCCGGCACGTCGTCCCAGCGCTCGATGCGGGCGTCGGGCGCCAGCGCCGCCAGGTCACAGCCGAAGCTGACCACGCGCCAGGCGCTCGCCAGCTCGTCGCGCGTGACGCGGCGTGGCCGCAGTGGGCGCACGTCGACACCCTCCTCGAGCAAACGGGCGACGACGTTCGGCTGGATCGCCGGGTCGGGCTCCGTCCCCGCGAACGTGCTGCGCACGGCGAGACCGCGCTCGTCGGCGAGGCGTTGGAACAGCGTCGCGGCGATCAGACTCTTCGCGGCGCCATGGAGACAGACAAAGACGACGGTGCGATCGCTCATGCGTGATCTCCTATTTCACGAAGACCCATGCCGGGTTGAGGAGCGGGAAGGCGATCAACCCAATGATTGCCGTCACAGCGACCAGCACCGGGTTGTTGACCTTCCACCGGAACAGCACCACCAGGCTCCCCAGCGCCACGAGCGCCGTGAGCCAGTCGCCGATGGCGATCCTCGCCAGCAGGACACAGGCACCAAGGATCGTGCCGATGGCAGCGGCGTAGGCGCCCCGGATGAAGCCCTGTACGTTCTGATTGGTCCGGTAGCGGACGAGGATGGGCGCGACGATCAAGACGAGCAGGAACGACGGCAGGAAGATGCCGATCGTCGCGACGACCGAACCCCAGAAGCCGGCGACGAGATAGCCGACGAACGTCGCCGTGATGACGACGGGTCCGGGGCTGATCATGCCCATGGCGACGGCGACAAGAAACTCGCGCTCGGTGAGCCAGCCCGTCTGTTGCACGAGGCCCTTCTCGAGGAACGGAACGATCACGAGGCCACTGCCGAACGTGAGCGACCCTGCCTTGAGGAAGAACGCCAGGAGCTTGCCGAGCATGGCGCCAACGGGCACCCCGCCACCGCCCACCACCAGGAGCGGTACGCCGACAAGGAGCAAGGGCGTCGTGGAAGCGGACGCGCGTACGCGGAAGAGCGACCCGTAATACAGGACACCGACAATCCCGCAGGCGATGAAGACCAGTGCGACTTCGGCCCGCACAGCAACGGTAATGACGAAGGCGGCTGCCGCGAGCGCCCATTCCAGCCAGTCCTTCATCCCGAGTTTCGTGAGCCGGTAGCAGGAGTGCAGGATCAGCGCGATAACCGCCGGGCTCACGCCGTAGAAGATGGCCGTCACCCATGGCAGCCCGCCGAAGTGGACGTAGAGCGCCCCGAGCGCCGCGACGATGATGAAGTTCGGCAGGATGAACGCCCACCCGCCGGCCCACGCACCCCAGAAGCCGCCGCGGATGTAGGAAATCCAGATGCCGACCTGGATCG
>Ga0137407_10003414_pt1 | contig 10567 bp, 8 predicted proteins | sample CZOMad2_2_16fung_FD_108410 | JGI IMG/M metagenome (GOLD analysis project Ga0137407, IMG submission 108410) | Vadose zone soil fungal communities from Angelo Coast Range Reserve, California, USA - CZOMad2_2_16fungal (Illumina Assembly) | ecosystem: Environmental > Terrestrial > Soil > Vadose zone...
GCTCGATCATGTTGGCCCCATGGCGCGAACCGCAGCAGATGCTGCACTCATGCTCCAGGCCATCGCCGCCTATGATCCACAAGACGTCAACAGCCAGAAATTCCCTCCGGTGTACTATCCATCGGCTATTGAAGAAACAACGTCCGCGTTGCGCCTAGGTGTGGCGCGTGATTTCTGGAATGAAGTTGACGGCGAAATTGCGAGTGCAGTCGACATTGCGGTGACAACGCTGGGCAAGATCACAGCCGGCGTTCAAGAAATTCAGCTGTCCACCGACACTGATCGGACGCTAGTCCGTAGCGAAGCCTATGCTTACCATCAGAAGTATTTGCCGGGAACAGAACAAGAGTACGATCCGGAAACTCTAAGGCGAATCCGCAGTGGAGCCGACGTGACCGCCGCGCAGTATATCCAGGCACAGCGTGAACTGTTGCAGCAACGACGCCAGATCTTGCAGCTGTTTGAACGCATCGACCTTCTTCTTACTCCCACTACGCCTGTGCTGGCGCCTGCGTTCAGCGAACTGCAAGACGCCCCCGACCAGCTTCGAAACAAAGAAATGGCCATGCTGCGAAATACGCGGCCTTTCAACGTTTACGGCCTTCCATCAATCTCGCTGAACTGCGGCCTCTCAAAATCCGGTTTGCCAATCGGACTGCAAATTACGGGAGCACCCGGAACCGATGGCCCTGTGCTGGCATTGGCCCACGCCTACCAAAAACAGAGCGATTGGCATAAGCAAAAGCCGGGGATCAGTAACGATTGACACCTATATCGAGATCAGTAGAGTCGATCAGTAGAGTCGATCGTAAGAGTCGATCATATTTAAGTGGCTAACAGGAAAGTCACCGCCTCTCTAAGAAAATCCCGATACACTCCGAGTCCGCAGGATGCGTCGACTTGTCACGTTTGACCGTCTCTAAATGCGCTGATATATTGGATTTGCGGGGTGGAGCAGCCTGGTAGCTCGTTGGGCTCATAACCCAAAGGTCGGTGGTTCAAATCCACCCCCCGCAACGTTCTCAACGCCAGTGTAGAGCTTTGCTCCACTGGCGTTTATTCTTGATCCAGCAAGCTCCCGCTGATCAATCAGATGCCCAGCTTCTCTCAACTCAATTCTAGGCGAAGTATTACTTGAAGTATTTTGGCTTGCTACGCTCCTAATGCGTAAAACGGCCAAAAACTCGAGGAGTTCAAAAAATCGTGATAAAAGAGGCGCAAGGCCTCCCAGAAGATCCCATTTCCCGATGCCGAAATAAAAACGCTCCCCTTCGGCATTCTTTGATGGAACCATCCAAATTTCTTTTACGGTCTTGCTGAGTTCGTATTTAGCATTTTCTTTTTGTTTTGCGATCAATGACCTGACAGAGAAGATTTGGCCTTGCACGAGTTTTCTCAGCTCTGCAAGCTGAAACTCAAACTGTTCCTGCTTATTGTTCTTCAGCTGAGCCTTTACCTCCTCAAGCTCTTTTTCACGCGCTGCAATCCTCTTCTTCAAGGAAGCCGCAGGTACGCCCTTTGCGAGGGCATCCAGGAGCGTTTCGATTTCAGCTTCTACGTGTTCTTTCCGTCTTTTCAGCCGAGTAACCGAGTTGTCGCCCGAATCCAAGTTTTCCCTGAGCTGCTTCACAAACTCATCGAAGACGAAGTTGGTCACGTACTCCAAAGTTGAAAACGCTTCAAGCTCCTTCAGAAATTCACTTTCAACGTCGGAACGCCTTATCGTGAGGTCGTTCTTACAGGCACCGCAGTTCCAGTGCTGGGTGCAGCCATAGCGCGCCCACTTGCCACCCCTGCCGCTAACGATCACGAGGTGAGCCCCGCAGTCATTGCACTTGAGAAACCCGCTCAGCATGTATGGACTCGTCTGGATACGATTGGCCAACCCTTTCCACGCTCCATTGGAATACTTCTCCATCGTGTATGCGATCTTCTGCTGCACCGCTGCCCAACATTCATCAGTGATGATCCGAAGATCAGGACGCTCTATGATCTTCCAGTCGCTCTCGGGACGGGCACGCCGCACACGCTTGTTGGTTCCCGGTTTTTTGAGCCACTTGCTCTTGTTCCAGATGACCCGCCCTACATAGATCTCACGCCGCATCATGTCGCGGATTGCCGTCGGACACCAAGTGTCATATTTCTTCTTCGAACCAGGCCGCGGCGACATGACATTCCGATCGTTGAGTGTCTTTGCCATCTTTTTCAACGACATGCCACTCGCGGCCATTTCGAATATCTTCTGTACGATAGGTGCTTCTTCAGGATTGACCTCGTACTGCTTCCGGGCGTCGCCGGCATCGACGATCTTGTATCCAAAGCAGCGGCCTCCCGTGTGCAAACCTTGAAGAGCAAGTCATGGGTCGATTTAAATCGGCAGCCTGACGGACCGCGGTCAAAACGCCCGGAACTCTCCAGTCTCCTCGGTCTTAACGGGATACCCTTCGAGTTCCTTAGGAATTCGCATCTCTAGTTCCGGTGTCTTACGTTCTACATAGACTTTAATTACCAGCCCCGACTGTTGGTCACCGATGCCGATCCCAATACCGGTTACGCCGGGGATTGCCATGATCGCGGCCTCGTGTTTACTCATAACTTTTTCGATGCTGCTGGACTTGGGGTTCTGTCTCATGACACGGATTCCCTGAAAGAACGACCGATCAGCGAAATCAGCCATGTTGACATCGTAGCTAGGTTCGTGTCAATGTGTCGAGTCTTTAAGTCTCGATCACTTTTAAGCGACGACTGTTACCCCTAGGGCCCCAAGAACAGATTGAATTGGGTTGGCAATCGTATGGCTCGCACTGCCTGCAAATAGGAGAGCCACTGGTTGATTCGCTTCATTCACGATCAGCGAGCCAGAGTCTCCCCCCTGGCTGAACGGGTTGGCATTGAGCGATTGCACAATGACTTGTCGTTGAAACACTGCCGTGCCGGATGAACCATATCCCACTCTTACCGTAGCGTTAATGTCGGTTATACGGCCTCTAGTCAGTTGGGTTGTACGGCCGCATTTGTTTACAAGCATGTTGAGTTGGGCTGGAACAACTGGCAGTTTGAGTTTGCCTAGAGCCTGGTTCTGCTGCGTTACGAGCTTTGATTGTACCTCCGCGATCGCACAATCGACGGCATTGGGGTTCGTGAAATCGATTGGTATAAAAGTCGTAAGCTTTCCGATCGAGTCTGCTGGAACGTGGCCACCGTCGATTGGTCCTGGCTGGACCACCGGATCTCCCGGATTACCCCGATTCACATTGGCAAGTACGTGGTTATTGCTGAGAATGCAAAGTAAACCTCCCTTTTTCACGAGGCAGCCGATAGTTCCCGCAGTAATTTGAAAATGCCCGACCGAAACACCGCCCGGCGCTGGTCGATACCGTCCTTTGAACGGAAAGGCGTCGATCTCGCCGATTTCTACGACGTCTGTTGGTACGCCGCCAATTTTTTCGGGTACTCGTGCCTCTTCCTGTATTTCGTTGAGCGGTACCTTCGCGGCTACGTATACCGTTACGCTTGGGTCCAATGTTAGCCATCCGTTGATGATTTTCTCGCTAATTCCCACTCCCTTTATATTCTCGAAACCATACAACTTGGTGCCGCTTGGAGCGGACAGCGCCTCTTCCACTACATCTAGAATCAGACTTTTCTCAAGTCTCATGTGAGCAGCCTCAAGGTTGCTAGATCGTGTCCTTGAGGAAGGTCTTTTTAACGTCCTCTTCTTCGGCATATATACCTGAATTCCTTTCGTGCGCTGGCCACTGCTTCGAACAGTCTGTCACGTGGCGTTACGCTTTCTCACAGATATAACGCGGTCGAGCGTGTGCTCCCTTTTGCCTCAGCAGTATCTTTTTTTGAAAATACATGCAGCTAAAATCACAAAATCTGTAAGTTCCTGAAAGTAAAATGTGCATTGAGTGCACAGTAAGTCCGGGTCAACCAATCAGAGCCGTGAATAGCTACCGCCATCAGGTGGGGGACCCACATGGTGTTTGGACAAATGCACGGCGAAAAGAGGAACTTGGGTTGAGCGTCTCTCCTCCCGTGATCCGCTCACGCGCCTCACTCTGCCACCCTGACGCTTTCGGTCAATGCTTTACGAAAGGTGCAATTGCAGCCGCGGCCTCTCCCGCCGTGGCAGCGTTCCCATAGAAGTCAAAGTGGCCTGAACCCTTCGTGGCCAAGCGCAAGGCTCCGTCAGATCGAAGTTGGGCTTGATCCAGAGTGCCCGGCGTAAAGCTGACGTGGTCGCAGCGTCCCCGCGGATCGTTAGTTCCAGCACAGTCGTAGCGGACGGTCCCATCACCTGCAATAGTTAGGGTCCCCCAGCAATAGTAGACGACATTGCCGCCCATGCCAAAGCCAGCAACATGACGATGACGAAAAGCAAAACTTTTGGTTTCCTTCTGAGCAATGGGCTGGTCACTCGTCGGCGTTGCATGTGCGAGAACCCAAGTTTTGTTCTCGTCATCGATAAGGCGCTCGCCATCCACTCTGGCGCGGGCCGTTCTGCCTCTTGCAAGCTGCAGTGTTACAGTGTCGCCGTTGACAGCGTAGGTGCCTGCGTAATCTTGACCGCGCTCTCTCAAAAAGAACTTATTATCGGGACCGAGATCGACATATTCGCTGGAGTTTTGGCTGTTTACATAATGACCAGCCATTGAGCCCGGCGCGTTCGTGCGAGATGCTGCTTGTGGCGGCCTATCTACCGGAAGTGGGGCGCTGATTCCAAACCGCTGCAATGTTGAATATTCCAACCTTGGATCTTCTGCGCTGTAGCCGTCTCGCCCGTCGCCTTGGGCCCAAGCGACGATTCTTTCGCCCTGGCCAACTTTGTCAAGGATAAACGTGTACACGCCTCCCAGCGTGGGCTGGTTTCCCGGGATTCGGAAATTAGCTCTGATCTTTTGCCCTTTGTAGTAGAAAATGCGTGTCGATTCGTTAGGCGTCACAGTGGCTATTGAATCGTTCCTAATCTGCTCCAATGCCGGCGATGAATGGAGTAAGGGAACGAGCGACGGCGCAACACACTCCTGGGCGACCTCAAGCCTTTGCGCGTTAACAGCAAAGATAAACTTGCGGACCAACTGCTCTGCTTCCGCTATTTGGGTCTGGAACCAGTCGTTGTCTGGTTCAGCCACATCCATGAGCTGGAAACTATTCCCTGACAGTCCGAACCAAAGGATGTAGGCCCTCTCCTCAAGGGGCTTGAAGAGCACGTGAACGCGCGCCTCGAACCGCCTTTGCGGGCGCTCAATAATAGCCTCCACGTAGTGTCCACGATAAGAGAAAGGTTTACATATCTCGTCCAACTTTCCGGCGTTATTCACCAGAGCAGAGGCTAGATACGTACGTGCGGCGGCCGGATTGCCTTGATCCAGCGCAGGATAAAGGATCTGGAGGATATGGGGGATCTCACGCTTCGCTTCGTCCAGCATCGGCATCAAATCGTGTAAAGCCGCCAAGGTCTGATTGCCGGCGCCGGCACTCTGTAACTGAGCAAGAATTTCGCGGGAGGGTGTAAACACCACGCCTCGTGTTTGGATTTCTCGAGCCACCGCCGGGTCCGGTGCACCAACCGTAACCAGTTTTTTAACTTGGTCCAACGTTAGTGCAGGCTGGGTCTGCCCTTGGGCAGCTATCAATCCGAAAAAACCGCACAACAAAAATAATGCAAGAAGCTTTGTTCCCTTCCACAGAGCTGAGCGAGTCGTCCTTTCCTCAAGAACACTGAGATGTTTCATGGGGTACCGTCCGTGTTTCAATTCTTCCCAAGTATCCTTTTGGTTTCTTCCACCTTCGCTTTCAATTGCCGTGCCCGCGCGTTGCTGGCGTCAAGGCGCAGAGCGGTGTCACAACTCTGAAGCGCGCCGTCATAGTCACCTTGTTGAAATTGGGTGGCAGCCCGTGCAACCCACTGGTTGGCTTCGGCTGTGAGCGCTACCGGCTGAGCCGAACCACTGGTCACTGGGGAAGAAGCCTGGGAAGCCGACCGGGAAATCGCTCGCGTGGGCGTGGCAGCCGAGACAGCAGTTGGAGTGGTGGCCTGCGCCCGGGACGCTGTCTGAACCTCATCAATGAATTTTCTAAACAGAGGATCGGCGGTAGAGGCCGCATGAAATTCCGCAGTTGAGTGCACATCTCCAGTTTGGTCCATGAGAAAGCTCCGTGTTCCAGTCTGCTGGTAAGCTAGAGGGCGCGCAGCAAGGGAGTAAGTTGCAATGCGTCCTTGGTCATCTGTCGGACTTGGCTTGTACTCAAACCGGTATCCGTGAATTTCCGGGAGGAATTGCTCTGGCGAGCCGTCCGGTTGACCGGCAACATCGGTCAAGTTTTGCGGGTATCTTCCCCCTGAGGCGCTGCGGTATTGGCCAATGCTGGTTCGCAAGAAGTACAAATGTGCTAGGGCCTCTTCCTCATATACGGCCAAAAGGGCGGCATCGGCAGGTTCCGGAATAGACGGCGCTGCGTGTGTAAAGGGAATGCGAATCCGGGATCGCAGGTCCCACGTCTCTACCTTGACGCGGTTGTTCAGAATATAGGCTAGAGCCAGTGTTCCATCCGTTGCGAAATCAAATGTACCCGGGCCTGGAACCGTAATGGTACGCAGCAAATGCCAGTCGGAGGCGCTCCACACCAGATACAGTTCCGCAGACGTTCCGTTACTTGCAATCCCCCCCGATGTCACTAGAAATTTTCCATTGTGGCTGAACTTCACCCGCATTCTGCCGGGTTGGAGGTGAAAAGGCAGGGTCTGGATCAGTTTTCTGGACGCAACCTGCCAAATACGAACCACGCCGTAGGCGTCTTCCGAGACCAGTAACTGGTTGTCAGGAGAAAAATCAAGAGCCCACACTGCGCTCGACGGTTTCCCAAATTCCGGACCGGTTCCCCGGCACGACTGGGTGGGATTGGCCGACAACGTTGCCTCAAGATCTCCTTCTTTCGCATTCCACAAGCTAACATTGCCGCTCGAGTCGCCGGCGGCCACGATGCTATCGTCCGGAGAAAAGCCAACGCTCGTGACGTAGCAAGATTCTGCTGATGCCGCTTGAGGCACCTCTCGGAGTATATGAACGATTTTCCCGCTAGTTGCGTCAAGCAGGTAGAGCGAAGCGTTCCTTGTTGACGCAACCAGAGCATCGCGGTTGGCATGTCTCGTTATCGAGAAAGTCTTGCCAGAGCCGGTCATATCTCTTTCGGGGCTCGCAAGGCTCGTAATTTTCTTCGTGCTCAGGTTGAAAACAGTCCCGCTGGAAATCACTTTCTCACCGTCAGGAGAAAGGGAACCGGAGATGTTGAGCCCCTGATAGAGTGCCTTTCCGCTCGGGATTAGCCAGACGTTTCCTCCTGCCATTACTCGCAGGTCAGACCGGCCGCCAAAGGAGAGCACAGGTGTAACGGTTGGCTGGTCAAGGATGTTCGCGATTCGTTGTGGAGATAGCAATGTCCGCGGCAGAAAAACCCACGTACAGATGCCGACGGCCAGCAGCAAAGCAGGAACCGCTCCCCTAAGGGCCACTTTTCGCCAGTCGACCGGCTTTCGCGGCAATCTGGGATTCTCGACGACTGCGGGATGGGATACAACATCGACTGAACGAGCGTTCCGGACAGGCGTGGTTCGTACTGGCACCTCCCTCTCAGAAGGAACCATGCGGCTTTGCTGTCCCATTGTTGTGGATTGTTTGGAAGGAGTTGTATGGCCGCCAGTTGGCCGGCCGCAGTCGCTGCAGAACTTCTTGCCTTCCCGGATCTGTTTCCCGCAACCCGAACAGAGCCTTGAGTCAGTAGAAGCAGCTGGTCTGGATGCAAGTAAAGGCGTCCCGCACTTGCCGCAAAAACTCTTTCCTGCGACTACCTCCGTTTGGCAATTAGTACAAATCAAAGGAGCCTCCATCGCACCCTGTCGGTCAAGCTACCAGGGAAAAACCACAGTTCTCGCAGAAGCGAGTATCAGGAGAGTGCTCGACCGCGCACTGAGGGCACTTCCCTGCTTTGTCTTGTGACGGCGCAAGCTGTAGGCGAAAACTCTCCGACGACAACTGGGCGCTTAAGAGGCAACTGTTAATCACTGTAACCATGCGAAGCGCCTGGGACAGGTCCACGCGGACGTTTTCGATCACGCTTGTCTTGAACATGAAACCCATAGAATCATCGCCACTACTGAGTTTTACTGCGATCCGTTTAGTGAGAAAAAAGACTGCTGCAAAAATAGCCGCAAGGATCAGACAACCAAAACTCCAGGCCAAGTCAGACTGGAATTCGTTGGTGTCGTTGCGTTCAATGAAAGCTGAGAGCAAGTTGATGAGAAAACCGAATGCCGACAACATGGCGAGAGCCAGCGCGAGGATGGAACGCTTGTAACCGCAAAACGTAGTTGAGATTTTTTCCAGTGGCATGAATACGTGAAAGAAACCGCTCAAACTCGCGTACTGCATTGACGCATAGGAAGCGGTCACCACAAATCGGTGGTCCGGCTCAAGCCGCAGAACCGCGAACAGCCAGGAGACTGCACCCGCCGCGCGTCCGGTAATCTCAATGACGGGTTCAGTAACGTGCTGCTCATTGATGTGGAACCTCTTAAGCACAAAATCCGTAAATGGAAAGCGTGCCAGTGGGCTGCCTTTACGCTCCCGCCACACCACAATCGCAACAGTTACTAAGGCAACGAACCATAAGATGCTTGTAATTACTGCCCCAGAACCAAGTGCTGTTTGAGTAGGGATCATGCTTCTCTCCATTCTCAGCGACTAACTGCAGATGCGTATGAAGAACTACTAAGGTCCCTCGCGAGAACGTGCGCGAAAAGCAGGAACCCTCGATTAAGAACACCGATTGCTTATTCAACTTGGAAGCGCTAAACTGTCGCAATTGGTAGAAGCTGGCAGAAGCTGACTATTCGTGACACGGGCCTTCCCCAAGACGGTTTCCCTTTCCCGCCCCGGCTGTCAAGGCTCCGTTTGTTATCTCAAGGTTAAACACCATGCCCGAGGATCATGCCGGTAAAGCGAGGTTGGATTCCTGGAAAGACATTGCTTCTTATCTCAACCGTGACGTGCGCACTGTGATCCGCTGGGAAAGAGGAAAAGGCCTCCCCGTCCACCGCATACCTGGAGGTCAGCGGCACCCTGTCTTTGCCTACCGGGAGGAATTGGAGGCGTGGATGAATCACGGTCCCGACCCGCGCGAGCCCGGCGCACAGCCGCTTGGGAGCAAACCTGTAAATACAGGTGGCGCACGTAAACTATTTCATATTCCCCGCCCTTTCCGCTGGCCATTCGAATAGTAGGCGCGGTAAGACAAGTCCTTTTTAAGAGAAGATTGACCTACTCGGCGGTTGGCTAGCAGGGACCAGCATTATGCTTCAAGGGCGCCCTATGAAATTGTCGAATCATCCCAGTGAGGACGGATGCCACGCTGTAGCGGGGAGGATGAGATGCCGAGCCTGAAAAAATGATCAGGCTTGAGGCTCGGCCAGGTTGATGCGCAACTCGTGAGGTTTGGCACTACTGTCCTCCACTGTCTCCAGGCGACCTCTCGTCGGTCCTTCAAGAGATGCTGGAGCAGGCCTTAGGATTGCTCTGTACTTGCCCTTGTCCGTTGGATGACGTTAAAAGTTGTTTCACATCAGGAACGCGGGTCAGTCCAGATATGGTCGTTTTTTCGTGGTCTCTGGCGCGTGAGTTCCAGCAGCGTCTTCTCTTCCCCGACCAGCCAGATTTTCTTGCATTGAACGACTACCATCGCATGCGGATCACGCGCGCGGACCTCGGGATCGAAGTATAAGCGATGTTCCTTTTCAAACTTAATCATCCGGCCCAATCGCTTGCTCAACTTCCAGCATTCCTCATCGAACTCTATGTGGCAGTCGAAATCCAACGTGCCGATTACTGCGACGCGAATCGGGCAGTCGAAATCCTGAACAAGCTGGCCTTCGTCACGAATAAATGCCCAATCGACCTTCTTCTTAAAGAGCATCAGCATCTCGCGAATCTCACTCACTGTCCCGTAGGTTTTCAACAAAATCGATCCAAGCTCATTATGAATGGAACATGTTGGGTGAGGCTTGTAGAGAACTTTGCGGCCGCGTCGCTCGGCAGCAATGACTCCGGCGGCTACCATCCTGTTCATTTCATATTCAATGGTGGACTGCGAGCGTCGGAGGTGCTCGACCAGTTCGCGCTGATACCACTCGCGGTGAGGATTCTCGTAAAGCACACGCAGGATGGCTGCGGCGGTAGGATTTATGAACGGATCAGCGTGGGTCATTGTCGATCTCCGTTTTACCGCGTTTCGCCGAAGAAACAAGAAATTCGTTATGTTCCCTACCTGTGGAAAAATGTGCCTGCAAGCTACTGAAAACAAAGTGCGCATTAAGGGTGTAGTAGACCCCCGCAACCAAACTTAAGTATTTGATTCTGCAAGTCTTTCCCTCCTGAGATCAGCAAAGTGCAACAGCGCTTTTATCATGCTAGATTTCCCATAATGGCACTACCTTACTATCTGGTGCGAAATGCAACAATGGTGAAAAGAGGATAGTTAGAAATCGCGAGAAACTGGATATATATAC
>Ga0137407_10003415_pt1 | contig 10562 bp, 8 predicted proteins | sample CZOMad2_2_16fung_FD_108410 | JGI IMG/M metagenome (GOLD analysis project Ga0137407, IMG submission 108410) | Vadose zone soil fungal communities from Angelo Coast Range Reserve, California, USA - CZOMad2_2_16fungal (Illumina Assembly) | ecosystem: Environmental > Terrestrial > Soil > Vadose zone...
CTCGCTCGAGCGCGTCGCGTTCGGCAAGCCGGTGGCGGCGCAGGGCGTGACGCTCGAGCGCATCGCCGAGGCGCGCATCAAGATCGACTCGGCGCGCCTGCTCACGCTGAACGCGGCATGGAAGATGGACACGGTCGGCAACAAGATCGCCGCGAAGGAGATCGCGATGATCAAGGTCGCCGCGCCCAACATGGCCTGCCAGGTCATCGATTGGGCGATCCAGGTTCACGGTGGCGGCGGCGTCAGCGATGATTTCCCGCTGGCGGCGGCCTACGCCGGCGCGCGCACGCTGCGCTTTGCCGACGGCCCGGACGAAGTGCATCGCGAGCAGATCGGCAAGCTGGAATTGTCGCGTCATCGGGTCTGAAGGCCGCCGCATGTCGGATCGACATTTCAAATTCTGGCCGGCTCATGCGATGCGCACGCTGGCAGCGCCGGCCACCAATCTCTTCTACAACGCCGAGGTGTCGGCGCGCCGCTATCCGGACAAGCCTTTCCTGGTGTTCTACGACACTGCGGTGACCTTTGGCGAATTCTTGGATGAGGCGGAGCGCGTCGCGGGCTTCCTCGAACGGCAGTGTGGGGTGCGCAAGGGCGACCGCGTGCTGCTCCTCATGCAGAACTGTCCTCAGTTCGTCATCGGCTACTACGGCATCCTGCGCGCCAACGCCGTCGTGGTGCCGCTCAATCCTATGAATCTGACTCGGGAACTGCGGCGGTTCGCCGAGGATGCGGGAGCGAGCACGGCTCTCGTGTCGCAAGAGTTGTATTCGCGCGTCGAGCCGCTGCTCGGGAACTCGACTCTCGAATCGGTGATCGTCGCCGCCTACTCGGATTATTTGAAGCGGCCGACCACGCTCGCGGTGCCCGACTTCATCGCCGCGCCGCGCTCGGACCCTGCCGGACCCAACGTCACTCTGTGGCGGGACGTGCTGGCGAGCGGCTTGCGGCCCGGACCTCTCACGGCCGGCCCGGATGATCTATGCGTGATGCCCTACACGTCCGGCACCACGGGGACGCCCAAGGGCTGCATGCACACTCACCGCACCGCCATGCACACGACGGTCGCCAGCATGCGTTGGTTCGCGATACAACCCGAAGTCACGCTGATGGCGGTGGCTCCGATGTTTCATGTGACCGGCATGCAGGGTGGCATGAATGGTCCGTTGTATGTCGGCAATACGCTGGTGATGCTGTCGCGCTGGGACCGCTCCGCCGCGGCGGAATGCGTGCAGCGGTACCGGGTGTCGAGCTGGACCGCCGTTCCGACCATGATTCAGGATTTCTTCGCCAACCCCGATATCGCCAAGTACGACTTGAGCTCGATACGGCGCTTGAGCGGCGGCGGCGCCGCCATGCCCGCGGCGGTGGCACAGCGTCTGGAAGGCATGGGCGTCACTTACTACGAGGGCTATGGGTTGTCGGAGACCATGGCGGCCACCCATATCAACCCTCCCGATCGCGCGAAGAAGCAGTGTTTGGGAATCCCGATATACGACGTCGACTCGAGAGTGGTCGACCCGGTCACCTTGAGCGAATTGCCGGCCGGCGAGATCGGCGAGATCGTGACCCACGGACCCCAAGTGTTTCTGGGTTACTGGAATAAGCCTGAGGACAGCGCCCAAGCCTTGGTCGACATCGACGGCAAGCGCTTCTTGCGCACCGGCGATCTCGGCAGAGTCGACGAGGACGGTTATTTCTTCATGGTCGATCGGCTGAAGCGCATGATCAATGCGTCCGGATTCAAGGTCTGGCCGACCGAAGTCGAGTCCCTGATGTACCAGCACCCCGCGATTCTGGAGGCCTGCGTCATCGGCACCCAAGATGCGCACCGTGGCGAGACCGTCAAGGCCGTGGTGGTGCTCCGGCCCGATTGGTGCGGCCGGATCGACGCGCAATCCATCATCGACTGGTGCCGAGAGAACATGGCGGCATACAAATATCCGCGGATCGTCGAATTCGTCGACGCCCTGCCCAAGTCCGGTGCCGGCAAGATCATGTGGCGCGAGCTGCAGGAACGCGAAGCCGCCGCCGCTCACCAACGGGAGACTCCCCGTTGACATCCGTCCACGTCATGAGAGTGCCTCCTCCCCAGCATCAATGCCGGAGTGTCCGGCACGGAGAATTCCGATGAAAGCGCTGCTCAGCAAGCACCCCGGCGGTCCCGAAACCCTGGTGCTCGATGAGGTCCCGGAACCCATCCCCGGCTCGGGGGAGGTCCGCATCGCTGTGCGCGCCTGCGGCGTCAACTATCCCGATCTCTTGATCATTCAGGATCTCTACCAATACAAGCCGCTGCGTCCGTTTGCACCCGGTGCTGAGGTCGCGGGTGTGGTCGACGCGGTGGGAGAGGGAGTCCTACACCTTCGAGCCGGCGACCGAGTGCTCATGTCCCCCGTCCGCAATGGTATGGCCGAGAAGGCCGTGGGACTCGGGGGTAATTGCTGGAAAATCCCGGATGCCATGCCCTTCGATCAAGCGGCCGCTCTCATCATGACTTATAGCACTTCGCAGCACGCGCTCAAGGACCGTGCGCAGTTGCGCGCCGGAGAGACGCTGTTGGTGTTGGGTGCGGCGGGCGGCGTCGGCCTCGCGGCAGTTGAGCTGGGCAAGGTCATGGGCGCGCGCGTCATCGCGGCTGCGTCGAGCGCGGAGAAGGTCGCGCTGGCGCGCGAGCACGGTGCCGACGAGGGCGTGCAATATCCGGCCGGACCTCTCGACAAGACTCAAGCCCGCGCGCTCACCGATCGCTTCAAGGCTGCCTGCGGCGCCGACGGCGCCCAGGTCATCTACGACGGGGTGGGCGGCGACTACACGGAGGCAGCCCTGCGCGCCATCGGCTGGCAGGGCCGGTACCTCGTGGTCGGGTTTCCCGCCGGCATTCCCAAACTGCCGCTCAACCTTCCGCTGCTCAAGAGTTGCCAGATCGTCGGTGTGTTCTGGGGCGACTTCACCGCACGCAATCCTGCGTTGCACGCGGCCAATGTTGCGGCGCTAATGACGATGTATCTCGATGGCCGCATCAAACCGGCGGTTACCGAGCGCTTTCCGCTGGCGCGCGGCGGCGAAGCAATCGCCCGGCTCGGGGCACGCGAGGCGCGCGGCAAACTAGTGGTGATGATCGAGGGCTGATGATCGCCGGCGGCCAAATTGTCGCCGGCGGTCAATAAGTTGTCGTCAAAAGCACGGCACGTCGGACCGCCCGATGCCATAAAGATGGCATGGAAGATCTCGCATGGACTTGAAATACACTCCCGAAGAGGAAGCATTTCGCGCTCGAGTGCGCGCCTTCATCGAGGCCGAGCTGCCCGCCGACTTCCGCGACCGTATGCGCCTGGGAAAACGCGTCCGGAAGGAAGACTTGGTGCGCTGGCAGCGTATTCTTCACCGTCACGGCTGGGGTGCGGTGATGTGGCCGACACGCTTCGGCGGCACGGGCTGGAACGTCATACAGCAGCACATATTCGAGGAAGAGCGGGCGGACATCGGCGCGCCTCCGCAGAATGCGTTTTCGTTGAAAATGCTGGCGCCGGTGTTGATGACGTTCGCGAATTCCGCGCAAGCTGAATACTTTTTGCCGCGAATCATTGCCGGTGAAGATTGGTGGTGCCAGGGCTATTCCGAACCGGGCTCCGGTTCCGATCTTGCATCGCTGCGGACCAGCGCGGTACGTCGCGGCGATCACTATCTGGTCAATGGCCAGAAAACGTGGAACACATGGGGCCAGTACGCCGACTGGATATTCTGCCTGGTGCGCACCAGCACCGAAGGGCGGCCGCAGGAGGGGATTTCGTTTCTGCTGATCGACATGAAATCGCCCGGCATCACGCTGAAGCCCATCACCATGCTCGACGGCGAACATGAGATCAATGAAATCTGGTTCGACAATGTACAAGTGCCGGCGCAGAACTTGGTCGGCGAAGAAAACAAGGGCTGGACCTACGCGAAATTCCTGCTGACGCACGAACGCACCAACAATGCCGGAATCGGCAGCTGCAAGCGCGCCTTGAAGCACCTCAAGGAAATCGCTGCCGAGCAAGTCTCTCACGGCCGGCCTCTGATCGAAGACGCGCGCTTTCGCGACCGCATCGCCCAGGTGGAGCTCGAGCTGATGGCGCTCGAGATCACCAATCTGCGGGTACTGTCGGCCGGCAAACCCGAGTCGCGCTCACTCGGACCGGAAGTGTCGGTGCTCAAGATCAAGGGCTCGGAGATTCAGCAGACGCTCGCCGAGCTGCAAATGCGGGCTCTGGGGCCCGACGCGCTGCCGTACCTGCGTGAAGCGCTCGAGATGGACTGGGTTGCCGATCCGTCATTCGCGGAGCATTACCGCCCGTACGCGCCGCCGCTCTCCGGCCAATACTTCAACCTGCGCAAGACCACGATTTACGCGGGCTCCACTGAAATCCAGAAAAACATCATCTCGCAGCTGATCCTGGGTCTTTAGCGCCGCCATGGACTTCAATTACAGCGACGAGCAAATTGCGCTGCAGGAGACTTTGCAGCGTTTCATCGGCCGCGACTACGGTTTCGAACGGCGGCGCGAGCTCGCCCGATCGGCGCTGGGATTTTCCGCCGAGGCGTGGGCGCAATATGCCGACCTCGGTCTCCTGTCGCTGCCATTCCCGGAAGAATTCGGCGGTCTCGGCGGCAACGCCGTCGACATCATGCTGGTGATGGAACTGGTCGGGCGGGGCTTGTTGCTGGAACCCTTCTCGAGCACCGTCGTGATGTGCGGCGGGTTGATCCGCGACGCCGCTTCCGAGCCGCTCAAGCGAACGATGCTGCCGCGGATCGGCGCCGGAGAGATCAAGCTCGCGCTCGCCTGCTACGAGGCCGAGGGGCGCTACGAGTTGTCGCAGGTTGCGTGCACCGCCGTCGGCGGCGGCAGCAGCGGCAGCGGTTGGCGCTTATCGGGCCGGAAGACCGTGGTGCTCGACGCCTCATCCGCCGATTATTTCCTGGTGTCGGCGCGCCCCGGCGGCGATGCGGCCCATGCCCACGGCATTTCCTTGTTCCTGGTCGGACGCGAGGCGGCAGGCCTGACTCTGTTTGCCTATCCCACGCAGTCGGGCGGCCGCGCCGCCGATTTGCGTCTCGACGGCGTGGCTGTCGACGCGAATGCCCTGATCGGCGCGCCGGGGGAAGGACTCGCCATCGTCGAACGCGCAGTGGAGCGAGGCATCGCTGCGCTATGCGCCGAGGCCGTCGGCATCATCACGGCGCTGAACGAGGCGACCTTGAATTATTTGAAAACCCGCAAACAATTCGGAGTACCCATCGGCAAGTTCCAGGCGCTGCAGCACCGAATGGCGGATATGTTCATCGCCGCCGAGCAGGCGCGCTCGATGGCCGTCATGGCGGCGGTGTACGCCGATTCCGATGACTCCGCCCTGCGCCGGCGCGCCGTATCGGGGGCCAAGGCCTACATAGGTCAGGCCGCTCGCTTTGTCGGACAGCAAGCGGTGCAAATGCATGGAGCCATGGGAGTGGTCGACGACCTCATCGTGAGCCATTATTTCAAACGGCTGACCATGATCGATTTGAGCCTGGGCGATGTTGATTTTCACCTTGCTCGCTTCAGCGACATGCTGGCGTGATCTAAAACCTGCGCAACGCGCCCGGCTTACGTCACTTCGCAAGACGCGAGATCGCTGAACCGCTGAAGCCCGCGATTAGGGCTTGCAAACCGACGGTTCGCTACCCGAGCTGGGCGCCCAGCTCGCGCATCCGGCGATACTGCAAGCGCAGTCCGTGTTCCAGCTCCTCGAGCTTCGACTGGATCGAGTGCTCCCAACGCGTGATCATCGTGCGTTTGGTCTCGAGAAGCCACTGCTCGCGTAGACGGGTCCATGCGGTGACGGCGTTGCAGAAAACTTCATATTCTTCGGCCACTCGCTGCCGGAGTTGCTCAACCTGCGCTCGGCCCGGCTGTATCGCCAGTTGTCGTTCTGCCCGCCGGAATTGCATATCGAGCAGGGCGCGTTGAATCTTGAACCAGGGAGTGCGTTTCAAGTTCGTGGTGAGGCCGAGCCAGCGCATGGTAGTGATGAACCACTTGGACGGATCCCATTGCCACCACCGCACACCGTTGCGGTAATCATGCGCAAACATATGATGAAAGTTGTGGTAGCCCTCGCCGTAGGTCAGCAGCGCCACGACGCCGTTGTCCCGCGCGGTGATGTCATCCGTGTAGGGCTGCGAGCCCCAGATATGCGCGAGCGAATTGATGAAAAACGTAACATGATGACTGATCACGAGCCGTAGCACTCCGGCGAGCAGGAGCATGCCGAGAATATCGCCGTTGGCCCAGCCGAGCAGCAGAGGGAGGCCGACATTCATGGCTAGGGCCAGCGGCAGGTAATAGCGGTGCTGGTACCGCACCAGCGGATCGCGCTCCAAATCGCGCGCGGCGCTAAAATCCGGATCACCACTCGAATAACTGCGCAGCATCCAGCCGATGTGCGAAAACCAAAATCCACGGCGTGCGCAGTACGGGTCGCGCTCCGGATCGTCAATATAGCGGTGATGGACCCGGTGGGTCGCGCCCCAAACGAGCGCGCTATTTTGGAGCGCCATGGCGCCAAATAGCAGGTACGCTACTTTGAGCGCCGGATGGGCTTGGTAGGTCGCGTGGGCAAATAACCGATGGTAGCCGCATGTGATCGCCATGCCGTTGGCGCCGAGGAGCAGGGTGAACGTAACCCAGGCGGCCACATGATAGCCGTGCGTCAATCCGTACCACGGCACAGCGGTGACCGCCACGCCGAACGTAACCGCAAACATGAGGGTCGTGACCCAGTTGCGTGGCGCCGAATGCACTTGAATGGCGGTCATAAAGCTGCCTCCGGTATTCAATATTCCCAAACCGACATTGAATCACGAAGAGAGTAGCTTTGTTTGTCCGCTAGCGCACACAGGAGAGCAGAACGTAAGCATATTCGTACGCCGCACTGAGTGCGGCTATGCACAATAACGCGGCTCGACGGTTCGTCTAGCCGTGAGGCCAAAGCACGAACATCGTGATGACGCTCGTTGTCATCAGGCCGGCGGTTATCCAGCCCACCCACCGCAAGTATCCGGAAACGACGAATTGCCGCATCACGCGCTGCCGCGAGGCCATCAACATGATTACGACGATCATGGGCACTGCAACGACGCCGTTGAGGACGGCCGTCCAGAACAACGCTCGAATCGGATCGATGCCGATGAAGTTCATGGTGAGGCCGACCAGCATCGCCGCCGCGATGACGCCATAGAATTGCGTTGCCTGACCGAGTCTGTGCTCCATTCCAAGCTTCCAACGCATCGCCTCCGCGACGCCATAAGCAGCGCTCCCGGCAAGCACCGGCACCGCCAGCAGTCCGGTGCCGATGATACCGAGCGAAAACACGATAAAGGCGAATCGCCCGGCGATTGGGCGTAATGCCGTCGCCGCCTGCGCTGCCGTATCGATATTGTTTATCCCGTGCGCGTGCAGGGTGATCGCCGTGGTGAGAATGATGAAGAATGCCACGACGTTGGATATGCCCATGCCGATGTAGGTGTCGGTGCTTATGCGGGAAAATTGGGCCCGTGCTTGCTTCGGTGCGCTAATCAAGGGCTGCTCGGTCGGTGCCGCCTCCTGATCCTCGACTTCCTGGGAAGCCTGCCAGAAGAAGAGATACGGACTGATGGTGGTGCCGAATATCGCGACCACGGCGGTGATGTATTCGGCCTTGAACGATATATCCGGCACCACCGTGCGCATGGCGACCTCTCGCCACGGAATCGTCAGCGAAAACGCAGCCGCCACGTAGGCGAAGAGCGCCATGCTCAGCCACTTCAACATTCGCACGTACCGGCTGTAGGGGACGAACACTTGGAGCACGAGCGACAGAATGGCGAAGAACGCCGTATAGAGCATGGCAGGGCCGCCCGCCAACAGCTGAAGTGCAGACCCCATGGCGCCGAGGTCGGCGGCGATATTGATGGTGTTTGCGAGCAGCAGCATTGCCACGACGGGAAACAGTATCCGGGGTGAAAAGTGTCGCCGCAAATTACCCGAGATTCCCTCGCCGGTGACTCGACCGATGCGTGCACAAATCAGCTGCATGCAGACCATGAGGGGAAACGTGAACAGCATGGTCCACAGCATGCCGAAACCGAACTGCGCGCCGACCTGGGAGTAAGTACCAATCCCGCTGGGGTCATCGTCCGACGCGCCGGTGATCAGACCGGGCCCGAGCAATTGCCGGACGCTCTTGCGGGATCGATTCGGGTTCGGACGCATCACGACGCGACCGGATCCTGCTCATCCATCTGTCGTTTTCGAGAAGCAAACCCGGGGGAGAAGCAAGCCTAAGGGTGCTCGTCACGAAGTTTGCCGCCAAGCGCCACGGAAATACTCGCGATAAACGCGCCTATCAATACCCACTCATCTACCCGCGTTTGAGCCTCGGCTTGTGAAAGGCCCGTCTTTGCGACGATGAGGTTGGCTAGATACCTACGGTCGGCGTCAGGGACACTACCCGCAGAAATTGCGTTTGCCAGGATATGGCCGGCCTCGACTCGCAAGTCTTGCAGGCTCGGAGCACCATCCGTAGAAGCCGGCGAGCGAAAAAGTTTATCAGTCCCATAGGATGCGTTATCAGTATCATGGGATGCGGTGAATGCGCTTGCGCTGGGCGTCATTCCTTGTGCGCTTGCGATTGCCGCGGCGGACGCGATACGTACGCCACCGCCAGCCAGCGAAAGTACCGAGAGTCCCACCAACGCGGCGGCGGCGGCCGTCGCAACCGCCCATGTGACCAGCCCATGCGCGGTGTCTCGAAAAAAGACCTCGTGCGAATGAGTGCCGATCCACCGAGTCCGTAACCGCCCGGCGAGGTATCCGCCTAGGCCGGCGGAAATCCACTGCGTCACGATGAGCCAGATCGCCGTCGTCACGGTGAGAGTCGTGACCGAAACACCATGATCCGCCCACGGTGAAACCGCCGCGAAATCCAGACCTGATCCTAATGCCAATAGGATCAGCGAGGCGGCGACGGCGACAACGGCACCGGCAACAATTGCGGCCCAAGATGCAGCGGGTTTACTGGAAGAGGCGACCGCGTCTGTGCTTGCGGTGTCGGCGCGCGGAATCAGTATGTCTTCCATGAGAGCTGCCTATTGTTAGTGGTGCGAACACATCGCAAGCAAAAGAATGATCGGAAGGGGAACACCCAGCAACCAAAGTAGAATTCCGCGGCCCATGTTAAGTCTCCTATTATCAGAGTTCAGTCTTCCTCTATGTGAGGGAAACTGTGCCCAAAGTCCTGGGAAATATCTGTCGTCCAGGAGGCTCACCCGAAGGTGAGGTCTGTCTTACGCTCGGGCGCTGCACCGGGGCGTACCGGCCCACCGTGCGCGTGTCGAAATTCCACCGTGCAAGCGGCCGAGGGCGCGGATGCGCCGGCCCGCTGCGCGGATCGCGACAAACGTCATTGAATGCGCGGATCCCGTTGGCTCGAGGTATTCGCCGACCGGTCTTGACGATACGGGGTTCCACAGAACTTATACACATCGGTCGCCCAAGCGCGATCGGCCATCGAAGGCCAATGATCCTTATCGAACCCCGGTGCGTCCTTCAATACGTCCTTGTTGATGTTCAAGGTGAAGCGATGATTCACGGTATCCAGCTTGAGCGCCTGCCAGGGCACCGCGAACAGTCGGTCCCCCAACCCCAGAAAGCCGCCATAGGACAATACGGCGTAAGTAATGCGTCCCGTATTCATTTCGATCATGAATTCCTTGATGGTGCCGAGCTTCTCGTTGCTGAGGTTATACACATCGTTGCCGAGCAGCGTGTCGGCGCCCATCAATGCGGGTCCGGGACCCTTCTGCGAATCCTTGTACATTCCATAGGTATCTCGAGAAACGTAGTTGACGTCCATGGGCACCTCCTACGATCGAGAGCGGTGCGTCAGCGCCGCTCTGGGGTGATCGGCGAGCGAGATGGATCCGGACTATCGTTCCCGGCACGACTGACTCGCCACACGACGTTTCCCACGTCGTCCGCCACCAACAAAGCACCGTGATCATCGATCGCGACACCAACCGGTCGACCTTGCGCATGATTCTCCGAATCCAAGAATCCCGTGAGCACGTCGATGGGCGGCCCGGTCGGCCGGCCGTTGATGAAGGGCACGAAGATCACTTTGTAACCGCTGAGGCGTTTGCGGTTCCACGAGCCGTGCTGTCCGACGAACATTCCCTGCTGGAAGCGCGACGGCAAATCCACACCAGCCGACCAGGCCAACCCCAGCGACGCGGTGTGAGCGCCGAGGGCGTAGTCGGGGACCAACGCGGTGGCAACCAGGGTGGGATTCTGTGGCTTGACCCGCTCATCGATGTGCTGGCCATAGTAACTAAACGGCCAGCCGTAGAACGCGCCGTCGTGCAATGCGGTCATGTAGTCCGGGGGCACCTGATCGCCCAGCTCGTCGCGTTCGTTGACGGCAACCCACAGGGCGTTGCTTTGCGGCTCCCACGCCAACCCCACGGGATTGCGCAGACCCGAGGCGTATATTCGATGTTCCCCC
>Ga0137407_10003416_pt1 | contig 10562 bp, 16 predicted proteins | sample CZOMad2_2_16fung_FD_108410 | JGI IMG/M metagenome (GOLD analysis project Ga0137407, IMG submission 108410) | Vadose zone soil fungal communities from Angelo Coast Range Reserve, California, USA - CZOMad2_2_16fungal (Illumina Assembly) | ecosystem: Environmental > Terrestrial > Soil > Vadose...
AAAATTCGACCGGCGCACCGGCGCCATTGCGAGTCTCAAAGGAACTTTCGTCCAGAGCGGCGTGCTGGATATTGGTTGCTTTTCTTCTGGAAACTTCACGAGCCAAAAGGTTGCGTGAACCCAGCCTTGGTCAAACAAAAGCTTTTACGGGGATAGTATCGGCTGACATGGCTCGCCAAGACCACCAAAGCCGCGAAGAACTGGAACGTAGCCGAATCGACCGAGCCCTTGCCGGCCTCGAGGATGCTGTTCGTCGCTGTCGGAATGAAGACGTGCGATATGGGACGGGAGTTTCGGCGGCGCTTTCTTTCCTGGAGCTCCGCGCTGATGAGAAATGGCCATTTGAGCAGTTCCGAAAAGCGCTTGAGGATCCCGGGATGGAGGGGACAAAGCCGGAAGCCCGCTGGCAGAGCTCAACGCCTCGCTGAACGCAATTAAGCGAGCGTTGCGGTAGTGGGGGTATTAGTGTGTTGCTAAGGCGCCACGGAGCCCTTGGCTAAACATTCATTGCAAATCGTAGCTTCACCGGAGATGTAACTAACTGAGAAAAAATTCGTGACTGGCCATTGCGAGCAGTCCTTTGAGAAATGCCAAGTTTCACCGTTACGGGTTTGTCGGAATCTAATCTCAGTTCCAGCGGCGGTCTCATACAATCTATGTCCCAATGGACATCGAAAGATATGCAGGGCGATCAAGTCACCACTGGATTCTTCTATCATTTCGCGACGGCACTCCCTGCCGTCTATGATAAAGGCCCAAAGTTTCGCGGCCATAATTCAAGGGGTTTGGATTGGAAATCCTACCTCAACGCGGAAGATCACGCTTTGATTTTATCGAGCCGCAAATACGAAACAAGGGGGTTGAAAAGGATGAAGAAAAGCGGGCCGCGTCGCTTTAGCTGAGATGGTCAGCCACGGCAAGGAAAAGCTGGTACTGATCCGGCCATCCAGATTTCGAACCGGAGAGTTATGAGGATGAATATCAAAATCGCGTACTCGCGACGATCGACAGCAAGGTCAAGGAGCGCGAAATCACGATCCCGCCGGCCGCGCCGGTGAGAGGCCGCGTCATCGACTTAATGACAGCGCTAAAAGAGTGAAAACCGTTCAGCGCGGAATGAAGAGAGCCGACCAGAAGAAACGCCGCAAGGCGTGAGCAAGTACCGCGGCCTTCGGCATGGTGGCTCACGCGGTCCTGCGCCCAACTCGCACCATCGCCATCAGCCCCAACCCCATCAGCCACCACGACGCAGGCTCGGGGATTTTCTCTGTCACCGAAGCGAGAAACACGCCGGTCATTTGGCCTGCCGCAAAAGGAATACCAGGGCCGTGGATGACGACTTCATCACCGGCGGAACAGCTCGGGCGGAAGAGATCGACATTGGGGACGCTCAGCAAGTTCTCGTCACTCAACGCCGTACCGTAGCAGTCGTGGAGAAAAAATTGCCCGAAGGGGTCGCTGCTAGTGCCGGTGCTGCCTCTGACGAAATAGAGGTCGGCGATTGGCGTGGGCGCGCGCGAGTCTCCGGTGATGAGATCGTTCTGTATCGAAATCTGCAGTACCGGAAACGAAAGGTGAAGGGCGCCGACGTCGATCGTCATGCCGTAGGGCGCACCCATGAAGAAATAAGTTGTGTAGGCGTAGTTGGCGTCGGGCGTGGCTACCGAGTCGAACGTATAAGTCCCGCTGAACGGCCCAAACCCAAATGATGCCACGCCGGTAAACCCAAACGTGATCGGGGAGGCGTGAGTCAGCGCGGGCGCGAGTAAAAAAGCTAGAGCGGCGAGTAGTTGTTTCATGGGCGGGCCTTTCGTTTGTGGGTTGCGTAGCGTTAGTAAAGGGGGGAAGGCTGGTTCTAGTACTCGTGGTGACAGGGTGTCAAGCACGAATCAGCGCGCTTATCGAGTGTGCTATTACTCCCCCGCCATGATCGACGCTCAGCGCCTTTGGCTCGCCGTCTTAGAGCAGGCCGTTATCGACTTGACGCTCGCCGACAACGGCGCGGTTAGCCAGCGCCCGCGGCTTCGATATTTTACTCATCTATGGTTCACTTCGGACAATCACGAACCCGGCTCATTTCGCTGGATCTGCGATCATTTGGACCTTGATCCGTCGTGACTCCGGCGCCGTCTGTTTGCAATCGTCGACGCTGACCCGGTTTCTAGTCGGCCGCGGTTCTGGCAAGGCCAAAGCGGATCACCGGCACAAACGGCTTCCACAATTGCCCCAGGATTGACGATCTCGACGTGAGCCTTATCAAACCATTCACCCTTTCACCGCCGTGGGGGTTTTCTCAGGTGATCCTTTACAGCACCAAGTATTTCCGCATCATGTGTAACCGTTCGTGTGAAGCGCCAGCGAGTTTGGCGCCCATGAATATGCCGATGATGTAAGCGTACTTTTCCAAGTCCATCGTCAGTTCGACGAGTGACAGCTTCGTTCTTTTTTCAGACATGGCGCCCTCCTTTCATTAATCTGAGATCCAGTCTTTTTACGATTGCCTTTAATTCGCGTACGAGGGTCTGTGCCTTGACGTTCTTATGAGCCGAAACGAGCCTGAGTTTCGTTGGTCGATCGGTATACAGCAGCCGCGTGTTCATGGGCGTTCTCCTTTGATAAGCTTGAGTTCTGGGTGGTCATACCGGTGCGGCTTTTTGCCTTTCCTTGCGCACCTGAGCATCGCGAGCACTTCGCGCTGCGTTTTTGTCAGCTCCTCGGCTGTCATGTTCCTTAACAGCTTTTGCAGTTCGTTCATGTCCAAAAGTTTTACTAGCGCCATTTGGGTACCTTCCTCCCTGGCTCTGAGTTGATTTTCAGACCTTAGCCAACAGAGAAGGGCAGGCGGCGCCCGCGGAGCTTGATTTGAGGGAAGGGGAGACTTACAAAGAAGACTCAGGGGATGGCCGATCACACTCATCGGTTTTTCTCCAGGGGTTGAGAGAGTGACTGCTCTTTCAGCCCCGTTCTTTTAGGAAATCATTTCGCCGTCTCGGGCGAATCGAATGTCCTCGCTAGTGGATGTTGTCTCTGCGTAGATCGCCGAAAACTTTAGGACCAGGTCTGCTCTGCCAGCGATGTGAAGGCCGGCCAAGATTCCCACCGCGTAAGCGGCGTCAGCCTGATCAACCGTTAAGCTGTTCAGCAGAGATTCGCTTAAATTGCGGTTCCTGAGAATTTCCCTGTGCTGGTCATCAAGGCGCTTGATGTCCGGGTTTAAGGTTTCCATCGCATCCCACAAGCCATTGGTTTGCGGAGTGCAGTGGCGAAAGTCGAGCATCGCCTCAACCACGTTGTCGGCGATCATCTCAGAAACGCGGAGAATTCTTTTTTCGGGGGTTTTCATGACCTGCCTCCCTTCGAGCGCAACGCTTTCCTTTCGGCAAATCCGCGGCCATCGATTCCGAGCAGCTCGAGTGCCACCGCGAAACCCAAGTGAAAACCCGCCTGGCCGGCCGCGGTGTTGAGCTCAAGTTGGATCTCTGAGTACCGGCCCAACGCTTCCTTGTGTGTTTTTCGTTTCAGTTGTTTATGAAGCTCGGTGTAGAGTTTTGACGAGTCCTTTTCCATCGCGTCGTACTCCGGCTCGATCTGGGACAAGAGCTTGCGACGCTCTTCTTCTGGGATTTGTTCGGTCATGAGATTTTCCAAATCTCCGACATCCCAGCCGGTCATTAATTTCCGTGCTACGGCTTGCGCTTTTCCTTGATCTCGTGTGGTTACGCTCATGGTCTTTCTCCTTTTTGGTTGGTTGGTACCGTGTTAGTATGTCCCGGGTTTCATCTCACGCGGCGGCCGACAGCTACGCCGATGTGGAACTTCACCATCTCCTCGATGATCGTCAGTTCCGCGGCAACGTCGCCTCTCTCACCCCTCTCAAAGCGCTCCCGAAATTCCGGGTAGCGTGAATCGATCGCAATACGGAGCGCCAGCAGATCGGCCGCTTCGGCTTCATCGTCCAGGTAGTCCAAGATGTAATTGGCGAGCGCGCGCGGTTGGAGCGCTTTATCGACGATCCGACGCGAAAAGTTAGGAATTTGCACATCGTCAAAGTTCATGGAGTTTTCCTCCCGCGGTTTGCGAGCAATTGCTCTGCTTCTCGCTGTCGTTCCAGCACCCGACCGAGTCTCACGGCAAGTCTAAAATAGCCCCTGCCGACCGTGCTCCAGTATTCCTCTACGACTTCGGTGTACCCTGAAAGCACATCTCGTCCCTTGTCATCCAGGCAGTTTTTGAGCGCGCTCTCGAGTTCATCCCGGCGCGAAAGCTTTTGCTTTTCAAAATCATCGCCGCATATGCTTTCGGAAAAGCAGCCATGGGGTCGGTTGATAAAAGCTTCAAACAACTCATCTTCGTCGCTGTCGGACATACCGACGACAACAGCATCAACGAGTTCTTCCATCCGTCGCTTTTGTGATGCGTTCATAAAGAAATTTCTCCCCTCTTGGTTTGAGTGGTTGGGATCGATTGCTTGAGGCGAACGAAGAAGGAGGCGGGCCCCGGATACGGTACGTTTTACGTTTTAAGTAAAGGTCAAATGCAGTGGCGGGATGGAGGGTGCTAGGAGAGAACGCGAGAAGTGCGTCTCTTTTCACTTCCCCCTTTCGGGGGATTGGCTGCTAGTGCAGCCATAAAGTGGTTTTCGGATCATCCTCTTTGCGAGTCGTGCAGCGCTTTTGTAACAAATGTTAGCCAACGAAGCAAAGTTTTTTCACCCGTTTGGTCATGGTCTTGGGCCGGGTGCGCCTTTCCTCATCGTTTTTATGATGGCGCGACGGTTCTAGGCGCCACCTCCAACACCGACGCTTAAGCGGTAAGCAGCAGCCATAAGACACTGCTTCTGCAATCAGATACCCCCCGCCGTGGGCATTTGGTCGTCAATTTTCGCTAATCTCGCAGCGGTGGCCTTTTTCAGCGCCGCCTTCTTTGACTCGCTCGATTGGCGATTGCCCTTGTAGAGTCGATGCCCCGGCCGGTCCTGTGGCGGTACATACGCCTTAACCCCTGCGTCGATTCGCCGATTGCGCTCGTCTCGCTCGTCGCAACAGTGTAGGCAGATACCGCAACGCCGATCGGTCTTGCGGCCGCACTTCCATCGGAAAAGTTTTACTCTAGCCATCGCTACCTCCAAACGCCACTTCAACCATCACGTCTCATGAGCCCATGGTTGCGGTTCGCGATACGGTCGCTGTACAGAAAAGTGGGCGAAAACTGCGGGACAGGTGAGGGTAAGACTGAGATGGAAGCGGGGTAGGGGAGTCTGAGTATTTCGCCCTATTGTGCCCCGTGGGGCATCATTGCGGGTTTGTACAGTGAGACTCGAAATCAAGTGTACGGGGAACCGTACCGGGGGTTCAAATCCCTCCCTCTCCGCCAATTCTTTCTGAGATTTTGATCTGCTTACAGGCCGAATCGATGACGAGTCGGTTTCTCATCGAGACTCGGCATCCGGTACGCTGCAGTGCAGCCGGCTGTCCGGCTTTCTTGGCTGCAGCGACGACTGGTCGTGGAGCGCGGGGAGAGTCTGGGGTGGAAAGCTCTGTACCGAGAAAAACAAAAGACGAGCATCAAGTCCTGTGCTTGATGTCTAACGCCCAGGCGCCGTTATCGTCGAAGATGGCTTCTTTGAAAAGCGTGTCGTAGAAAACTTCGATCATCTCGCCATTGCCGCGTATCTTTGCGACCCTGAGAGATGCCCAGATATCCTCCCAGGGTATCAGCTTCATTCGAATGTGGGTGCCTACTAAGTTGGGAGTCTCGTTGGGCGCGTTCGATCGCTCGCCAGCGCCTGTACTCATTGAATCCTGATCGGTCCTACCGCGACCATTGTTGCTGTATCGCATCAATTCTGCCTCTCAGCGAAGCGTAAGTGTTCTGAACAAATCGCGGATGATACGATCTGAGCCACACGTTGTTTCGACGAGCAACAGCAATCGAGATGCCACGAGTCACAAGTTGTGCAGAATCGATCACTTAAATTGTTTTCACGTTCGCCGAAGCGAAAGAATTTTGTAAACCGATCTAACAGATATTTCTCGAGGGGAAAGCGCTGATCAATTGGTCTTTTAAAATTTCATTGCGCCTGATTACTTAGAACGGCTTTACGAAGTAAAATCTAGTCATTTGGAAAACGTTAAATGATTTAACACTGTGTACAAAAAGATCAGCGCGCGTGGTCGTTCATCAAAGATAAGATATTTCGATCGAAGGTCGCCATTTTGTAGAAAACCGGTCGGCTCTATGGTAGCTTTCAAACATTCGCCGGGATCCGTTATAAAATTCGGTCGATGGAGAGGTGACCGAGCGGTTGAAGGTGCACGACTGGAAATCGTGTGTACCCCTAATAAGGGTACCGGGGGTTCGAATCCCCCCCTCTCCGCCAGCAAGAGGGCTAAATAACGAGTGCTGAGGGCTAATGAAGCTAGAATCGGTTAATCAATCCTTAGCCGTGGTGACCCAGTACTCAGCACTCAAGTGGGGTAGGATGTCGATTGCTGATAGTTAGGTCCTGTGCAAGGCGGCACCGTGAACTCCGTCAGATCCGGAAGGAAGCAGCGGTAACGGATCACCCCTGTGCCACAGGGTAACCTGGCTGTCAGCAATGGGCATCCCGCAAAGAGTGGTGAAGCGCAGAGAAGGGATGAGGAGCTAAACATTCATTCCTCTAGGGCGTTATGTCTTATCTGGTAATCGCACGGAAATGGCGGCCGCAACGGTTCGAGGATATTGCCGGGCAGGAGCATATTTCACGAACGCTGCAAAACGCCCTCAGGACCAAACGTATCGCGCACGCCTATCTTTTTACCGGCGTGCGCGGAGTCGGCAAAACAACGGCTGCGCGTATTCTGGCCAAGGCGTTGAACTGTGACGACGGGCCCACCGCTACTCCGTGCAACAAATGCAGCCATTGCAAAGAAATTGCTCAGGGCAACTCGATCGACGTTCTTGAAATTGACGGCGCGTCGAATCGCGGCATCGATGAAGTTCGCCAGATCATTGAGAATGTCCGCTATCAACCGGCAAATTGCCGATTTAAAATCTATATCATCGACGAAGTTCATCAGGTTACCAAGGATGCCTTCAATGCGCTCTTGAAAACATTGGAGGAGCCGCCGCCGTCGGTAAAGTTTATCCTCGCGACCACGGAACCGCATCGCTTGCCGGATACCATTCTTTCACGCTGCCAACGTTACGACTTCCGCCGAATTAGTCTGCGCGAAATCGTCCACCGCCTGGTCACCATCGCCAAAAGCGAAGGACTCGATATAACCGAAGGGGCGCTGGTTTTGCTTGGGCGGGAAGCCGACGGCAGCATGCGCGACGCGCAGTCTTTGCTGGAGCAAGTGCTTGCGTTTGCCCAACCGACGGACGGCACGGACAAGTCGGCGTGTGTCGATGAATCTCTGCTGCAGGAGATTCTCGGCCTGGCGGAGCGACGTATTCTCTATCAACTTTCGGCGGCCGTGCTCGGAGGTGACGCCCAGCGATGCGTGGAGCTGGTGGCTATGGTCGTAAATCAGGGACGTGATCCCAATCGTTTTTCGCGCGATCTCGTCGAGCATTTTAGAAACCTCCTAGTCGCGCGTTTGGCAGAAGATGGCGTAACGTCGGCGGCGGGCAAAGATCTCTCGATGATTGGCAATGCGCCTCTGCTGGATCTTCCCGATCAGGAGATAGCCGACTTGCGCGAGCAAGCGCAGCACGTCTCGGTCGAGATGCTGCTCGACTATTTCGATTTCATGGCTGACGGTGACGAAGAAGTCGGTCGCTCGGCCATGCCGCGCTTTGTCCTGGAATCGGTATTGGTTCGACTAGCGACTTTGCCAAAAGCGTTGCCGGTGGCGGAACTGATCGAACGGTTGGAGCGCCTGGAAGGTAAGTCTATGGCGCGTGTTGCCGACGAATCGACGACGCGCGTGAAAGAACGGCTGGCGCCGTCAGCTGAGCCTCCATCCTTGTCATCGCCGAACGAAGTCTCGACGCACCGCGGCGAATCCCACGTTTGGCAGGAATTCGTGGCGTTTGTCAGCAAGGAACAAAAATTTTTGGCATCGCACCTGGCTTCAGGATCGGCGCTAACTTTACCACCGGGTCAGCTACGAATCGGCGTGTCAGAGCGTCACCATCTGGCGTTTTTACAAGATCGCGATAACCTCGCAACACTCAATGAACTAGCCAAGCGGTTCTTCGCCCAGGATGTCGCGCTGCAGATCGCGAGCGTGGGTTCAGATAGCGCGCCAAAGTCACCCGAGATGATTATGCCTGGGCCGATGAACGCAGCCGAAGAACGAAGCCCAATGGTCAAAGAGGCGTTACGCATCTTCGGCGGTTCGATTCGTAACATGCGCAGGGATGGCTAGTGTCTCATGCTTCGGCCAAGCCTAGCCCAGTAGGGGTGAATCAGTAGGAGGTAAGGAAATGGCAAGCATAGGCGGAATGGGCAATTTACTAAAGCAAGCCCAAGAAATGCAGGCACGGATGGCGAAAATCCAGGAAGAGCTGGGCCAAAAAACCGTGGAGGGTTCTGCGGGGGGCGGGATGGTGCAGGTGACAGTGAATGGCCAGTTCAATCTCGTGGCCGTCAAGATCGAGCCGTCAGTGATCAACGGCAGCGAAAAGGAGATGTTGGAAGATCTTATCCTAGCTGCGGTGAACGACGGTACACGCAAGGCGCGCGAGTTGGTGTCCACGGAAATGAGCAAACTCACCGGCGGCTTCAAAATTCCCGGTTTGATGCCGTGATGGAGTCTGTGGAATTGAATAGTAAAGCATCGACCGCTGACCCGAAGTCGGCAATGACTTTTGCGGTCCGCAACCGCCAATTTGGCAAGGTGGTGTCATGAGCACGTATCCGGCGCCTCTCGCTCGATTGGTGCAAGAATTATCCAAACTTCCGGGTATCGGCGAAAAAACCGCGGCGCGCTTGGCTTTTCACATGTTGAAGAGCAGCAAGGATGACATCTCAAGTCTCGCCGATAGTATCGCCAAACTGGGACAACAAATCGGACTGTGCCGCCGCTGTTTTGGTTTTAGCGAAGTCAATCCGCATGACGAAGATGGCGCGCTCTGCGAGATTTGCCGCAACCCCAAGCGCGCAGAAGAGACAATCTGTGTCGTCGAGGAACCCTCCGACCTGATCGCAGTGGAGAAATCACAGGAGTATCGGGGTCTGTACCATGTATTGCATGGAACCATTTCACCACTCGACGGAGTCGGTCCTGACGCGCTCCGAATCAAAGAACTGCTCGAACGTTTGCGCAACGGTGTGGTGCGTGAAGTCATCGTTGCGACCAATCCGACAATGGACGGCGAAGCTACAGCCCTCTATCTTTCCAAGGTCATCAAACCTTTAGGCGTCTCGGTCACACGTATCGCACGAGGTCTGCCGATGGGCGGAGACCTCGAGTACATCGACGCGGTGACTTTGGGAAAAGCGCTGGAAGGGCGTCGGGAAATCTAACTCCATACCCGTCCTTTCCCGATATCGCGTTCTCCCCGCCGCTCTACAGCTTTTCTGATGTCATCAGATTTTTCTGAGCGTATTGATCAAGAGCCAGCAGAACATAGCAATCGCGGCCGATGCCGGGATCGTTAGAATCCACGCCCAGACGATCCGGCCGGCCACGTTCCAGCGCACGGAACGAATCCGTCTAAGCGAGCCGACCCCGACGATGGCACCGGTAATCGTGTGTGTTGTCGACACGGGAATACCCCAGTGCGCTGCGCTGAAGAGCGTGATGGCTCCCGCCGCTTCCGCGGCGAAACCGCTCATGGGCCGCAATCGCGTGATTCTCGATCCCATGGTGTGAACGATGCGCCACCCGCCTGATAAAGTGCCCAGGCCAATCGCCGCGTGGGCGAGCAGGACAATCCAGAAGGGAATTAACAGTTTTCCTGCAGCGTCGCTGACAAGATGACGATATTCGGGAACCGTGAACAGCGCTCCGGCGATGATCCCCATGGTTTTTTGCGCGTCGTTGGTGCCGTGGCCCAGGCTATAGGCCGCCGCCGAGATCAGTTGGCCGCGCCTGAAAAGATGATCCACGCTGGACGGCGTGGAATGCTTGAAGATATGGAGTATCGCCACCAGATTCAACATTCCCAAGACCATCCCGAGGAGGGGCGCCAGGACGATGAATATCAGTGTATTTACCCATCCGGCGGGAATGATGATGCCCAAGCCGGCCTTAGCGATACCTGCGCCGGCATAGGCGCCGATGAGCGCGTGAGAAGAACTCGTCGGCAGACCGGCGTGCCAGGTGATCAGATCCCAGGCGATCGCGCCGAGGAGTGCGGCAAGAATTACATAGGAATCGACCTGTTGTACGTCGAGAAGGCCGGTGCCGACGGTCTTGGCAACGGCGGTGCCAAAAGTAAAGGCCGCGATGAAATTCCAAAATGCCGCCCAAGTCACGCCTTGAAGCGGAGTCAAAACCCGCGTCGAAACCACAGTCGCGATCGAATTCGCGGCATCGTGAAAACCATTTACGTAATCGAAAACCAGCGCAATCGCGACAATTAGAACGGTCAAAACCAGAACCGGGTCAGCCATTTTTGATGACCAC
>Ga0137407_10003417_pt1 | contig 10561 bp, 12 predicted proteins | sample CZOMad2_2_16fung_FD_108410 | JGI IMG/M metagenome (GOLD analysis project Ga0137407, IMG submission 108410) | Vadose zone soil fungal communities from Angelo Coast Range Reserve, California, USA - CZOMad2_2_16fungal (Illumina Assembly) | ecosystem: Environmental > Terrestrial > Soil > Vadose...
TGAAGGTACGTGACTTGTTGATGGTCACCTTGACGCGCTGGACGTCGTTCATTTCGCTGACGAAGACGCCGCCGGAGGAGGCCCGCCGATCTGCAGCCATCGCGCGGTCAGCGGGATCAAAAAACGCAAACGCCGCGCCGAAAGCTAATGCGCTTAAGGCGAGAAGCCTCCCTCCCGCTTTATTCAAGACACGACCGCCCCTCATTTGATTCCCCTCGCCGCGAACCACTTCTGTCCCCGTAAATGTACGGCCTCAGCTTCTTAACAACTCTCCTCCACGCACCACGCCGAAGAGCCTACAACCTGTCTGACTATAAATCGTTACTACATATTCCTGGCGCGCTCTGGCCCCAGAGAAGACATTTTCTGGTCTCCCGCCGGCCGCGAAAGCGGCGCAATGATCATCATCCGTGATGTGCCCCGTTTGCAAGGAAAGACCCTTACCGGGCTGTCGCAACACCGGAGAAAACTTTCCAATGTTGCCGGCGAGCACCATTTTTCCCGGCTTGAATTCCAGCACCCCTAAGCCCCCACCCCTCCGCTGGGCAGCCTAACCTCGGCAGAAACTTCCTCACCGATGAGGAAAATCTGTTCAGACAACCGAGGCCAACTCTCTATCGCTTACCCATCCAGACGCATTCCAAGGATGTCTGGGAATGCTAGAACGGAATTTTGGTGGACGCGCTCGGGTCGTTGAATGCTGTACCCCATATTATTGGCACTATCATCCTGAAACCTGGTTCAGATGCCGTAACAGTAAGTGCGGAGACCCCCGAGGCCGTGGTCAGTGTAGGCGCGAGACCGGTACCCACGGAATACAGGAACGGGGCAACATCTTTTTTGGCTGTGACGGATGGCAAGGGGTCACCGCTACAGGTGGGCGCAATTTTCTTGATCGCGCTAGTCACGTAGCAATTGTCGATCATCCATGTCCGGGCGCCGGCATTCGAGAGCGCCCGCAACGATTGCATGGTGATTGCATACCGTCCCAGATCGAAGATGGCGAACATCAATATAAACAAGGGTGCGGCGACAAGGCCAAATTCCAGCGCCGCGACGCCGCGCTGATCGAGTTTCCTCATCACTTCACCAACTGTACAAACTGAGTGCTGACCAGCTTCGTTGTCGTTGTGCACCCCGTGCTGTCGAAGGTGGCATTGCCGTTGAACGCGATCGATTTGGCGATCAACTCGCCACAGCCGTTCGTTGTCGGATTGCCCTGAAACGTCACGGCCGCATTTGGGAGGTACATGGTCCCATTGAAAGTGACCTGGCTGTTGCCACCAAAGGTCACCCCAGCCGTGTCCCGATCATAGATTCCCATGTTGGCGAGCAGGCTGGCGTAGGGCTGAAGTGCGGCCGGAAGCTGCGAGGCCGTCACCGTCGTGTTGCCAGTGATAACGATCGTGCCAGTGCCTTTCATGCTGAAACTTGCACCGGGCAACAGGATGAATAGCGCCGTTCCCTTGATAGATGCGTTACCCTTGAGTTCCAGCTTTCCAGAAATAAAGTATACGCCACCAGTCAAAATGACGTCGGTCATTCCCGACAAGCTGTAATTGTTGTTCTTGCACTGGTTCGCTGGAATTGATGCACTGTAGGCGACCAGACTGCTACCGGAGCAGTTCGGGAGCGTCGGCAACGTAACCCCGTCAAGCGCGGCGAACTGATTGGGGATCGGCGACGGCATATAAGTTAACGCGGTGTTGCAGAACTGTGCAGCACCCGTGCAGCCACCGACAGACGATAGCGAGCCGAGATTCATGCTCATCCCGCCGCCGGTGAAGTTGAGGGCATTTGCGGCCGCGCTGTTCGTGGCCATCCCGCAATTGGGCGCATTGATGTTCGGGCTGCCCTGGAAACTTATAGAGCCTGTCAGTGCCAAGGCGCATGGCGGCTTGTCCAGAGCCTGTACTTTGGCAACGGCGGTCGCCGTTATATTGAGAGTGGATAAACCGAACACCGCTGCCAGGTAACCTGGCTGTTGCTGGCGAGCAATGACACGAACAAAACTGCCGCCTGCCGATGTGGTCCAGGCGCCGGCAGCATAGGTACCCCGATCGACCTGGACGGACTGCGAGGTCCCTGTCGGATTAGTAAGACAATGGGCGCCGGGATAGGCGGTGGTGTCGCCGGTATTGCAGAACCTGTTCTGTGCGGCAAATTGTTTGCCGCGATAAACATAATCTTGTGCAATATCACAACCACTGTCTCCGGACATCGAGCACGCCACCCGTATGGCACCCGAATAGGCCGCGGCATCGGCGGCGTTCTGCGCGTGTTGCTTGGTGACGTACCAAGATCCGGCCTCGGCCCCGAGTGCGACCGCTCCAATCAGCGGCACCAGTGCGATGACGGTTGCGAATGCGACCGAACCTCGACGGCAACGGAGCAAATTACGCATGGCAACCTCCTATTGAAACCGTTCCGAGTAAGACAGTGTGAAAGAACAAGGATTAGCGCCACCACTGGTACACAACGCCGATCTCAACACCATCGGAGCCAAGGTGACGGTGGTCTTGTACGAATAGTACTTGGGCTGATCCATGGGGGTTGCGGAGCAGGTGCTGGTACCGCACAAGAGTTGAAAATTGGAGATCGGAAAACGGGAGTCAGCTTTGGCGAGTGCGGTTGTCGTCCAGCTCGCCGCGTTCGTGACATCGGGTGGCTGGTTGTACTGGATGGACTGCCCGAAGGCACGCAATGCCTGCCACGCGGAGATATACTGGAACCCAGCGATCGCCATGTCGGCAAGCGGCAGAAGCAGGGCCATGATCAGGAAAAGGTAAACCAACGGCATCTCAAACGCGACGGCGCCGCGTTGATCCGCTATGAAAGAACCTTTATGGCTCATAAGCCTACCTCGACGGAGGCGAAAGGACATGATCGCCAAGACCAGTGATTCAACGGGGTAATCGTGCTCATGACTCACTTACTTGATGCCCGAGAACGTATGAATGAGGCGCAGAAACGGACTTCCACCCAAAATGACGAACATGGCCGGAAGCAGGAACAACACCATCGGAATAGTCAGTTTGGCGCCTAGTTTGTGGGCTTTTTCTTCCAGCTTGGTAATACGTTCTCGCCGGAGGTCGGCGGCGATGCTGCGCAGGGCCTGGCTCAACGGCGTTCCGTATTGCAGGCTTTGACTGATCATGGTGCCGAACCGGCGAAGTCCGTCCGACCTGGCTCCGAATTTCTCGAATGCGTCGCTGCGATTTGGCAAGATCCGGAGATCATCGAGAAGTTCGTACAAGACCCCGGCCATTGCAGGATTGGTCTCGTTGATCTCTTCCGCCACTCGTTCCAGCCCGCTCTCCAGGCCCATTCCCGCTTCGCTGCACACCACCAGCAAATCGATCGTATCCGGCGCACCCAGCCGAATCGCAGCATCAAAACGCCGTCTGAGCACCGACAGAATCAGTCGCGGCCCCATAATTCCGATCACCATGCCAATGAGCGTGAAGATCAGCACTTCTCCCATCGACTTCCCCGAAAGCTGCGAAACAAGAAAGGCAGCGACCGGGAACAAGAACATGCTGACGGTTTTGACGCCGATCCAGATCGGTAACGTTCGATGATGATTCAGACCTGATGATCGAAGGATCGTTTGTAGTTGTTCCAAATTTTCCTGAGCGTAAAAGCGCCGATACCGCGCGCCAAGCGATGAAAACCAGCCGGTCATGTTCTGCAAGGGGGCTGACTGGCCAGGCATGCCCAGGACGGCTTGCGACACCCGTGTGTCCAATGCACGAAAATGTATTTCGCGGATGATCAACACGAAGGTCGCAGCGGCGGCTGCGATAGCGAGGGCCACTATGCCAAGACCCAACGTCATAGTTCTGTTCCCCTCTTCACCATCCAGCGTATCACCAGGGAGCCGATAATCACCGAGCCAACGGCGTAGGCCAGGAGCTTGTTTCCAGTCGGATCAGTGAACAGCAGATCAACGGATTGCGGGCTGATCAAGTATAGTAACCCGCCGATAATGACGGGCGAGACCGAAAGTGCGCGTGAAGAAAAGATCACCTCTCCCGCCAGCGCCTTCGCGCGAGCAGCCAGCGCAACGCGCTGGCTCACGGTCTCTGCCAGGGTCTGCAAGGTTTCGCTCAAACTGCCACCTGACTTCAACTGGACGCCAAGTGTCACCGCAAACATCCCATACTCAGCCACCTGTGTTCGCCGATAGATCGCTTCTATAGCTTCCTCTGGACGGCCGCCCATACTCAATTCGCTGCATACGATGGCAAACTGCCCGGCTGTCGGTTGCGGCATCTCTTTGGCGATGGTGCGAAACGCTTCGTTCACGGGCAGCCCGGATCGAACAGTGCTTGTCACCATCTGGATCGTGTCAGGGAGCTGTCGAAAAAGTAGATTGGCGATGCGATGTTGCTGCCATCCAAACAGACCTCGTACCACCATGATGGCTGCAACTGCAGCCGCCAGAGACACTTTGAGGATGGGAAATCCCAGCAGTGTATTGGCATAAAAGATTGCCGCTGCCGCGACGGCGCCGGCAAGCAGCACATACGAAGGGTGCCAATCGTAGCCTGTCGCAGCCCGGTAATTGGCCAGGCGGTGGAGATACTGTCGACGGGACCCCGTCTGTAGCCGCCGAATGGAGGGCAGGCTCGCCGAACGTGCGATTGGCAGAGCTATCGCCACTTGACGATCGATGCGTCTTTGTCGCGCGTCGAGCCACAACGTGACGCCGGTTGCGCATAACAGGAGCACCAGGACAATGAGGGTCAATACCTGCATTATATCTGCCTCATCGCCTCAGCCCAGGTTCGATCAAGCCCATAATAGACAAGACGGCTCTTGAATTTCGGGACGGCCTGCGTGGACCTGTAGCTGCCCGATATCCGCCCGTGAACATCCTCCTCCTTGTATTCGAACGCTGCGATGTCGTTGGTGGTGATCACCTCGCCTTCCAGGCCGATCACCTCGCTAATCTGGATCACGCGGCGCTGTCCATCCCGCATGCGTTCCACCTGCACGATGATATCCAGCGCAGCGACGATCTGAGACCTGATCGCCCGCAGCGGTAGATTTGTCTGTCCCATCTGCACCATGTTTTCGATGCGGGTCAGCGCGTCGCGGGCGCTATTGGCATGCACTGTTGAGATCGAACCATCATGGCCGGTGTTCATCGCTTGCAGCATGTCAAACGCTTCAGGGCCGCGCACCTCGCCTACGACGATCCGATCAGGACGCATGCGGAGCGCATTCCACACCAGGTCGCGTTGCGTCACCTGCCCGGTGCCTTCGAGGCTGGGAGGCCGGGTCTCAAGGCTGATCACATGCGGCTGTTGAAGCTGCAACTCAGCGGCATCCTCGATGGTGACGATGCGTTCACTGTGATCGATGAATTGGCTCATGGCGTTCAACAGCGTCGTCTTGCCGGAACCGGTACCGCCAGAGACCAGAATATTGAGCCGACACCGGCCGGCGATCTCCAGCAATTGTCCCATGGCCGGGGTCATTGAGCCGTTTGCGATCATTCCAGCCATATCCAGACGGCGGCTTGGAAATTTTCGGATGGAAATGCAGGGGCTATGGATCGCCAAGGGCGGGAGGATGATGTTGACCCGGCTGCCGTCCGGCAGGCGGCAATCGACCATCGGGCTGGATTCGTCGACGCGCCGTCCGACTTGCGCGGCGATCTTCTGCGCCACCGCTGCGATGTGATCATTGTCGCGGAATCGTACCGCGTAACGTTCCAGCTTGCCGTTTCGCTCGACATAAACGTTAGTTGGTCCGTTGACCATGATGTCGTTAATCGATTCATCCAGCAGCAGCGGCCGGAGCGGCCCGTAGCTGGTCATGTCGTCCGCAATCTCGTCTGCTAACAGAAACTGCTCGCGACCTGACAGTTCGAGCCGATCCTTGTTGGCGATGCCATGGATGATGTCCTCGATCTGCCGCCGAAGAACATCGCGCGAAACAGTCGCGGCCACTCCTGGCTCAATCTGCTCAATGACTCGTTCCCGCAGCGAAGCCGGCATCACAGGGTGGTGGTGACTCGCAGGTTCGTCGCGCCTTGGCGTCAATTCAGGCAAGCGAGTTGGCGTGACTTCTTTTGGCTTAAATGCAGGCACGCGAGTTGGCGCGCCGTCTGTTGGCGTCAATGCAGGAAAATGAGCTGGCGCTCCGTCTGTTGGCGTAGATGCAGGAAAATCAGTTGGCGTGACTTCTTTTAGCGCCCATGAAGGAAAGCGAGTTGGCAAGCCGTCGCGTTCGCGCGTACCAAATTTTTTCGTCACCCGAGCAACCTCCTGAACCAACCCTTCCGTTTGGCGCCGACACCGGCGATCTCCCGTACGATCGGGGCGAGGTGACGCCGCAGTTTTGATACGTGCTTTAAAGCTGGAATTCCGAGATTGACTGCCTGGGTCATCCCCTTACCGAGGTCGGGAATCACCATGTCCGGTTCTGCGCCCAAGGCCTTGACAATCGTAGCCCTGGGAAGCCCGCCGGCACGATTGGCACGATTGAGCAAGGTAAAGACCCGATCCTTACCGGCGATGTTGGTGACCGCGGTGCGGAGTGCATGGGCATTGCGAAGTCCAGTCACCTCCGCTTCCAACAGCACCAGCACATGGCGAGAAAGCGTGATCACTGGATGGATGGATGGCGGAAACGGGACTGGTATGTCGACAACGATGTAGTTGAACCGCTGACGGAGCAGACCCAGCACGTGTCTTACGCCCGCTTCAGTGATGTTTAGCTGCGCATCCAGGTCCTCATCGGCCGAAATCAGGCAAACCCGCTCGTTGATTTCAATTGCCGCGCGTTCGAGGAACAGCGTGTCCGCCCGCATCGGGTTTTCCAGCGCGATACGCAGCCCCGGCCCAGGCCGAACACCCAACATGACCGCTGTTTCGCCGTTTTGCAGATGAAGATCGAGCAGCGCGACCTTGGCCTTTGTGGTCTCGGCCAGTTGCAGTGCGAGATTGATGGCGATACTCGTAGCGCCGGCGCCCCCCTGCGCACCGCAGATCGAGATCACATGCCCGCCACGATCACGATCAGCTGTCGCACCGGGCGCCACGTCGCCAAGCAGCTTAGGGCGCAGCTGGTCCAGCACCGTATCGCGCGTCAGCGGCTTCGGAAGGTACTCGCTCAAGCCGATTTCCATCAGCTCACGATAGAAAGTGATCTCCCTGCTCTCACCGATCACAGCCACCAGGACGTCGGGTGGGCAGACGCTGGCCAACCTTTCCAGTTCGGTAAATGGATCATCGATTTCACTGATGTCCACCACCAACGCAAAGAGATCGGTGTCGGTTTCGAGCATCCGTATGGCGTTGCGGATCGTGCCACGCTTGATCGATAGATTGCTGCCTTCGAGGCCTTTGCGCAGAGCGGCTGCACTCAACTCGTCACTTACGAAACAGACGATCCGGTTGCGCGTTAGAGCAGACGGAGGTTGTTCAGGCGGACTGACTACTGCCATGTTCACGTTCACTGCCTCCCTTTACCGACGTGACGGTACGGCCGAAGCGACCGGCGCTGTGGGGGCAATTTGCGGCGACGCATCCCCGCTCAATACAGTGCGCGTGTTCCCTCCACCGTCTTTCCTGACCGAGTATTTCGTGCCGTTGTTGCGGGCATAAACCACCACCGTCGTGTCCGCGTCTCCTGTATCCTGTCGATCGACCGCTGCCCGTACGGCGAGCGAGAGCTTTCCGAGCTGTGCTGCGACAGTGACCTTCTTGACCTGGTCTGGCGCAACCTCCAACGACACGGTCTGCGCTACCTTGCCGGCCGCGGCGTTGTTGGCTCGGCCACCTTGCACAATCTCCTGGTCGATCGCGACGACTCGAACATTATGAACAACGGTTTCGCTCAGCGTACCATGCTGTTGATCCGGATTCTTCTTCTCGGCCGCTGTCGTCGTCTCCTGGGTCAACACGACATCGACACGGTCACCCGGCCAGATCAGGCCCGATACACCAGACGCCGCGTCAACGTTGATGCTGATGGCACGGCTGTCCGGTGCCAGGACGCTGGCGAGAAAACCCCGTTCGCGCGGACGCAATATGTCTTTTGATGTGACAGCAATGCCGGTGTCGAGGAAGTTGCGAACCAGAGATCCACGAAGCCCGATCTTGGCGTCGGGCGTATCAAGGATCGCCCCTTCTGGAATACTATTCGACGATGGCACCGAGCGTACCGTGAAATCCTCATCGCGGGCTAGCGTGCCTCTCGGTAGCGGGTGTGCCGCGATAAAGTATCCGACGGAGGCAGGCTCCGGCGCCTTCTCCGCGACCTTTACCACCGGGGCCTCTACAACCTGTGTTTTCGGCAAATTCATGCTGTAGGCAATAAGCCCAAGCGCGGTAGTTGCGAGCAACAGCACCATGATGATCGAGAGACGCAAAGTGGATGACATATCAAAATCCTTGGCTGAAAACGGTCCAAATACCACCGCACGCTATCGCAACCCCGTAAGGGAGCGGTGCGTGTCGCAAATGGCGCCAACGCTCTATTGCGTAGACGCGGCGCAGGAACGACGATCCGGCGGGTGCCAGCCTGGGATATGGCAGGACGCGCATCATCAGATGCACCAGGGCGAGAACGCCGCCGGCCAGCGCGGTCACGGTCAACAACTGAATCACGCCCATCAACGGGAGACCGATCGCCAGGGCGACCAGCAACTTGACATCGCCGCCGCCAATAAATCCCCGTGTGTAAATGACCAACAGCAACAACAGCAGGATCGTCGCAGCGATGAGCGACTGGACCACCTGCATCGGGCTGGCCAATTGAGTGGCGATCCCCAGGAACGCCAGCGCCAGACAAATTTCATTTTGGATCAGTCGCGTCGCGATGTCGGTGGTTGCAACATAGAGCAACAGCAGGATTTCCAGAAATGAGGCTGTGGGAACTATCCAACTCATAAAAAATCTAAACTCCAGAAGGAATCAAAGCCATCAACTCCCTGCAGTCATGCCGCGGCCGCGATAATATAGCTGGCGATCGTGGAGATCGAGTTTTGCAGCGCCACCCCGATACCCGAGGCGGCATTAGTACCGAAAGCAGTAGCCACTGCGGCCATGACACAACCAGCGACGATCACGTATTCGAAAGACACCACGCCGGCCTTGTCCGCGCGCAGACGCTTCAACGTTTCGGAAATCCTAAAATAACACTTCATCATAAGAGAAATCCCTTCTTTCGCTCGAAGGTTGGATTTCCAGAAACGGCGTTTGAACAATCCGAAACATCAAATACATGGATAAAGAAAAGGTGGGGCATTGGGACAACCCCAATGCCCCGACTTTTAGTTAGGCAGTGGCCGCGGCAACCTTCGCGACGATTGCGGCGATCGCATCAGACAGCGCGGTAGTGATAGCACCACCAGCGCCAGTACCGAACGCGAGACCGACCGCACCAACGATGCAAGCGGCAACGATCACGTACTCGAACGACACCACACCGGCCTTGTCGTCGCGCAGACGCTTCAGGGCTTCCGTGGTCTTAATGTAATATTTCAACATAGGAGATAATCCTTCTTACCAAGATGAATTTGCAGATCCGCTAGCAAGACAAAGCCCCTGCCAACCGCTAGATCCTATAGGGTCCGGTCCGAAAGTTGTCACCTGCTAATCCTTTTTTAACCTTACTGTGGACAACGTTTTGCCCGTATTTGTACGGAAAGCGCGCCGAGAAATTCCGAGTTACCTCAGGAAGTCGGAGCGGCCGTCGCGGTCATGTTCGGCAATCGGATATTGAGCCGCAGTTCGTTTGCAACGTCTCTGGTAAGCGTGGCGCCGACGCTAGCCGTATGCGGGCATGATCACCTGTAAATGGGCGGCTAATCGCTCCGGTGCTGATCATGAGCGGCCGGCACCGACCTGTCGCCTGGTCGTATCGAGCTTTCGCCCTTAGCCAAAGTTCGAAACCGGATGGATTGAATTTCCACCTTTTCCCGCCGCGGGGAACAAACTTTTCGCGCCCGTCGTTATCACCACGACTGGGAAAGGTGCGAAATGGGTCAACTCCACCAATTAGTAAGCGCCGGCCTGGCGATTATTTTCTCTGCCGTGATGTTTGTTGCGTCACACCTCTTCATAGAAGCTCGATCGGCGAAGCATCTCGTCACGGGCTCTGCCGCGCCGGTAACGCTTGAGATGAGCCGTCAAAGATTCTGACGCTGGATTGCCTTCCCGAACGATAACGTGAGCGGCCAGAGAGACCGACGGTGCCGCGGCGCTCGGCTTGGAGCCTATCCAAAATGCCAACGCCGCCGCTCACGATTGCACCGGCGCGGTTTACGACGAAGGATACGCGCACTCGAGCTGGATAGCAGCTTAGCTGATGCACATGTGGGTATCGGCACGACTGTTCAACACCAAGCGCCCTCGCCGCTTGTGATCTTGTCGATCTTTACGCCGTCAGCGCCTCAGTAACGGGGGCGCCGGCGACCACGGCGGTGTGCTAGAATTTTCCTGAGGCTTCCCGTGAGATGGCTGGGCCCTGGTCTTCTTTTGCTAAACGTCCAGAAATTCTTACGAAAGAAGGCTCTTCGTAGTATAATCGATCATGCTTATAA
>Ga0137407_10003418_pt1 | contig 10559 bp, 13 predicted proteins | sample CZOMad2_2_16fung_FD_108410 | JGI IMG/M metagenome (GOLD analysis project Ga0137407, IMG submission 108410) | Vadose zone soil fungal communities from Angelo Coast Range Reserve, California, USA - CZOMad2_2_16fungal (Illumina Assembly) | ecosystem: Environmental > Terrestrial > Soil > Vadose...
AGGCCTGAGTTACCTGGAGGTCACGCTCTTCTGCCTCATTACACACTTGGAATTTACGAGCGTTCTGCCGGTCACCGATTACCCTAACTTGGTGGAGTTTGGTCGGCATTTCGGTACGCGTCCGGCGGCTTTGGAAACGCTGTACCGCTTCGATCAATAAACAAATGCGGCGATCCTTGAGCGTGCCTAACCATTTCATCCAGTACGCGCGCGTTGCGCGCACGACCGGCAAAGAGCGACGCACTTGCGCAGCGTTTTATGCGGGGCGTTGGGCGACATATAAGAAATGACAGTGATACTCCAAGTTAAGGTGAAGCCTCGCGCGAAAGTCTCGTCGCTCGATCAGAGTCCCGACGGCACGTGGGTCGCGAAGTTGAAGGCTCCGCCGGTCGACGGAAAAGCCAATAAAGAACTCGTCGCGTTAGTAGCGGAACACTTCCATTGCCGGAAGGCGGCTGTCTCCATCAAGGCCGGTGCAGCTGCACGCACAAAGCTTGTAAGGGTGGAGGCGCCGTGAGTAATCATCACGTCGTGATGCGGCCCAACACGGCGCTCAAAACCGGCGCGCTGAAGATAGCGCGCGTTTTAGCCTAATCGTTTATGCCGCTCGACACGCGCTTTCTCTCAACGGAATCGGCTGAATTGTTTTAGTCTACGCAGACGCAACACGGTCAACACGCAGTGGCTGCTTTTTCGCCTCGTGCACAACATCGGTATCGAGTTTTTCTACAGCATCGTTAGGCGAGAGGTATTGTCGTGGCCACTTATCGTCTCGTGATCGGCAACAAGAACTATTCCTCGTGGTCTCTACGCGCGTGGCTTTTTCTCCGGGAGAGTTCGATTCCGTTTACGGAGATTCGCATTCCGATGTTCACGCCGACGTGGTCAGTCGCAGTGGCCAAATACACACCGGCCGGTCGCGTACCCGTTCTGCTTGACGATCGCGTGGCCGTCTGGGATTCCACGGCAATCTTTCATTACATTAGAGAGCGTCATCCGGGTGCGATTGGCTGGCCGAGGTCCGGGGAAGCCAGAGCCCATGCGCAGTCCATCAGCGGCGAAATGCACTCCGGCTTTCTCGCGATTCGGGATGAACTACCACAAAACGTTCGGGCTCGGCAGCGACGCGACCCGACTCAGCTCTCGGACGGTTGTCTCCAGCAAATTCGCCGCGTAGACGAGATCTGGTCCGATTGCCGATCTCGATACCGCAGCGGTGGCGATTGGTTGTTTGGCGAGTTTTCCCTGGCGGATATCATGTACGCGCCAGTCGCACTTCGATTCTTGACCTACGACATCGCCATCAGCGATTCTGCGAAAGAGTTTCAGCGCGCCGTGTCTGATCGAGCAACCGTTCGCGAGTGGATTGCCGCGGCGACCGAGGAGCCGGAAGCGATCTCGTTCATCGACGACTTCGTACCGGCGTCGCAAAGCCCATTGATCCTCGGCTAACGTGGAAGGCCCTTGCATAGGACAAAAATCCATGAGCAGAGTCACTGGTATCGGCGGTATTTTCCTGAGAGCAAAGGATCCGAAGATGGGAAATAAAGTAGAACTGTGGCAACCTCCGGAAGGCCAGTAACTCGGCAATCCACACCATGCGGACGATGCCGGCGCCGTAAAAGCGCCGGAGAAAGTGTAGAGATCGGTGCGTGTCACGCTGTCATCAGTTCTGATGACAAAATTTCTCGACAACGGCGGCTACCCCGGACCAAAGAACACTAGACTTACGCAATGGACGAGACGCCCAATCGAAACGCAGCAGCCCGCATTCGCACTGCGCTGGTAGAGGACGACGCGCGATTTCGTGCGGCGTTTGCGGCGGCGATTGCCGGATCGAACGATCTGGTTCTTCAAGCTCAAGCGACTACGTTGCAAGAAGGTCTGGCTCTGCTCGCCGGACCTGTGGCCGATGTGTTGTTGGTCGATCTCGGATTACCGGACGGATCGGGCATCGACTTGATCAAAGCGACGCGCACCGCATGGCCGACGTGCGACATCATGGTGAGTTCGGTGTTCGGCGACGAATCGCACGTGCTGCGTTCGATCGAGGCGGGCGCGGTCGGCTATCTGTTGAAGGACAGCGAACCCGAGCGAATCGTCGAACAGGTTCGCAGCCTGCGTGCCGGCGGCAGCCCGATCAGTCCGCTAATCGCTCGACAGGTGCTTGCGCGGCTGCGCCCGGCATCGGGGCCCGTCGAAAGTTCGCTTTCCGCGCGGGAGAGCGAAGTGCTCAACTACATCACCAAGGGGTTCAGCTACGACGACATCGTCCGTCTGCTGCAAGTGTCGCGGCCGACGGTGATGACCTACGTGCGCCGCATTTACGCCAAACTTCAAGTCAATTCAAAAACCGAGGCTGTCTATGAAGCGCGCAAGCTGGGCCTTACGCGCGATTAGTTTGCTTTTGGCCTATGCCGGCCTGAGTTCCTGCACGTCGATCGAACCCGACGCGGCGCCGCGCGGCACGATTCACTTGATCGACGCGGAGTTCGCGACTTCGACTCCCGGCGACATTGTTGCCATGCCGCCCAAGACGATCGGACCGTTGCCGTCCTTGTCTTGGACGAGGGTCAGTTTGCCGAACGCCTTGCCGCGCGTCGTGGTGCCGAGCCGGGGAGGCAGCGATTTTAAGAAGATGGAATCCATCACGATGTGGTATCGGATCGAAGTGCCGTCATCCCAAGTCACCGCGGAACTGACTGCTCTCTATCTGCCTCGCTGGCACACCTGGGGGAATCTCGCGATCTACGCGAACGGCGCGCTGATTTACAGTTCGGTGCAAGAGGGCATCTTCGGCGCCTTCAACGATCCTCTCCTTGCGCGCGTTCCGGTGGAGTCGACCGTGCAGCGCACGCTCCAGTTGCTGGTGCGCATGGACAGTGTGCGCGCGACCGGTGGAGCGTTGTCGACGGTCTGGCTCGGGCCAGTAACCGAGTTGCGACGCATGTTCGATACGCGCCGCTTGTTGCAGAATCTCGTGCCGCAAATCACCAGCTCGATTTTTTTAGTGCTCGGCGGGTTTGCGCTCGGATTCTGGATACGGCGCAGGCACGAGATCACGCAGCTGCTCTTCTTCGTCCTGTCGGTGCTGTTCTATCTGCGTAACTTGCACTACTACATCGACAATTCCTGGTTTCCGGACGACTGGTTTTCCTGGATCACCGTCAATTCTCTGGGGTGGATCGACGTGGTCGTCTATTTCTTTGCGTATTCGCTGCATCGACAGCGTTTTAGAATACTGGACAGACTGTTGATCGGCGCAATGACCGCGGCGTCCTTCGTTACGCTGCCGCTGCGTGGGTTCGAGAACAGTCTCGCTTTGTTCAGTCCGCTTGCATACCTGATTTTCACGGCGGTTTCGTTTACCGTCACCATTCTGTTGACGGTGGTTTCTTGGCGCGTGCGATCTCTCGAATGCGGTGCCTTGGCGATCGTGCTTTGGCTCAATTTGGGGTTGGGTGTGCATGATTGGCTGTTGCAAAACTGGCGCACGGATGTCGAAAGCATTTACCTGTTACCAATCGGCGTGGTGGCCTTGTTTGCGATGTTCCTAACGACTGTTTTGCGTCGTTATCTAGCGGCGTTGTCGGCAAACGAAAAGGCGGCCACGTTGCTGGAGGTGCGGCTGTCTGATCGCGAGCGAGAGCTGCGCGAGAGTTACGACAAACTGCGCGATGTCGAACAGGCGCAGCTATTGTCGGAAGAACGCCAGCGTCTGATGCGCGAGATGCACGATGGGCTCGGTTCCGCGCTGATGAGTTCGCTGGTTGCAGTGGAGCGCGGTCAAATGCAGCCGGGCGATATCGCGCAGGTGTTGCGCGAGTGTGTCGACGACTTAAAACTCACGATCGATTCGCTGGAACCCGTGGGCGACGACCTGCTCGTGCTGTTGGCGACTTTGCGCTATCGCCTCGAGCCGCGGCTTGAAGCGGCGGGGGTAAAACTTTCGTGGGAAGTGCAGCCGGTTCCGACGCTGGCTTGGCTGAATCCGGGATCAGCTCTGCAGATTCTGCGAATGCTGCAGGAAATTCTCACGAACATTCTTAAGCATGCACGGGCGCATTCGATTCGCGTCGGCACGCTTGCCAGGGAAAATAAAATCGTTATCGAAGTCACGGACGACGGCGTCGGCTTCGACGTGTCGGCTGGTCGAAACGCGGGACGCGGTCTCAAAAATTTACAACGTCGCGCGGCGGATATCGGCGGCGAGGTCGAGATCGAATCTCGGTCGAACGGGACGAGTGTGCGGATTTATTTGCAGATTCTGCGGAAGTAGAATCGAGCTCAAAATTGAGTAAGATTTGGCGAACTGAGGAAAGTACTTGCCGCCGCGATTTCCTTTCTCTCTCCCCTTGCGGGAGAGGGGTACAGCCCCTCAATCAACGATGCTGCCTAGTTTTTCACCCTCTCCCATCGAGGGAGAGGGAGTAAGAGCCGCTCACTGCACCTAACTTAGTGCGATTCGTCTCTACACCCACTTCGCCTTGCGGAGCAGATAAAAAACATACGCATCGATGCCGATCATCGACGCCCACGCAAACGTGTAGCCATATCGCCAATGCAGCTCGGGCATGAATTCGAAATTCATGCCGTAGATACCGACAATCAAGGTCGGCACCGCAATCAATGCGGCGTACGAGGCGAGTCGTTTCGTCGTTTCGCTTTCTTGCAAGGTGATCATCGACAGGTTGACCGAGATGGCGGTCGAGATCGTGTCGCGCAAGGTTTCGTTGGATTGATTGAGCCGCTGCAAGTGGTCGGCAACGTCGCGGAAGTATTCCTGCATACCGATACGGATCTGCGGTACGCGAGTGCCGGAGAGATTGGTCAAGGCATCGAGCAGGGAACCAACGGCATGCTTACAGGCGGTGATCTGTTGCTTCAGTCCGTACAGTTCTACGATACTTTCGCGCGCCGACTTGTTGGCGAAAATCTGTTCCTCCACTCGCTCCAGCGCCATCTCGATGTTGTGAATCACCGGGAAGTAGCGATCGACGACGGCGTCCATCAGTGCGTAAAGCACATAGCCTGATCCACGCTCCAGCAACTCCGGCTCGCGTTCGCAACGCGCACGCACGTCTTCAAAGCCCTTCTGCGCGCCTTTGCGGACGGAAAGAATGTAGTTGCGGCCGACAAAAGTGTGCAGCGCGCCAATCCGCAGCTCGCCGTTTTCCTGTTCCAGCATCTGCAAAACGACGAATAACGAGTTGCCGTATTCCTCGAGTTTCGGACGTTGCTCGCCGTGACTCGCGTCTTCGATGGCCAGCGGATGCAAGTCGAACTCCTCTTGCATCGATGCAAGTGTGGCCGCGTCGGGTTCGTAGAGCGCCACCCAAACAAAACAGTCGGGTTGCGCCACATAGTCGTGGATCTGTTGCGGCTCGATGTCCGCAATCTTCTTGCCATGTTGATACACCACGCAACGAATCAGCATCGGTCGCGACCTCTAGCTCTGGATATCATGATTGCTTGCATGTTACCTGCGACGTGAGTGAATTCCCATGTTTAACGAGCGCCGCAATTGACATCGAAAACAATTGTGTGGATTCTCCGTGCGTTGTGCATTTCGCGCAGCCTATGCACTCAGTCAAGGTCGAGGCGGATGGATGGACAAGTTCGACCGGGTTTTCCAACTACACACCGTCCTCGCGAATCGACGGACGCCGATTCCTTTCGAGGACTTGATGGCTCGGTTGGAGTGTTCGAAGGCGACTCTGCATCGAGTCTTTACCATTCTTAAGGACATGCTTGGAGCGCCAATCGAATTCGATCGTCAATTGGGCGGCTATATCTATCGTCAAGACGGCGACCAAGCGCCGTTTTCATTGCCGGGACTCTGGTTTTCGCCGGGAGAGTTGCAAGCGCTGCTCTTGTTGCAAGGTCTAATCCGGGAGCGCAGTGGAGGTCTGCTTGATGAACATCTTGCGCCCCTAGCAAAGCGACTTGATCAACTCAGCAAACACAAGCGATTGAATTTATCGGCCGCGGCTCAACGAATTCGTCTTCCCGCGATGGCGGCACGATCGCCCGGGCCATTCTTCCAAGTCGTAGCCGGTGCAACGCTGCAGCGTCGGAAAATATGGATGGAGTATCACGGCCGGGGCAGTGACATCCGGAGTGAACGAACCGTGTCGCCGCAGCGAATCACCTTTTATCGCGAAGGCTGGTACCTCGACGCCTGGGATGAATCTCGAAACGCGCTACGGACTTTCGCGGTTGATCGCATCATTCGTCCTCGAACATTGGATGAGCGTGCATTGGACATCGAAGAAGGTCAACTCGATGAACACTATGCGACCGCGTACGGAATTTTCGGCGGCAAGGCGGATAAAGTCGCCGTACTTCGTTTCAGCAAAGAGCGCGCACGCTGGGTCGCAGATGAGCGATGGCATCCAAAGCAAACAGCGGCGTTTCTGCAAGATGGTCGCTACGAGTTGCGCATTCCGTATCGAGAATCACGTGAACTGGTGATGGATGTTCTAAGACACGGTCCGGAGGTAGAGGTTATCGGGCCGGATGAGCTGCGGTCCGAAATAGCCGGTCACCTGTCTGCGGCATTGAAGTCGTATCGAACTTAGTTCAAACATCCGGACGGGTTTATTGACTCGATGTCGGGCGCTGCTATAGAGTGGACTAACTTGGTTCACTTGAGATCGCCACTATGTCCGCGGTAAATATTCACGAGGCGAAGACGCACTTGTCCAAACTGTTGGACGATGCCAAGAAAGGAAAAGAGCATGTCATCGCGAAAGCAGGAAAGCCTATCGCGCGTTTGGTGCCGATGCGCAGCGGTCGAGTGGCGCGCAAGCCTGGGTTTCTAAAAGGCAAGATCAAGATATCGCCCAAGTTCGACGCGCCCTTGCCCGTCAAGCTGGCAAGGGCGTTTTCTTCGAAGTAAGTTCTGCTGGGCGTTCTGAGAATAAACGGAGCAATGGGTGCGCCTTTTACTGGACACGCACGTGTATCTTTGGTTTCTCGCGGATTCGCCCAAGCTTTCAAAGACGGCGCGTGCGCGTATTGCGGACGCCGACACGGTGTATGTGAGTGCCGTGTCGATTTGGGAAGCTGCGATCAAAATTGGAATAGGTACGCTCTCGGCAAATCCAGACGGCCTTTTGGCGGGAATCGAGGCGAGTGGGTTTGTGGAATTGCCGGTTTTGGCGCGCCATGCGGCGGGCATTTCAGCACTGCCCAATCATCATCGCGATCCCTTCGACCGGCTGTTGGTCGCACAAGCGATTTGCGAACCGCTACGTCTGCTGACCGCCGACAAAGCGCTCACTAAATATACGGAATTGGCCGAAGTGGTTTGACGTTATACGCTGCCGCCCTTGTGCGAGCGCGTCGCGTCCGTCTCGGAGCTGCTCGCCGGTTTGATCGAAAACAATCAGCCGACAATCGCAGTACTTCACTCCGTGACTCGGCGCCGTGCGCGTTCGCCACAAACCTAAGCGCAACTTCATCGATCGATTAGAATGCGCTCTGCTGCAGAAGCGAATCGGCGGCCTGTGAGACGACGCGTTGATGTGTAGCCTCATGTGTGAGGTAACACATGGCCACGAACCTTTCCATAGACCCGGATCTCATCGAACAGGTTCTGAAGATCAGCGGGGAAAAAACCAAGGCCGACGCGGTGACCAAGGCGCTGCAGGAATTCATTGCGCGGAGACGCCAGAGATCCATGCTTGATCTGGCCGGAAAACTCGAATGGGACAACGATACGACTATAAGAAAGAGAGGTCGCGGGGTTGAGTCTTTTCGCCGACATCAGCGTTTGGTCGCTGCTTTAGGGGCAAACGTTTTCGATAACAGAAACGCCACGAGTCGAAAAAAACGGGTCCGTGCGCTCGCGGTCTCACCTACTGAGACTTTCACGCGCTTTAATGCCTACTTAAGAATTCCGGTTGCGAGGATGCGGCCATGAGCGGCAGAATCGGGCGGAGTCGACAGCGAGCTGGCAGAAAATTAAGAGAGGAGGAGACAAGGCATGTCAGCACTTGCGCTGGATTATCGAAGGCAACAAACGCAATGAGTGACGCTGACGACAAGATCGACTGGTCGAAAACCACGTTTGCAGGCAGCCGTCGCGAACAGTTGCGCCGCTGGTGCGCTCTTAGCGTATGAGAACGCCTGGAAGCATTGGACGAAATGACGGACCTCGCCGTGCAGTTTGCCAAACGATCTCCGACTCAGCCTGCACCCATTGAAGTACGAGAACATCGCACCGAATACAACAGCGACAAAAAAATCGACTGAGCCCGACGGCCGCCGGATGGGTTGAACGATTACGCTATGAAAGCCAATCAGCAGGTAGCGGTGTCTTACGACGCAGCCGTACGCGTAACCAACGGCAAGAAAGCGCAGCGTACCGCGGAGAAGCCGCAAGGGAATGGGCGGAATCACATGATTTGAGATTGACGCCAAATTTGGCGTCTTCAACATACATTTAGGTTCCGAGAGCGGGGGAATCAAGGGCAGAATCTTCAACAGCAACGGCGTGCCGACGTTAAGAATAAATCGGAGAGGAAGGACGCCATGCCGAAAATCATAAAGAGGAAATCAACGCAGAAATCCATGGCAATGGCAATGGCCGCAACCCACCACGTAGAAGCGCGCCTTGCTCGCGGCCGTAGCAGAGTAGAGGCGACGTTTCCGATTGCGCAGCCGAAAGCCGGACTACCGCATGACTATTCAAATGTGCTTGTGGAGATCAAGCAGCGGATACAGCGAGTACGTCTTCGTGTCGTGCTCGCAGCAAACTCTACGATGGTGCGGTTGTATTGGGATATTGGCCGAGTGATTCTCCGACGTCAGGGCGATGCCGGTTGGGGCGCGAAGGTGATAGATCGGTTATCTGCCGACTTACGTGAGGCGTATCCGGAACAGCAAGGGTTTTCGTCTCGTAATCTGAAATACATGCGTGCGTTTGCTGCCGCGTGGCCGAAAGCGACAATTGTGCAACGGGTCGTTGCACAATTGCCCTGGCGTCAAAACATTGCATTGCTGGAGAAATTAGCGACGTCTGAGGATCGTCTCTGGTATGCACAGCAGACCATCCGGCACGGTTGGTCGCAGGCGATTCTGTTGTTGCAGATTCAAGGCCGGGCCCGTCGGCGGTACGGGAAAGCAGTCAACAACTTCAGGGCAACCCTCCCTCCGTGTGACTCCGATTTGGCCAGCCAGATATTCAAGGACCCTTACCTATTCGACTTCGTAGGCACCGCAGATACGCGGCGCGAACGCGAAGTGGAGCAGGCGCTAGTCGATCACATTCAACGCTTTCTTCTCGAGCTTGGAACGGGATTCGCATTTGTTGGGCGGCAAGTACATTTGGAAGTCGGCGATGATGACTTCTACGTCGATCTGCTGTTCTATCACCTGAAGCTTCGGTGCTACGTGGTGATCGAACTTAAAGCGGTGCCGTTCAATCCTGGCTTTGTCGGACAACTGAATATGTATCTTTCGGCGGCCGACGATTTGCTACGACATCAAGACGACAAACCGACTATCGGGTTACTGCTGTGCCGTTCCAAGAACAAGATAGTCGTGGAGTACGCACTGAGAAATCTCAAACGGCCGATTGGCGTCGCCGAATGGGAAACTAAGATCGTCGAGCAACTCCCGAAAGAATTGCAGGGGAGCCTACCAACTATTGAAGAGATCGAGGCAGAGCTGGAATTTACCGAGAAGCAATGACGCATGACGAACTCGAAATCGGCTCAGCCGATCGCGTGGACCGGTGACTTGAGCGATGATTGCACTGCCGAGTGGAACGGGCTGATGCTTCGCGCAGAAGCGATGAGCCGCACGGATTGGTGGTGGGCGGTATCCGACATGAAAACCAAGGAGCAGGTGGCTGTTTCTTATGACGTTGGTGTGCGGGTAACGACCGGGAAGAAAGCCCGTCGGGCGGCGGAGCAGGCGGCACGAGATTGGGTGGCGGGAAAATAAAAAGATGGTGGAGTCGCACGTTCTGAGACTGCGGGGATGTTTAATGGCGCTCAGTGGGAATTCGGATCGCGAGGATTGTTCGGTGTGCGGTGCAATCGGCATAGCGCACATTCAAAGATCGACATCGATGATTTTGCCTTCGGTGGCATCGCGAAGACCCTGCGTAAGCGCGGCACGATTGCCCGCAGTGGAGATAAGGTATGTACTCTCGTCCATGCTTTGGGTAACTGCGGCGATAATCTCGATAGTCTCGGCGGGGCTTGAGCCCGGCGGTGTTTCTCGCCACAAATGCAATGCTTCCTTTGCGTTGCGTATGGCTTCGCCTTGGGTGTCGCCAGCGGACGCGCAGCCTGGCAGCTCTGGAAAGAACGCGGACCAGCGCTGAGTGTTTGGGTCGAATTCGACGACAAGGCGAAGTTTCATGGCGAGAGCGTATCGAGTCGCTTGTGATTGGGCAAGGTTAGATCAAGGTTTGATCTCGGGGACAAGGATGGTTGGTGGAGTCTCGCGTATTGAGACTGCGAGCAGCTAAATTGGGTGCCGGTTAGCCGACGGTGTTTTTCGACTGGAAACGGACGTGGAATATTTCGCACACAGCAAAAACG
>Ga0137407_10003421_pt1 | contig 10555 bp, 9 predicted proteins | sample CZOMad2_2_16fung_FD_108410 | JGI IMG/M metagenome (GOLD analysis project Ga0137407, IMG submission 108410) | Vadose zone soil fungal communities from Angelo Coast Range Reserve, California, USA - CZOMad2_2_16fungal (Illumina Assembly) | ecosystem: Environmental > Terrestrial > Soil > Vadose zone...
AAAAAAGGATTCTCCCATCCGGCTGGTACATGCACAGCATGACCATGCAATTTTATCATCGCGATAATGCCGATACTGATACATGCAACAACCATGATCAGGTATTTGATTACATCACCCCAAACAATGCTATGCATGCCGCCAAGTATGGAATAGAACATAGCGAACAATGTAAATATGATACCATAAAAATGTGGAACGTACGCAGGACTGACATTAAATGGAACAAATTGTTTTATATCATTCCATGGAATAAATATTTCCATGAATTTTCCTAGTCCCACAAATCCATAAGCCATAAACCCGAGGCAACTCAATAATGCAAATGCGACGACTATATTATGAGAGGCTTTGACACCCGGCCCTTCTTTTCCAAAACGTCCGGCAAGCCATTCCGCACCAGTAGTTGCGTTCGAGCGCCGGAGCCATCTGGAGAGATACATCATAAGGAATACCTGGTTGAATACAGGCCATAACCAGGGAATCCAAATACTCTTCATCCCATAAACAAAACATAAACTCACCATCCACATGGTGCCGGATATATCAAACATATCCGAAGCATCACTGAGTCCAAGCATATACCATGGGAGTGACTTACCTCCCATGAGGTAATTTTCTTTATTGCGCCTGGCTTTTTTTCTCAACACCCAACCTATCACAACCATTGTTGCCAGGTAAGCAATGATCATGGCAAAATCAATCGCTTGAAGTTTCATTGGTCTTTTATTATTAATCTACTCTTATCAAAAAAAATTCAAAAACCAAAGTCCAATATCCAATATAGGATTAGGTAGAATAAACGCATAAGAAAACCAGTTATGGTTTAAATGTCCCGGAGGGACATCTCATGGGTAGAAAATATCCGATACAAGATTCGACGTTCCGTAGGAACGTTTGGTGCGCACCAAGCGTTCCTACGGAACGCTACGTCATTTGTAACATTGTTCTACCGACCAGCCGTCCGCCAACCGGCGGACGGGATTTGTGAATGTTCTATCTAATCCTATATCCAATATCCAAAGTTTAATCTTCAAGCTTTCAACAATTAGCACTATTGCGTTTTGGACTTTGGATATTGGATTTTTATCTAATGATATATTTTTTCTTTTGCAACATCTTTCTGGAACAAGGTTTTTTCGGATTTATAAAATTGTACAAAATCTTTTTCAGATGCCTGTCCTTTATAAGGCACATAATATTCAAACTGTGTCTGCGATTTAGTGCCGGCATTCCGCCATGCCAAAACATAAGCGATATGATGCGTTTCCAGTGTTTTCAGGAAAACTTTCGTCCACCAAGTGCTATCAGGTAAACCATTAAAACCAAATTCAGTAAGTACGGGGATTTTATTTCTTTCTATAGCAATTCCTTCAAGCGTTGTCAATGTTTTATCGAACTCCTGTATAAAGGTTTCGTTTTTGCGGATGCTATTGCCCTGGTAAATATCAAATCCGATTATATCCACCCATTCATCGCCGGGATATCTTTCCAGGTAAGCCTCCTTTGACGCAAAGCGATCGGTATTGAAAGCATATAAAAGATTGTGAACATTTTTTTCATCACGCAAATAATTTTCTGTAAAACGATAGAGCTGTTTTATTTCTTCCGGCGTACAATTTTTACCGCCCCACCAGAACCAATCCCCGTTCAACTCATGAAATGGCCGGAAGATTACAGGGATATATTCTCCGTTCTTTCCTTTCAGGCTCAGCATAAAAGCAGCGATTTTATCAAGCCAGCTTTTATACAGTTCATGTTTTTCGCCACCGGGCAATATGGCTGCAACAGTGCCCGGAGCGGGTTGCCAGGCGGTTTTGCCTGTAAGCGGATTATTCAGGTGCCAGCTAATAGTAATGATTCCCCCGCGCGCATATCCATCACCGATAAATTGTTTCATCTTGTCGAAAGGCACACTATCAAGGTTAGCAGGATTATCCAATTCGATGCGTCCGAGTTCCCAACCATATACAGCGGGATAATCGCCGGTGACTTCCTTTATATCACTTTTGCCAGGTATATATTTCCATCCGACACCATATGCCAGATCATCCTGGTGACCAAACATAAATCCCTTGGCAGGAAGCTTTCTTAAATTTTGGTAAAGATGGATTGTTTGGGTTGTGGCCTTTTTATCAACCGGCAAATCTTTTTGCCCAAATACCGTTGCGGCCATTGTTACAAGAAGTAAGAAGAGGCCTGTTTGCTTATGCAATAACATTTTGCGGCTTATAAGAAATGAAAAATAGCGGCCTGTCAACAAATTAACAAAATCAAATATAGGTTTACCTCCCTGTTTACAATAATACTTTTTTGCCAGTTATTTCTTTTAATTTATCAAAAAACCATATATATTGAATTCTTTTTTGAAAAAAAGGTTGACTAATAACCCTTTTAATCAGGCACTTTTATTCACTATTAATAATATTTTTTTATCTTTTCATGCGCAATGCAGCTATTTACTTAAGTGTAATGTCTTACTATTCGTTACCATTATGAATAAGGATATCATGCGGGAAATAACCCCGCTAACCCAAAATGATTGCTTTACAATTTTTTCCCGCGAAAAAAAGGAATTTTCTTTCCCTTTGCATTATCATGATGAATTCGAATTGAATTTTATCAGGAATGCCAAGGGAGCCAAAAGAATCGTCGGTGATAATATTGAAGTTATTGAAGACCTTGAGATGGTCCTCATCGGACCTAATTTATATCATTCCTGGTTTACCCATCAATGCAAAAATACGGTCATCAAAGAGGTTACTATCCAGTGGCATAAAGATTTGTTTGATGAAAAACTCCTGTGCAGGAACCAACTGAATTTTATACGTTCCATGTTCGAACGTGCTTCCCGGGGAATATCTTTTTCACAAGAAACCATATTGGCCCTAGCTCCACGGTTATTATCATTGAATGAAAAGAGTGGATTTGATTCTGTATTGGAACTCATGTCTATCTTACATGATCTTTCCATTTCCAGGAATATGCGCACTTTATCCAATGCCACATTTGCCAATGAGCAGTTCAGTTATAACAGCAGGCGCATTGAAAAGGCATTTCAATATATGTATACAAATTTTGACCGCACCGTTACATTGAATGAAGTGGCCAGGCTGGTTAATATGACAGATGTATCCTTCAGCCGTTTTATAAAAAAGAGAACAGGAAATACATTTATTGACAGTTTAAACGAAATCAGGCTGGGCCATGCTTCCAAAAAACTAATCGATACCACCCATTCAATCGCAGAGATATCTTATAACTGCGGCTTCAATAATATCTCCAACTTTAACAGAATTTTCAAAAAGAAAAAAGGTTGTACACCTAAATCATTCCGCGAAAGTTTTACATCAGGGACAAAAGTATTTATTTAATGCTGGCTTTGAACCTTGATTGAAGGATTAAAAGATTAGCATGATGGATTTACAACTGTGTAAAATCCTTCAATCTTTTAATCCTTTAATCAAGGTTCAAACATTCGCACATTTTCACATCCGCACATTCGCACATTAATATGGTATCTTTGCACCCCAATTAAAAAAAGTGGAGAAATCAAATTTTGTAGACCAGATAAGGATATTCTGCAAGAGCGGACATGGTGGTGCGGGAAGCAAGCATTTCATGCGTACTAAATATAATGCGTTGGCCGGACCGGATGGTGGCGACGGCGGTCGCGGTGGCCATATAATTTTGCGAGGCAATAAAAATTTATGGACCCTGCTTCATCTTCGTTATTATAAAAATGTATTGGCTGAAAACGGCGAAGCCGGAAGTGGTAATAATTGTACAGGCCGTTTTGGAAAAGATATTATTATCGATGTGCCTTTGGGAACAATTGCAAGGGATGAGGAAACAAATAAAAAAGACGCTGAAATATTGGAAGATGGGCAGGAAATTATCTGGATAAAAGGTGGCAGGGGCGGATTAGGCAATGCCCGTTTTGCAACACCTACCAACCAGGCTCCGGAACATGCGCAACCTGGTGAGGCGGGCCTCGAAGGATGGAAGGTACTGGAATTGAAAATGCTTGCGGATGTAGGACTGGTAGGCTTTCCGAATGCAGGTAAGTCAACGCTTTTATCTGTGATCACCGCTGCAAAACCAAAAATAGCGGACTATGCTTTCACCACACTCGTACCGCAGCTAGGTATGATCGATTACAGAGATGGAAAAAGTTTTTGCATGGCCGATTTACCTGGCATCATTGAAGGTGCAGCAGAAGGAAAAGGATTGGGTCATCGTTTTCTTCGTCATATTGAACGCAATGCAGTTTTACTTTTTTTAATTCCTGCTGATAGCAGCGATCATAAAAAAGAATTTGATGTACTTATCAGCGAGCTTGAGCAATACAATCCCGAATTACTACACAAAAAATTTATCATTGCGATCAGTAAGAGTGATTTACTCGATGAAGAATTGAAAATTGAAATTGCAAAAGAGCTGCCTGCAAATATTCCGCATATTTTTATTTCGTCAGCAACTCAAACAGGGTTGAATGAATTGAAAGATTTATTATGGAAAACCTTAAGTCAACAATAATTTCTACTGGTTCTTCAATTATTTGTTAAGATTTTTTTTCATGTACAATATCACAAAGTACTACTGCGTTATTTATATAGAATAAAATTATGTGAGCCATTAACATTAATTTAATGTAAACTGGACGGAGAAGAAAGAAAAAAACTTATATTTGCATTATGAAAGAAACAACAGACCTGATAATTCTAATAAGCTGTTGAACTAAAGATTCTTTTTCTTCTTTTTCACGATCATTCTCCCCATAAACGATTACTTAGCCCACCATTGCAAGCCGCTTCGATTGCTCCATTAAGATTTTTTAATTAGTCACTAAAAACCACTTATATGAAGAAGCGTGTTATGGCCGCAATCAGTAAGCTTACCTTAGGAGTTTTATTATTTACGGGTGTCGCAGTAACAGAAGTGCAGGCAGCTACTATCAATCCTGGTGAAAAAAACACAGAAGTTAAATATGTTGGTGTATCAGGAGATGCTGTATTATTTAATGTTTCCGTTGACAATCCGACTGGAAGTAAATTCAGCGTTATCGTTCTGGATGAAGATGGAACTAAGATATTCCAGGAAATATATACAGACAAAAAGTTTGATAAAAGATTCAAACTGCCGAAATCCGAAAAAAACAAATTAACATTTGTTATCCGGAATTTTAAAACTGCTGACGTTACGCAAACATTTGAAATCAACACCAGGTTTGTTGAAGATGTTATTGTAACCAAATTATAATAAATACAAATTTCGCGCTTACTGATTTTTTGCTGTGAATTTCTCAGAAGTTTACACCTGCTGTTCCGGCTTTCCTAAGGGCCGGAACAGTTTTTTTTATAAGGTCTGGGGCATAAGGTATAGGGTATGTCATACCCTATACCCTATGCCTTTCACCCTATGTTTATGGCGAATTAATGCTATTTTGCAGCAACAAACTTATGAACGAAAAGCTGTCATATTTATCAGAGACATTGATCGGTTCTGAAATTGTAAAACTGGGCGGAGATATCCGCGAAAAGATCCGGTTGGGAGAAAAGATTTATAATTTCACTGTAGGTGATTTTGATCCAAAAATATTTCCTATTCCCAAAGCTTTGGAAGATGCCATTATAGAATCCTATCGCATGCATTTCACCAATTACCCGGCTGCGGAAGGTAACCTGGATCTTCGCCAGTCGATAGCTGCTTTTTTGATGGAAAGAGAGCAGTTGGAATATTCTCCGAAAGAAATACTTGTAGCAGGTGGCGGGCGGCCATTGATCTATTCATTATTCAGAGCGGTGGCTGATAAAGGTGATAAAATCATTTATGCAGTTCCTTCGTGGAATAATAATCATTATACCCATTTTGTAGAAGGCGAGCATGTGATAGTTGACACTACCGTAGAAAATAATTTCATGCCCCGTGCAGAAGATGTGAGGCCGCATATCAAAGGAGCTACTTTGATATGTCTTTGTTCACCCCAAAATCCTACCGGCACAACGATCAGTAAAAAGGATCTGGAAGCGATTTGTGATATGATATTGGAGGAAAATAAAAATCGCAGTGGGAATGAAAAAAAATTATACCTGATGTACGACCAGATGTACTGGCACCTTACTTATGGTGATATCGAACATTACAACCCGGTTTCACTGCGGCCAGCCATGAAGTTGTATACAATTTATATTGACGCTATCAGTAAAGTATTTGCTGCTACCGGTGTTCGTGTTGGATGGGCATTTGGGCCATCAGTCATTCTCGCTAAAATGAATGCGATTCTCTCGCATATCGGCGCATGGAGTCCTATGGCTGAACAAAAAGCTGTTGCTATTTTCTTGTTACAGAAAGAAAAGATTGATGAATATCTCCGGCATTTTAAAAAAGAAGTAGGAGAAAGATTATACCGGATTCATGAAGGGTTTGACCGACTAAAAAAGGAAGGATTCAAAGTAGACGCTATTGCTCCCCAGGCCGCGATTTATTTGACAGTAAAGATTGACCTGGTTGGAAAAAGGACGGCTGATGGCAGGTTACTACAAACCCAGGCAGAGGTTACCGCTTATATCCTTGATGAAGCAAAACTGGCTATAGTGCCCTTTTCTGCATTCGGGGCAACGAAAAACTCGCCATGGTACAGGTTAAGTGTTGGAACCTGTCATAAAGAAGAGATTGCGGCTATGTTTCAACAGCTTCGGGAGGCGATGGAGAAACTATCATAAACAAGATACAAGGTGCAAGGTACAAGGTACAAGGTCTGACATTCCTTGTACCTTGTATCTTGTACCTTGTACCTTGTATCTTGTAAGACTTTTTCTTAAATTCAGCATATGAATTATATTCAACTTCGCTCCTTCGACAACTATATCAATGCAAACATACAACTGGGTATGCTGCAGAATGAAGGAATCAATTGCCATTTACAGGATGAATATATCATAACGCTGGATCCTTTACTGAGCCCGGCAATTGGCGGTATGAAGCTGATGGTACACGTAACTCAAGCGCAAAGAGCGATGAAATTATTAGAAGATGTAGAGCAGAACCATGATTTACAGGATTGATAATGATTATGGGGAAATAAAAAGAATAATAATTAATAAGATTAATAAAGATTGCGGGGAAATCCGACAAATAAAGCAGATACCTGATTGCCGATTTTGATTCTCCTCAAAATCAATAAAAATCATGTTAGTCATGGTTCTCTATATGGAAAAAGTTATTTACTATTTTGAGCATATTGAATCCTGGCAACGTACCCTGATGGTAGCGGGCGGTATACTTTTTTTTTGGATCATAGAAAGTTTTATTCCCTTATTTAATTTCCATTATAAAAAAATTCAGCATGCGGGATTGAATATTTTTTTTACTTTGACTACCATCCTCGTCAATTTCTCTTTCGCATATTTCATAGTAAGGGGCAGTCAGTATACCCATCAACATAAACTGGGTTTGCTCAACCTGGTTAAATTGCCTTTATGGTTATATATTTTGGCAGGACTGATGATTATGGATTTTATCAGTTCCTGGCTAATTCACTGGATGCAACACAAAATAAAATGGATGTGGAAATTTCATCTTATCCATCACAGTGATATATGGGTAGATACTACAACGGCTAATCGTCATCACCCGGTAGAAAGCATATTCCGTGCGTTTTTTACATTTCTTGCTGTAGTGATCGCAGGAGCGCCGGTATGGTTGCTTTTTATGTACCAGTTCCTTTCCGTTTTGTTTTCACAATTCAATCACGCCAATATTTCTTTTCCAAAATGGCTGGATAAATCCTTAAGCCGGATCATTGTTTCCCCGGATATGCATAAAGCTCATCACCATTATGTGCAACCGCTTACAGATACGAATTACGGTAATATTTTTTCTTTATGGGATCGCATATTTGGTACATATGTTTATGTAAAAGATGTTACCATGCTTAAATATGGAATTGATACTTACCCTGATGAGAAAGAAAATAACTCACTGGAAAAATTATTAAAAATACCTTTCGAAGAATACCGGCCACCTGCCGGCGCCAAATTCAGTAACTCTAATTCAAAAGCATGAGATTATTGCTTACCAAATTTTGTTTTCTTTCCTTTATACTAGCACCCCTTTTTTCTTTTTCACAATCATTCCTTGAAATAGCAGATTCGGTTCGCCTGTCACGTGGTATTCCGGGAATGGTATATGCAGTATTTACCAGCGACAGCATTTTAGATCAGGGAGTTTGTGGTTATAAAAAATATAGAACAAAAGATAGTATTCATATCGACGCCCGCTTTAACATCGGTTACAATACAGCGGCTTTTACGTCTTATATCGCAGGTAAACTGGTAGAAAATGGAAAAATTAAATGGGATACCAAATTACTGGATGTTTTTCCTGAATTCAGGAAACAGGCGCTGCCTGTTTATAAGGATTTAACGTTGTCAGATTTATTGTCGAATCAAACAGTCGTTCCTCTTTTTACTGAGCTGAGTGATTTGACACGGATCCCAACTATCGATGGCCGCACCATGTCATACAGAAGAAGACAATTCACCTTATACATACTTCAACAAAAACCAAATATGGATAATGCTGTTTCAAAAAGGCCAGTATTTTCCATAGCTGGTTATGTAATGGCTGCTTCCATGCTGGAAAAAGTTGCAGGAAAAAGATGGGAGGGCCTGGTAAATGAATTTCTCAATAAAGATCTCAATATTTCAATTCAATACGGGTGGCCAAACAGGAATGATACTTCAGAGCCTGCGGGACATTGGTCGGCAGGAAATTATTTTCATGCGGAAGGGCCGGACTCATGGCTGATACCAAATGCCATCCTCTATCCGGCTCATCAAATCAATATCACTTTGGCTGATTATATTAAGTTCATGCAGGAGAACCTGAAAGGATTGCTTGGAAAAAAAGCACATCTGACCAAGGAAACATTTGAATTTTTGCATTATGGCAAAATCGATTATGCAATGGGCTGGAACAATGGCACTTTGAATGCGTATTCTTATTCATTCCATGAAGGGTTATCATTTCTTTTTAATTGCAGAGCCGTAATCATCAAAGAAAAAAATATTGGCATTATAGTTATGTGTAACTCCGGAGATCGTGATGGTCGCGGCGGCGTATTGAATTTAACGAGAATTCTGGAAACATATTATTTGAATAAGTAAAGAAGATACAAGAAACAAGGTACAAGAAACAAGGTTCAAGGTTCAAGGCACAAGCTTCAAGCAATATTCAACAATCATTATGATTGGAATTATACATTATTGCATTGAGTATTGAATATTGCTTATTGAATGTTGCTTGAACCTTGTGCCTTGTTTCTTGTATCTTATTTTATTGCTGCTGCATCATCTCCATATATCTTCGATAAGAATTTTGTTCTCCCGGATTCTTTAAAGGCTGAGGTTTTAAAATAGCACTTTCGTCTCCGCTGGTGCGACCATCTTCGTAAGCAACTGATACGCCCACTTCCAGCTGATGGGTTGATATTCCCTTAAAAGTTCCTTTAACCGGCGAGCAATCGCTGAAGTTTCGACCAACGGCAAGGCGTACATGTAATTCATTTGCTAAACAATTATTTGTCGGATCAATACCCAGCCATCCGTACAAAGGTATATAGGCTTCTACCCATGCATGTGTGGCGCCTTCACCACGCATATCATTTTTATTAGGACATACATAACCGCTCACGTATCGTGCAGGAATATTAATAATACGCAACATCACCAGCAGTATATGGGCAAAATCCTGGCAAACACCCGCTCTTAATTTCCATACTTCATCCAGCGTGGTTTCAACATCCGTGATGCCTTTGATATATTTAAAATTGGCAAACACATATTCTGCCATTTTTTTCGCTGCTTCCAAAGGAGTACAATTTTTGCATTTTTGTTCATCAAGGATTAGCATCACTTCATTCACAGAAGCGAATTGTTCCTGGTTTAAAAAATCTATGAAAGGAACCTGGCTACGCAATCCCTTCATGTAATTCCACTGTTCTTCAGCGGGTGTATTATCTTTCGGCAAAGCCCTCGTATGTGTGATCACTTCCACCTTTGAATCAATAAGCATTTCTATATGCGGCTCTGCATGCATGAATGATCCAATTTCATTGCCATAATAATCTTTATAGATCTCAATTTCCGGGTCATCAGTAATATGAATTTCCTGTTTAAGCACATCCTGGTATTCATCTTTAACAGGAAAAAGAATAATCTGGTTGGCGCTGTCACGTACAGGAGATTCGTAGGTGTATTTCGTTAAGTGATGTATTTTAAAACGTGGCATTGAATAATTTTAATAATTAATGAGATGTTGAACGTGAGACGTCAGACGTGAAACATAGGTAATTCACGTTTCACGTCTGACGTCTCACGATTATAAATAAGCAAAATAATGTTGATTGAGTGCCGTCCCCACTTCAGACAATTCTTCTTTCACTGTTTTCAGGTAAAGATGTAGTCCCTGTTTCATTATAGTTTCTACTGTGGAATACTTCACCTTGCTTTTTATTTTACCAATCATAAAATCAACCTTGTGATAGGCTTCG
>Ga0137407_10003422_pt1 | contig 10555 bp, 7 predicted proteins | sample CZOMad2_2_16fung_FD_108410 | JGI IMG/M metagenome (GOLD analysis project Ga0137407, IMG submission 108410) | Vadose zone soil fungal communities from Angelo Coast Range Reserve, California, USA - CZOMad2_2_16fungal (Illumina Assembly) | ecosystem: Environmental > Terrestrial > Soil > Vadose zone...
CCGGTCGCGCAATGCGTCGGGCCGACCGAGGTCACGCCAGACTAACATCGCCGTGTCGATAGCGAGCCGCCGCTCACTACCAAGTGTCCTGCCTTGCGCGTCCGCAAGCAGCCAGTCGATGTCCTCTTCGACCATATCTAGCGGCCAGCCAACCAACGACATGTCGAAGATCGAGGTAAACTCCCGTCCCGCAAGCATACGATGCCCGCGCAGTTTTTCAGCGAACCGCCAGAACGCCAACCGACGCCGATCCGGCGTCTTCTTCAGTTCCGCGACAAGTTCTGGGCGCGCCTCCCGCGCGCGGTGGGATGACGCTCGAAGGCTGTCCCCAATTCGGGCGACAGCGTCGAGAGCGGGCTCTGGCGCTTGTGTCGATGGAGAAAGTTCAAGAAGCCGCGTCGCGGCGGCGCTGACCATCGGAAAATAGGCAGCCTCTCGCTTGGTTTCTTCGCGGTCGCCCGCTGATGGGCTTCCGCCCAGTTGAGCGAGCGCGCCTCTAAGGAATGTTTCAAGATCAGCGGCAGAAGCAATTTTCGGTACAAGTTTCGGGCCGGTATAATCCAAACCGAGACCACCATCGCGGTCGGTCACGTCGATCCGGGACAGAATATCCAGCGCATCATCGATCGTGAGTGCCGAAGGAAAGATCGTCCCTAACGCATCCCACACCACCGTGGCGGGCTGCTTACCCGTGTGCTTTCTTACGCGCGCGGCATAGCTAACAAGGGCTTCATGCTTGCCCGTCGCCATAAGGGCCCGGCCAGCAAGGATGGAGGTATAGCGCTTTCTCGACACGTCGAGAGTCACGTCTTCTGCCAAGTCGGCTAATTCTTCAATCTTGCCCGCCCAGATAATGCGCAGGAGGAGTTGCTCGACCTCGTCGTGTTTCGCGTGCGCCTTGAACAACAGACGGATTTCGGGGGCGAGATCGGCACGGGCAAAACGCCGTAGGCCGTCAAAATCAATGATCGGCAGGCGCTCACCGCTCACGACACGTTTGACAACCTCGCGCAGCAACCGTTCACGCGTCGCGAGTGGAAGGGACTGGGGATCGCCTGACGACAGGAGCAGGAACGGGTTCCGCTTTGCGACCTCTCCGGCAACAGTATCATCCCACAACGACAACCAAGCCGCCGTCTCCTGCATCGACGGCTTGATGAGCGGCACGCCGTACGTATCCGCGAACAACAGATCATACAGATGACGCTTCGAGAGATTCGCCTTGCTTAGGCGCAAAAGCCAGCGTGCGGCAAGAAACCCGCGAACGACGCCTTCATTATCGTTGTGCAGCCGAGCCCGGCCATAGGTCGCAGGATCGAATACAGCCCGTGTGATAAGGCGTGCGCGATCCTGCGGCGACCAATCAGGCAGCACGTCTGCTAGGTCAACTGCGCTTTGATCGGCGGTGAGATCGATTTCGCCGTCGGGAATCGCGATCGTGTCTTTCCGCCCAAAGACAAGTGCCGCAGCGACACGCTCAAGACCGGCTGCGGCGCGTTCTGCGGCCAGGTCATCCCGCCGCGTGCGATCCGTGTTCGATTCTTGCAACCGCTCCGCAATGCAAACCCGCAACATCTCCGCGAGCGAACCGAGGCGACAATTAGCCCTCCAAAATTCGGTGAGCCAATCGAGGTCGAGCGGGCGGCGCGCGAACTGCCACAAGTTTCCGCTTTCGATTTGCTCATGGAGCCCATCGACGTCATCGATTCCCTTTCCTTCGGCAAACTGGCGCACGCGCGCCTCGTCTAGCCCGGTCATCACGACCACAAGAACGTCCTCGGGAGGCGTCGGCGTGTCACGGCGCTCACGATGTATCACGCTAATGACAAGCTCATCCGGCGTAGGCGCTGACGGCAACTCTTCATCAAGCGGCATAGCCAGCGCGTCGCGCACAAGACCAAGATCACGGCGGAATTCCCAATCCGTGTAACGGCCCGAGAGGATGACATGCGCACGCCGCTCGCAGCCGGAAACCGCATCCGCGAGGTTTGCAACAACGGTTCGGAGTTTTACGCCGTCGCTTTTCGCCTCATCGACGGAGTCAACGAAGAACCACGCCTCTTGATCGGACTTCCGCCACGCCGCCAAGCGTTCGCGATCCGAAACTCGCAGGGCACCTTCAAGGCCTAAGCGGCCGACATCCTCGACGGTAGCGTAGAACGCTTGGCCTACGCTCTCCGGCACAGCGCGCGACTGAGCGACCATTTCGGTCGACTTGCCGCTACCCGCCTCCGCAAGGAAAACGACGCGGCGGTGCTTCAGGAGATCAGCCCACCCTAAGGTCGAATCTGTCCGGCCGAACCGAGCCACGAGATTGGGGTCAGTCGAGCCGTCGTCCTTGCACTCGCCAAATCGCCTATTGAGTTCGATCGGCATGGGAAGGTGGGTTCAAGCCAACTCAGGACGGTGATTCGTCCGAGCGTGAAATCAGTCTAATTCGACGCTCCCACCTAAAAAAGGGGCTTTTTCTGCCTTCTCCGGCGTTCCACTTTAACAAAAGAGAATGGAAATCCCTCGCAGGCCCGACAGGTTTATCGAGGCCATACGCGAACGATTCCACCCTGTAGGGCTCGCCGTTGAAGAAGATGTGCTCTGCTTGCGTCGCCGCGAGGCTATACACGTGGTTATCTGTCGCAGATGTATAAAGAAGTGCGGCGGTATGAGTATGATCGCCCTTCTCCGCCTTGATGAGGAGGAATTCGCCAACGGGCGACTCAGTAATTGTCGTGATCCAGCCGTGTGTTTCCAAGGGCGCTACGAACTTCTGTTCAGCGTCTCTGCGCAGTATCGCTAGCCGTTGAGCTTTTCCCGTGTCCAATCGACCCCTCACTCGACGACAATCATTCGAATTCGCGCCCGCGCATATCCGGCGCGGGCGGCATCGTGGTTCCTGAACTCACATCGAAACGGGTTTTCGCCCATGCCAACAACCGGCCCAAATCTTCAGTTATTCGATCTTGAACAGGTCCTAGATCGTAGCTTTGGGGCGATGGCAGCCGTGGATGCGTGAGCATAAGGGAGAACGGGGAAATCACCTCGCCCGGCTTCGCCCGCAAGAACACCTTCATGGAAAAGTAGTGCGCAATTTGGGCGGCCACGATGTCTTCGAGGTATTTTGCTTTGACCGAAGGTGAAAGGCCTTCCCGAACCTCGCCAAACACCGCGTCGGCAATTTCACGGCCGCGCCGTGTCAGAGAGAAGGAAGTATGCAGCAATTCAATCCGCGTGCCGGATACGGGACCAACCTGCAACTCAAAACCATCGAATGCGTACATTCCACTCACGGGGTCTTTTTGAACGAGCCCGAGTTCCTTGAGTGCGAGCAGATCGATTTTTTGGGTGTCGCGCTCTACGTCGAACGCGTCGTCATGCGTCGGGTAGTAACCAAACGTCGCAATCGCTCGCAGTAATCGCTCAAAATCAATCGCTATTGCTTGATCAACGAGCGTCATCGTCTGTAGCCCGGCGGGCGAGAGCTTTGGGCGTGTGGAAATCGACGCCGAACTCAGAATGCGAGCCCACCACTCGCGCATTCGCTCGTCCGACACCTCTTGGGCATGGCGGGCAAACGCAAACATCCAATCGTCATCGATATCGCGCCCGTTCTGCGCATCAGCGCTTTGCTCGGTCGCTTCGAGTGCGCGGAGCTGTATGGCTTCAAGGTTCTGCTGTTCTCGTTCTAGCTCGTGCCTCAAACGCATAAACCTGCGCTCTAACAAAGCTTGATGTTCCAGTTCGGTCAAGCCGCGCGCTCTTTGGTTCGCATCGACCAGATGTTGTCGTGCGATGGAGGCCTCTGTATTGATCAAGAGTGCCGCCGCCTCCGCCTTCGCCGTTTTCGTTGCCACCCATTTAGCCGTCAACGCCGTCCCAAGGCGCGCGATTCCTCGTACAAGACTTTTGCCCGCGCTTGTCCCTACTTCCGCGCATGCTTCTTCGAGCTTGGTTCCGGGCAGCGATGACGGTGTCGGGAGATCGATCATGCGTGAAATGTACTTGGATAAAGGAAGGCGTAGATCAAGCTAACACTCAACCAACGCGATTGCCAAAGGTCCCTCCACGCAAGGCGAACGGGCTCTGTACCCGCCGGGATTTTACCCACGCGCGAAATCGCGCTATGAGGCACTTTCTGACCCAACCGGTGACGAAGCGCGCCGGAGCCCCGCCAAACAGATCACGAGCATACAAGGCGACGCGCATCGCCTTGTATGTGCCGCCGGAGCCTACACGGTTCGTATTATGGGCACAGCTGGGGCGCGAATGGCATTCTCGATCGTAGATTTCGCGAGATGTCTCGCGATCTGTCACTGGGCCGGCTGACTATCTCAACGAAACCTGAACTTCACAGGCTGCGATGAGGTCTTGTAGCAAGTAACGGCAACAAGCCCCTTGACCCGTCACCTTAAGCTGTGGAACATATCAACGGTCGTTGATGTGTTTCAAAAACGGGTCGAAATCGATGAAAACGGCAGTCGCCTACACCCGGGTATCAACCGTCCGGCAGGGAAAGTCCGGCCTAGGCCTTGAAGCTCAGCAGGCCGCACTCATCCGGTTCGCCGAGGCTGAGGGGTTCGACCTAGTTCAAACGTTCCAAGAGGTTGAAACCGGAAAGGGCGCCGATGCGCTTAACCGGCGCCCGCAGCTTGCCGCAGCGCTGAAAGCGGCAAAGAAACTGAAATCCCCAATCATCGTCGCCAAGCTGGATCGTCTCAGTCGCGACGTGCATTTCATCAGTGGCCTAATGACTCACAAAACACCCTTCATCGTGGCGGAATTGGGCGCCGACGCGGATCCCTTCATGCTGCATCTATACGCCGCGTTGGCCGAGAAAGAACGCGCCATGATTTCCCGCCGCACCAAGGACGCTCTGGCGGCCAAGAAGGCCCAAGGTGTGACGCTGGGCGGTCTCAGAGCCCATGGCGCGCAGGCCCGTGACGACGCGATGGAGCGCGCCGAGCAATTGCGCCCAGTGTTGACCGAACTTGCTGGCAAATCGGCGCGCAAGATCGCTGCGGTGCTCAACGAGCGGAAGGTGGTCACCCCTACCGGAGGCGTGTGGCATGCGACGACGGTTATTCGTGTGCAGAAGCGGCTCGGCTTGACCTAAGCTTTACAGCAATCGAGGGATACGCCGGTATCGAGCGCCACCGGATCAAGCCCGCGATCAGCGTGCTGCTCAACGCTGGGCTTGTGCATGTCGAGCGCACCGAGAGTCGGTCCAATGAGCGTGGGACCGCAAATGCCTATCGGCTGGCGCATCTCGACTCCTACCGCATTTTGTCACGCGTGGGCGCGATCCAGACTTCGCAACGGCGGAATAGGGAGAGTTTTGCCGTGCAGAAAGGCAAGCCCATGATATCCAACGACGTATTTCGATCTGTGATTGACGCTACCCTGCGGCCCACCTAGTTTCGGACCATGTTTGAAATTACCGGCGACGATATTTCCCTCCTCAACGACGAAGACCTACGCGCGCTGATTGGACGGCTCTGCGAGGCCGAGCTGCGACGGCAGGGCCATTCTGCGTCGCACGCGACGTGGGGCGGCAATCAGACGGCCAAAGATGGCGGGCTTGATGTGCACGTCGAGTTGCCTCCTACCGCCAGCATCAACGGCTTCATTCCGCGGCGCGAGACAGGGTTTCAGGTCAAGAAGCCCGATATGCCCCGCAAGGAGATTCTCGATGAGATGAAGCCGGGCGGCGTGGTGCGCCCGGTTCTTGTCGATCTCGCCAGGGCATCGGGTGCCTACATTATCGTAAGCGGAGCGGGGTCCACGGCTTTCGCGGCGCTCAAGAACCGCAAGAAGGCCATGGCCGATGCAGTCGGGGGCGTCGCCGATGCCTCGAAGCTCGCGCTCGATTTCTATGACCGCAACCGCGTCGCGACGTGGGTGCGCGATCATGCGGGACTGATTCCTTGGGTCCGGTCGCGGATCGGCAAGTCCGTGCCCGGTTGGAAATCTTACGGTTCGTGGTCCCTTGCACCGGAGGGCGAGGAGGCGAGTTATCTTGCCGATGAGCATGCCCGCATCCGAACGGGCGACAAAGACGAAGGAGACGGGGTTTCCGCCATTGAGGGTATCAACAAAATCCGCACGGTGCTTGGCTCGCCGGGCCAGATAGTTCGGCTTGCGGGGCTGTCGGGTGTCGGCAAGACGCGGTTAGCCGAAGCGCTGTTTGATTCCAATGTCGGCGACGGCGGACTTGATCCATCCCTTGCGATCTACACGAACATCGCGGACGAACCGAGTCCGCCACCGGTTGGGCTTGCCTCTGACCTGAACGCCGGCCAAACACGCGCGATCCTAGTGGTCGACAATTGTCCACCCGAGCTGCACCGGCAGCTTTCGGAGGTTGCGCGGGCAAAAGGATCGCCGATCAGCGTCATCACGATCGAATACGACATCCGCGATGATCAGCCGGAAGGCACAGACGTGTTCCGACTGGATACGTCGTCGATCGAGTTGATCGAAAAACTGGTCGCGCGGCGCTATCCCGACCTCTCGCAAATTGATGCGCACACTATTGCGGTGTTCTCGGACGGCAACGCCCGCGTAGCGCTCGCCCTTGCCTCGCGGATCGAAAAGACCGAGAGAGTCGCAGAGTTGAACGACGAAGAACTTTTCAAACGGCTCTTTCAGCAACGCCATGATCCCGATCCGTCTCTCCAAAAAATCGCTCAGGCCTGCTCATTGGTGTATTCCTTCGAAGGCGAGAAGCTTGATGGCGACGATGCCGAGCTTCCCGTGCTTGGAAAGCTGATCGGCAAATCGGCCGACGAGGTCTACGACGGCGTGGTGGAACTCCAACGCCGCGATCTCGTCCAGGCGCGCGCGCAATGGCGAGCCGTGTTGCCGCACGCGATTGCCAATCGCCTCGCCAAGATGGCGCTCCAGAACATTCCGCCGGCAAAGGTGCGGTCGCTGCTTGTCGACAGCGCTTCAGAGCGTCTTCTCCGCTCTTTCTCTCGGCGTGTTGGGTATCTTGACGATAGCAAGGAAGCCAAGGCCATTATCGAGACGTGGTTGGCGCCGGGCGGCCTTCTCGGCGACATAAGTGACCTCAACGAGCTGGGCCGCGCGATCTTCAACAACATCGCCCCCGTCGTGTCCCACGCGGTGCTCTCAGCGCTGGAGCACGCCCTGGCCGCCGCCGATGACGCAACCCTCCTGCGTTGCACGCATTTCGTGCGGCTCTTGCGCTCGCTGGCCTATGAACCGGCCTTGTTCGAGCGCGCTTTCGCCTTACTGGCAAGGTTCGCGGCGCTCTCCGTCGAGAGTGACGGGAACGACGAGGCCACGGGCATCGTGGAAACTCTCTTCTACATTTACCTGTCGGGCACACATGCTCCCATCGCAATGCGCGTAACGGCGGCAGGAGCGCTGCTCGGTTCTGAGGACACTCGCATGTGCAGCCTCGGCGTCAAGGCGCTGGAAGCGCTTTTGAAGACAGATCATTTCATGTCGCACTATGACTTCGATTTTGGCGCGCGTTCTCGCAACCACGGCTATCATCCGTCGAGCGGCGAAGAGGTGCGGGCGTGGTACGACGCAACGCTAAAACTGGCGAGAACCTTTGCTTTGTCGAATAGCCCTGTGGCCGCTGCCGTGCGGAAGGCCGTCACGCGCGAATTTCGAGGTGTCTGGAGCCGTACGGGCCGCTCTGAGGAACTGGACCAGCTTGTACGGGACATCGCGGCCAAATCGTTCTGGCGCGACGGCTGGGTTGCCGCCCGGGAGACCCGTGGCTACGACGGTAGCGCGATGAGCCCCGAGCTGCGCGCCCGACTGACGGCACTGGAAGAGTTTTTGCGTCCCAAGGACCTTGCCAACCGCGTACGAGGCCTCGTCGTTGGTCCCCCGGGCGGAGCCCTGGATCTCGAGGATTTCGGCGATGAGGAAGACGAAGAGGAGACAGAGGAGGGAAAAACGCAGCCAAAACCGAGACCGAGAGTAGATTACACTGTGAGGGCTGCGCGGGCTGCCGCCGCGATACGCGAACTTGGCCATGATGTCGCTGCCGACGAAGAAACGTTCCGGACACTTTTGCCTGAGCTGATGAGCGGCAATGACAAGGAACGGATGTTAGGCGAAGCGCTCGCGGAGGCAACCGAGAACCCGCGCGCGACGTGGGATGCCATCGTTGCCCAGTTTGCCGCGAAGGAAGACGCGGGGTTAGCGCTGCCGGGCGGCTTTCTGCAAGGGTTGCAAAAGCGGGAAACGACTCTTGCCGGTGCCATTCTGGATGAGGCACTGGAAGCGCCTGCGCTTGCCGCGTGGTTCCCCACTCTACAGTCGGTGGCGACGATTGACGACCGCGCCCTTGTGCGGCTGCATCGTGCGCTTGAATTGGGCGTCGCGCCAATCACACGGTTTTATGCCTTAGCCTATGGCCGCGCCTGCGAGAATGTTTCTGGCCCTCAGTTTCGCGACCTCGTCCTTGCCATCGCGCGCAAGCCTGGCGGCTGCCCGGTCGGCATTGAGATGATTTCGATGCGGCTTCATTCCGATGGTGAGGCCAAGCGGGAGCCACTCCCCGAGGTGCGCGAAGCCGGCCGGATCGTGCTTGGGAGTTTTGAGTTTCATCGCAAGGATGGCCGCGCGACACGCGAAGACCATGAATTGGGTGTCGTCGTGAGGGCCACACTCGGCGGGCCGGAAGGCGCTCCGGTGGCTCGGCGACTTTGCCGGAAGCTGATGGTGGCGGCCGCTAAGCACGATATCCGTGCCTATGATCATGATGATCTGATGAATTCCCTGCTTCGGGTTCATACGCCCGACGTGCTCGATGAGCTATTTTCGGGCGATGCAGAATCGGTTACGGAAAGCGTGCGCTTTCTCCAAACTCTCTTGCGTCACCGTCAGAACATTTTCGATGACGTATCCGACGATGCCCTCCTTGAGTGGTGCGACCGCGACTCCGCCACGCGTTATCCTCTTATGGCATCCGTCGCTATTCTCTTTAAGGGCCAGGACGAGAGTGAGGCGACCGCCTGGCAACCACTCGTCGGGAGGCTACTGGAAAAGGCACCGGAACCGCAGCTCGTTCTGAACGGAATTGTCCGGCGCCTTTATCCGTCAAGCTGGGGCGGTTCGCTCGCGGCAGCGCTGGAGCAGCGGCAAAAACTGCTCAGCGCCCTGCCCGGGATTGGCACGCCCCGTCTCGCAGTCACAGTGGCCGAAGTGAATGCGCGCCTGCAAGCAACCATCGATGCGGAACGACGAAGCGAGCAACAGGAAGCCCGCGCGCGCAACAACCGGTTTGAATGAGGATGGATAAGCGCCAGTCGTAACAATACACCGCATGTCGGCTCAGGGTCAAAATCCCCGCCGGCATCCGCAGCGACCCTGAGTCTTGCCGCGCAGCGTCGGCAGCGTGGGTGTTGGGTTAAGTGTTGCGATCTTCGCCGAAGCCACTGGGTCGGTCTCGAACCCGATCGGCGCTCCGCTCAGACTATCTTTTTGGCCGTCGACCGCCCTTCAATGGCCGAGGAGCTGCTTCGCCGGCGCGAGGCACCTTAAATAGCTCCTCAATATTTGCGGATAGCGCTTTGGCAAGTCGCTCAAGAACGGCCACGCTTGGATTCTCAAGACCGCGTTCAAGGCGACTGACATAAGTTCGGTCAATTTCAGCATCTACCGCCAGGACTTCCTGCGAAAGTCCCCGCGCGACCCTCAAACGACGAATGTTTCTCGCGACAAGAGCGCCTGCTTTCATGGTGGCAGGCGATCAGTCTGAGGTCTATTAAACCACGGACAATAGTGCTACAATTACGGGAGAGTGTCATCGAAGCCAGCTTTGCTTGAGGTGTATTATGTTCATGATTGCTGGGGGAATTCTGCTCGCCGTTGCCATGCGCGATTGTGCGATTCGCAGATTTGAGTTCAAGGTGAGATTCGCAGTTATTTTTATTGGGTGTTTTGTGCTCGCCGGCTGCGCCAGTGAGCCAAAAAAGTATATGACATCCGAATATTCTGACGACAAAACTTGCCGCTCTTTCATGAAAAACAAGCAAATGAACGATGACACAACATACCAAGAATGCCGACAGTCTCTCGTAGAGTTGGCGAACAACCCTCCGGTGGGCGCTCCAACTCCTTCGAACGTAACCATCATTGTCAATCAGTAGCTTTTTGAAACCAAAGGACCGTCCTGCTGCATCCGAGGTTGGGCGCGCTTCAATGTCGCGCACCCGCCACCGCGATCGTCAATGCGATTGCCGCCGGGTCACAACACAAGACCATCAACAGTATCAACCACCGTACCGCTGTCTCTGCATCCGTGCCGACCATGACCGCGAGATATTGGACCGGCCCCATCGCAGCTTCAACGCGCTCTTGTTGAGCGGTCAGGGCAGCGCGTTGCGCTCGCATCTCGATTAGCGTTGCCGTTGCCGCCTGCCGTTGCGCGCTAAGGCCGTCCCGCGTCGAGCGCTGCCGTTCGGCCAGGTTCATCGCACCAGCCATCCGGCCGCGGCGGGTCGATTCCTCCACGGCAGCGTCAATCTGCGATATCCGGTGGTCCAGGTCCGCAATGGTTGCTGACTGCGAGACC
>Ga0137407_10003426_pt1 | contig 10549 bp, 10 predicted proteins | sample CZOMad2_2_16fung_FD_108410 | JGI IMG/M metagenome (GOLD analysis project Ga0137407, IMG submission 108410) | Vadose zone soil fungal communities from Angelo Coast Range Reserve, California, USA - CZOMad2_2_16fungal (Illumina Assembly) | ecosystem: Environmental > Terrestrial > Soil > Vadose...
CGTCAAGGAAAATTCGGAATCTCCCGATGGTCACTACGCCGTGCTAGTCCAATCGATGGACGCCGCAACCGGCCAGGAGGAAAACGAGAGCGGCGTGTACCTCGCCGACGTAAAGAGCAACACAACGATGGGAAACATCGACAAAGTCGATTATTTCGAACATCAAAACCATCGCGGTTTGGAAGTCTTTTGGGCACCGGATTCCAGCTATTGCGTCATCGAGAACGACGGACGCTACGGCGCCGATACGATCTCAATCCTCGAAATAAAAGACTCGAACTTCGTTCAAACCGAGATCGGCGAACGGATCCAAAAATCACTCGATGGCGCGATGAAGAAACAAGTGCACGATTCTGAGATGTCGGGATATGTCTCCCCGTTTTTTCGATTGGGGACCGATCGGAAGGTTCGTGTGCGCGCGCTGTCTGAAAATAATCCGAAGCAATTCGACAATGTGAAGACTTACTACGCCCTGTTTCAAGGGACATATGATCTTGCCGCCAAAAAATGGACGGTGATAGATGCGCGATCGATCAATGTCGAACAAAGCGACGCGCTTCAAAGCGCCTATCAGGATAATTTCGCCAAACACATGATCGTCGCTGCCGATCCGGCGCAGGCGCCCGAGAACTTCACTGGGTCGGTGTTTTCATCTGAAGAGGAAAAGGCGGACGCGCTCGATAAAACGATGAACGATGTTTACCAAGCTGTTCGATATGTCTTGTCAGCCAACCGTTTCGCCAAGGTGAAGCAAGAGCAAATTGAATGGTTAAAAACTCGCGACGCCGCGCATTCGGTGGAGGAAAAATCGAAGCTGACCGAAACCAGAATCAAGACGTTACAAGATCTGCTTTGGTGAAGCTAACCCAACTCGACCTTCGCCCGCTGCTTCTTTAACTCACCGCGTTTTCGTTTCGATTCCAGAATTCGCTTCTTCAAACGAGCTGGGCGCGGGGATTTTCTTCGCCGCGCTTTTTCTCTTTTTGCGATCTCGGCCAAATGACGTTTTTCCTGAGCGCTCTCGATCGCGTCGAGCAATCGTTCCCGCGCGAGCTTGCGATTTACTGCTTGCGAACGCGAATCCTGGACGGTGACGCTGATGCCGGTCGGGAAATGCCGCAACGTCACCGCGGTTGAAACTTTGTTGACGTTTTGACCGCCCGGCCCGGAGGACCTGGCAAACGTTTCTTCGAGATCGGTGTGATCAATCCCGAGCTGCTTCATTCGCTCTGTTATGTCGATCTCAGCCATAACGGCGGAATTTTCTCCAAAACTCAGGCCAACTTTCACGCAAATGCCGACAGATGAGAATGTCGGGATGATCGGTGGTCTCCTCGTTCGCAACGCCATGTTTGTTGGTGATGCGACCCGCCAACTCGCACGATTCGAAATACCGATCGCCAAACTCGCGAGAAAATCCGATCACGATCAGCGTCTCTGGCGGCGGATCGCCGTAGCCGCGCGCCCAGAATGAATTGGTGCCGCAAATAGCTTGCGGCAGTCCATACTTTTTCCCATAAAGATTAATCGCTCCAGCTTCGCCGTAATTGCCAGCGAGAATTGCCACGCCCGAGCGCTCCGCTGGGCCTAACGAGTCACGAATCTGAGCGAGTGTTTGCACTAACTCTGGCCAGCCGATTTCCTCGCGGAAATCTTCGTTAACCTTGAACGCCCGCCGCTCCCAACCGGAATGAATCGGAGCCAGCGGAACAAAGTATGCCGCAGCGACAAGAATCGTCATCACGACTGAAGTCCAAGCAAGCCACCCCAGTGAAATCCGCCAAACCGAGCCCAGGTTAGCGATCAATTCAGCTCCAAAAACTGCACCGCCAGCATACAAAACGGGATAAGCCGGGGCGAGGTAATAGCCGCGGCCCTTTCCGACTAGGAAGGTGATCAGCGGAATCACGTACAAAAATCCTGCCGCGCGAAAAGGTCGTCCCCCTCTGGACACGAAATAGAAACACAGACCAACGATTGCTAGAGGCAACGTGAATAGCGTGAGCTTCAGTTGATCGGGTAGGAAATTGTTCGTCCGGCCAATGCGCACATCTCGTTCGTGGATGTGCCGGAGAAAATCGAGCGAAACGAAATCGTTTTGAATTTGCCAGATCAGGTTAGGCAAGAAGATGAGTAGCGAGGCTGCGACCCCTAACCACAGCCATTTACTTCGAAGATGAGTGCGAAGATCTGTGAATAGCACGGCGGCAGCAATGGCAAGCGCGCAAACCAGCATGCTGTATTTCGTCAGCATGCCGAAGCCGATGCAGCCTCCGATTGCGAGCCACCACCGCGGATCACGCGATTTGCACAGCAGAATGAAAAAGTACGAACAGGCGATCCACGCCAGATAATCGAACGAAACGTATTGCATAAGAGTTCCGGCGCCGAGTGCGAACGGAATCGCCGCCGAAGCAGCAAGCGCTTGCGTCCCGGTCTTGCCGCCCAGCGCGCGCGCCATTAATCCGGTCAAAACTATCGCGACCGAAGTCGAAACTGCCGCGAAGAACCGGAATCCAGTCAGCGACGTTCCAAACAACTTCAGCGATATCCATCCGAAGAACGGGGTCACCGGCGGATACGCGACATAACCCCACGCCGGGTGCCGTGCGTCGTCCAGTGTCGCCAGTTCATCGCGATGAAAACCATAACGCCCACCGGTCAACAAATGCACAACCAGAACAGCCGCACCAAGCGCGAGCAAAATTACCAAACCTCCATCAGTCGTGCCGTTGCGACTGTCGCTGAACATCCTGGGCAAAACGGTAGTTCTCACATTTCCTGTTGACGGCACGCCACGGATTTGCCGATGGCCGGACTCGAACCGGCACGGGCCGTTTACGGCCCAACGGATTTTAAGTCCGTTGCTGCCCATCGTAGAAGCTCGCTAGTTGACAACCACTTGACAAATAGCGCATCGGTGCGTTATCATTCGTTACCTTGCGCAAGACTGCGACGAAGCTCACCAAAGTAAAGATAAACGGCCGCCTGTTCTTTTGTGTGACTTGGCCGAAGATCGGAAACGGTCGCAACCGTCGGTTCTTCAAAGACAGACGAGAAGCCGAAACGTTTTTGCAAACGAAACAAATTGAGCGCCAGAACTACGGCACGGCAGGAATGGCGTTTAACGAGCAGCAACGGGCTGAGTATTTGGAATGCTCGGAAGCACTAAAACCGTTCGACGCAACGATTCGTGACGCCGTAAACTTTTATTTGCCGCACCTGCACGCGACGAAACGGAGCTGTACGGCTGCGGAGCTTGTCGATGAACTTCTGAAGATCAAAGAGTCGGACGGTGCAAGCGAACGTTACCTTAGCGATTTGCGGAGCCGTCTGACGCAATTCGCGCAGTGCTTCAACGGGAAACCTGTTGCCGAGATCACAGGACCGGAAGTTGACCAATGGTTGCGCAGTCTCAGCGACAAAGAAACCGGCAAACGGCTCGCGGCCACAACTCGAAACAATTTCCGGCGTGTTTTGATCGTCGCATTCAATTTTGCTCGTGAGCGCGGTTACAGCGCGGGCAATCCGGCTGAGAAAAGTGCGAGAGCCAAAGTGATCGAAAGCGCAATCGGCATTCTCACGGTTGAGGAAACTGCACGTTTGCTTGAATCCGCCGCGCCTGAACTCGTGCCTTACATTGCAATCGGCGCGTTCGCGGGACTGCGACGTGCAGAACTAGAGCGCCTGGATTGGCGCGAGATCGATTTACAAGCTGGCCTAATCGAGGTGACCGCGAAAAACGCTAAGAGCGCACGACGGCGCTTTGTGCGCGTTCAGCTCAACCTTGCTAAATGGCTGGAACCTTACAGCCAATTGTCCGGCAACGTGACGCCGCCGAAATATCGTGAGCTTTTGGACGCGGCGCGTGACTCGGCGGGAATTGAGCAATGGCCGCACAACGCACTTCGACACAGCTTCGCCAGTTATCACCTTGCGCACTTCAAAGACGCCGCTTCGCTCGCGCTAGAGCTTGGGCACACGCACAGCAACCTAGTGTTTCAACACTACCGGCAATTGGTCGCACCGAAACCAGCGATGCGATATTGGAAGATCGCTCCCGCGCCCGCTGGTAGAAAGCTCGTTGCATTCGCATCCGCAAGCGCGTGAAGAAAGCACGTCGTGTGTGCTGCCGTTTTATCTAAGACCCGATGCGCGGCGCGGAGAATAAAAGCAATCTAAATTCTCAAACCGTGCCCCTACCGTGGGCATTACCCCCCATCGCACCGGCGTCCTTTTCTGAATAGATGAGAGAAATTTTTGTCGCATGAAAAAGACGCAATCGGCAAAGTCCAAAAAGTGGCAACGGAAAAAGGCGAAGCAGACGCGTAGCCTCTCCGAGATCAAATATACTCATTGGTGGCGCGAGCATCCGGTTTGGAACAACGGAACGGCGATGCCGCTGGACGAACAAAAGGCTGCTGTTTTTTACGAAGCTTACCGGCGTGTTTTAGAGATACGGAACGCATGGCTAGAAGGCATTCGTGGGCCCGAAGCCATATGGCGCTTTGGGTGGCAAATGTTTGTTGCAGGCGTGGTGCAATATCTGCCGAGGACATGGCTTGAACTCGGCTCGGCCAAAAACGTCTTTCTGCAATACCTGCCAGAGATGCTCTCGCCAGTGGGTTACTCGGTTTACCCAGCGAAACCAGAATTTAAAGATAAGGATGGCAACAAGAAGAAAAAGAAAGACCTAACACCGGATGAATTGAAAGCACTCAAAGATTATGACGAACGACGCCGAAAACTTGCGGTTAAATTTCCTGTCATTCCATCCGTGAATCCGTCGTTGAACGAGCAGAGCGCATCGCCGTTCTTAAAAGAGTTAACGAAACTTTCGGATGCTGGCTTCGTGTTAGTAGCCATCGACAATAAAACGAGTGAGGCTTTCAAGTACGGCATCCAATTACTGCAACGATACTTCAAAGGCAAACGCTCGTTTCGCACCGCTGACATAAACTACAAGTTCCCGGAAGAAGCCCCAGCAGTACCGTCCCTGAATGACGATTACGTGCTTGGCTACACTTGGGACAAGATTAGCAAGATGAGCAAGGCTCAACGCGATGCGCTCGGAGTGGCTATGGCGCAAAAAGCCGATGCGGATGCGATTCACGCGGAAGCTCGCGTGATTGGAAAGAGGCGAAAGCAGCATGAAGTTCGTGCAGAAAAGGTTTTCGAGTTCCAAGAGTTTTGCAAAGAGCTAGAGCGTTTTGACGAGACTCAAAGACCAGAAGATCGTGGCCTAGTGAAGCGGTTGCGGTGGTGCACGAGGCCCGGTTTTGGCTCTGAGGCTAATTAGCTACAGGATTTCGTGCCCTAGCGCTTTTCGTGTTTAATTTACGTGTTCATGCGACTTAAGCATGAACCGCAAATAGACGTGCAGGGCGGATCCCTGCCAGCTATCGAAACGGCTGCGGAGGTTTCGGAATCGCTGGTACCAAAGAAGGTTGTTGCACGAGCCAATTCGGTCTCGACGCGCACCGTCGATAACTGGATGCAACAACGGTTAATCCCCTTCGTTAGGCTATCAGCGCGTTGTGTCAGGTTTCATTTACCGAGCGTGCTGGCGGCCTTACGCAAATTCGAAGTGAAGGAGGTGAAATAATGAACGCGGCTGCTCCGCCAAAAAAAAGCGCGGCCTGGGAGACCGCGCTTGAAACTGCTGAACCGTTCCGAGCATATCGTGCGTTGCCAGCCGTGCAAGTTCCGCCGTGGTGGCTGGAGACGGAGCGACTGGCAACAGAGTTCCGGCGCACGGGACAGGTCCGCCATTTGCAGGCACTCGCCCGGCATCTGGACGGCGTTTTTGCACGTCTTATGGCGGGAAGGAGTATGCAATGACTCGCGCCGAAATCATCGCAGCCAATCCAATGGTGGATTTCGTATGTAATCGCGGCCACGAACTTAGGCCAGCGGGTCGGAACTTTGTCACCAGTGGTTGTCCCGTTACACACCACAGGCGCGGGCATCGCCCGGTGATGATCTATCCGGCAACGCAATCCTGGTCATGCCACGACTGTAAAAAAGGCGGCACTGTGATCGACTGGCTCGTTTGCGAGAAGAACATATCCGCCAGTGACGCGATGCAACTTCTCGGCAGCGAGCGCAACGGCTCTGAGCCGATAGCAAACTTCGTCAAAACCTATGACTACACAGATGAGACCGGGAAGCTGTTATTTCAGACTTGCCGCTATCAACCGAAGGATTTCAAGCAGCGCCAACCTGACGGCAAAGGTGGTTGGATTTGGAATCTGCAAGGCGTGCGACGGGTTTTGTATCGCTTGCCGGAATTGCTAAGGGGTTTGAAACGCGGCTTCCCAGTCATCCTCGTCGAGGGAGAAAAGGATGTGGATAGACTAGCAGAGCTTGGTTTCCCTGCCGTAGTCACGTGCAACCCTCTTGGTGCTGGCAAATGGCAAGAGGAATTTAGCGAGACGTTGCGCGGGGCAAACGTGTTTGTGATCGCAGACAAAGACAAGGCTGGACGCGAGCACGCGCAAAAAGTAGCGGTACCACTGCACGACAAAGCAGAGCGCGTCTCAGTACTCGAGCTGCCAGACCGCGACACGAGCCAAACCAAAGACGTTTCCGAGTGGCTGGCCGCTGGCGGCACAATGGGTGAGCTGGCCGAGTTGCTCGACAACGCGCCGGAATGGACGCCAGCGGTTCCACTACAAACTAAACCCACTCAGATCGCGCAATCGCAGCCCTTCCCCTTGCATTGTCTGCCGCCGGTTTGTGAAGCGATGGCGCGGGCAGTCTGCGAAACGGTGCGCGTGTTGGAATCGCTTCCCGGATGTTGCGTGCTGGGAATCCTAAGCGCGGCGATTGGTAGCGGCTTGCAAGTGAGGTCCGGCCCAAATCGTGTCACACGTGGAAATCTTTACATCCTTCCCAGCGCGGAAAGCGGCAGCGGCAAAAGTGAAACCTTCCGGCATTTTGCAAAGCCCTTCTTGGATTTTGAAGGCGAGCGGCTGGAGAATTAGAAAGCTGAAATCAAGCCTGGATTGCTGTCTGAGCGCAAAGTCTTAGAAGCAGAGATCGCGAAACTGACCAAGCTAGCGGGAAATGCGGACGGAGCCACCGAGCGTGAGGAAATCCGCGCACAATTGAAAGACAAATTAGCGGCGCTTGAAAACGTGGAAGCGAAACTGCGCACGCCCGCCTTGTCTTGTGAAGATGTGACAGGCGAAAAGCTTGCAGTGTTGCTCGCACACAACGGCGAACAGCTGGCCAGTCTTAGCGCAGACGCGCTTGCGGTTGTGAACATTCTGCTTGGCCGGTATAACAAACTCGACCGCACAGACGAGGGCATCTATTTGAAAGCATTCACTGGTGATCGGTGCAAAGTTGATCGGCAATCGCGCGAGTCTGTGTTGATAGAGTCACCATGTCTTTCTGCGCTGTGGCTCACGCAACCGGATAAACTCGAATCGCTTCTGGCGGAGCGCAGTCTGAGCGATGGTGGACTTATTCCACGCATCCTCGTTTGTCACACTCATTGCGAGGCGCGGGAAATCATCAAAGACGCAGCGGAAATTCCGGCGGCTATTGAAAAGGCATACACGGATTTAATTCGCAGCTTGATTGAAACCTACCGGCTCGCTGATGAGCCTTTCACGATTGAGCCGACACCAGAGGCGTTGGAAGCGATGAACGCGCATTACAACGCAATTGTGAAGCGCCGACTGGCTGATTTGCGAGATGTGACGATCTACGCAGCGCGCTGGAATGAGCAGGCGTGGCGGATTGCCGTTTGCCTTCACGCGGGCTTGCACGGAGCGCACGCACACGAGCACAAGCTTGAACTCGACACCGCAAATCGGGCAATTGAACTCGCAGACTGGTTTGCCGCGCAGCAACTCGAAATTCTTTCTGCCAGTAGAGAGAAAGCACGGCGGAAAATTTGGGATGAAGTGCTCTCCCTATTAGCAGACAGGCCGGAAGGTATCCAGGCGAGTGACATTTACCGGGGGCGCATTGTCCACAATGCGGACGAAGCGCACGCGCTTCTTTCTGCAATGGAATCGGAGGGCGAATTGAGTGGGCGCGATGAACAGCCGGAAACCGGCGGACACGTAACACGGATTTTTACGAGAGCGCAAAAATGAAAATCCTGCTATTGCTCTGTGCAAGACGTGTAACTCGTGCAACATGCTAGGATTCGGAGTCGTCTTGCACGTCTTGCACGTGTTACACAGGCCTGCACGGCAAAAAAGCTTTAAGCCTCGACATTATTATTTCTGTTTCGGTTTAAGCAACACGTCGTACTCTGACGGCACGTAATGCGCCTCAACAACCTCAAGAAGATATGTCCAACCGTACGGCAAGTGATTTACGCTCGCGTCGTATTCGTTCTTGAAACTGATCGGAGCATTTGGAAAAACGGGCGGTGCAGCCTGATAAACATTCCCTGTCACAGAGCGGAGCCAAAACGTCCTAACTTCGATTAGTTCCCCCTGTGCGTTGTAAAAGGAAGCTTTGAGCCCAATTTTTTCAACACCACGAGGCAAATCGTTGCGGACTCTGCCCTCAAAGCCGGTTAACCACGTGTAGCTTGACGACGTGTCGCTTGACTCGGATTTAGCGACTACATCAAACAAAGTGATCTTCCGGAGATCATTTGCGCTGACTGTCGATACTTGGGCGAACTGCTCCCACGGTTTGCTAATCGGTATCGCGCCTGCTTTGAACGGATCAAACTTAGACTTTGCGACTTCGCGTTGAACGTTTTTGATTATGAGCACACCGAGGCAAAAAACCGCAATGGCAGGCGGAACAAACAATGCGTAAAGAGCCAGTCGAACAGCGACGCGGCGAGCAGTCGATTGATGAGAAACTGCCCAAGCAACTAGCCCTCCGATTGCCGCAAGGATAGCATCAATTAATAACAGCCTCCCGAAATCCACCCGCATTGCCGTCTCGCGTGTCGTGTCGAAAACGAAAAACCAGCCATGTGAAACATTACGGTAACTGCCAAGAATCCACGGCGGATAAATCCAACTTCCAAGTAAGAGCAGGATCGTGACAGCTATGACCGCTTTGGCAGTCAAGTGACGATCAATGAAATCACGAATCGCTCGCAAAGCCCGCGTTCTCCCGATGCTTTTCCGCTTGGGGGGCCACTGATTTTCCACAGCGGCTCCGATGTTCGTTCGAGGCTCACTCGCTTGTCGATTCTAAAATGCGCGTTACAGCTTTCGATCCGCCTCGCTGAACGAAATCGTGCGTTCAAGCTTGCCGGTCGAATCCAAAACACGAATCTCACCTGAACGGAAGCAGGTGCGGTTCTGCGCATAATCGATTGCCTGATCTTTCTTTGGGAACACAGGCTCGACACCGGGAGCTTCAAAAGCTTTCCAACCCCAACGGTGCGGTCTGATTTCAATTATCGTCATTGAATGGATTCGAGATAAAACGTCACGGTTAACACCTGACGTTCAAGTTCAATAAACGCGCTGAGCTTTTCGTCGGCATGGACAATAAAGCGCTTCCCGGCTCGCCTTCTTAACTCTCGTTGAAACTGTTTCGCGCATTTTGCTTGCGCGAAATTGGCACCTCAGTCTAAAAAAAGGTCGGCCTGAGGCCGTTGAGCGGTGAAGAAACAAATCCCAGACATCAATCTAGTTCGATCCGCTTGGCGCCGAGTCAAAGAGAACATAAGGGACATGATAGCTCGTGACCTCCAGCCAAAAAAAGACGTGAAAGGCGGCGGTGGTGTTAGGGGTGAATCTAAAGCAGGCGGCACGGGCACTACAGGCACCAGAGGCGGTCACTAATAAGTTCAGCCGATCAGCCAATGCTGTGATTCACGTTTACGATGAAGCGGGCAAGGTGATCGAAACGCACAAGCACGCGGGCGATTTCAAAGAGCCGTAAGCGAGCGAAACAAAAAGCCGCCACGCGGGGGACGTGACGGCTGATTGCTTATCGTTCTGAGGAATCGACATGGAGAATAGCCAGCTAAAACAGCTCGCGCTATTAGACCTTAGCATATTAAACTTTAGTATAATGCGGCGCAGGCCGGAGAGAGGATGCCCGGTCAAGGGTTGATAATTGCACCCGGGGCGCTCGCTCACTTCTGCGCAGCGATTACGCGATCAAACTCACCGCGAACGCGTGTATCGCCCTTTGCAGTTCCACGAACGCAGTCAACATTTTATCGGCGTGCACAACGAAACGCTTTCTGTCACCGCGATGCGCGTCAACAATCCAGATCGTTCGCCCGTTCGCATCAATCGCTGCGGCGCAGCCCCAGCTCCAACCGGCTTTGGTGAGATTGTCGGCGATGATTTCCCAATTCTTCACCAATCCGACAATTTCAGTCGTTGTTCTTAACCCCGTGTTGTCCCCGCCGCCAGTGTTGCTTAAAAGCGCTCCAGCGCCCGGATAGCGTTTCCATCCGTAGTGATGGCCTACTCTTAGGCTGCCGAAACGCTGCCCATCCATTCGAATCACTCGCCTGGGCTTGAGAGCGAAGACAGGCGGCGCACCGGTTCCTCGGTGTGCTGCGCCGCTGCTGCCTTGCAAAAGGGTTAGAGCCGCAGCC
>Ga0137407_10003428_pt1 | contig 10548 bp, 8 predicted proteins | sample CZOMad2_2_16fung_FD_108410 | JGI IMG/M metagenome (GOLD analysis project Ga0137407, IMG submission 108410) | Vadose zone soil fungal communities from Angelo Coast Range Reserve, California, USA - CZOMad2_2_16fungal (Illumina Assembly) | ecosystem: Environmental > Terrestrial > Soil > Vadose zone...
CTGTTGCCCTGGTCGCCATGGACCGGAACAGGTGGTCGTCATCAATCGGAAATGCTGGTCGCCATCAATCGGAAACCCCGGTCGCCATGCCCCGGAGCGCGCATCCCGCCTGGTCATTGCCGCACCAGTGCTTACGACCTTCGCCCATACCTATCCCGATACAACCAATAGCGACCCCAGTAGAACCGCAGACACTCGCCCACGCGTTACCCGCTACAAACTTGCCATCTGTCTGTAGTATCGAGATTTTTCCTCAGCGTATATGGCCAACGCAGAGAAGTTTGCACGTCAATGGATTGTCCGCTTTGAGCGCTCAGACTTCGATCCAACGACGCAATTGGTCCAAAACGCCTGTAAGCATCCGTCGCAAACCTGTTCCACTTCCTGCAGTGGAAGACTGTCAATCAACATCCGCATCGGTGATCGATCGGCCTTGGGCCAGTGCCCGCAGACGACACAATCGTCTTCGCTGATAGATTTGAGATCATCGCGGGTGCTCGACATTTGTCGTGGGACTTCCGCTCGACTTAGCGTGCCTCGCAGCATTATAGGTACTTCAACGTGTAAGTCGTGGCCAAAGCTGCAAGGCGCCCCGCCGCGACCGGCTTTGCACAACTAAGACGCGCCTCATTCCGCCCCCCCACTTGACGTTCCATCATTAGTTGTGAAACCTTGCACATGCAAGGAGGGGGCAAATCTTCATGAAGTCTCAGATCCTGGGTGCAGCGATAGGCTGCGCCTTGTTGTGCGGTTGCGCGATTGTGCCGCCTACAGAACTGAACGACGGTGTTTCAATCAATCGTGTGGTTGATCGCGTAAAATGCGAACTAGGTAAGGCGCTTGCGCAAAACCCGACTCTGGAATCGTGGGCTGGCGCGATCACCCTGACCCTCGAGGTTGATCAGACTGGTTCGGTGCTGCCGAGTACGAGTCTGATCGGTCCGTTCAATGCAGGTACGTATGGATTGGACATCGTTGCGGGAGTCACCGGCAAGTCAGTCCAGACGTCCCTCGTGAATGTTTACTTTCCAGTATATGAGCTCCTTGCGTTTGCCGAAGCATGTCCCATTGCTCCAAGGAATCAACTTGAGGACTCTTTGGGACTTCGTGAATGGGTCGAGCGAACTCTAGCGCTCAAAAGGGATGAAGGGGCAGCGTTCAAAGACAAAGACAAGGCCATCGGATACACGCTCGAATTCGATCTCGATCTTACAGCGGGCATAACGCCAGGTTTCACGTTCACAAGAGCATCAGGGAAGACCGGTTTGTCAGTTGATCGCAAAACGGTGAATACACTTGAAATCGCGTTAGCTGACGCGGGTATCAAGCCTCCGGGGCTCGTGCCCGCACTTGTGCGTGTGCCGGTACAGCCTCCGCCCGGCACAACCAAGCCGGCTGAAGCGCCGCTGGTGGAGGACGGAGCGAAGAAACAAGAGGCTCCCACGTTCAGGTACGAGAAGCGATACGTGGCTAGGCCTGGAACGAGAGTGTCCGACGACACAAAGAAACGCCTCGACGTTATCATTCAGCAACTTCAGCTGAAGAACCTCCGAATTAGAGGGTTCTAGGCTTCGTAATACGTTATACATACAATGCAAATTTCTGCATCCGTCTGAGAGGACTACTGGGCGTACATAGTAGGAGTCGAATTGTGGATGGCATTTCCAAAGATGTTCTTACATCCGTCGCCACGACCGTTGCTCTGGCTGCGCTCACATCGGTTTGGCTGATGTTTACAAGGATCGGTCGATCGGTCTGGACCGCTTGGGGGAAAACGGATGGTCTTCGATCTATAGCATTGGTCGCTATCGCAAGTCTTGTCCTTGGCTTGGGCGTATTGAGTGCGATAATTTTTTACTATCTTCGCCCGCAGCCAGAATTCCAACAGCACATCGCTGCAGAATGGGACGGTCAAAGGATAAGTTTTATCAGCAAAGGCGCAAATATAACGGCTGAGCTGAGGGCACCTGAGAGGGTTGTCAGGATCAAGTATGATAGCTATAACTTTCTCGACAATCCCATCATAATCATTAGTGGTACCCGAGAGGCCCCAGCGTGGGCGAGCAGCATCACGAATAGGTACGTGGATGTTAAGGAACAGAATTATGGAGAGTACGGGCAGCTAAACGGAGCCGCCGCCACAGACAAAAGATTCGCGATCTTGATAATTCCTCCGGTGAAGCCCCCGCAATGAACCCTCTGATCGAGGAATTCAGTAGCGCTCGTGCGGCGCACCAAATCGGCGCCCGGTGTTCGGGCCCTCAACTAATATTGCTCGTTCCGATTTCATTGCGCATACGCTAGTTAATCACCGTGGCGCAAACCGGCCTCACTACAGCTTCCGCTACTTAGCCGATGACTCAGCGTCGCCTGGGATAGGCGGTATGGGCTCAGCCGCCGCGCTTTATACCGGGTAGTAAATAGGATGCGACTCGGCTTACGCTTGCTAGGTCTGTCTTAGGTTGGGGGAGAGTTTTATGTCCGACGGAATTCTAAAATCCGAAACAATCAAAGTGAAACAATTGGTCGAGGAATATCGCTCGGGACGTATTGTCATTCCAGAATTTCAGCGAGAATATGTTTGGAAACCAAGCAAAGCACCGTGGTTGATCGATTCCCTTTATCGTGGCTTTCCGATTTCATCGTTGCTCCTTTGGCAAAGCACGGAACAAACACGAGCCCGAAGAAATGACCCGCGCCCAAGCCGCGGGTCCATGAGTTGGCTCATCGACGGGCAACAACGAGTGATAACGTTGTCGCGCGTAATGAATGGTGACGAGGGAATTGATATAGTTTTTCATCCAGAAAATGACGAATTCAGGCTATCAAACGCAGCGACGCGCAATGATCGAAATTGGTTTCGCGTTCCCGAATTGCTAGACGAAAATCAATTCCGCGAGTTGAGACGAAATCTGGATACTGGACGGAACGCAGACAAGCGTGAAGCTCGATTTGAGAAAGTGAGGCGCATTCTCCATTATGAGGTGCCTCTAGTCAGCATGATCGATCATAGCTTCGCTGACGCGGTCGTGGCTTTCAAGCGCATTAATACGCTTGGAGTAAAACTAAAACAGCAGGATATTGAAAGCGCTCAAGTTGCCGCCATTCACTCTGGATTTATCGCCGACGAAGTTGCCCCGTTTCTAGATAAGTTAAAGCGCGACGGCTTCACGCGTTTGAATGTCATGCACCTCTTTAGAGCGTGCGCATTCATTGCAAAACCTGACGGAAGAAATAGGACTCCGCTTCACGAGCTAAAACGAGCGGAGGTACTCGAAGCTTGGAAGCGAACCCAGCGCGCAACAGAACAAGCGATTAGCCTTGTCCGCGGCGAGTTTGGACTGGTCAACATGGAAATCCTCTGGTCGGGAGCATTGCTAGTTCCAATAATTACGCTTTGCGCAATCACGCCTCCTAAGAAGCGGGATGCCCGCGGCCTAGTCGCTTGGATCGCTCTTGCGGCCCTTCTACACCGATACAGTAGATCGAGCGAAAGCGCGCTAGATCAAGACCTTCGGGCTTGTCGGCATGATGACCCAGTCGGGGCTCTCTTGGCTAACTTACGCCAGATCAGACCATCGCTTGCTGCCCACCCCAATGATTTCGCCGGAGCCCTTAATGACCGAAGTGGGCTTTTGGCATCATACATCGCTTGTATGCATCGAGGAGTTCTGGATTTTTTCACTGGCGGAAAAGTCTTGCTTCATAGCGAAATTGATCGACACCACATTCTTCCACGCGCGCAATTTCCTGAGAAGATTCGTGTTGTTGCTGACAATATTGCAAACATTGTGTTTATTAGCGGTGATGTGAACAAGTCAATCGGCCAATCTGGTCCGGAGGTTTATCTGAAACGTATCGCAAAACGTGTTTTGGAAAGTCAGTGTGTTCCAATGCAAAACAGTCTCTGGAAAATTGACAAGGCGGATCAGTTTTGGGCTGCCCGACGAGAACTCTTGGCGGCCTCATTCAACGATTTTCTTAGAGAGGCACTCCCTCAACGGAAGGTCGCCAACGTTTGAGTGAGCAGTCTTCGAACTAATCATTGGTTACATCAACTCAGCCCAACTAGCTAAGCCCTAACTAATCCGCAGCGCATTGGCGGGGGACCTAACGGGATGGGTATGGTCTTTCAATTCTATAATTTTTGCGGGGACCAGAAATGGGCGCGTCCGGGCCAACGAATTGTGGCCCCCGGGGGTGCATTCGCCGCCGTGTGAAGGATTGGTAAGTCCGCTGGCCTAGGGGGTGAATGAAAGTCTTGAATTGTGCACCATCGGTCGCATCCGCGCCCCGTCCGGTGTCTAATTGAGAATTCGCGATTTCCGCCGCGCCGTCCGGTTTTTTAGGGATTTGTTCGGTTTTTGCGCGCACCGTGGGAAGTGGAACAGTCTGTGGTCGACGGACCAGCTGGAGAGACGAACCCGCGAGCAAATCGCATATGCCGACCCTCAAATGGTCGTAAGACGCCGCAGGCCTCAGCCGCCGCAGCGAACCACCCCGGCAGCGGCCTCAGACGCGAATTGTCAGCTTATGCCACCACTAGTTCGATTTGACAGAAAAAGGACCAATTGCGACGATGTGGCAGTCAACGTCTTCTTTTTCGCAATTTGTTAGAGTGTCCTTTATCGCAATCGCTTCACTCAGCGCACCATACGTTGCAATCGGTCGGCCTCGTTTGCCGATGGCTACCGCGCTCCAGCCCGATGTCGGATTCACGGGAATACCCGCGGCGGAGCCTGCATGTGGGTTACTTTGTCGATCAACCCTGTCTTGATAGAAGCCTGTCACCTTAAATGTTTGGGGCACCGGCACGACAAAGGTATTGTTAACTGCTATGATTATGCAGGCAACGCGGTCTATCGCACCACAACCTTGGAGAGTTTGACGGAGTGAATCCTCGATATTTTCGGCTCCGCCGATAAAAACCATTTCGCCATACGGGCCGATCGCAATCGACTTGTTCTCCGATGCCGGAACGTACCTACGTTCGAGCCTTGCCTTTGCAACATCGTTGATAAGTGGCATCTCTCGCGCAGCAAACGGCCGCTCAACCGTCGGATCGGAAGGCCATATCCAAGGAAGCGGTGGTGTAGGTGGCGGTTCGTAGATCACTCTGTCGCCGACAGCATAGACCCGACATCCAAAAACGGAGCCACTTGCATCTGCATTCTCTTTACAAAACCGCGAGGCTTCTTGCTGTGCTATTTCTTCGCTGGACCGACCGACGGCGTATCCAAAGATGCCACTGAAGTTAACGGCCAGGGCCTTCGACTCAGCAGCATTCTGATATCTGTCTTTAAGTAAGATACGTGTTTTGCTGGACACAAAGGGCACATCCTCCGCTATAAATTTCGCCGTCTGCGGTGCCGAAGGCGCTTGCGCCGGGCCCGGTTCCGCTCGGCCAGTAATATTAGGCGGAGTTGATAGCGAGACAGCAGGCGCGGGGGTATCCACGATCGAAGATAGATGAGTAAAGGAATCTATCGTCATTTTAGCAAAATACGAAAAACAACCGACCCCGATAGCCAACAAAAATATGATAATAGTGGGCTTTGTTAACCGCTGCGTTTCCAATGCGCCCCATCCGAAGAAGCGGTGCTTCGGCATTCTCCTATCTGAGGAAACCTTATTTTTGCTTAAAGCCTCAGATAAGGCATCGATGAGTCTGGCGCAATTCGCAGCGAAATGAACGTGCCTCACTTCAATCGCGGTCCGCCGAGCTAATGGCCTTAAACTCTTCGGAAGATCGGCCGACCGGGGCATTGGAACTCCGTCGACCAAAACAGGAATGATCAATAGTTTTAATTTGAGCGCTGCCTCAATCTCGATTCTAACAAAATCCTCCCGATCATCGGCATTAGCCTCAGCAACCTGCTCAGCAAATTTACTCCAATTCCGCCCTATGACGACTATCAATACCGAGCAACTCTTCAACCGGTGAATTATAACATCTGAGAAATCTTCTCCGGGCCTGATGCTATCCACATCCATGAAAACTTCTTGCCGGGGGAAAGCCCGCACAAGCTCATTGAAAATTAGACGAGCGTAGGCTGCGGTATCTTCTCGACGATAACTGATGAATATGTTCCCAGCCATCAGTTGATCCTGCCGTCGATAAGTTTAGTCGACCATCAGAGGGCGCAATAATGCCGCGCACCTACCTTCGGGTCAACGGTAACTAGCGACCGCGGGGAAGCGGAGACTCGGTGCAACCAATCGCCGGTGCCCGGCCCAAGGCTGTTATCAGCTTATGATTTTCGTCAACGGGGAGGCGGATGCCCGCTTCGACCAATCGATTTCATCGGCTGTCTCATGGCCGGCGAGTTTGGATTTTTCACCTTTATCCAGTGCAGCGATCAACCGGCACGATAGGGCCGATCCGCGCTAATTTTCCACCAACACAACCCCAACATGGTGTAATGGTGCACCTTGACCTTGCGGTAGTTCCGCAAGAATGGTCGGCTACATAGCTGAAGTAGTTAAAGAGAGGCGGGGCGTCGTGAACGATTTCGAGCAGCAGCCATTCGCGGATGCGGAGTTTGCACAGAATCCAGAGCAGCGGTGTCCTTGCCTCCTTCTAATCGACACCTCTACGTCAATGCGCGGCGAACCGATCCGCCAACTCAATGAGGCGCTGCTGACGTTCAAGGAGGAACTACACAGCGATGCGATGGCCGCCAAGCGAGTTGAGCTAGCCGTCGTGACCTTCGGCCCCGTCCAAACCCGCACCGACTTCACAACGGTTGACAATTATTTTCCAGAGACGCTCGAAGCGAGCGGTGCCACGCCGATGGGTGAGGCAATCGTCCGCGCGCTCGACATGCTGCGTGAGCGCAAAGACCGCTACCGGACGAACGGCGTCAAATATTATCGTCCTTGGGTGTTTTTAATAACCGACGGCGCGCCGACGGATAGCTGGCAGGAGGCCAAGCGCCGTGTCCATGAGGGTGAAGAGCGCAAGGAGTTCCTTTTCTATGCCGCTGCTGTCGAAGGTGCGGACATGTCGATCCTGTCACAGATCGCGGCGCGGCAGCCCTTGAAGCTTAAGGGCCTCGCTTTCCGGGAGCTCTTCCAGTGGCTATCGAGTTCGCTCAGCGCCGTTTCGCAATCGAACCCAGGTGATCAGGTAGCGCTTGCCAATCCCACCGCGCCGGACGGGTGGGCCGTTGCCGGCTGAGCCGCGACGGTGGCGTTGGGCCGCCGCCTCGAGGATCGGAACATCTCATCTTCGAAGCGGAACTCGGAAGCAAGACGCCTATTCGGTCCTGACCCTGCCGGATGACGCAATCTGCACCGTCGTGTCCGATGGTGCCGGCAGCGCCAGTCATGGTGGGCAGGGTGCCTCGCTTGTGTGCCGCTGCCTCACCGCCAGTATTCGCACTTGGCTCACTGAGCACGAAACCCTGCCTAGTGACGAGCAGGTCATGGGTTGGGTAGATGAAGTTCGCGACCGGCTTGCTACGGTAGCGGTGAAGAGAAGCCTTGCCCGCCGGCAGTTTGCGGCGACCCTCGTGATGCTCGTGGTGAAGGATGATCAGCTTCTGTCCCTCCAGATCGGCGACAGCGCGCTGGTCGCGCGCCGGGCGGGTGTCTGGGAAGCGATCTGCTGGCCCGAAAATGGTGAGTTCGCCTCCACCACCTTCTTCGTCACGGACGATCCGGAAGTGCGGCTGAGAATCAATCGGCTCCCGTTTGAGCACGACGCTTTCGCTCTCTTCTCAGATGGCATCGAGAATCTTGCACTCGACCACCTCGCACGTCAGCCCCACGTCCGTTTCTTCGATCCGATGATCAAGCCCATTGATCAGTCGTCCGAGACCGGCAAACTTACAAAGCTATCATTGGCACTGGGGCGATATCTAGACAGCCCGGCGATCTGCGAGCGGACGGACGATGACAAGACATTAATCCTTCTGTCGATCGCCTGACCATGCAGTCGGTCAATATCGCGGGCAAGGCACACGCGCTCGGAAAGCGCATCGGCAAGGGCGGGGAGGGTGAAGTCTACGCGCTCGAAGGCGTCCCAGATGGAGCTGTGAAGATTTACAAGGAGAGTTTGCGCGGACGCCGCGAGCCCAAGGTCCGCGCCATGATCAACGGCGCCTTGGCGGCTACAACCGACCTTGTGGCCTTCCCGGCCCAGATCGTCACTGACCTCAAAGGCAGCTTCACCGGCTTCATGATGCGGTTAGTGACCGGCTATCAGCCGATGCACGAACTCTATAGTCCAAAGTCCCGCAAGCTCCTTTATCCGAAGGCGGATTTTCGCTTCCTCATTCGCGCCGCGCTCAACGTCGCGCGCGCAGTTGGAAAAGTCCACCAAACGGGATGCGTCATTGGCGACTTCAATCATTCTGGCGTGCTGGTCGCGCGAGATGCCACGGTAGCGCTGATCGACGCCGACAGCTTTCAATTCACGATCAACGGTCGATCCTACCCCTGCGTCGTCGGTGTTCCAGATTTTACGCCACCGGAGCTACATGGGGTTGACCTTCCCACCGTTACTCGCACGAAGGCTCACGATCATTTCGGGTTAGGGGTGGCGATCTTCCAATTACTCGCTATGGGCAAGCACCCTTACGCAGGCCGTTTCGCAGGCGCCGACCTCACAATGAGCGAGGCTATCGCACAGAATCGTTTTGCCTTCTCGCTATCCCGTTCCGTGGAAACCCGTACTACACCGCCCCCGGGTTCCATCACGCTCAAGGATCTGCCAGCGCCGATTGCGCAAGCGTTCGAGGCCGCATTCGGCCTCAGTCCCGCAGCGCGACCCGATGCTGCTACCTGGGTGTCTTTGCTCAAGAACCTCGAGGCCGGTCTGAGCCACTGTGCGACGATTAAGAGCCACTATTATCCTTCGGCTGCGGGCAAATGCGTATGGTGTCGCCTCGCGGTTCAGACGGGCGTCGACATGTTCCCCGATCTGCTAGGCGGCGACATCCCGACCCCGCCGGGCGGTCCGTTTGATGTAGAGCGGATTTGGGCACAGGTACGGGCCGTCTCACTGCCACGACCGGACGACCTCCTTCCCAAATGGACGGGCACGCTGGGCGCGCACAGCACCGCGGTCGCCGAAGCGAAGCGGGCGCTGGTGGGACGCAAGGTGATAGGGCTTGTTGCCCTCGTCGCTGCCGCTACGGGGTTCGTCGTTGCTGCGCCTTTAGCAGTAGTCTGGCTCGGCCTCGGCGGATTCGGGCTTTTCAAATTGTTTGGCGGCACTGTCGAAACCGAGCCGTTCAAGAAAGCCTGTGCGGACGCTGACCAACGGGCGCGCGCAACAGAAGTTGCCTTTCTCCAACGCATCGGCCTTATCGAACTGCACGGCGTTCGGGACGATCTCGATAATTGGATTACCGCTTTCCGCCAGCTTGACGCCGATCTCAATCGCGAGTTGGCACGCCTTAAGTCCACGCGAGAATCACGGCAGCGCGACACCTTTCTTGATAATTTTCCGATCCGGCGCGCCAAGATCGCCGGTATTGGTCCGGCTAAGACCGCGACCCTCGCATCGTTTGGTATCGAAACGGCTGCGGACATCAATGCCAACGCCGTGCTTGCTGTCCCGGGCTTCGGCGAGGCGATGACAGCCAAGCTGATCGCCTGGCGGCGCGGCCACGAGGCCAAGTTCCGGTACAATTCAGCGCCCGACCCGTCGGATATCCAGGCCGAGAATGCGGTCCGCTCCGCATCGGCAGCCAAGCGTATCGATCTGCAATCAAAGATTCGCTCGGGCCTCGCGGCGCTTCAGTCAGGTCCGCAGCGTCTCGTGGCGCGCGCCCAGAATGTCGATCAGCCGCTAATGCACGCGCTCGGCGAGCGCGCCAAGGCCGCTCACAACCTCAAACTCCTGGGCTTGCCCATGCCCGCCAGCACCCCGATCACGATCGCTCAAAAGCCCTCGCCAGCGACGGTGCCCCCGGCTCCGACCCATACGGCAGTGACGTCATCGAACAGCCCTCTAAGCTGCCCACGTTGTGGTTCGCCCATGCTCCGTCGGACCGCCCGGCGCGGCAGACATTCCGGCCGCCAATTTTGGGGATGTTCTCGGTATCCCTCCTGCACGGGCACGCGGAACTGAGGCCCTTATTTGCCGTCGTGTGCCACAGTTCGTCCGATTGAGGCGCTGGTCTTGTGGACGTTTCTCAGGTCGAGCTGCCGTCCTTGGAGTTAGTTTCACCCACTTGTCCCGCTGCAACTGCGAAATCGCCCACACGCGACCGACGGGACGCGCGTCACGATCACCATGGAAGAGTAAAGTTTTCGCGACCGCGGAAGTAACGGCGCGAGATACCCCGGCAGTTGGGTGTGGGTCTGGCACCGCCCCGGCGCCGGGGCCTTAATTTGAAAACGGCGCCCTTATCGCCGGTCCCATGTGAAAGCAATGCCGATCTGGACAAACGCGGCCGCTCCCCAGATGGCCAAAAAGGTCGCTAGGTCCACGCTATCTGCAAGCTGGCGCAGGCCACAAAGGACCGCCACCACGATCATGGTGAGGAGTAAGAGGCAAACGATGATTCGAACTTGCACGGCCGGCCCCCGCGGGAA
>Ga0137407_10003429_pt1 | contig 10545 bp, 6 predicted proteins | sample CZOMad2_2_16fung_FD_108410 | JGI IMG/M metagenome (GOLD analysis project Ga0137407, IMG submission 108410) | Vadose zone soil fungal communities from Angelo Coast Range Reserve, California, USA - CZOMad2_2_16fungal (Illumina Assembly) | ecosystem: Environmental > Terrestrial > Soil > Vadose zone...
CCATCTTCGACGAGTTCGACGCCTGCGGCGTCCGCTTCGCTCTCGAAGTCCACCCCACGGAGATCGCCTTCGACTTCTACACGGCGGAGCGGCTGCTCGCCGCATTCCGCCACCGGCCTACCCTCGGCTTCAACTTCGACCCGAGCCACCTGCAATGGCAGGGGATGAAGCCGCACCTCTTCATCCGCGATTTCGCGAAGCGGATCTTCCACGTGCACATGAAGGACTGCGCCGTCCGGCTCGACGGGCGCTCCGGCATCCTCGGCTCGCACCTGCCTTTCGGCGACCCGCGCCGCGGTTGGGACTTCCGCTCGCTCGGGCACGGCGACGTGGACTTCGACGAGATCATCCGTGCGCTGAACGCCGCGGGGTACCAAGGACCACTCTCGGTGGAGTGGGAGGACTCGGGCATGGATCGCGAGGCCGGGGCCCGGGAATCCCTGGAGTTCGTGCGGCGCATCGACTTCGCGCCCTCTTCGGTCGCCTTCGACGCCGCGATGAAGAAGTGAGGACCACGAGCCGCGCGGGCTCGTGGTCCGAACCTCGGCCAGCCTGTCTAGAACACCGCCTCGGGCACGTAGTATGACTTGGCGTTCTCGCGCGTGATCAGCTCGCTTCCGAGGATCACGCGCAGGGGCAGCTTCTTCTGGTAGAAGCCCTCGAAGACGCGACCGCGCAGTCCCACCACGGCCATCGACACGGCCGAAGCGCAGACATCCGGCGGGTAGGTCGCGTTGGCGCGGACGAGCGGGTCGCCGTCCATGATGCGCTTGACCACTTCCTTCTTGGCCGCTCCGCCGAACATGACCTTGATGTCCTTACGGCCGGACTCCTTGTAGGCCTGGAGCGCGCCCTCGAGCATGTCGTCGTCGGCCGTGTAGACCGCGTCGATGTTCTTGTACTTCGCGAGATAGTTCTCCATCACCGCGAGGGCCTTCTCCTTGTTCCAGTTGCCGGGCTGGGAATCGAGCACCTTCATCCCTGGATACTTCGCCACCACGTCCTTGGCGGTCTTCGTGCGCAGGTCGCTGATCACGCTGGGCACACCCTCGATCAGCACGACGTTGCCCTTGTAGCCGAGGTCCTTGGCGATCCACTCCATGGCCTGGCGCGCGTACGACTCGTCGTCGTTGGAAAGATAGACGTCGTACACTGGCTTGGTGACGCCGCGATCCAGGACGACGACGTACACGCCCTTTCCATAGGCCTTCTCGACCACCGGCGTGAGCGGGGCAGACTCGAAGGGGAAGACCACGATCCCGTTGACGCCCTGCACCAGCATGTCCTCGACGTCCGCGACCTGCTTGGTCACGTCGCCGGACGTCTTGAAGACGAACTCGACGTTCGGATCCTTCTTCTTCCAGTCGTCCATCGACTTCTTCGCCCACCAGTTCGCGCCGCCCATCCAGCCGTGGTCGGCCGTCGGCATGGTGACGCCGATCTTGATCTTCTTCGTTGCCCCGGTCTGGCCGGAGGCATTGCCTCCAAGCACCGCCAGCACCGCGATGAACACCGCCGTTACCAGCTTTTTCATGGTTGCCTCCGTGGAAGTACTCCTACTGCCTTTGCCGTTGGATGAACACCGCTCCGATGATCACGAGGCCCTTCACGGTCCCCTGCAGATACGGAGAGATGCCCACCATGTTGAGCATGTTGTTGATCACACCGAGGGTGATCGCGCCGACCACCGTACCCCAGACGGTGCCTCGCCCGCCGGACATCGACGTGCCGCCGATGATGACGGCGGCGATCGCATCCAGCTCGTAATTGACGCCAAGCGTGGAGGAGCCGACCGAGTTGAAGCGCATGGCGATCATGACCGCCGATACGCCCACCATCAGGCCGGTCACCGTGTAAGCGGCGAGACGCGTGGTGTCCACGTTGATGGCCGAATAACGCGCGACCCGGGAATTCGAGCCCACGGCGCGGGTGTAGCGTCCGTATCTCGTCCTCTTGAACACGAAGGCGAGCGCGGCCGCGAGGCCGAGCAGGATGAACGCCGGCAGCGGAATGCCGAGGGGCGCGGAAGATCCCAGCTCGCCGAACAAGGAGGACGCGGAGCGGAACTCGCCCGCGTTCGCCATGTAGAGGGAAAGGGAGCGGAACAGCGCCATGGTCCCCAGGGTGACGATGAAGGGAGCAATGCGCCCCTTCGTCACGAGCAATCCATTCGCCAGGCCGCAAGCGAGCCCGGCGAGGACGGCGCAGGCGACCGCCGCCGAGACCGCGGTCCCCTGCTGCAGGCCGGCGTCGGAGGCGGCGTTGAGCACGAGCATGGCCAGGCAGCCGACGAAAGCGGCCATCGATCCGACGGAGAGATCGATTCCGCCCGAGACGATGACGTAGGTCATGCCGAGCGCGATGATCCCTGTGTACGAGACCTGCCTGACGATGTTGAGCAGGTTCTGCCACTGCAGGAAGAACGGGCTGAGCAGCGCGGACGCGATCGACAGGATCGCGAGCGCGGCGAAGGCGGCGTAGCGCTCCTTCTCCAGGCGCTGGAAGAATGCCAGGGTCGCGCTCATACGTTCGGCCCCGCCTGAAGACCGGTAGCCAGGTACATGATCTCGCGCTCCTCCACCGCTTCGCCCTCGAGCTCGCCGACGATGCGACCTTCGCGCATCACCAGCACCCGGTCGCACATCCCGATGATCTCTTCCAGCTCGCTCGAGATCAGGATGAGGGCGGTTCCCTTCGCGGCCAGCTCGGACAGGAAGAGGTAGATCTCCTGTTTCGCGGCCACGTCGACGCCGCGTGTAGGCTCGTCGACGATCAGCACGCGCGGGGCGGGGTCGAGCGTCTTCGCCAGCGACACTTTCTGCTGGTTCCCGCCGGACAGCGACTCGAGCGCCGCGTCCAGATCTCCTGCCTTGATCCCGAATCGTTGCCGCCAGGTCCGCGCTTTCGCAGCTTCCTTCTCGCGGTCGACGACGAAGGGGAACGACGCGTAGTCCCTGAGCGAGACCAGGGTCATGTTCTCCGCGATGCCGAAGCCGGTGAGGATCCCTGATCCCTGGCGGTCCTCCGACAGGTACCCGAAGCCCCCGCGCACGGCCTGCCCTGCGTTCTTCGCCTTGACGTCCTGGCCGGCCAAGCGCACGACGCCCGACGAGGGCCGCAAGCCCATCAGCGCTTCGGCGGTCTCCGTCCGTCCCGCTCCGACGAGACCCGCGAAGCCCAGGATCTCGCCCTCCCTGAGCGCGAAGGAGACGTCCGCGAAGGTGCCCGGCGAGGTCAGGCCGCGGACCTCCAGGACCACCGGGCCTTTTGCCTTCCTTTTCGGCGGAAAGATCTCTCGAAGCTCGCGGCCGACCATGGCGCGCGCCATCTCGGCGGGCTCGATCTCGGCGATCGGTGCTTCGCGGACGAGCTCGCCGTCCTTGAGGACGATCACCCGGTCGCAGATCGCCTTCACTTCCGCGAGCTTGTGCGAAACGTAGACCAACGCCATGCCGCGCGCCTTGAGCGATCGCATCAGCGCGAACAGGCGGTCAATCTCCCTCCGGGTGAGCATCGTGGTGGGTTCGTCGAGGATGAGCAGGCTCGCGTCGAAGGCCAGCGCCTTGCAGACCTCCACCAGCTGCTTCTGCGCCGCGCTCAGACCGTCGATCCGATCCTCGGGCGACACGTTCGCTCCCATCTCCGCGAGCAGCTCCGCGGTCCGGGCGCGCATCCTGGCGCGGTCGAGCAGCCAGCCAAACTTGAGCAGCTCGGCCCCCAGGAAGACGTTCTCTTCCACGCTCAGGTCCGCGGCGAGGTTGAATTCCTGGGGAACGATGCTCACGCCTGCGCGGCGGGCGTCGGACGGAGAATCGAACGCAATCGGCTGGCCGTCGAGCTCGAGCGCGCCGGAGGTCGGCTCGTAGATGCCGGAAAGGATCTTCATGAAGGTCGACTTCCCGGCGCCATTCTCCCCGATCAGCCCGAGGACCTCCCCGCGGCGGATCTCCACGTCGGCGTCGCGGAGCACCGCGTGGCCGGCGAATTCCTTTCGCAGCCGGCGAACCCGGAAGAGCGGACCCGTCATGGATGCTTGGTGATACGACCACGCCCTTCGCGTGTCAAAACGCATGGCGGGTGACCACGGGTCGTCAGCGTTGCGTGGCGTTCATTCGGCCGCGAACCCGGAACAGGAAGATGCCCCTGCTCTGGCGCACGGCGGGAAGCTCGGCTCCCAGCGCGGAAAGCGGGACGTCGTGCCCCGAGCACATCTGGGGCCGCTCCAGCGCCGCGGCGGCGTCGGCAGCGCCGGGGTCGTTGACGAGCGCCCAGCGGATTCGCGTCCGCTCGAGAAAACGCGCCCGCGCGGCGGGATCGCTGCTGCAAAGACCCTCGTCCAGATCGCGCCAGGAGAGCGGGTAGCTCGCCCCGATGTAGACGTTGAAGAGGTACCGCCGCTCGCCGTAGGGCAGCAGCGCCGCGGTGCTCCCCAGCGGCAACACCCAGTGCTCCCAGTTCGCGATGTTGGCGTGCTCGGCGGGGATGATCACTCCGTCCTCCGGCGGGATTGCCTCTTCGACTTGCCGCAGCGCGCGGAGGTCCTCCAGGCCGATCGGGGTCCGGAAACCACGGTGTTGCAGCGGGCGATGAAGGTTCAGCCGGGCGAAGAGCGGCAGCGCGAGCCAGAGCAGAAGACCACCCACCGCCAGCGCCGGCCTGCGCTGGCCCGTCTCGGGGAGCGCTTGCCCAGGCTGTCGCTCCGCCAGCACGAGCGCCGCCGCCGCGAACGGGAGCCAGAGCAAGGCCAGGGACACGGGGAGTCCCGATCCTGCGAGGTAGCCTGCGAGAATGACGGACTCGTGGCGCTGATCGTTGAGGCCGCCCGCCAGACCCGCGGCGAAATCCAGTCCGATGCCTGCCCCGGTAGTCCCGAGGAGGGTCGCGACGAGCAGGCCGCGGGCAAGACCGGTCGGCACGGCCGCCCCACGCCGTCGCCGCAGCTCGAGCCAGCTACAGACCAGCACCGCCGCCGCCAGGCAAGCCACGAAAGGCAGACCCGCGTAGTCGGCGATGGGCGCCACACCGAAGGGCAGCGCGCCCTTGAACGCGTCTCGCAGCCCAGCCATCGATGGCGATGAGACGAGGCCGTGCAGATCGGCGATCCCTGCCCGTAGCGCGATCCAGGGCCGGCGGAGCGCATCCCCCGCCGCCTTTACCGCAAGGCGGAGCACACACCCCGCGTCCCGGCAAGACGGCGATGCCGGCGCGTTCCGCACGGACTTGTCGCGGGGGGTCGCCCGTCCGAGCGCGACGGCTTCATCGAAGGTCATGAGCCCGCTGCGGTGCACGATCCGGCTGCAGACCGGGACCCGCTGCGCCGCCCGCCCCACGACCCAGGGATCCTGGACCAACACCAGCACTCCCAGAACCGCGGACGCGCCAAACACCAGGAGAGCGCGGCGCGCCGGGGCATCCTTGGATCCCGGTGGCCGGAGCGCCAACCAGACCGCCGCGGCTACCGGCACCGTCGCCACTCCCAGCAGCACGACGATGATCGGGTTCCAGGTGAGCGACCAGGCGGCGATCAGCGGTGCGGTCGCCACGGACAGGATGGCCGCTCCCGGCGCGTTCTGGGCCCGGCCGATGGCGATGAGCACCACGGGGAGGAGCAGCAGCCCGCCGCTGCTGAAGCGCGGCGTTCCCAGGAGATCCGGCACCGGATACACCATCGGAACGACCAGGAAAGCGTAGACGTAGAACGCGAGCCCGAGCGCGATCTCCCGGCGGTGCCGCGTGCCGGAACGCTCCTGCGCCTGCGCGTCGACCATCTGCTCGGCGAGCGCCAGCGCCGGCAACGCATTCTGCAGGAACGGCATCGCCTTCACCGTCGGGCCTGCAGGCGGAGCGAGCCCGGCGGCATTCCAGAGCGAGGAGAGGAGATGGAACGTGCGCGGGTAGTCGGCGAGGATCCCGGTCCCGGGTTCGTCGAGAGGAACGTGTCCGCTGTCGAGGATCTGCCGGGTCCAGGCCACATGCTCGTGGAGGTCGAGGCCCAGAGCGGACAGGTGGCCCGAGTAGATGGAGACGACGAGCGCCACGCTGCCGAGCCCGAGCAATGCCAAGAGGTCCAGCCGCGCCGGTGGCCTCAGCTCGCGCCGCCGCGCGAGGACCAGCGCGAGGGTGGCCCCCACGATCAGGACGACGATGGGGATCGCCCTGCCCGTGGCGCGCGCGATGAGGCCGTTCATGGCCAGGATCGGCGCGGCGGCCGCGAGCAGCACGTACTGGCCGAGGTAGACGGCGGTCCAGGGTCCCACTCGCGGGACGCGCAGGACCAGGCGGCCGAACACGCCGCCCCACAGCGCCATGGTCGCGAGCGCCAGCGCGAAGCTGGCGGCGAAGAGGGCCTGCTGCGCGGAGCGAACGGGAAGAAAGAGGGCCAGGAGCGCGAGGCCGGGCACGAGCGCGCTCTGGAGCCGAGTGGCGGTGCGGTCCAGCACGCACCGCGTCTAACACGAACTCAATCGACTGGTCTGGCCGCGCCATTCTGGAGCGTGCTCGAGGTCGAGAACTCGCCGGTCCGAGCGGTTCAAGTAACATCGCTGACCGGTGATCCGCCCGGCCGGCCCGGTCCTGCTGCTGCTCGCCGTCGCGCGCCTCGCCCGCGCAGATGGGCCTGTCACCGATCGGAACTACACGATCGACGCCTACCGCGGGGCGACGGTCGCCGACTATCGCGTGGTCGGGATGGGCGGCGCATCGCTCGCCACCGCCGAAGGCGCCATCGGCCTTCTCGGCAACCCGGCGGCCGCCGCGTCGAGGCCGGCGACGGCTTCGAGCTGGTTCTACTGGGACTTCCTGTTCGACGTCTACACGCCTGCGCTCGCCGTCGACTACGACAACAGCGGGACGCCGCAGGATCAAGCCATCGGGAAGACCGGCGCATTGAACGCCGGCTTGGTCGGCATGTTCGGCGCCTGGGGAACCGCGATCACGGTCGCCGGCGAGGTGCGCAACTTCACCCTTCCAGGTGGAATCGAGGCCACGCTGGCGTCAGCGATCTGGCGCCTGACGCTGGCGCGCTCGTTCGCCGATGGCGAATGGATTGCCGGCGCAAGCCTGGTCGCCGGTGGCTTCAACCTCAGGCTGCCGGGAACCGGCGTCGAGCTGGTGGGCGCCAACGATTGGTCGATCGAGGCGGGTGCCTTGTGGAGGCCGCCCGAACGGGACCTGCGCATCGGCGCAAGCTTCCGTCCGGCGATGAAGCCGAGGATTGAAGGGGCCGCGTGCGATCCCAACAATTGCTTCGGTTACATCCTGCCCGAGCGCATCGAGTTCCCCTGGAATGCCGGCGCCGGGGTGGCCTTTCACTGGGGACCAACGCCTTGGAACCGGCGCATCGCTGAAGACTTCCGCGACGAGAAGAGCGTGATCCTCGCCGCCGATGCGCTGGTCAGTGGTCCGGTGGCCGGCGGCAGCGGCCTCGAAGCGTTTCTGGAAAAGCGCCTGCAGCGATCGGGACGGAACGCCTCGCTCTCGCTGCGCGTCGGAGCGGAATACGAGTGGATCCCGGGCTGGCTCCGGGTGAGGGGCGGGACGTATTGGGAGCCTGCCCGCTTCGACGACGTCTCCGGCCGTTTGCACGTGACCCTCGGTCTCGACGTGCGCTTCTGGTCCTTCTCGCTGTGGGGCTCGCGCTACCGGCTGCGCTTCTCGCTGGCCGCAGACGCCGCGCGGCAGTACGGGAACACGGTGCTATCGCTCGGCTTCTGGCATTGAACGCGGTCGGCGGGTCATGCTTTCTCGCCGCTAGCGCGCGCTCGAAGGCTAGCGAGCGGTTTCGATGGGCGGTGGCTCGATGGGTGCCACTGCAGCGCTGCTGCGGCGCCGCAGGACGTCCTGTGTTCCAGCGCCCCCTGAAGCCCTGTCGTGGGATTCCTCCATTTGGCACGCCCCCTGCTGTTGGGCTCCGAGGACCCAATTAGCGGATGACGGGGAGTCACTCATGGCGACGATCAGCGTCCTTTCCATCGACGGCGGCGGCATCCGCGGCATGATTCCCGCCGCATTCCTGAACCGATTGGAGCAGCGAACCAGGCATCGCGTGTCCGAGCTGTTCGACTACGTGGCCGGCACTTCGACGGGCGGGATCCTGGCGCTCGGGCTCGGAGCGAACCGGCCGGGCTGCAACTCCCCGTACACAGCCGAACAAATGGTGCGCCTCTACAAGACGGAGGGTCGCCGCATCTTTTCGCGTAGCCTCTTTCACTACGCCCGTGCCCTCGACAATTTGAACGGGCCCAGGTTCCCGGAGTGCGGCATCGATGAGGTGCTCAAGCGCTACTTCGGCGATACACGGCTCAAGGATGCGCGCACGAACGTCGTCGTCACCGCATACGCTATCGAGCGGCGACGCCCGTTCTTCTTCCGCAGCTGGCAGGCGAAGGCGCCGGCGACCAGGCGTACTCACGATTTCCCGGTCTGGGAAGTGGCCCGCTCCACGTCTGCGGCACCCACCTTCTTCCCGCCGTTCAAGGCAACGGCGGCGGACGGCAAGTCGTATGCGCTGATCGATGGGGGCGTGTATGCGAACAACCCGGCCCTCTGCGCCTGGGTCGAGGCACGCGATCGACATCCCCGCCACGAGATCATCGTCGTCTCCCTCGGCACGGGCAACGAGAACCGGCCTGTCGACTTCCATCGTGCGAAGCGCTGGGGTCTCGCGGGGTGGGCCCGGCCACTCATCGACGTCATCTTCGACGGCGTCAGCGATACGGTCCACGTCGAGCTCGACGAGATGCTGAACGGTGGGGATGTCCGCAGGTACTTCCGGTTCCAGCAGGACATCCCTGCTGTGCAGCAAGCCTTGGACGACACGTCCGCGGAGAACCTCACCGCCCTCCGCAGAATCGGCGAGACGATGGCGCAGGGGAAGGATTTCGACGATCTCTGCGCGCAGCTGCGCGCCCTGGCCACCGAGAGGGCCGCCCTCAACCAGGTGGCCTGATGAGTTGGACCACATGAGGTGACGCACGGCGACCCAGGTGCGAGCAGCGCCTGCAGTCAGCGCCGGTGTCGGGCATTTCGGTTTTTATCGAAATAACCTGCCTCAAGGTCCAGCCAGGCGCGCCAGCCTCAAAGGGCCGATTCGCTGCCTTCAAGGAACAGGCGATTTCTCCTCCGTCGTGTAAGCTCCTTGCGCTGCCCGGTCGAAGATCGGTCTCGCCAAAACGAGGGGATATGCCGCTGGACGAGAAGTCTCAACAGCGTGGCCGCGAGCGGATCGCGCGTGTATTCCGCTACCTCAAGGCGCTCAACGAACACCGCAACCCAGCCAAGCGGGACTTGTCGGAACAACCCTGGACGCTCTGGTTCCGCCATCTGCCCGACCACGCCGCCATCCAGCGCCGCGTGTTCAACGGGCACCAGGCCGACGAGGACGGCGACTTCATCCTGAGGGTGGGAAGGCCGACGTTCACCCAGGCCCCGCAGCCGCCGTTGCCGATCGTCGACTGGCTGGAGGGCGACTGGGAGGATCCCGACGCCGACGTCCAGCTCTCCGAGACGAAGGCCAATGGCACCGAGCCTCTGCGCTTCGACGCGGAGCCCCGCCGCATCGAGGCTTATGAGCGCTGGCGAACGCAGCATCAGGCCTGGGCCGCCACTGAGCGACCGGCCCGTGCGGCAATGAGGGTGTTCGAGCAGCTCTACGAGCTGTACGGAAGGATCGAGCGTGAGGCCGAGCACATCGAGCTGGTGCTGGGCGACGGCATCCTGAGCTGGAAGCGGCTGGAGGGCAGCATCTACCATCCCATCCTGCTCCAGCGCATCCAGCTCGCCTTCAATCCCAGCGTCCCCGAATTCACGCTGATCGAGACCGGCAAGGAGGTGGAGCTCTACTCCGCTCTCTTCCGCTCGATGCCCGACATCGAGTCCAAGACCCTGGCGCGGTCGCGCGAGGAGCTGGATCGCGGCGGGTTCCATCCCTTGGGGGGAGACGACACGCTCGAGTTCCTCCGCCGCTTCGTGGTGCAGCTGTCCCCGCGCGGGCAGTTCGCCGAAGGGCCGCCGGAGAAGGAGGCCGAAGACCCGAAGATCGGCCGGGCGCCGGTGATCTTCCTCCGCACCCGGACGCTCGGGTTCGCCACCGCCATCGAAGGAACGCTCGACGATCTCGCCGTTCGCGAGGACCTTCCGCTGGCGCTGCTGAAGATCGTCGGTCTCGATCCGCCGCCGAAGGAGGACGAGCAGGCCGAAACCTTCGAGCCGGGCGATGAGCCGGAGCAGGTGTTGCTCAGCAAGCCGGCCAACCCCGAGCAGATCCGGATCGCGGTGCGGCTGGAGCGCGAGGGCTGTGTCCTCGTCCAGGGGCCTCCGGGCACTGGAAAGACCCACACCATCGCCAACCTGATCGGTCACCTGCTCGCCCAGGGCCAGAGCGTGCTGGTCACCAGCCACACCACCAAAGCGCTCCGGGTCTTGCGCGATCACGTGGTCGAGAAGCTGCGGCCCTTGAGCGTGAGCGTGCTGGAGAGCGACATCGACAGCCGCAACCAGCTCGAAGGCGCGGTCTCCACCATCATCGAGCGACTCACCACCGGAAAC
>Ga0137407_10003430_pt1 | contig 10544 bp, 10 predicted proteins | sample CZOMad2_2_16fung_FD_108410 | JGI IMG/M metagenome (GOLD analysis project Ga0137407, IMG submission 108410) | Vadose zone soil fungal communities from Angelo Coast Range Reserve, California, USA - CZOMad2_2_16fungal (Illumina Assembly) | ecosystem: Environmental > Terrestrial > Soil > Vadose...
ACCATGAAGGCGACCGCGGCACCCATTCCCTTTGCCGGCTCGATGCTCGGTGGCTATCGGCATGTCTGCGCCTTTTTCAGTTCACCGCAGGAGGAGTACGACACGCTGCTGCCCTTCGTGCGCGACGGTCTTGAGCGCGGAGAGCGCGCCTATCATGTCCTTCCCTCCCAATACCGAGAGGAGCATCTCGAGCACCTGCGTAGCGCCGGCATCGACGTGGCGGCGGCGCAACGCCGCGGTCAACTCGAGGTGGCGACGCCTCAGGAGACCTACCTGCGTGGTGGGCACTTCGACCAAGACGCTATGCTCACCCTCATCCAGGAAGTGCTCGAGGCAGGGCCCACGCTTGGCTTCCCACTCACCCGTCTGATTGCGCACGCGGAGACAGTCCTCTGGCACCCAGAGGACTGGTCCAGCGTCAATGAGTGGATCGAGTACGAGATGCGGCTGAATGACGTGCTGCCACGCTACGACGATCCGGTGATCTGTACGTACGATGCCAACCTCCTCAACGGCACTATCCTGGTCGATATTCTGCGCACACACCCCCTTGCCATCATCGGCGGCTTGCTATACGAGAACCCGTTCTTCGCACCGCCGCAGGAGTTCCTTCGTCAGGTCCGGCAACGCAGCAGCGCGCCATTCAAGCCATATCGGGAATGACGCGGCGATCACGTATGATTCGTGCCACCAAGCCGGTTGCGCATGAGCGCGTGGCCCGGGCAATCGGTAACCCGCACGAAGGGACGCTAGGACGGTGAGATGGAACAGTCAGCCGACGAGATCACGCGCCTGCAGGGCTGTATCAATGATCTGATCGGTGTCCTGGCTATTCCCGCTCTGGGGAGGGGCCAGGAGTCAGCGCAGATTGTCAGTACGCTGCTCGACGTGCTGGTAGGTATGCTGCGCCTGGATTTCGCCTATGCGCGGTTTAACGACCCGGTTGGCGGGGCGCCCATCGAGATGGTCCGGCTCGCTCACTCCCGCAATCCGACGGCCCCGCCGCAAGAGATCGGTCAGGTGCTCAACGGCTGGGTAGGAGGTGACCAAGAGAAATGGCCTTTACTGGTACGGAATCCGATTGGAGGCGGAGACGTTTCGATCGTGCCATTGCGACTGGGGCTTCGGGATGAGCTCGGCGTCATAGTAGCAGGGTCTCAGCGAGCCGATTTCCCGGGGGAGACCGAGAGACTTCTTCTGAGTGTAGCGGCGAATCAGGCGGCGATCGGGCTGCAAGAGGCTCAGCTCTTGAGCGAACAGAAGCGGGTCGCAAGGGAACTCGATCAAAGGGTCGCGCAACGGACCGGAGAACTTGCAGCGACCAACGAAGAGCTGAAAAGAGAAATTATCGAACGCAGCCGGGTGGAAGAGAAGTTAAGTCAGGACGAAAGGGAGCTGCGGGGCATCGTCGACGCCATACCCCAGCTCATCGTGGTCCGGGGGCCAGACGGAACCTTCCTCTACGCGAACCGGTCCGTGCTGGAGTACTCCGGATTCACGGTGGACGAGGTGATGGCACCGGAATTCCGCAACCGGTTCGTCCATCCCGAGGATTGGGCCCGACTGCAGGATGAGCGCCGCCAGGGGCTGTCCGGTTCGGTGCCGTTCGAGATCGAGCAGCGCCTACGCCGCAAGGATGGGCAGTACCGCTGGTTCGTCGTCCGCTATCACCCCCTGCGCGATGATCAGGGACGGATCATCCGGTGGTATGCGAGCGGAACGGACATCGACGATCGCAAGCGGGCCGAGGAGAGGATGCACAACGAGAACCTCGCGCTGCGGGAAGAGATCGACCGAGCGTCGATGTTCGAGGAAATCGTCGGGTCATCCCCGACCTTGCAGCGGGTCTTGGCCCAGGCGGCGAAGGTGGCGAAGACCGATGCCACGGTGCTCGTCCTGGGGGAGACCGGTACCGGCAAGGAGCTGGTGGCGCGCGCGATCCACCGGCGGTCCGGCCGCTCGACCCGGGCCTTCATCCGGGTCAACTGCGCGGCCATTCCCCCCTCGCTCATTGCCTCCGAGCTCTTCGGGCATGAAAAGGGTGCATTCACCGGCGCGCTGCAGCGGCGGCTCGGCCGGTTCGAAGCCGCCGACGGTGGCACCATCTTCCTCGATGAGGTTGGCGACCTTCCCGCCGAGACGCAAATCGCGCTCCTGCGCGTGCTGCAGGAACGGGAGATCGAACGGGTGGGCAGCAGTCATCCGATTGGCGTGGATGTGCGCGTCCTCGCCGCCACGAACCGCGATCTCGACGCCGCCGTAGCGAGCGGTGCGTTCCGGCAGGATCTCTATTTCCGCCTGAATGTCTTTCCCATCTCGATGCCGCCATTGCGCGAGCGTGCGGATGACATTCCCGTCCTGGTCGAATATCTGGTCGAGCGGTACGCTAAGAGTGCCGGGAAGAGTATCCGCCACATCAAGAAGCAGACGCTGGAGCTGCTTCAAGCCTACGACTGGCCCGGGAACGTGCGGGAACTGCAGAACGTGATCGAGCGCGCCGTGGTGTTGTGCGATGGCGAGACGTTCGCCATCGATGAGTCGTGGCTGAAGGCCGGCGCGCGCCAGGCGCCCAAGCGGACGGGACGCCAGGTGACGACGCTTGCCGAGGGCGAGAAGGCCATGATCGAAGCCGCGCTTGCCGAGGCCCACGGACGGGTCTCCGGTCCTAGCGGAGCGGCGGCCAAGCTCGGCATTCCCCGCCAGACGCTCGAGTCGAAAATCAAAGCCCTCCAGATCGACAAGCTCTCCTATCAAGGACGCTGACCGGTCGGCAATAGCCGAGCACCGGAAGCTGCGCGGGAAGACTGGATGGGGGTATCCCACGTGCTCGACCTTCACTGCCCGTGCGATCGCGATGAGATAGCGAGAGGCCCACGGACGGGTCTCCGGTCCTAGAGGAGTCGCGGCCAAGCTCGGCATCCCGCGCCCGACGCTCGAGTCGAAATCCAAGCGCTCCACATCGACATACTCTCCTCTCGAGCGCACTAGCCTTCGCAGCGCCCGCCGACCCACGCCGAGCGTTCGGCATTGCCGATCCTTCGGCCTCACCGTTAGAAGCCAACTCAGCCCGATTGAAGTAGTTAGCCGTGGCGCGGAACTTGTTTCTTGCCACTGCACGTGCCCTGGGGCACCGGCCGATGACGAGTGTCGATCGCCGTCCGCGTTCGGAATAGGAGTCGGCTACACATGACTCATACACGCTTCACTTCGTCGGAGGATACGCCAATGTCCGCCCTCTATTCCGGTCTTCCGGCCGCCGCCTCGGTCGAGCAATCGATCATCTTCGCGCAACTGGAGCTGCTTCGCCGGCTCGATCTTCCCCGGCTACAGGCCGCGAAAGCGGTGCTCCTGGGCCAGTGAATTCACAAGTTCTAAGAGGCGAGCCTGACGAGATCACCGCCTGGTGCTGTTCATCGACTCCGACGAGGCCAGCTTCTCGCCCGGCTCGGAGTTCATCGCCGAGGCGGCCGTGGACTGAGCCGCAGAGAGCGCCAAGAGCGGCGTCGGTCAACGGATTCACCAACAGGAGCGCAGGATGTCACCGGCAGAACGTTTCGGGAAGGTCCGACTAAAGAGGGCAGGCTTTGTCGGGGCTGTCGCGCTCGGGACCCTGCTCGCCGTCGTAGCGCTGTCGGGCTGCGGCGGGTCGCAGGCGGAAGCCGGGGAGTCGGTCGACGACGCCGCCCTGAGCAACGAAGCGGACGGCACTAATTGGGCTGCCTACGGCCGCACCTTCAGCGAACAGCATTACAGTCCGCTGCGGGAGATCAATGCGAGTAACGTCACCCGCCTCGGCCTGGCCTGGTCGCTCGACCTGTCCGACAAGAACTTCGCCACGACGGCGCCCATCGCAGTCGATGGCGTGATCTATTTCTCGCCCGGCGTCTCGGAAGTTCACGCCGTCGATGCCAGGACCGGACGACCGCTCTGGCGTTACGATCCGGAGGTGTACAAGGTCGCCGGGCAGAAGATGCGCGGCGGCTGGGGCACGCGCGGCCTCGCCTTCTGGAAGGGGAAGGTCTACCTCGGCACCCGTGACGGCCGGTTGATCGCCATCGACGCCAAAACCGGCAAGCCGGTATGGAGCGTGATGACGGTCGAGCGCGATGACCACCGATACATTACCGGCGCACCGCGGGTCTTCAACGGCAAGGTCATCGTCGGTCATGGCGGCGCCGATTACGGTGCGACCCGCGGCTACGTCACGGCCTATGACGCCGAGACCGGCAAGCGATTGTGGCGCTTCTACACAGTCCCGGGAAACCCAGCCGGAGGCTTCGAGAATCCGGCCATGGAAATGGCCGCCAGGACCTGGAAGGGCGAGTGGTGGAAGTATGGTGGCGGGGGCACCGTGTGGAATGCGATGACCTACGACCCGCAATTCGACCGGCTCTACTTGGGCACTGGCAACGGCGGCCCATGGAACCAGAACATCAGGAGTCCGGGCGGCGGCGACAATTTGTTCCTCTGCTCCATCGTCGCGCTTGATGCCAACACCGGCGAATATGTCTGGCACTACCAGGTCAATCCTGGCGAGACCTGGGATTTCAATGCCTCGATGGACATCGAGCTGGCGACCCTCCAGATCGCCGGCAAGCCGCGCCCGGTCATTCTCCATGCGCCCAAGAACGGCTTTTTCTATGTGATCGACCGCGAAACCGGCAAGCTGATTTCGGCGGAGAAATTCGCCCGCGTCACCTGGGCCGAGCGCATCGACTCGACCACCGGCCGCCCGGTCGAGACACCGAATGCACGCTATCCAGCGGGTGAGACGCTGATCTGGCCGGGTCCGGCAGGGGCGCACAACTGGCAGCCGATGTCCTTCAACCCGAACACCGGGCTGGTCTACATCCCGGTCATGGAGTTGCCGGGCCTTTACAGTGACAAAGGCATCGATCGGGTTCACTGGAAGGCGCCGCCGAACATTGAGTTCGCCACCGGCGTCACGTATGAAAACGCCGACGCGCCGATGAACGCGGGCAGCAGTGCTCTCGTGGCCTGGGACCCGGTGCGGCAAAAGGCCGTGTGGAGAGTCCCGACACCTGGTCTGGCTGGCGGCGGGACGGCGACCACCGCCGGCAATCTGGTGTTCCAGGGCCAGATGGATGGCAAGTTCAACGCGTACGCCGCCGACAGCGGCACACTGCTGTGGTCCTTCTATGCCGCCAACGGCGTGCTCGCGCCGCCGATCAGCTATAGCGTCGGCGGCAAGCAGTACATCTCGGTGCTCACCGGCGTCAGCGGCTCATCGGCCGCTTTTGGTTCGCCCGCAGCCCAGTTCGGCTGGCAGGCGCGCGTCCATCCCAAGCGCCTGCTCACCTTTGCTCTCGATGGCAAGGCCGAGGTGCCCGCCAGCCCGCCGCCGGCGCGCGCGGTGCCGCTCGACGATCCCCAGTTCAAGGTCGATGCAACGCTGGCCGAGAGGGGCAAAGCCCTGTTCGGGCAGAAAACGTGCTTGGTCTGTCACGGCGCCGGCGCCGTCGCCTCGGGTGGCGCTCCGGATTTGCGCGCCTCGCCCCTCGTGCTCAGTGCGTCGGCGTTCGCCCAGGTGGTGCGGGGGGGCATGCTGGAAGCCAAGGGCATGCCCCGCTTCGCCGAGCTCAGCGATGCCGAGCTGAACAGCTTGATGCACTACCTGCGCGCCAGAGCACGTGAGTCACTGGCCGCAGCGAGTAGCAAAGGTCACGGCCGCACCCACGATTGAGTCTTGTCCCTTTCGAGTGCCCTCGTTTTTCGTAGCGCTGCCGACCCAGGGCCGAGTGTTCGGCGAGTGCCGATCCCTCGGCCCCATCGTTTATAGCCAACTCAACGCGATTGAAGTAGTTAGGCCGTGGCGCGGAACTTGAGTTCTGTTAGCGCACGTGGCCCAGCGGCCACCAACGATGACCAGTGTCGATCGCCGTCGAGCGTTCGGCCAGCACAGGAGGAGGTTGCCCATGACTCGTTCACGCTCAGAGGATATGCCAATGCGCGCCCTCTATTCCGGACTTCCGGCTGCCGCTTCGGTCGAGCAATCGATCCTCCTCGCGCAGCTGCAACTGCTTCGGCGGCTCGATCCTGCCCGGGTACAGGCCGCGAAAGCGGTGCTGCTGGGCCAGTGAATTCCAATGTGTAAAAAGGAGTCTGCCCTTACTCGAACGCCACGTGTGGCGACGTCGACGTCACGCTCCGCGTCGACGGCACACCGTTAGGTGAGCGTGATTTAACCACGACCAAAGGAGGAAACAACTCATGAGCAAGACACTGGCCGATATCGACAGCCCGAAGGAGATGAAGATGAAAGACTCGAAAGCCCTGCTGTTGGAATATCTCACCTCGATCCGTGACCCGGAACGCGCCGCGTCGCTCTTTGCGGACGACGGAGCGTTCGAGGCGCCGTTTCTGCGCTCGCTCGGGGTCGGACCGCGTTACGCTGGCCGCGGCGAGATCACCGCGCTCCTTCGGCAGTTGCTCAAACTCTATCCGGACTTCGCGTTCGCGCCGGACGAGACCCGTATCCTCATCGAGACGCCGGAAAAGACGTTCGCCGAGTATGTGGCGCACGCCCACGCCGCGGCGACCGGGCGAATGCTCCATCATCTGTTCACAGGGTACCTGGTGGCAGAGGCCGGTGAGATCAAGTTGCTGCGCGAAACCTTCAATCCGCTGGCGATGGCGCAGGCGCAACTGCCGAATGGAGTCGCAGATATCGGACGACCCGGCGACGAGGTGCACTCTTTCTGATCGAGTGCGCAACTGCGGAGACAACCATCATGAACGCACGACGAGAAGGAGGAGTAACCATGGCCAGCAAGCAAATGAAGCAGATGAATGAGCTCTACGCGTCCATCAAAGAACGGGTATCGAAGCCGGGCCTGGATTTGGCAACGAATCGGGACATCGTGGAGAACCTGCATTTAGCCGCCGCCGAGCCCGAGGGGGTCACGTACGCTGAAGTGGATGCCGACGGGGTACCGGCACTGTGGTGTATTCCGCAGGGCAGCGACCCGGTCCGCGTCCTGTTGCACAGCCACTCCGGTGGCTCCGTCGTTACCTCGATGCACACCGACCGAAAGGCGATTGGGCACATCGCGAAGGCAGTGGGTGCCCGCGCCCTGGTGCCGAACTTTCGGCGGGCACCGGAACACAAGTTCCCGGCCCAAATCGAGGACGTGGAGAAGGCATATCTCTGGCTCCTCGCCCAGAAAATTCGCCCCGCCAACATTGCCAGCATCGGTCACTCGATCGGCGGCAACTTTGCCGTGAGCCTGGCTGTGAGACTGCGTGACAAGGGAGCCCCGTTGCCGGCTGCCATCCTGTCCGTGTCACCCTGGTACGACCCGGAGATGAAGAACGAGACGTGGGAAAGCAACGCCGCAACCGACGCGCTTCTCACCAAGCAGGTGGTGGAGGTGTTTCGAGAGTTGTGGATCGGCGGCACCGGTGTGGAGAGAAATGATCCCCGGGTCAATATGCTGTACGCCGATCTGACCGGCCTGCCACCGATCATGATCTACTACGGCGACTATGAGATCCCGGCCGGCGACGCCGTCGAGTTCGCGAAGCGAGCGAAGGACGCCGACGTCGATGTCACCCTGCGCTCCCTGCCGGAAGGCCAGCACAACTTCATCTTGGGCGTCGGCCGTGTGCCCGAGGTGGACGAGGCGATCGAGGAGATTGCCCGGTGGCTACGATCCAAGCTCGGTGTCGCCGCGGCGGCGGCGGCCTAAATGAATGAGGCGGCACCGATGGAAAATCCGAAGATCTTTTTATTGGCCGAAGTGACTGTTCGCCCTGGGTTTCTGGAAGAGGTGAGGGCCATCCTCAAGGAGGCTCTTGGCCCGACACTGCAGGAGCCAGGCTGAGCGCGCCGACGTTCGACCAAGTGGTGCGGGGCGGCATGCTGGAAGCCAGGGGCATGCCGCGCTTCGCCGAGCTCAGCGACGCCGAGCTGACCACCTTGCTCCACTACCTGCGCGCCCGAGCACGGGAGTCGCTGGCCGCACCGAGTAGCAAAGGTCACGGCCGCACCCACGATTGAGACCCGCCGACCCATGGCCGAGCGTTCGGCAGGTGCCGAATCCTCGGCCTCATCGTTTTAAGCCAACTCAGCGCGATTGAAGTAGTTAGCCGTGGCGCGGAACTTGAGTTCTGATACGAGCACGTGGCCCGGTGGTCACCAACAATAACCGGCGTCGATCGCAGTGCGCGTTCGGCCAATACAGGAGGAGGCTCACATGACTCGTACCCGCTTTTCGTCGGAGGAGCCGTCCAGGCGCCCCCTCTATTCCGGCCTTCCGGCCGCCGCCTCGTTCGAGCAATCGATCCTCTTCGCGCAGCTGGAACTGCTTCGCCGGCTCGACTCGTCCAGGGTACAGGCCGCGAGAGCGGCGCTCCTGGGCAAGTGACATTCACAATTCTGAAGGAGACAATACGGTGAAAAATGCAAGAGAGCTTCTAGAGGGCGTCTTCAAAGAATCCTGGCGCGACGCCGACGTGATGGTCAGCATGTTCACCGAGGACGGCGCCCTTGAGTTGCCGTATCTCACCGACTTTGGCCTCCCAGGACGTTTCGCCGGCGCCGAGGGAATTTCCGGAGCCGCCAAATTTCCCCACGGCACCTTTCCAGGTCTTCACCTGGAAAATCTGAAGATTCTCATCGACACGCCTGACCAGGTATTCGCCGAATACGAATTTACGAACGTCTCGACCATAACCGGTCGTACAGTGCATCACCTGTTTTTTGGCAGGCTCGTGGCCGAGAACGGCAAGATCAAGCTCGTTCGCGAGGCCATGAACTCGGCTGAGACGGCCCGAGCATTGTTAAAGCAAGGGATACCGGACTTGGCATCGCGGACAGACGAGGCCGAGGCGGTTGCGGGGGGACACACTCATGATGAACAATCCAGCCCCTGGTGGGATTAGCCGTGAATTCTATTGATAGGACTCTCCTGGTCAACCACGTCAGTGGTCTCGCAAACGAAGCTTTACGTCTGCTCCCGTTCCGGCCGGATCTAGATGAGGAGAAAACATCATGAACCGTTTCGATAATCGAACGGTGATCGTCACGGGCAGTGCCCGTGGCATGGGCGCCACCCACGCGCGCGGCTTCGTCGCCGAGGGCGCGAACGTCGTGATCGCGGACGTACTCGAGCAGGAGGGGCGGACGCTCGCCGACGATCTCGGCGATCACGCGATCTTCTCCCGCCTCGACGTCACGAGCGACCGGGACTGGGCGGCGACGGTGGCCGCCGCCGAGGACGCCTTCGGCCCGGTCTCCGTGCTGGTCAACAACGCGGGCATCGTGCGCTTCGGACAGATCGAGGACACCGAGCCGGCCGTCTGGCGCCAGGTGCTCGAAATCAACCTGACCGGCGCGTATCTGGGGATCCGCGCGGTACTGGCCTCCATGCGCAAGGCGGGCGGCGGCGCGATCGTCAATATCTCTTCGGGAGCCGGGTTTACCGCCACGTTCGGGCTCGCCGCGTACGTGGCCAGCAAGTGGGCAGTGCGGGGACTGACCAAGACCGCGGCGCTGGAGCTCGGGCGCGACAACATCCGCGTCAACTCGATTCACCCCGGTGCTATTCGCACGCCGATCCTCGCCGCTGATGCGCCGGACGCCGCGGCAATGGCGGCAACGATGGCGGGGGCAGGGGTGGGATTATCGGCGATTCCGCGCATCGCCGAGCCTGAGGAGATCACGCGGCTAGTGCTGTTCGTCGCCTCCGACGACGCCAGCTTCTCAACCGGCTCCGAGTTCATCGCCGACGGCGGCCTTCTGCTCGGCCCGGTGCCGCAGCATGAGCGCGCCAAGGCGGCCGCGGCCTGAGCCGCAGAGGTCCGAGTGGCCTTCCAGGCTAAAGGAGCGGAGACGAAAGTCCTATATACAACCGAGGCGGTGGTCGAAGGAGGGCGAGCAGGTCGCGGCGGCGAGGGCGGACCCGGCACCAATCCAGAAGAGCTTTTCGCGGTCGGGTACGCCACCTGCTTCCACTCCGGGCTGCTGTCGGTGGCCCAAGGTCGGAAGCTCGATGCTTCCGACTCGACGGTCACCGCCCAGGTGGGCAGTGGCGCGGCCAGCGCTGCAGGCGCGTGCCAGCAAAGCGTTCGACTACGGCTTGCGACAACGCTCCGATGTCGAACTACGCCTCGGCAAGTACGTGGGACAGTTCGCCAAGGACGCCCAATCATTGCATACGCAATCCAATCACGCAGCCAGGGAGGCGAACATGAAAGCCCTTCAGATGTCCAAGTACGGCGTGCCGCAAGAGGTGGTCGAGCTCGTGGACCTCCCCGAGCCCGAGGCTCCCAGGGCGGACGACGTGTTGGCGGCAGTGGAATACGCTCCGATCAATCATTCGGAGATCCTGAAGATCATAAGGCGCTATCCGTTGCTGCCCGCGTCCTTGCCCGCCGGCGTGGGCAACGAAGGCGTCGCCCGCATCCTCTCCGTCGGACGCGCCGTCACCGGCTTGAAGCCGGGAGATCGCGTCATCGTTCCGCCCACCCACTCCGCCTGGCGCGAGCGAGTCGTCCTGCCTGCCGCCGGCCTGTTTGCCTTG
>Ga0137407_10003432_pt1 | contig 10542 bp, 11 predicted proteins | sample CZOMad2_2_16fung_FD_108410 | JGI IMG/M metagenome (GOLD analysis project Ga0137407, IMG submission 108410) | Vadose zone soil fungal communities from Angelo Coast Range Reserve, California, USA - CZOMad2_2_16fungal (Illumina Assembly) | ecosystem: Environmental > Terrestrial > Soil > Vadose...
ATGAGCGGTCTCGACGTTTGCAAGCAGCTCAAGGCCAAGCGGCCTTCGGTGCCGATCATCATGCTGACCGCGCGTGGCCAGGAAGTGGACAAAGTGGTCGGACTCGAATTGGGTGCGGATGACTACGTGACCAAGCCGTTTTCCATCCGCGAGCTGCTGGCCCGGGTCAAGGCGGTTTTACGCCGTGCCAAGACGGTTCCGAAAGAGCAGGAGCGCTATTCATTTGGCCAGGTCGAAGTGGATCTGAAAAGTTGTCAGGTTTCACGCAGCGGCCAAGCGATGGATTTTTCGTCCAAGGAATTCGAGCTCCTCAAGTATTTTCTGTGCCATCCCGGCGAGACCCTGAGCCGCGACCGCCTGCTTGAGGACGTGTGGGGCTATGACCGATTTCCTACCACACGTACCGTGGACGCGCACATTGTCCGCCTGCGTCAGAAAGTTGAACCGAAGCCGGATGAGCCTCGCTTCATCCTCACGGTGCACGGGACGGGTTACAAGTTCGTTGGGTAAACCGATATGAGCATGTCTGAGAGCGGCAAAATTCGTTTGACGCCATACCTGAACCGCCCGGTGCTCGGCCCAGCCAGCACAGGCGCGCCGATCCGCGTGGATGATTCCGCGCTCATTCGTCAGGCCCAGCAGGGCGACACTGCCGCTTTCGAAGAGCTGGTGCGGCAGTACGATCGCGCCGTGCTGCGGCTCGCCATCCATCTCACCGGTTCTCCGGAAGATGGACAGGACATTTATCAGGAGGCGTTCCTTCGCGCGTACATCAATCTGGCGCGCTTCCGTTTCGAGTGTTCGTTCTACACCTGGATCTATCGCATCGTGACCAACCTCTGTCTGGACCATTTGCGCAAGAAGAGTTCGCGCGGCCGCGACCTGAATACGACGATGTCTCCGGACGGCGAGCCGGAAGATATGCTCGACCGCATGCCCGATCACAGTCCGTCGGCCAGTCCGGAGCGAAACTTCGCCGGACGGGAGCTGCAGCAATGCATCGTGCGCGCCTTGGGCCGGCTCTCGCCCCGCGAACGGATGGTCTTCGAGCTCAAGCACTACCACGGCATGAGGCTGCGCACCGTGGCCGGAATGCTGAACACGACGGAAGGCACGATCAAGAACACGCTCTTCCGCGCCACCCACAAGCTGCGCACGCAACTTGCTGAAGTACGCTGACTCCCGGACTTCCTAGAGAGGGCACAGGCCCCGTAGGGGCAGATGTCCTCATCTGCTGCCCCTACGGGGCTGGTGGTAGAGCTTCGGGATCGAAGGTTTGATCTAAATAGATCCACAGGACGCGCGCGAAGAGTGAAATGCCTGGAGCCAGGGGCAGGAACAAAACCACCGCCCAGATTACGTCTTTGGTAATCCACCAGCCCGTGATAGCACACAACAATGCCGCGATCACGGCGATGATCGCAAGGGCCAGGCCAAAGCTGATGTACATGGCGCCCAGAAAGTACCCTTCTTCCCGTTGAAATTTAAGGTCGCAGACGGAGCAGCGCTGGTACATCTTGGGGAGACCGCGAAAAACGGAGTAGGGGAAGATCCTTCCCTGGCGGCAGCGGGGACAATGCTGACGAAGAATGGCTCTCAGGGTTGACGATTTTGTTGAAGCTGTCATCGGTGGATCTGAGCGGATTGTGAAAACAGTGTATCTGCAATGGTCGTGCGGGCGTCGCCACAAGCGGCGTAGGTGTCGAGGTCGAGTGACCGGTTTTGATAGAATCCCCGTTCCTTGGGCATCGACGTTTGGGCTTCTCCGATCGGCAAATCGAATCTATGAAGTACGATCCGGAAAAACTGTTGTTCGCAGTGGATCTGGCCGGGACGCTGTTGTTCGCGATTGAAGGAGCCACGGCCGCGATCATCGGTAACCTCGATCTTTTGGGTCTGATGGTTTTGGCCTTTGCGACGGCACTAGGTGGGGGCATTATTCGCGATTTGCTGATCGGTGCTGTCCCGCCTAATTCATTGCGCGACTGGCGCTACTCGGCGGTGGCGTTTACCGGCGCAGCGATTGTTTTCTTTATGCATCGTTTCGTTCAGGGCATTCCGGGTGGAGTCATGATCGTTCTCGATGCGGCGGGGCTGGCATTGTTTGCCGTGGCTGGGACGCAGAAAGCCTTGATCTACAAAATGCATCCGTTCATCGCCATTCTGCTCGGGACCATTACAGGAGTGGGTGGAGGCACGATTCGCGATATGTTCCTGGCCCGCGTACCCAATGTCCTGCGCGCCGATGTCTATGCCACCGCAGCCATGGCAGGATCGGCGGCGATGATCTTCGGCCGAAGGGTGGGACTGCCCCCTACGCTGGCCGCCATCCTCGGCGGCGGCGTTTGTTTTGGGCTGCGCCTGGTGAGCGTCTGGCAGCATTGGAATCTGCCGAGAGTTGCGGCATAGACGATGCGACTCCGCTCCAGCGATTGGCGGCGATGATGAAACTGGGATGAGGCCGCTTACTCTTTCGGAGGTGCGTCGTCCGCCAGTACTACTTGCGCCTTCGGGGCTGCGGCGTGAGCGGCGCGGGCTTTGCGGGCAATCTCTCCCAAAGACGGATTTAATGCCGGCAAAGCCTTCGGTGCTACCACGGGGGCGGGACGCTGTGGCGAGCCCGTGGCAATCATCTGGGTTGTGGATGCTGCGGACGGCGCGGCAGGTTCCTGCGCAACCACCGCATGTTTTGGTTCCTGGGCAGACGCCATGGTCAGCAGGACCAAACCGCCAATGAGTATCTTGAAAAGTAGCTTCATAAGTCTATCCAGGTCGATCGGGAATTCTTAGTTTTCAGCGCTTGCTACCAGCATAAGTAGCATTTTTAGCTCCGTTGGCGGGCCTTTGTATCTATATGATAATACATCAGATAATTCGGGGTGGAGAGGCGGAGAAAGAGCTATGGAAGATGTTTTCCACTTTCCGGTGGAAGAGGCCTTCCATCGTGTTCGATCCGCTCAACCGTTTAAACTATAGATTCATGTCGTCTCCATCCATCCCGGCGGCACAAGCGATCCCGATTGAGCCGAAACTAGTTCGCATTCCCGCAGGCTGGTTTGCCATGGGATCGGAGACCGGCCAGGACAATGAACGTCCGGTTCATCGGGTGTGGGTGGATGAATTCCGGCTGGCCTCTTGTGTGGTGACCAACGCCGGCTACGCTGCGTTCGTGCGCGCCACGGGAAATCCACCGCCACCGTTTTCCGAGAACCCCGATTTCAACCATCCCGAACAGCCGGTGGTTGCGGTTTGCTGGTTTCGCGCGATCAAGTATTGCGAGTGGCTCAGCCGCAGCACTGGCTTGAGATATCGCCTGCCGACCGAGGCTGAGTGGGAACGGGCAGCGCGCGGCGGCGTCGAGGACCGGCTCTTTCCCTGGGGAGACACTCCGCCGCAGTCATTGCCCAACTATGAGCAGCGTTGGAAGAAAGGCCCCGAGCCGGTGGCACAATACGCTCCTAACGCGTTTGGCCTTTACGATATCTGCGAGAACGTGCACGAGTGGTGCAGCGATTGGTTTCAGGTGAACTACTACACCGAATCACCTGAACGCAACCCGAAGGGACCGGAGTGCGGCGATCGACGCGCGTCCCGCGGCGGGTCCTGGCGCCATCACATCAAGGCAAGCCGGTGCGCGGCCCGCTCCAGCATCCCACCCGATTTTCGCTACGCCGACTACGGATTCCGCGTGGCGTGTGATGCGTAGCGCCGGCATCTCGCCGTCGCAAGATTCTGCACTGGAATGGTCTATGAGGATTCCACTTAACCCCGGTCTCTACCGCCTCCCGCCAGCCAGCGGAAAAACATGTTGACTAGCGCGAGAACGATCGCTCCCACGAAGGCAGCACCGAAGGTATCCACATGGAAGCCGGGAACAACGGCCGAAGCCAGTTCGATCATGGCTGCATTGATGACTAGCCAGAACAGTCCCAAGGTGAGCAGGACCAACGGGAAGGTAACAATTTTCAGAAACACACCGAGGGTGGCATTGACGAAGCCGATCACCAGCGCCGCAATCAACGCCGCCAGCGGTCCGCTGACGTGAAAACCCGGCACCAGCCGCGCCACGATCCAGACGGCCAGCGCGCTCAACACCCAGTTGAGGAGATGTCTCATGGCATTCTCCGAAACGGTGACTATAGACCGCCTCTCGATGGCGTGCAACCTGCGACACTGGAACTCCACGCATCACGTGGGGACGGCCGCCCTGGGCTCTCCGCCGGAGCGCAGCGCCGCATTGTCGCTTCCAGCAAAAGGCGGTCGAGCATTGTTCGACTGAACAGCCGGGGGCAGCTGTTCCCACGTGGTTCGTGGTCGCTACGAATGCTCTTTCCGCCGAAGCAGGGCCGCTCCCAGAGCTCCGCCCAGCCCGGAGAAAATGACAAAAGCCATCAGGGTACCAATCAAGGCGGTGGTCAGGAGCAGGACGATACCCTCAGGAGACTTGAAGAATTCGAGGGCTTGTTGCGTTTGCGGGTCGGGATTGCGTGCCGCGGTCTGCTCAACTATTCCGATCAGTTTGGCGCGGATGCTGTCCCAGGCGCGGAGCACCACGGTCCCGATTGAGAGCAACGCCGCGAAAATGCCACCGCCCAGGATGCCGCTCACCATGCCCAGACGGGCCCCCATTCCGGGCGTGACGTTGGCCACCGGGATGCGGCGCCGGTAAAAGATTACCGACAGGCTTCCGCCGATCACCATGCCCAAACCGAAGCCGGCAAGAGGTGTCATCATGAGCACGGCCGCGATCAATCCGGCCAGGGCGGTTGCGGGCAATGCCTGCGACCATTCAATCCTGGTGGCGAGGGGCGAACCGTAGTAAGCCGGCAGTGATGAAACGGTAGGATCGGAGGTAGTTCCCGAAAGGATCGCACTCTCGGGGACAGCAACCCGAATTTGCGGCGCCCGGCACTGAGGACAGAAAGCTGTCCCTTGTTCGACCGTGGCACCACATTGGTGACAGGGATACTCCACTGACTTTCAAGTTACAGCAGGGTAGCGAGGAGAGGCAAGGAAGGCGGGGAGATGCTGGCTTTCAGATTGAAGACTTCAGATTGAAGACCGTGCGGACTCAAGATTGCAGAGCTTCAGATTGAGGATGATGGGTAGGTCTGCCAATCTAGAATCTGCAATCTAAAGTCTGAAATCTCTTCAGATTGTGTCCTTGCCGCCCCGCATTTGAATATAGACCAAGCCAAAGTCCGAGCCCTTGCCATGGTCGGCGGGTTTGACGGAGACGATGTGCTGGTTCTGCTCAGTGCCCACTTTTAGTTCGACCGTCATGCCGTTCTGGTCGTCCTCGCATTTCAGTTTTTTGGAGTCGCCGGAAGTGTCGACCCCATTCATGTTTGTTCCGGGATGACGCTCGTTGGTGTGGCACTCCAGCACATTGCCATATTTCTTGAGTTGGTCTTTGTAGAAAGCGACGAGTTTCTCCGGCGGATCATCGGACAAATACTCAATGGCCACGACTTTGATGCCGAACAGGCTGGTGGAGATATTAACGTGAGCGCCGGTTTCACTCCCGTCGTTGCTTTGCTCCTTGCGGCGCGCACCAGGGTAAACGTACAGGCCGGTGTCGCGGACGTCCGCATCTTTCGTGACGTGAAGTCCGCCCACGGGAGTCTCTATGTCAACGTTCTTCTCTTTACCCTCGCTGTCTTTCTTCACGTTGACACTGCAACCGGGCAGGGCCAGCACGGCGGCGAAAGCCAATGTCAAACCCAGGCGTGGACTAATGTCGAACGGCTTGAGTATAGGCATGTTGCGGTCCCTCCTCTGCGACTTGTGGCGGACGCTCGATCCCGGCGCCGCGCTGGGCGATGTTGGGAATGCTGACTGGCAGATGGCCGCGGATGGCGATCTCGCCAAAGAGCGCTTTGACCGCGCTGATTTCAGAAATGCTGGCGTTGGAAAAAGTACAAAGATAGCTCTGGGTTGCGGGGAAATCCTGGGCCACGTACGGATTTCCCATGGCGAGCACAGCGGTTTTCTGTGCTGCATGGTCGAGTATCGTCTGTAGCAGCGCGCCACTCGCGTCGCTCAGGGAAACCGAGTTGGTCAGACCGTTTGCGCTTTTCATGGCCTTGCCGGCGGTTGGCACCACGTAGACCGCCGCAATCACCACTTGCGCTTGGTCCACTGCGTTCAATATGCCTTCGGACACGGCGGCCGCGATGCGGGAATCGACATAAATCACGTTGGCATCGGGCACGCGAGCCTTGATGGCGCGTTCCAGCGCGCGACCTGATTCGGTGCGAACGTCTTCAGAAAGCACCACCACCACGACCCCGTTGCGTACTTCTTCCACATGTTGATACGGAAGCCCATCCTTAACAGTTCCCGATGGTTTCAGCGGGAGCAGCTTGCCGTTGTCGCGCACCAGGGTGACGGCATCGTCGGCAATCTGCTGGCCTATAGCCAGATTTTCGGGCCTGCCCACGATTTCGGTAAGGGCCCCTACATCCACCAGACGGGCTTTGTTCAAGCCTAATGAGGCTTTTGCTTTCAATAACTTGAGGACCGACGCATCGAGCCGGGCCAGCGGGATTTCTCCACTGTGAGCGGCGTCGAGAACAGCGTTATAGGACGCCTCGAGGTCGGCGGGGATGAGCAGCAGATCGCTCCCGGCCTTGAAGGCCTCCACCGCCGCGCGACCGATGTTGGCGGAGTAAAGACGGGTGAGGCCGGCCATGTCGAGGGCGTCGGTGACGACGATTCCCTGGAAGCCGAGCTCGTGCTTGAGCAGACCGGTGACAATCGCCGGGGAAGTCGTGGCCACGCGATTAGGGTCAGGCTCGAGCGCAGGAACGGTGACGTGCGCAACCATTACAGAGTCGACTCCGGCAGCGATTGCCTTACGGAATGGCCCTAGCTCCACGGAATCCAGGCGCGTCCGATCCCCGGTGACCTGGGCCAGGCTGAGATGCGAATCAGTTGCGGTATCGCCGTGGCCAGGGAAATGCTTTGCAGTCGCCATCATTCCGTTGGCACGCGATCCTTTGATGTATGCGGCCACGAGATCTCCCACCTGCTGGGGGTCTTCTCCAAAGGAACGTGTGTTGATGATGGGGTTCGCGGGATTGGAGTTGACGTCGGCATCAGGAAAGAAATTCCAGTGCACGCCGAGGGCACGAGACTCCTGGGCGGTGATGCGGCCAAATGCTTCCGCGTAATCTGTCTTTGCGGCGGCACCGAAGGCCATGGCATGTGGGAACATGGTTGCGCCGTGTAGACGCATGGTGACGCCGCGCTCAAAATCGGCGGCGAAGAGCAGCGGCAGTTTGGATTCCTGCTGCAAACGATTGAGCAACTCGGCAGCCTCGTAAGGCTGATTGCGATAGAGGAACGGAGGCTCCCAGCGCACCGTCATGGCGAATGAGCCGACGTGGTACTGGCGCATGGTGTCGCGGAGCTGGAGATACTCGGGACTATTGACATTGAGGAACTCCGCTCGCACCCAGACCATGAAAAGTTGTCCGACTTTTTCTTCCAGAGAGAGCTTGCGGAGGGTCTTCTCCGCCCATTTTTCGCCGTCGCGGTCAAGATGGATCGGACCGGCGTGTTGATACTTTTCTTTAGCCAGGCCGGACACGCTGAGGGAGAAAAGCAGGAAGAAGATAGCCAGGGATCGGATCATGGAAGGACAATAGCATGGAGTTCCACTGGTGTCAGGCGTAGCGCCGCCGTAACGCCGCCGTGCCGAGGGCGAGACGCCCCCGGGACAGCCGGCAGGATGTCGGCGCTACCTGGCAATACTAGTTTCCGTGGGCCTGGGCCTTGGCGAACGCTTCTACCCTCTCGTGCACGCTGAGCACGTGCTTGGGCAGCGAGAGCCGGCTGCCTTCCTCGAGGATGGGAATCAGTTTGTCGAACTCCGGTCCGGAGTGCGAACCGGTGATTATGATGCGAATGGGGTGAAACAGTTCTTTCCCTTTTGCGCCGGTCTCAGCCTTTACTTCGTTAACAAATAGTTTGAAGCATTCGGAAGTGAGATTGCCGGCTTTCGCCGATTCATCTTCAAGTATTTTGACCGTGAATCTCGTCAGCACAGCGTCGGTGTTGGGCCAGGCCATTACTTCGGCATTGCCGGGTGCGGCAAGCGCCGCGTTTGCGTCGTAGTTGAAGATCAGCGACGCACGTTCGGGAAGCTGGTCCAGACGGTCGACTGAGGGGGCTAATAGTTCGGTAATCCGGGTGAGCCAGAGTTGCAATTCTTCCTCAAGATGAATGACCGGGAAGCTTTCCGCGCTCCGCCACTTCGCATCTTTGAGCTCGATGTAGCCAGCCTGCGAGAGAAACCACGCGCCCAGCGCTGTAAGGTTTCCTGCCGGCCAACTCTTGATGTAGTGCCGGTTCAGCCAATAGAGCTTCTCCATGTCGAACATGGCCGCTGCGGGCGTCACCCGCTCCAGAGAAAATTCCTTCTTCAATTCTGCGGGGCTGAACAGCTCACGGGTACCGCCGGTCGGGGCCCATCCCAACAGCGCGAGATAATTTACCAGCGCCTCGGGCAGCACGCCCATGTCGCGGAAGTTGGCGATTGAAGTCGCCCCGTGCCGCTTGGAGAGCCGTTCCCGGTCGCCGCCCAGGATCGTCGAGAGGTGGGCAAACTCAGGGACGGGCCAACCCAGGGCCTCATACAGGGCAACCTGTTTCGGAGTATTCGAAAGATGATCGTCGCCACGGATCACGTGCGTGATCTTCATTAGTGCGTCATCGATCACGACCACGTAGTTGTAGACCGGCATTCCGTTCGAGCGCAGGATGATGGGGTCACTCACCACCTCGTTCGAGAATTCGACAGCGCCATGCACGATGTCATGAAAACGGATGGGGTGCTCAGGAATTCTCAGCCGGATGGCGCAGGACTCTCCCGCTGTTCGCCGTTGATCGGCTTCCGCTGCAGCGATGGCGCGGCACTTGCCGGAATAGATGGGCTGGCGATGTTCGGCCTGGGCCCGTTCGCGGTCCTTCTGTAATTCTTCTTCGGTGCAGAAGCACAAGTAAGCTTTGCCCTCATCGACCAGCCGTTCAGCGTGTTCGCGGTAAACGTCCAGACGCTCGGACTGGCGATAGGGTGCGTACGGTCCGCCCAGGTCCGGTCCTTCATCCCAGTCGAGGCCGAGCCACTTAAGGTCGGCGATCAGCTGATCCTCAAAGCGGGACTCGCTACGTTCAACATCGGTGTCTTCGATACGCAGCACCATAGTGCCGCCTTTTTGCCGGGCGAAAAGCCAGTTGAACAGCGCGGTACGCGCGTTCCCTACGTGGAGATGTCCGGTCGGAGAGGGAGCAAATCGTACGCGCACGGGAGAGGCTGAGGTCACTAAAAGATGTTAGCAGACCGCCGTGACCGAGGTAGGGGCAGGTGTCCCACCTGCCGGGCGGAGCGAAGCTTCGCAGAGTTTTTTGTCCTCGAGCTAGCCCTCACGAGACCTGTCATCCCGACCGAAGCGAGCGAAGTGGAGCGAGCTTGTGCTAAGCGAGCCGATATGAGTTGTGGGCCTTTCCTGGGATGCGGCGGGCAGGCAGGGATTCGCTGCCCTGACGAAGCTAAGGAGCGCCCGTTCCGATCGCTTAGCACCGGGAGCTTCCACTTCGCTCGCTGCTCTCTCTCCGGTCGGGATGACAGGGGGTTTGCATCTATTTTCTTGGCGCCATGTAGGTTCTGGTGATGCGGTCGTGCCAGCAGAGTCTGTCTTCATCGAGGAAGCACCAGGCATAACCGAGGCCCAGAGACAAGCCGGAAAGCACCGACGTCAGCACGCGCCAGCGCCGGATCCGGAGCGGGACCGGGCTGCCGTCGAAGCGCTGCAGTTCGAGCTTTGCCAGTTTCAGGCCCGGTGTAGTGCTGCTGTAAACCAGTAGCAGATATTGATAGGCAGACCACAACAGGCCGATGAGGAGGGCGCAGGCTCCGGCTATCTTGCCTAGCGGCGGGAGTTCAGCATTGAGTCGAAGAAAAACATACGCAAAGGCGGCGAACCCAGACATCACGAGAACGGCGTCGACAGCCGAGGCGGCCAGGCGCCGTGACATGGGCGCCGCCTGCAACGGGATCTCGAATCCAGGACGTCTCTCGTTCGCAGGCTCTTCGACCGGCTCAATCAAGATGCCCCCGAGGGCTGGAGGCGGAGGCACCAGTTCAGGGGTCTCGATGATTCGGGGACGATCCAGCACCGGTTCGGCCAATTCGTCGAACGCTCGAGGCGCGGGGTTGTAACTAGCAAACTCAATCACCTTGGCTGTAGCTTCCGTGATGGCGGCAGGCAAGATCCGCAGATAGCTCGGGAGATAGTTCGGCGGAGAGATTGAAGGATGGTTCGAGGGACAAACCGAGGGCTCAGCCAGAGTGATGCGCGGAGCTCCGGACGGCTGCAAATGATTCGCTGTCTCTCTGGTGACCGAATCAGCGGACGGCAGCGTCAGCTCCGGCGCTGCGAAATTCGGCTCAGTCTCAAACTTGAGCTGTAACGAGGGATAGCGCGGGCCACGCGTATGCCGGCGCGCTCGATAGTGGCTCAATCGGGCGGCCACTTC
>Ga0137407_10003437_pt1 | contig 10537 bp, 5 predicted proteins | sample CZOMad2_2_16fung_FD_108410 | JGI IMG/M metagenome (GOLD analysis project Ga0137407, IMG submission 108410) | Vadose zone soil fungal communities from Angelo Coast Range Reserve, California, USA - CZOMad2_2_16fungal (Illumina Assembly) | ecosystem: Environmental > Terrestrial > Soil > Vadose zone...
CAGTATTCCCGACGACCATCCATCGGAGGCGATATGATGCTTCACAAGAAGAAGGACGTACTCTTGTTCGGCCAGCCACAGCAATAAAATTCGCAGCAAAAGGTCACGAGACAGATCGAAGGGTTTTCGTATTGTCTCTGCGATTAATCGGCGAGCTTCGGAATCGCGGTCGGTGCTCGGGAGTGCTCGCAGATCGATCAGCGGTAGTTCGACGGTGCGACTATTTCCAATGATTTGCAGCGGACTTCCATCGACACTCACGAAAGTCGTACGGAGTACTTCGTGGCGTGCTACGATTTGATTCAGAGCGTTCTTGAGTGCATCGAGATTCAGAACGCCCTCTAAACGCACAGCCTTTGACTGGTTGTAAGCGGGGCTCTCTGACTCTAATTGATTGAGGAACCATAGCCTTTGCTGTGCAAAGGAAAGAGGCGCCGTATCACAGGAAGGCCTGCGCGGAATACTCTGGATCGCCAAAGACTCGACGCACTTCTCTTTCAGCCGCAGTTCCAAAAGCGCCCGCTTTGCAGGTGAAAGATTCGCAAGCCGCGCGCTGAAGTTATCAGTCCCCACTGATCTATCGCCTTTCTGTGCCGCGCTCAGTATCGAGAAACCGTTGGGCTTCCTCATCGGAGAGAGATTCCAATTCCACCAAGATGCGATCCAAGTCTCCTCCGCCCAACGTTTTTGTCTGGTGCTCCATAATCATCACTGCCATCTGCGAAACAGTGGGTGATTGGAACAAAGATTGGAGAGGTATCTCTAACTGAAATTTTTTGATGACCTGGGACACAACACGTGTCGCCGCCAGTGAATGACCGCCCAAGTCAAAAAAATGATCGTTAATACCGATGGGATTAAGTTCGAGAACTTCCTGCCAAATCTGAACGAGCTTGTGCTCGACGTCGTTCCGAGGTGACACATAAGGCTGCGTCAGCTCTGGTCGTTTGTTTTCCGGCCTAGGGAGGGCCTTCCGGTCGAGCTTGCCGTTCGTTAACGGCAGATCTTCCAAAAATACGAAAGCCGACGGAACCATATAGTCCGGCAGTTTTTCTGCTAGGAAGCTTCGAAGTTCATCGACCCTCGGACTACAACCCTTCCGCAGCGCGATGTAGCCGGCTAGGTATTTCTCGCCACCCTCTCGTTCCCACACCGCAACTCCTGCTTGGTTCACCTGGGGATGTGAAAGAAGCGCTCGTTCGATTTCACCGATCTCCACGCGAAATCCTCTAATCTTGAATACAAAGTCTTTACGCCCCAGATGAATCAGACATCCGTCAGAAAGCATCCGCCCTAAATCTCCCGTCAGACAAATGCGTTCATCTCCGCCGATTGGATCGGCTAGAAATCTTGCACTGGTGAGAACGTCGCTACGCCAGTAGCCAGACGAAAGATAGCGGCTCCGCACTGCGATCTCGCCGACCTCGCCAAGGTCCACCTCGTTGCCACTTTCGTCGAGCAAAAGAATCTTCTTATTTTCAACGGAATATCCGACCGGTATATTGGCACCGCTTATCTCGGTTTCCTTGTCGATAAAGTAATAACATAAAGTCCCGGCCTCACTACTGCTCAAATGATGACGCAAAACACAACTATCGGAAAACGTTTTCTTGTAAGCTTCGATATCACCATGCGCTATTGTTTGGCCGCCTAATGTAATCATCCGGATCAGGGGAAATTGTTCTGTACCGCTCAGCTGATTTACGAAATTGCGAAACACCGAGGCGCCAAGCCGGCAAATAGTGATCCCTTCCTTTGTCAGGAAAGCCGTCAAATTGGAAAGGCCTTCGCTCTTAACATCGTAAAGAAAAATAGCCGCGCCACTGAGTAGCGCTTTGAATAAGATTTTAGGTCCGGCTCCAAAACTCAAACCTTTTACGGTAATGAGTCGATCATCAGGGCAGATGTGACTAGCATTGATATCGGTCATGATGTCATGGAGAACTCGCCGATGGTCAAAGAAGATTCCTTTGGGTTGTCCCGTCGAGCCGGAACTATAGACGATCTGAGCCACAGCGTCCGGCGGAATCTTCAGTGCCAAATTCTCGTCGGGTAGATCGTATTCGAGCGCGTCGATATCAATGACTTGTTGCGGGTCCTTAAACAACTCTCGAGCCAAGTTTCGATTATACTTGTCTGTCACAATCGCGACGGCTTGTGAGTTCTCTAGGACATGGGCAATCCGTTCCGTGGGAGACGAAGGATTAGCCACGGCCAATATCTTTCCGGCCTTCAAAATCCCGAGACACGAGAGAGCGCTTCCCAAACCGTTTCGGCAAAGGAGTAATACCGGCTCAATTCTTTCACCGAGCTGGTTGTGGAGAGCCCAAGCAATGCGATTAGCTGATTTGTTCAGAGAATCGTACGTAAGCGCACTACCCTCCATCTTGATCGCGATCCGGTCTGGATCCTTTCTAACAATCCTCTCGAAACATTCTGGAATCGATTGCTCGATCTCTTTTTCCGTGAATTCAACGAACGTCCCTGATGGATGAAAACATTTCGCTCGAATTGTCTCCTGTTCCGGAGGAAGATGGGTGACAGATGTTGATTGGTCATTCATGTCCGACTCCAGTTCCAATTTCGTGTGGGTTGAATTGAAACGGTTGCTGATACTGCTATGTTTTTCTTGCTCCCTCATCCATCTTTTTCCTGAGGCTTAGTGGTCTCATATCGGTCCAGACTTCCTTGATGTAGGCTAGACACTCTGCTTTGGGCCCGCTTTTGCCCACATCCTTCCAACCCAGAGGATTCTCCCGCTCGCCGGGCCAGATCGAATACTGCTCTTCATGATTCACCACGACCTTGTAAATCGTATCATCTTCTTGCTCTTCCATACTTAGCCTCTTCCTCCTTCGTTATAATTGGTGAGATGTTCTAAGATTCCGTATGGTCTACGAATCCCTCAGTCATGGACTTTTGTGCTGCCTCATCGGACATCGATTCCAGTTCAGTCAAGATGCCCGACATATCTGCCGAGTCCATCTTTCTGCACCTTTCCTCACTGATCAGCTCAGCCAATTCCGCGATCGTCGGCTTCTCAAACAATCTCCGTAGAGGCAATTCTATCTGGAGGGTTTCCCGTATCCGCGACACAATCTGCGTGGCTAGCAGCGAGTGTCCTCCCAGGTCGAAGAAGTTGTCGTGGACACCGATTTTATCCAGTTCGAGAATTTGTGCCCAAATCGCTGTGAGCAACTGCTCTGAGGGAGTGCAGGGAGCACGGAATGATCTTTCGAGCTCAGGTCTGGTTTGATTGGGAGGCGGAAGCGCTCCGCGGTCTACCTTGCCATTGGGAGTGAGCGGTAGGGAATCCAATAAGACAAAAGCCGAGGGGATCATGTAATTAGGCAGCTTTGCTTGCAGGAACGTGCGTAGTTCGCTGACCGTCGCAGCCTGATCCTCATTCAGGACTACATAAGCCACCAGCCGCTTGCCGCCGGGGGCGTCCTCCCGCGCCATCACCACCGTCGCCGCAACTGCCGGGTGTTGACCCAGTACTGTCTCGGTCTCCTCTAGCTCAATCCGAAAACCGAAAACCTTGACTTGATGGTCAGTGCGGCCACGGAACTCGATATTCCCGTCGGGCAGATAGCGGGCAAGATCCCCAGTCCTGTACAGACGTGCGCCTGGCTCTTTGCTGAACGGATTCGGCGTGAATTTTTCCGCCGTGAGCTCTGAACGATTCAAATACCCACGGGCTAAACCTTTCCCGCTGATATGCACCTCACCGGGCACTCCGACGGGAACAGGCTGAAAATCTGTGTCAAGGATGTAGATCTGGGTGTTTGCAATCGCCCGACCGATTGTTTCCGGACCGTCACTCGTTCGAAGCGCGCACGTCGAGTAAGTGGTGCCCTCGGATGGACCATAAAGGTCGTACACTTGTTTCACCGAAGTCGACGCGTAGATCTGTTGCACTAGGCGGGTTTTAAGTGGTTCACCGGCGAGGGCAATAGTGCGAACCGAAGATGGTATCGTGTTGGTTCTCAATAGTTCGTCTATGGCTGAGGGGACTGTATTGACAAGCGTCACGTCGGCGGCGGCAGGAAGCCTCGGAAAAACCAAAATGTTCTCCGCCAAGATCACCTTGCCACCAGAAATTAGCGGTGCGAACAGCTCGAATACGGAAAGATCAAAGCAGACGGAGGTCGAGGCCAAAACCCCAGCTAAATCTTCTGGAGCAAAAACGGCTTGCGCCCAAGATAGCAGTGCTGCTGGGCCGTGATGCTCAATGGCGATTCCCTTGGGTGTTCCTGTGGACCCCGAGGTGTAAAGAACGTATGCAAGATTGGTTGGATTAACCTCGCAAATGACATTATCGTCACTTTCGGAGACGATCTCTATTCGTTCCCGGTCTAGATAGACGATGTGTGCATCATGGTAAGGAAGGTTCTCGGCCAGTTGCTGCTGCGTAAGCAGCACGGCGACTTGGCTGTCTTCAAGCATGAAAGCAAGGCGGTCTTTAGGATATCCCGGATCCAACGGCACATACGCGCCTCCGGCTTTCAGGATACCCAGTAGCGCGACAACCATGTCCATGGAGCGTTCCATGAGGATGCCGACCGGCACGTCAGGCGCCACTCCGTGTTTACGTAGGTAACGTGATAGCTGATTGGCGCGGGCATTAAGTTCGTCATACGTCAACTCCTGCTCTTCAAACACCACCGCCACAGCATCGGGCGTCCGCTCCACCTGCTCCTCAAACAACTGATGAATGCACTTGTTATGTGGATAGTCTTTCTCTGTACTGTTCCATTCCACGAGCAACTGATGTCGCTCGGCTTCAGTCAAAATGGACAAAGTTGCAATCCGTTGGTTTGGATTTGCTACCATCGCTTCCACTATCATCTGAAAATGCCCGGCCATCCGGTTGATTGTCGAAGCGTCAAACAAATCCGTATTGTAACTCAGCCAACCCCGTAGAGTTGTCTCTGACTCGACGACAAAGAACAAGTGCAAATCAACTCTTGCTATACCCGACCCAATTTCAAAATCCTGTGCTGTCAGACCGGGCAGCTCGAGCAGAAGGGTCAGCGTATTCCGGAGCGCGAACGTGGCCTGAAATAGAGGGTTGTGACTCAGATCCCGGCGGGGATGCAGTTCTTCCACTAGCTTGTCAAACGATAAATCCGCGTGGTCGTAGGCATCCAGGCAGGTCTCCCGTACTCGAACCAGCAAATCCCGAAACGTTGGGTTCCCTGAAAGGTTTGTGCGTAAGACCAACACGTTAAAAAAGGGACCGATCAAACCCTCAACCTGGCTGTGGTTACGCCCAGCGATCGGAGAGCCTATTGCGATATCGTCTTCGCCTGTGTATCGGTGCAACAATGTCTGGTACGCTCCCAACAGGGTCATGAAGAGGGTAACCCCATACTGGTTGCTCAGCCGCTTAAGCCCGTTCAAAAGCGTTTCAGGAAAGACGAACGATCGTCGCGCCCCGCAAAAACTCTGCGCTGGCAGCCTCGGCCGGTCGGTGGGGAGCTGAAGTGTGGAAGCACCATCAAGCCGCTTCGTCCAATAAGCGAGCTGGGTCTTGAGCACCTCTCCCTGGAACCACTCCCGCTGCCATTGAGCATAGTCGGCATATTGTATCGGCAGCTCCGGTAACGGCGATGGCTCTCGCTTCGAAAAAGCCTCGTACAGTGCTGACAATTCCTGAAGCAAAACCCCCATCGACCAACCATCCGCAACAATATGATGCATGCTTAGAAGTATTACGTGATCTTCATCGTCCAGCCGCAGTAGCATAGCTCGCATAAGCGGACCGTGAGCTAGATCAAAAGGCTTGTGAGTTTCCTCTTTAGCAAGACGTTGTGCTTTAGCTTCCCGCTCGCTTTCAGAAAGCTCACGAAGATTCACTACAGGTAAATCTAGAGCTAGTGATGGCAAGATCCTCTGAACAGGTCGTCCTTCCAAGGTTGAGAAGGTCGTTCGCAGAACTTCGTGGCGTTTTACGATCTCGTTCAAGCTACGCTCCAAACAGTCAACCTGCAGCGGGCCCTTCAAACGGAAGGCTCCGGGAAGATTGTAAGCCCTACTGCCGGGCTCGAGTTGATCGAGGAACCACAATCGCTCTTGCGAAAAGGATAGAGGTAAATCTCTGGCCCTTGGGGTAGGGTGTAAGTCGAGAGTTCGCGAGCTTTGCTCTTTTCGAGGAGCTTCTTGGATGAGATCAGCCAAGCCGGCAATAGTGGGAGCGTTAAATAGACTGCGTAACGGCAGCTCTTTATGAAAGACCTCCGCTAGCCGCAAGATAACTCTAGTGCCCAGCAATGAATGTCCCCCTAGGGCGAAGAAATCGTCGTGGACCCCGATCGGGCGAATGTCCAAGATTTCTTCCCAGATCTGTGTCAGTTTTTCCTCCGCTGGATTCCGGGGCGGGACGTAGGAAAGCTGTAGATCCGGCCTTTTAGAGTCAGGCAAAGGAAGAGCGGTTCGGTCAAGCTTGCCATTCGTTAAGGGGAGGGATTCCAGAAACATGAACACCGATGGCGTCATGTAGTCGGGTAGCTTCTCTTTGAGAAAACCACGCAGGTCATCAACCGCGGGTGCTGGATCCTTCCGAGGAACAACATAGGCGACCAGGTATTTCTCTCCCGGCTCTCGATCCCATGCGACAACTCCTGCGTCCCTAACCCGAGGATGTGCCTGCAAGGCCTTCTCGATCTCCACGATTTCGACTCGGTACCCTCGTATCTTGACCATGAAGTCCTTGCGCCCCAGGTGGATGAGGAAGCCGTCGGGGAGCATCCGGCCGTAGTCTCCCGTCAAATAAATCCGTTCGTCTCCACCGCCCGGATCGGATACGAATTTAGCATTGACGCGATCCTTGTTTTTCCAATAGCCCGACGCGAGACCACGGCCTTTGACGGCAATCTCGCCGGGCTGGTTCGGTCCAACCTCATGGCCGTTCTCATCCAGTAAAAGGATCTGCTTGCCCCGTCGAGGATAGCCGGCTGCGGTGCCTTCTTGCGGAAAAGAGAACGTCTGGTCCAGAACAGCAGAACAGATCCGTCCGGCTTCTGTCGCACCCATGCCGATTTTTAAAAAAGTTCCTGGGGAAGAAATCTTTTTGTAAAGGTCAAAGTCCAGCCGAGTGATGGGCGCGCCTGATAGACGGATGATCCGTAGACTCGGAAGCTTCCCATGACCGGAAAGCACATCGGCAAGCTGGCGAAATACGGCTGGTGGTAGATGGCAAATCGTAATTTGTTCCTCCCTCAGCCAGCTTGCCAAGCGCTGGATGCCCTCGGACTTGATATCGAAAGGGAAGAGAGAAGCTCCGTTGAGCAACGAAGAAAATAAGTGGTCTGATGATGACCCGAAACTAACAGAATGAACAAGGCTTAATCTGTCATCAAGAAAAATGCGTATCTCATCCGCGCTACGCGCGGTGTGTCGATGAGCCTTGACGGCGCCCTTGGGTTGCCCCGTGGAGCCGGAAGTGTAGCGGAGACATGCAAAGTCGTCTAGGGATACAGTAAGGCCGAGGTTTTCGTAAGAAAATGAGTCAACGCATTCGTCGATATTCAGCAATGCGCGAGTGTCGCTGGTCAGCTTCTCACAAAGGCTCCAATTGCGACTGTTCGTGAGGATCAAAGGAGCCTCGGAATCCTTCAAAATGTAGTTGATCCTTTCCGGAGGAAAGGAAGAATCCAGTGCCACGTAAAACTTGCCTGCCTTTAGCACTCCAAAGATTGCGGTAATAGCGTCGATGCCATGTTCGAACAATAGCGCTATAGGTTCGCTACCGGTGCCGCGCTTTGCCAGAATGGCTCGGGCGATGCGATTGGCCGCTCGATTCAACGCATCATACGTTAATGAACGGTCTCCTGCCTTGACGGCCAGCCGGTGCGGATACAGTTGGACGATTCTCTCAAAACGATCGGGTATCGATTGCTCGATCTCTTCTTTTTTAAATTCGACGAACACTTCCGTCGGGTGGAAGCACTTCGCCTGTATGCTCTCCTTCTCCGGAGGAAGGTCGCTGCGTATTGAGTGATCATTCATGTCCAGCTCCAGTTCCAATTTCCTGTGTGTTGAATTAACACGGTTTGCCGATCCGGCTATGTTTTGCTTGCTCTGGACTCCCAACGGAGCACCACACACTGATTCCTTGTGCAGTTCGTGTGCCGGTGAATTCGGATTAAGATCACCACTCAAATCGGTTGGCGATCTTTAGCTCAATAGCGCGTCGGAGATGGCCCAGGACCACTCAGGCCCAAACGTACCATGGGAACCAGTCCGCCAAGGAGTGAAGTAAACAATTTTCACTCTGCAGATAATACGTGTCCACGCGTTCCACTCGTAGGGGTCACTACTCGGTCGGACCAATCCAAGTCTGTCCGAACAGGCGCTATCGCGGCCCCTATCATTGCAGCGGGATATGCAAAACAGGTTGTCTCTGATCGAGGGTATTCTCGATCACGGCCCATAGGAACAACCTTAACTTTGTTTGGTTAAGGTTAGTGAGGCAGGCAGATTGTCATCGAGAAATTAAATCAGCGTCTTACTTGATGCATCAACTTCTATTTGCCTTGTCTAGACAAGCTCTGAGTTCTTTAGCTAGAGTTTTCACGTGAGGTTCTTGAAGCATTCCCAAATGATTGGCGGGCACAACCTTAATCTCCAGTCCGCCAGCGGCGAGGCGGCCCCAACCCTTGTCGCGTGTGTGGGAGGAAAACAGAGGCTGCATCTGCGCCTTAAAAAGAGTGAGACGCCCAAGATAAGTCCGGGGTCTGTATTTCTTTATCGCCTGGTGCTGCGCGTATGCGATCTTACGGTGCCGCTCTGAAAGCCCCAACAGATCAGCCATTTCATTTATTAGGGCTGAATTTTGATATTGGCGAGAGTTGCCATTGCGCGACCACAGTGTCTGAGCCAACTTTGCCTTTCTCTTCTTCATTCATTTCTGCTTCCTATTCAGTTGAACCGATTAAGTTATGCATGAGTCATCTTCAGTATCCCCAAATAACTGACTCGATGCTTAGGTTGTTGAGTATACAAACGTCGTGATCCTACACAAAAGGAGATGATGTCGATCTATCATTCCAGGCTGGGCTGAATGGATCGCCGAATTCGTCGTGGCAGGCTGCGCGCGCGTATATACCAGGGAAAAAAACGGCTCAACATCACGTTGAACAATCTCTCGGTGCGGAGGTAGTAAGTGTCTACGCGCTCAAGGGCCAAAAGGTCACTGCTTCCGTTTACCAGGTCGAGCTTGTCCGAGCAGGCACACACAAAGTGCTGGCGAACGATTTCACGAGTATGATTGCCGTAGCGACCGTAAGGATAAGCAAAACAAGTGACTTGTGTGCTCAAGGCGTCTTCAATAATGGCCTTCGAATTGTACACTTCGATCTCAACCCGAGCCGGTGGAAGATTCGTCAGGTCTGGGTGGGTGAGCGTATGAGCGCCGAAGCCGATTCCCCAGCGGTGCATCTCTTTTATTTCACGCCAGCTCAGCATGGAACGCTCGCACATCGAAGGCAGTTGCTCCAACCGCGTTTGATTGCCGTTTTCTCCCACTGTCAAAAAAATCGTCGCCGAGAAACCATAGCGCTGCAAGATCGGAAAGGCATGCTGGTAGACAGATTGATATCCATCATCGAAAGTGATCGCCAGAGTACGTTCCGGAAATGGAACGCCTCGTCGCAGACAGTCGACCAGTTTTGGTAAGCTCAGAGTCCGGTAGCCGCTGTCGTGTAACCGGGCCATGCCGCGCTGAAAGAGTCGCGGCGGAAACGAAATAACCGAATCACGCTCATCGACCGCATGGAAAGTAAGGATAGGAAGGAAGGGTGCCATTGTGGAGCATATTTGGCGGTGAGCTTTTTAGCTTCTTGAAGCGTTCGCCCATCCAGCGCTTTAGATATATTTCAGTTGATTAGATTCGACCATGGAGCGAAGTCTGAGGATCTCGAACAAGAAAGAGTGCCGCCGTCACGAAACCAAATTTGTTCCTTCTCGATTCAGCAACTCTTCATAAACGTTGTAATATTCATCAACCATGCGGTCTTGAATAGACGCAGAGCTCGTTGTCTTGCTTTTCGGCCGATCTCGATCATTTGTGCGGGGTTGTCGATGACCTGCCGAAGACAGGCTGTAAGTTCATTGATGTCTCCTGCTTTGAACTTGAGTCCGGCATCGCCAACGACCTCGCCTAAGCCACCGATGTCAGAAGCAATAACGAGACTGCCCCTCATCATTTGTTCTATGGCTGCATTTCCGGCTGTTTCCTCACAAATAGAGGGCATCACTATTGCTGCTACATGAGCCAGTGCTTCGTGCAAAGCATGCCCCTGTAAGAAACCCGTGAAGCGGACGTGCTCTTGAAGTGAAAGAAAGGCCGCCTGAGCTTCTAAAGACGCACGCTCAGGGCCATCACCAATAAATAGTAAGCGAAAGTGGTATCCTTCGTCTCTTAAGTGTTTCCCCGCTTCGAGGTTGGTTTCAATCGTGCGCACCGGACTCTCAACGATCAGCCTCACGCCAACGGCTGCGGCCAGATGAAAAACCACGTCACAGTCATTGA
>Ga0137407_10003438_pt1 | contig 10537 bp, 7 predicted proteins | sample CZOMad2_2_16fung_FD_108410 | JGI IMG/M metagenome (GOLD analysis project Ga0137407, IMG submission 108410) | Vadose zone soil fungal communities from Angelo Coast Range Reserve, California, USA - CZOMad2_2_16fungal (Illumina Assembly) | ecosystem: Environmental > Terrestrial > Soil > Vadose zone...
CATCGTCTCGTAGGCGTATTCCACGGCCCTGTCGACGCCGTAGCAGAAGCCGAACTCGACGGCGAGCCGCAGCTCGACCTGGGGCATGGTCAGGCGGAATCCCATCTCGCGGATTTTCTCGACGACGCCGCTGTGGTAGTCGCGACGGAGCGATCCCTCGATAACCGTCTTCAGGCCGAAGCCCTTCTGGAAGTACGCTTTGTCCGCCAGGAGATCTCCTCTCGCGCCGCGGGGCGCCGGGGTTCAGCCCGTCATCCTATCACGGCCCCCGGGGGGCCGCCGGGGGGGGCGCCTCGTCTTCGGCGCGGGGCGATGGTATTCTCGGAAAATGGTGACGACACGATGATCGAGAGCCTGAAGACACGCGCCGTGGCGCGGCGACCCGACAGGATCCGGCTGAAGGGCCGCGTCCTCCTCCTCGTCGACGACGCGGCGATGATGCGCCGCCAGCTCCAGGGGGAGGAGATCCCCTGGCGCGACGACCTGCCGCTCCGCGATGACATCTCCACCGACGAGATCACCCCCGCCTACATCTGCTACCACTTCGACGAGAAGCTCGGGAACTTCCCGTACCTCGGCCTCAGGGCCTCGGGCGAGTTTCCCGTCGTCGAGGGGAGCGTCCGCGCCGGAAAGTTCGTCGCCTCGGTGGCCGGAAAGCGCCGCGGCAAGGGATCGAGCCGCGAAGCGTCCCCCTACGCCGAAATGTGCGCGGGAATCCAGGTCGTCATCGCCGAGAACATCGAGCGAATCTACAAGCAGAACTCCCAGAACCTCGGCATCCTCACCTCCACCGATTTCGGCCTCGTCGAAAGGATCCGGCGCGGCGAAGAGATCTCCCTCGACGAGTTCACTCGCGGTGAGGACGAGATCACGCGCCAGATCATCGAATTCGGAGGCCTCTTCCCGTACAACGTCGCGCGGCTCCAGGGGAAGGCGACGGCGCCGTACCCGAAGAGCGCGCCGCGGCCGATGACCCTCGCCGAGAAGATCCTCGCGAAGCACATGGTGAAGGATCTCAGCACCGGCTCGACCGGCGTTCCCTCCGTCCGCCCGGGCGACGCGGGGTTCGTCGAGTGCGACATCCGTTTCTCGCACGAGTACGTCACGCCCATGGCGGCGATTTTCTTCGAGAGCCTCGTCGGGCCTGACGAGAAGGTGGCCGACCCTTCCTCGGTCCTCTTCTTCCGCGATCACCTGACGTTCCTCGAGAAGGTGATGCCTCTCGAGCGGAAGAAGCTCGGACTCCTGGATCTCGCGAACCAGCTCGCGGTGAAGCAGGCCGACTTCGCGAAGAAGCAGGGGATTCGCCTCCACGGCGACTCGCCGGCGGGCGGCTCGGAGGGAATCTGCCACAGCATCATCTACCAGAACTACGCCCTCCCGGGCCAGGTCATCATCGGCTCGGACTCGCACACGCCCCACTCGGGTGCGGTCGGGTGCGTCGCCTTCGGCGTCGGGACGACCGACATCTTCAACTCGTGGATCACGCGCGACGTCCGGGTGCGCGTCCCCGAGACGCTTCGCGTCGAGATCACGGGACGACGGGCCCCGGGCGTGACCGCGAAGGACTTCATGCTCGCGCTCCTCGCTCATCCGTACGTCCGCAGCGGCAAGGCGCTCGGCCAGGTCATCGAGTACACGGGTGAGGCCGTCTCCGCCCTCGACATCGACGAGCGCGCGACGATGACGAACATGGCCGCCGAGGTCGGCGGCTTCACCGGCATCGTCGCCCCCGACGCCCGGACCGTGGAGTTCCTGGTCGCGATGCGGGGGATGCCGCGCGGCGAGGCCGAGAGGCTGTGCGCGGCCTGGCAGGCCGAGCCCGGCGCGGAGTACGCCGAGACGATCCGTATCGACGCGACGTCCCTGGCGCCGATGGTGGCCACCCCCGGCGATCCCGGCAACGGCGTCTCGGTCACCGCGCTGGCGGGGCCGGTGAAGGTGAACATCGCCTACGGCGGCTCCTGCACCGCCGGCAAGCGCGAGGACATGGACATGTACGCGGCGGTCCTTTCGGACGCGCTCAAGCGCGGCGACAAGGTGCACCCCGACGTCGAGTTCTTCATCCAGTTCGGCGCGCAGGAGGTCAAGGCCTACTGCGAGAAGCGCGGTTACATCGACGTCTTCCGGAAGGCGGGGGTCAAGCTCATCGATCCGTCCTGCGGCGCCTGCATCAACGCAGGTCCTGGTGCCTCCACGTCGAAGGAGCAGGTCACGATCTCCGCGCAGAACCGGAACTTCCCCGGCCGATCCGGCCCGGGCCAGGTCTACCTCGCCTCCCCCTACACCGTCGCGGCCTCCGCGGTCGCCGGCCGGATCGTCGCGTGGGAGCCGGAAGCCGTCGCCGCGCGCTGACATTCTCCCGGCCCATCGCGCCCCCGCGGATTGACGTGGCGCTCCCGGCTGACAGACGGTAATTTCCGCGGACCGCGATACCGATCCGGGTATCGCCGGTGGGGCTCCCTTGCCCCGCGGGGAGGACGCGTGCGCCGAGCCCTAGTCGCGATCACGTCCATGCTTGTCCTCCTTGCCTTTCTGCCGGGGGATTCCCCGCGGGGTGGGGTCGATCGCGGGGACGGCGGCGCCGGGCGCTCGGACACGTCCCCCGCCGCCGCCGGGCTCGATGCGATCCGGCAGCTCATGTCCGCGGGGAAATTCGCCGACGCGGAAGCCTCCGCGCGCACACTTCTCTCGGAGATGGAATCCGCGGAAGGGCCCGGCGCGAGCGCGACCGCCGACGTCCTCGAACAGCTCATCCGTACGCTGTGGCGCGAAGGCAAGCAACGGGATCCCGAAGTTCGCGCGATGTCCGAGCGCCTCCTGTCGATCCGGGAGACGAGCGACCCCCCCGCGGGCCTCAAGGTCGGCTCCAGTCTCGACATCGCCGGATCGGTAAGGGCCGTGGCCGGCGATTTCGCGGAGGCGAAGCGGTTCTACGAGCGGGCGATCGACGTGGCGGAGCGGGCCACGTCCCGCGACGATCCGGCGCTCTCCCCGTTTCTTTACGACCTCGGCATGCTTCTCCAGCGCCACGGCGACTACGAGGGAGCCCTGGTCGCGTTCGAGAGGCGCCACGAGATCCTCGACGCCCAGGCGCCGCCGGAAAAGCGGCCCATTCCCGACACCTACGTGGCCGCCTGCCACATCATGCTGGGACGGTACGACGAGGCGCTCCGCGAGCTCGAGCGCGACCTCCAGGCCAACATCGCCGAGCACGGGCCGGACGACGCCTCCGTCGGGAGGAGCGAGCACGCGCTGGGCGCCCTGTTCATCTCGCTCGACGACTGGCCGGCGGCGCGCGATCATCTCGAGCGCAGCGTCGCGATCTTCGAGACGGTGTACGGCCCCGACACCATCAACGTCGCGCAGGGCCTGAGAAACCTCGCGGAGGCGCTGGTCAGGCTGGGTAACGACGGGGAAGCGCGCACCCTCGCCGAGCGGGCCGCGGCGATCTACGAAAAATCTCCGGGACCTTCGAGCCCCGAGTACGCGGCGGCGCTCTCCACGCTCGCAGAAGCGCTTCAGAGCCAGGCGGCGTACGGGGAGGCGCGGACGCTGTACGAGAAAGCGATCGCGATCCGGGAGAAAGCCAACGGGCCGGACGATCCGCGTCTCGCCGTGCCCCTGGAGAATCTCGGCCGCCTCCACCAGACCCTCGGGGACGACGTCTCGGCCATGGCCGCGTTCCGCCGCGCCCTGAAGGTGCGCGAGAGTGCGCTCGGGACGGATCATCCCGACGTGGCCTACGTGCTCGTCGAGATGGCGGGGCTTCTCTATCACCAGGGCGAGAACCCCGAAGCTCGCCGGCTCGTCGATCGGGCCCTCGCCATCCGGGAGAGGAGCTTCGGGCCGCTGCACCCCGAGATGGCCGAATCGCTGAGCCTTCTCGGGTGGATCCAGTGGGCTTCGGGCAATACCGCCGCGGCGCTGACGACCGCGCTGAAATCCGAGCAGATCGCCCGCCAGCATCTCCGGCAGATCTCGCGCCGCCAATCGGAGCGCGAGGCACTCCGGTACCAGATGGTTCGGAGCTCCGGCATCGATCTGGCGCTCTCGATCGTCTCCGAGCGCGGCCGATCGGCGGCCGGCGGCGCCGACGTCGGCAGGGCCTGGGACGCGCTGATCCCATCCCGGGCGCTCGTCCTCGACGAGATGGCGCGAAGGCATCGCGACACCCTGGCTTCCGGATCGGGTGAGACCCGCTCGCTCATCGACGCTCTCGAGAAGGCGCAGCTCGAGCTCGAGCGGCTGGTCGTCAAGGGTGCCGGCCCGGGCGAGACGCAGACGTATCGCGCTACGCTGGAGGCGGCCCGCCTCGCGGAAGAGCGCGCCGAGCGAGCGCTGGCGGGCGGGAGCTCCCACGGTCTGACGGGCGGCGCCCCGTCGCCCGCGAGCGTCCTCGAGATCGCGTCCCTCCTTCCCGAAGACTCCGCGCTCGTCGCGTATGTCTCCTTCGGCCAGGCCGGCGCGCGCCCCTCCCCCGGCGCCCCCCCCTCTCGCCGCGTCCGCACGTACGCCGCCCTCGTGCTGAGGAAAGGAGGCGGGGAGCCGTCCCTCATCCCGATCGGCCCCGCCGCCCGGATCGATGCGCTCGTGGAGAGCTGGCGCGGGGAGCTGCGCAATCCACCGGAGACGCCGGAGTCCCTGAGGCGCTACCGGTCGGCGGGCGAGGCGCTTCGTCGCGCCATCTGGGATCCCGTCGCGCGCTCCCTGCGCCGGGTCGGCAGGGCGTTCGTCGTCCCGGACGGATCGATCAACCTGGTCTCGTTCGCGGCGCTGCCGTCGGGGAAGAGGTCGTACCTGGTCGAATCGGCCCCACGGGTCCACTACCTCTCCGCCGAACGGGACGTCGCCGCTTACTCCGGGGCGATCGGGACCCTCGCGGCGGGGAGGACGAACGGTGCGCTGATCGTCGGCGAGCCCGATTTCGACCGCGGGCTCGACCGTGCGGCACCCCCGGCAGGGGTCCGCGACGCCGCGACGGACTCCGTGGGGGCGGCGCGTGTCCGATCGGCGTGCGCCGACTTCCGGAGTCTGAGGTTCGGCCCGCTTCCCGGCTCCCGGGAGGAGGCCGATGAGGTGGCGCGCCTCCTGAGGCTCCATGCCGGCGCGAGCGGGAAGATCGAGCCCGTGATCGAGCTCCTCGGCGCGGGCGCGGGGGTCCGGGAGTTCAAGCAGCAGGCCGCCGGCCGCCGGATCCTCCACCTGGCGACCCACGCGTACTCCGTGGGCGATTGCGCCGGCACCCCGGCCGCGGACGAGGCGGACATTCTGCCCATCTCCTCGGCGCTGCACGCGCCGTTCACCGCGGAGGACCCGTTGATTCGAACCGGCCTCGCCCTCGCCGGCGCCAACAGCCGCGAGCAGCGTCCCGGATCCCGGGCCGGCGACGACGGGATCCTCACGGCGCAGGAGATAGCGACGATGGATCTCGGGGGAGTGGAGTGGGCGGTCCTCTCCGCGTGCGAGACGGGGGTCGGCCCGGTGCAGACCGGGGAGGGAGTCTTCGGGCTTCGGAGGACGTTTCAGGTGGCCGGGGCCCGCACGGTCATCATGAGCCTGTGGAAGGTGGACGATCTCGCGACACGCGATTGGATCCGCAGCCTCTACGAGTATCGTCTCGAGGGCCGCTCCACCGTCGATGCCGTCCGCGATGCGAGCCTCGCCATGATCGATTTGCGCCGCAAGGCCGGCGTGACGACGCACCCGTTCTACTGGGGCGCCTTCGTCGCGGCGGGGGATTGGAAATAACGCCCATTCCGAACCCCTGGATCTGCACCGGTCCGGAGACGCCTCCGGCGGTCCCGTCGTTCAGGGGCCGGCCGCGTTGGACGGTAAGATCCGGAACGGGTACTCGTACCTTCGCTCCGATCCTGAGGCCGGCCGCTCCGTGACGACCAGGGAGTAGTCCCCCGCGGCTTCGAGCACCGTCGCGGGGACCGCGTACGTGCTCCGCCCCATCGCGTCGAAGATGAGCTTCCCGTCGCGGTGGACGAGGATCCGGCCGTCCGGGCCGCGCAGCGCGATCGTGAAATCCGCCTCCGGACTCAGGGGGGGTGTGAAGGTGATGGTCGCGAGCTCGGCCCCCTCGCGCACGACGAGCGTCGGGATCGAACCCTCCGCGCGCGTGAGGGCGGGAAGGTTCAGCACCACGCTCGATCTCATCTCGGCGTCGCGCCGGAGCCGGGGGAGGCGGACTTCCGCGGCGACGCCCTCCCGGGAGATCCCGGGGAACCCGAGGGTCGCCCACCAGATCCCGAGCCCCGCCGGGACGAGCAGGAGCGCGGCGATGAGCCAGGCGACCCGGGGGGCCGCGACGGCTCCGCGCCCCGAGGGAGGGGCGAACGACGCATCGACCTGTTGACCGATCTCCCGCGCGATGCGGAAGAGGACCTCGGTCTCCGCCGTGCAGATCTCGCAGCCGTCGAGATGGCGCCGGACGGCGGCCTCCTCGTCCCCCTCGAGGCTGCCGTTCACGTACCACGGGATCATCGCGTTGGCTTCGTGGTCGCAGCGCTTGCGGCTCATGGCACGCGCCCCTTCCCGCCGAGAAGCCGGCGACCTCTGGCCACCAACCGATCTTTGCAGCGCGACATGCGGGTTTTCACGGCGCCTTCCGAGATTCCCAGCCTGCGGGCGACTTCCGAATACGAGCAGTTTTCATGAAAGACCATCGAGACGAGCTGCCGATCCGAGTCCTTCAGTCCGTGCAGGACCTTGCGGCAGAAGTCGCGGGCCATCGAGGCTTCGTCGGCCTCCCCGGTGCTCCTGCCCCTACGCGCCTCGGCGACTCCCGGTTTCTCGTAATGGCGCCACGCGAGGCGGCTCGCGTCGATGCAGACGTTTTTCGCGATGCGGTGGACGTAGGTCCGCAGCGATGAACGGCGATCGAACCTCGACTGGCTGAGGTTCCGGAAGACCCGGACCCGGGTCTCCTGACGAAGGTCCTCCCATTCCGCCTTCAGCGAGACGAACTCCGACTTGAGCACCGCGGCGATCCAGTCATCGATCGTCCGGACGGCCGCCGCGTCACCCTGGACGAATGCGTCGATAAGATCCTTTTCGTCCAGTGTCGGAGATTCCGGCAACGGCCATTCTCCCGGGCAGCGGAAACGTCGGCGGAACGTACCCTGATCGGCTGAAGAGCGCAACGCTCCGCATCCCGGGCCGATCGTCCTATACTGGACCTCCTCGCCGCGCTCCACGCGGCGCGAGGACGGAGACGCCACTCTCGAGATGACTCAACCGGCAGAAGTGCCCGCGCGCTGCCCCTCGTGCGCCGGGGAGATTCGCCCCCCGGGAGCCGGCAGGATCCTCGGCGGCGTCCCGACCGCGGAGGAAATCGAGCGGACGCGCCTCGCCTCGGCCGATCGCGCCGCCCTGCGGGAGCGCGGCCCGGCGGGGGCGATGCGTTGCGGGTCGTGCGGCGACGCGCTGTACCAGCTCGGCGGCGCAGTCCTCAAGCATCGCGCCGCCGCCCCCGTCGTGACGATGGCGATGGCGGCCGACCGTCTCCGCAACCACTTGCGCCGTCGCGCGATTCTTCGCCCCGGCCGCATCGAAGGGGACTGCTACCTCCTTCCGTTCGTCCGCTTCGAGGGGTCGACGCCCGAGGGGGACGAGACCTTCGCGCTCCTCGCCGCGTCGATCGGCGAGGAGAGGCTCGAAGCCCCGTTCCTCCCGCCGGCCGATCTCAAGCCCTTCGAGACGCCCGCCGAAGGGGCCGCCGGGGCCTCGGGGAGCGGGCAGGCCGTGTTGAGGGTGCAGCCGCCGTCGATCGCCGAGGAGGCGCTGCGCGAGCGCGCCGCGTCACGTGGCTGGCGCGCGGACAGGAGCGTCGAGCTGATCCACTTTCCCTTCTGGCTCATGCGCGTCGAGGACACCGGGCGCCTCGAGGGCGCCTGGATGGACGGCATCGAGGGGAAGATGATCCACCACCGCCTGCTGCTCCCCTCGCCGGTGTCGTCCGGAAAGCGGCTCGCCCTCTGGGCGGCGATCCCCGCCGCGGGGGCCGCCGTCGCCGCATCGGCGCTCCCCGGGGCCGCGCTCCCCGCCGCGCTCGTCGTCTGGGCCGGCGCGGCCGCGATCTTCCGCGCCGCGACCGGGAGCTTCCGTGGCTGAGAGCGTCGTCGTCAGCCTTCGATCGACGTCGTCGTGCGGCTTCTGCGGCAAGACGATCCACGCCGATCCCGCCGTGCCCGCCCAATTCTGCCGCGAATGCGGCTGCTGTCTCCTGGTGCAGACGCGCGAGGGGAGGGGGGCGCCGCGCCTCACCCCGCTCGTGCCGCCGCGCGTGACGAAGGACGCCGCGTGGAGGCGCCTCCAGGCGACGGGCGGCGATCGCGATCGCGCGCAGCTCACCGGGGCCCGGCTTCTCTTCGTGCCGTTCCACGAGTGGGCCCCCGATCTCGGAAGGACTCGCGTCGTGAACGACGCGCGCGCCCTCCTCGCCCCCGCGTGTGATCTCCTCCCGGCCGGGTTCCTCGCCCCCGTGTCGCCGCTCGGAGACGATCGGCGCGGGCTGGCGATTGCCGGGACCGCGCACAAGGGGCGGCTCGCGGATCCATCCGCCGCGATGGCGCTGATTCGCGAGGGGGAGGCGGTGGACGTGATGATGCCGCCCCCGCCCGCGGTGCCCGACGGCGCGGCGCCCGGCTCTTCGCCCCGCCTCCTGCTCCACCCGCTCTGGTTTCTCACCTACCGCGTGGACTGGACGGAGCGACGGGGTGTCGTCGACGCGGTGACCGGCGAGCCGATCGGCCCTTCGTCCCCCCCGGGATTGTGGGGCCCGGCGGCCGCGGCCGCGGCCGCCGGCGGAGCGGCGTTCGTCGCGGCCTTCCTCGCGCTCCAGCCTCTGTCGATGCCGTGGGTCCAGGCGGCCGTCGCGGCCGTCGTCTCGTGCCCGGCCTCGGCGTGGGTATGGGGGCTGCGGCTCCGCCGCGAGCGCGGGCGCTGACGGCATCGCGCGCGATGAAGCGCCTCCGGTTCTCGCTCCTCCCCGGCTTCTACGCCGTGTCGCGCCTGGCTTCCCATGACGCCGTCCCCGCGTGGGCCGACGGCGGGGGGGCGCCGGGCTTTTCTTCCGTCTCGCGGAGCCCCGCCGAGTTGTCGATCGTCTGCCCCGAAGACCGCGTTCCCGCCGGCGTGAAGTCCGAGCGCGCCTGGCGCTGCCTCGAGGTCGAGGGTCCGTTCGATTTCGGCGAGGTCGGCGTCGTCGCCTCGTTTGCCGCCTCGCTCGCGGCCGAAGGGATAGGCATCTTCGTCGTCTCGACCTTCGACACCGACTACCTCTTCGTAAAGTCCGAGTCGCTGGAGCGGACGGTCCTCGCCCTCTCGCGCGACGGCCACACGGTGATCCTGAAGGACGGGTAGGACCGCGCGGTCACCGCGGCGTGGCGGGCGGGAGTCCGATGCGAGCCAGAAGGTGCTCGAATCGGGGGTCGGATCGCAGAGGATCGAAGAACGGATCGACGCCGAGGAAGGGAAGGATCCACCCCCTTCGCATTTCGGCGGCCGTCTCGAGCGCCGAGAGCGCCCCATCGCGATCCCCCAGGGCGAGGCGCGCCACCGCCTCGTCGGCCGGTGAGGCCCCGGGGCTTCCCCGCGAGGCGACCCGGCGCTCGAGATCCCAGGTCCAGTACGCCCGCACCGCCCCCGGCGGATCGGCGACGTCGAGGGAGGAGACGCGCTCGGCGGGCGCGCCACGGCCGCGCATCTCATCGCGCAGCGAGGGGACCGCGGCGGCGACGTCCCCCTTCAGCATCGCCGACAGGGCGAGGCACCGCCGCGCCCAGAAAAAGCCCGGCGTCCTCGCGAGCGTCCCGCTCGAAAGCCGTATCGCGTCGTCGTAGCGCCGCGCGAAGTACGAGTACCACCCCACGTCCGAGAGGACGTCGGGGGCCAGAGGGTCGAGCCTGAGGGCCGCTGAGACCAGCTTCAGCGCTTCGTCGTGGCGCCCGCTCGCCCCCCAGTAGGCCGCGAAATCGTGGCGAATCTCGGCCGATCCCGGGTTCAGCTCGAGGGCCCTCTCCCATTCGGCGCGCGCCCCCTCGAAGTCCCAGTCGTGGTAGAAGCGGATCTCCGCGAGCGCCGCGTGCGCGTCCGGGAGCGAGTCGTCGAGCGCGAGCGCCGTGCGGAGCGCCTCGCGCGCCGCCGCCTCCGCCGCGCTCCCGCCGGCGCCGAGCATCCAGCGCGCCCGGGCGAGCGCAATCCACGCCGGCGCGAAGCCGGGGTCCTCTGCCACCGCGCTCTCGAGCGCCGCCCGCGCCTCCTCGGTCCGGGGGGCCGTGACGTTCGCGAGGGCGGCGCGCCCGCGCAGGTAGTCGCGATAGGCGCCGGGGGTCGTCGCCGCGGAGTCCCGCGCCCCGTCGGGAAGGATCCGGATCGCGAGCGCTCCCGCGATCTGTCCGCTCACCTCGCTCTCGAGCGCGAGGCGATCGCCGAGGCGGCGATCGTGGTTTCCGGCCCAGAGATGCACCTCCCCTTCGGCGCGGATGAGCTGCGACGTGATCCTCACGCGATCCCCCGCGACCCGAAC
>Ga0137407_10003439_pt1 | contig 10536 bp, 8 predicted proteins | sample CZOMad2_2_16fung_FD_108410 | JGI IMG/M metagenome (GOLD analysis project Ga0137407, IMG submission 108410) | Vadose zone soil fungal communities from Angelo Coast Range Reserve, California, USA - CZOMad2_2_16fungal (Illumina Assembly) | ecosystem: Environmental > Terrestrial > Soil > Vadose zone...
GAGCCCGATGTGGCGATCGTGAAGCACGGCGATGAATATGTCGTAGTCATGAACGAGGACGACATTCCACAGTTGCGTCTGAATCCCGCCTACAAGCGCTTGCTACATCGGGATGCGGCCGAGAAAGACGTGCGCAATTACGTCAAGGAAAGATATAAATCGGCGATCCAGCTGATCAAGAATATTGAACAACGCAAACAAACCATTCTTAAAGTCTGTTACGCGATCATCGGACGGCAACGCGATTTTCTCGATAAAGGCATAGACCAGCTCAAGCCGATGATGATCAAAGAAGTTGCCGAGGAGATCGGCGTCCACCCCTCCACGGTGAGCCGGGCAGTTGCCAGCAAGTATGCTCACACGCCACAAGGTGTTTTTGAGCTTCGCTACTTCTTCAGCGAGAGCGTCAATGGTCCAGAGGGTGGGGGAACTTCTTTACTGATTCTGAAGCGTCGCGTCAAAAAGCTCATTGAAGAAGAAAATCCCGCTAAGCCCCTGACCGATGACCAGATCACCCGCATCCTGCAGTCGCAGGGTATCCAAGTCACCCGCCGGACTGTAGCAAAGTACCGCGAGGACATGCGAATCCCCAGTACTCACCAACGCCGCGTGAAAAATTGAAGCGAGTGGATCTAACTACTCACCGTAACAGAGTGAGAAAGTGAGTTAGTCAAACAGGAGGGTGCAATCCATGAATGTGGAGTACACCGGCAGGCAATTTGAAATCACTCCTCGAATTCGCAAAGAAGTTGAAACCGGCTTAGCCAAGATCGTAAAAATTCTCGGCGACAATTTCGAAGCCAAAGTGACACTCACGGTGGAGAAGCACCGTCACAAGGCCGAGGTCACCATCAGCCCCCGCAACCAGCAGATCGTAGGATTGGCCGAGTCCTCCAATATGATTTCTTCCATCAATCAAGCCATGGGACATCTGGAACGCCAAGCGCTTAAATATAAGACCCGGTGGCGAACCAAGAAGCGACAGCCAAGATCGAAGTGGAACGGAGAGGCTGCAGCAGAAACTTTGCAGATTGCTGTCGGAACATCCCCGAAAATGGCCGTACCTGTGGTCGTACATAAGTTTCCATCGGTCTCGCGCACTACCGAGGCTCACCTGGTGAAGGCGACCGACTCGGTTGCGCTGCGACCACTGACGGTCGAAGAAGCGATCAAGGAAGCCGAGTTCCGCGATCGAGACGTGTTTGTGTTCCGCGATCTCAAGGGCAAGGTCATGGTTTTGCATCGCACAAAAGACGGCAAGATGGAATTGATTGAAGCGCCTTAGGTTGCGGAAGAAACGAGTGCACAAGCCAAATTCCGAGATTTCCACCTGCGCTTTAGTGGGATAGATCGGTGTGGGGCTAGATCTTTCTAGTCGATGGTTTCCAACGATTTGCTCTTGTACAACACAAGGTGCTGTGAGACGGTCCCCTTGGGGTCAGTCTGAACGAGTTCGGCCTTTCTATAGTGTTCCACACCTCCTTCCACGTTTTTGTCCGAGGCGCTAAGCAGAAGAGTGTATTTGTGGTCGGGATCGAGTGATTCCAGCGCAAGCCGCCCGGGTGGCGCGAAGCCGAAATTGGAGGGTTCCGGTCCCTCTTTTGAAGCATCGAACCGCCGCGTCGGGTCTTCAGTGAAGTCAATGACTTTTAGCTTCTGTTGGTTTGCGATGTCGATGGTGTATTTCTTAAATATGCTTCCCCACCCAGAAATCTCGATACGGTCGTGGCTACAGGTCATACGATGAACTTGAAAGTCTTGTAGCGGCACTTCGCCTGCGACGTAGGTGCCGCGCTGGGGCTCAAACCTCACCACCTTCAGAACATGCCCAGCTACGCCCGGTGTGATTCCATTTCGCAATTCGTAAGCGATATAGCCTTTGGAAGTGCAGAACGATCCATCATTGTCTGCACGGGATGGGCTACAGAACGCGAGCGCAACCGCAAGAAATGTCAGTACGGTCGTTCGGCAGGTCATGTCGTCAAGCTAGCGCCAGAGGATGAGTTATTCAAGTTGACGAACTGGATGACGTCTTACGTCCACCGGTTTAGCGTCTCCGCTGTGGCCTTGGCTAGCTGTTGCTGCTAACATCGCAACATGGCCGTGCGCCATATTTCCCAGAAAATTAAACAGAAAGTTAAACGCGTAACGTCCCGTGATGGGCGCCGCCGGAATCAAGGGCGGCTGGTAATCATTACCGGCATGAGCGGCTCCGGTAAGGACACGGTCCTTAATACCTTCGAGGACCTCGGTTTTTACTGTGTGGACAATCTGCCGGTGGATCTTATTCCCCGCTTTGCCGAATTGGCGCGGGACTCTCGCGATATTGACCGCACCGCGATCGTGGTGGATGTGCGCGAGGGACAGCGCCTGGAGAAACTGCCGGGTCTTCTGCGCTCGGTACGCAAGTTGATCCCGACGACGGTTATTTATCTGGAGGCAAGTGACGCCGCACTGCTTCGTCGTTTCAGCGAGACGCGACGCCCGCATCCGTTGGGTGCCGATGCTCCCGTCAAAGCTGCATTGAAGTCAGAACGCCGCCGTCTACGACTGATTCGCAGAATCGCAGACGTGGTTATTGATACCTCTAAGTTTAACGTGCATGAATTACGCGCCGATGTATTGCAGCGCTTCCAACCTAACGCGACTGGCAGGAACATTTTGGTGTCCTGCGTGAGCTTCGGATATAAACACGGTATTCCGGAAGAGGCCGACCTGGTTTTCGATGTACGGTTCCTGCCGAATCCGCATTTTGTGCGCGAGTTCAGGCCACTGACCGGGCGACATCCTCGTGTGGCGAAATATATCCGGTCATTTCCGCAGACCCAGGAATTTATCAGCCGCATTTCCGAGATGCTCATCTACCTGTTGCCTCACTATGTGCGAGAGGGCAAGAGCTATCTCACCATCGCGTTCGGCTGCACCGGGGGTCAACACCGCTCGGTAATGATTTCCGAGGACGTTGCCAAGCGCCTGCACAAAGCGGGTTACAGAGTGAAAGTGAGCCACCGGGATTGTCCCAAGTAGCGTGCAGTTACGTTGATTAAATCCAAAAAGAAAGCGCCGGTTCAATCAACACCGGCGCCTTTTTCGATTTGAGCGAAGTTAGAAGCTGTAAATCAGATCAAATTGCATGCGTTTGAGGTACGGTTCAACCTGTCCTGGCTTGATTCCGGAAGCCAAAGCAGCATTAGCCAGGTTGCTGTTGAGCGTGCGGCCTACCCATAGAGTGTAGCCAGCAGTGACATTTTTGCGCAGCTTCCAGTTGACGTATCCCTTGTGTTGCAGGACGTTTGTTGGTGCGCGCTGATCGCTTTCATTGAAGGCGGCAAGCACCGAATCCTGCTCCTGGCGCAAATACGCGTAGCCGAACTGCACGTCATTCTTGTCTTTGGTCTGGCCCAGGCTTATGTCGCCCCCGTAGGCTTTGGACTGCTTGCCCACTCCGACGTTCAGCGGACCGTTGGCGTTGAGGTTGTCAAGAAATTCCAGGACTAGATTCAGGGGAAGCCGCTTCATCCCAGTTTGGAAAGTGTTGTTCAGGATGGCATCGGCATAAAGAAACTGTGAAATAAAGTGAGGCACGCCCTTGGAGTCAATCCTGGTGGCATTGGTAATGCCATTGGGAGCAAATGCACAAGGCGCAAACGCCGGCAACCCGGAACCTTTGGAGCCGGTAGCGCAACCGGGACCTTCGCCCGGCACCGGGAACGGACCCAGAGGAGGGGTAGTGCTGCCGGTTGTGGGGGCAGCCACCGCAAACGCGGATGCCTGTAGCAAAGCATCGGCATTATGCCAGTTAAGTATGGTGGCCGAGGGAGTCATGGTCCAGAAATGTCCGATGTTCCATTTGCTGGAAATCTGGCCACCGGCAGCGAAGGAATCCGGTCCCTTCGAGACTTCATTGAACAACAATTGCATTCCCTGGACGGTGACGTTTTGAAGGAACGGGCCATGGAAATCAAAGGACAACTTTTCGTCGAAGCCCTCAGGATTCAGATCGCTGTCAAAGGTCACGGGAGTGCGATTCCAGGGGTAGGCAAACTTACCACCGGTCAGCGAAAGCCATTTGTGGTTGAGCGGATTGTAAGTGATATAGCCTCGATCCACAGCAATGGTCTTCCTATCAAAGGCATTGGTGAAGGTCTCATTGGTGGTAGTGGGGTCACCCTGCGAACCGGTAGCCAGGAAGAAACCACCCTGAAAGTCGTCATTCAGACTGCCCTCCACGCCAAAGCGAGCGCGAAGGCGGGCGCGATTGCGGTCAAAACAACCGGTACAACCGGAGTAATCCTGGAAGAAACTTTCACCGCGGACTCGCATGTCACCGGTAAAACGAAAGCGTCCAAGCAGACTTTCTACGGCCGAGATCCGCTTCTGTCCGTCTTGAGTAGTTTGCACTGTGCTGACCAAATTGGTCTTCACATCGGCTACGTCGGTTTGTAGCTTAGCGACAGTATCCTTCTGTTCGTTAGCCGCGCTTTCCGCTGCTGTGGCCTTTTCCTGAGCGGCGGTGGCACTGGATTGGGCTTGCTGCGCCTGCTGCTGCGCCTGTTGCCCGGAGGCATCGCGATTCTTCAGTTCGGTGCGCAACTCTTCGAGTATTTGCTGCTGTTGCTGAATCTGCTGTTGCTGTGCCGCCAAAGCATCACGTAACGATTGCACGTCCCCGGCCGAGACGGTCGCACGTTTTTTTCTGCTGGTTCTCGCAGGTGCGCTGGTTGTACCGGTGGTTGACCCGGTTTGCGTACTTTGCGCCAGAAGAGTTGGGCATAACAGTAAGATTGCGCACCACCGGAACAGAACCGTAATCTTCACTTTCATTTTCTCCTTTGACTCGTGGGACGTGCCGAATCGTCTAGTGAATCAGTTTGATTTTCGCGCGTACTTTCTCCGCCACACTTGCGGGCAGAGGAGCGTAATTCAGGTCTTTGGCCATGCCCTCACCGTTGTCCAGCATCCAAGTGAGGAAATCAGTCAAGATTTTTCCTTTTGTCGGATCTTTGGAGTGCGCCGGAATGAGCAACCAGGTGAAGCTGGCTATTGGGTAACTATCCTTGCCGGGAGGGTTAGTAATGGATACTCGAAAATCCGGAGGCATAGTTTTCATCGAGGCGGCGGCGGCAGTGGTACTTTCCAGGCTGGCCTTTACGAAGTTCCCCGCGGCATTCTGGACCGGGCCGAAGCTAATCTTGTTTTGCAGAGCGTAGATCAACTCGACATAGCCAATCGCGCCATCCATCTGTCGGACCATGCCGGCAACCCCTTCATTGCCTTTAGCGCCAATTCCAACTGGCCAGGATACCGACGTAGCTTTCCCCACTCGGCTTTTCCATTCCGGACTCACCTTGGAGAGAAAATCGGTGAAGATGTAACTGGTTCCGCTACCATCGGAGCGATGCACAATGATGATGTTTTTGTCGGCAAGGTGAAGATCGGGATTCACCTTGGCAATCGCTTTATCGTTCCAATTCGTTATCTTGCCCAGGAAGATGTCGGCCAACAGTTCGGGTGTAAAGCGGATTTCGCCAGTTAAACCGGCAATGTTGTAGGCCGGAACTACAGACCCCAATACCGTAGGAATGTGAAATATCTGCCCCTTGAACTGGCTTAGTTGCTCATCCGTCATGGGTCCATCGCTGGCGCCAAAGTCCACGGTGCCGGCTGTCACTTGGCGAATGCCTCCGCCGCTGCCGATAGACTGATAGTTGATCTGAATGTCGCTATGAAGCTTGTGATACTCACTAAACCACTTGGAGTAAATTGGGTAGGGAAACGTGGCACCTGCCCCGTTCAACGTGGTCTGCGCGGATGCCGCCATGGACATGGCCAGGCACATTACGAGTGAGAAACAAGTTTTCAATTCGATGATCCTCCATGCTTTGGTTTTACGTGTTGGGTGTTACAGGAACGTTACAAACGGATTAATTTCTCATTAAAAGAGCAGTGGTCTGAGACGGTCAGATTTTTACCTTTAACCACTCGATGAACATCTGTTCGTAGGATTTATCCGAAGCGCGCAGGACGTGACGTAAGGTACGACCACTGACGAAGTGACAGATCTCTTCCGCCAAATTCTTGGCATGGTCGCCGGCTCTTTCCAGTGCTTGCGCCATTAACAATACCCGGATGCTTTCATTGCGCGGCTCACCCTCGGGATTTTCAACGTGACGGATAAACAACAAATTTCTGAAGCGGTCGATCTCGGCATCCGCGCGCAGCACGGCAATCGCTCGCTGTACATCGCGGGTTGAAAATGCCAGGTAAACGTCACTCAACATTCCCTCCAGCAGGGTAGCCATTCGAATCAAGTCCTCGGCATCTCCATTTTCAATGCGCCGCCCCAAGGCTCGAGCACTCGAGGAGAAGCTCGCGACCAGGTCGCCGATGCGCTCAAGGTCGGTCATGCACTTCATAGCCGCCAACAGTTCTCGCCGCTGCAGCTCGGAGGCATCCTGGAGGGCCGCACACACTCGCTGATCGAGCTCCCTGTCCAATGCATCGAGTTCCTTTTCGCATTCGTCCACGTCGGCGAACAGTACGGGAGCGTTTGAGCCCAAAGCGTCGGCCGCCTTTCCCGCGGCGGTTTTCGCTATTTGGCACGCTCGTAAGGTGAGGCCAACCAGATATGCGTACTCCGTCTGGGGACTTTCCACGAAGCTCGGTGACGGCAGTGCCATGGCAACACCTCGAATCTGAGTTCAACCCCGCCGGACATTTTTCCAGGCGAGTATTGCTGGATAACTGGTAGCAGAAATTTGTTACGGGGATATGAATGGAGTTTAAATTTACGATGAATATAGAGGGCAGAGCAGATTAGGCGTGAACCTTGGTAGGGCTGACAGCTACGGGCAAAGTAAACAAGAAAGTGGAACCTTGGTTCAATCTGCTTTCGACCCGGATGGTTCCTCCATGGGCGCGCACAATGTGTTTTGCAATCGCCAAGCCGAGTCCGGTGCCGCCGGACTGACGAGAGCGACCCTTGTCCACACGATAGAAGCGCTCGAAGAGTCTGGGCAAATGATCGGATGCGATACCTGGCCCAAAATCTTGCACGTAGAATTCGACGCTGTTACCAAGGTCGTTAGCGCCGAGCCAGACTTTCCCGCCCGATGCGCCGTAGCGGATTGCGTTCTCGATAAGGTTGGAGAGCACTTGCTGAACAGCGTCGGGATCGGCACTCACCATTTTGGGGGAGCAATCGCGAAGGACAACCTCTACCGCTGCCAATCGGGCTTTATCCTGCAAACTATCAGCCGCTTCCTGCAGCAGTTGAGACGGAAGGACAGGTTCGAAAACGAACTCGGTTTCTCCGGATTCGACTTGCGCCAAGATAAGTAAATCTTCGGTCAACCGACTCATTCGGGCAGCATTTTTGCGAATAATCTCGAGAAATTCGCGGTTGTTGACGCCATTGGTCGCGTCCAGCAAGGTCTCGGCATAGCCCTGGATGGAGGTTAATGGGGTGCGCAGTTCATGCGAAACATTGGCGATAAAATCGCGACGGGTTTTCTCGACGCGCTCCAGTTCAGAGGTGTCGTGGAGCACCGCCACCACGCCGCCGGCCGCTATGGGAGCGACAACGACATTGAAGCTGCTGCCCGGCAAAAGAGAGTTTGCCCGGGCAGTTCTCACTTCACGCAGCCGCAATGCTTCATCAACGGCATTGAGAAAATCGGGATCCCGCACGATATCTACCAATGGCATGTTGGCTTGAACATCGCGCCACGCCAGTTGCTGCATTACGCCGTTCGCCCACTCCACTTTGCGGTCCGCGGAAACAGCCAAAACGGCGTCCTGCATACTATTCAGGAGCGTCTCCAGTTGCTTCCGTCCGGTTTCCACTGCCGCGAAAGTCTGCTCCCAGCGTCGTGCGGTACGGTCAAGCGCAGCGGCGACATGCGCGATTTCGTCGTTCGATCTTTCTTCAATTCGCGCCGACAGGTCTCCCGCGGCAATCCTTTCCGCAAAGCTGACGATAGTTTGCAATCGTCGCGACAGGGCCTGCGCGAGGATGGCGGCAAGGACCGTGGCGATCAGCAACGCCAGACCCGAGGCCAGCAGGAGATGCCATCGCACGCGTTGCATCTTGGCCTGCAACGATGAGAGCGGGTATGCCAATCGAACCGCCCCTTCGCGTACCGGCACCGCTACATACAGAAAAGGAGTGCCAACGGTGTGGCTGGTTCGTCTGGAACTACCGACAGCGCCGTGCAAAGCGGCGACGAACTCCGGGCGTTTAGCATGGTTCTCCATTTCTTCCGGATTGGCCTGGGTATCGGCGAGTACCTTTCCGCCAGAGTCGATGACGGTGGCGCGGGCTCCAGCAGTTCGCGCTACAGTTTCGGCGATTTCCCGGATTGGCCGTTTATCGCGATGATCAATGGAGTCGGCTAGCAGCTTCGTTTTTTGGGTAAGGTTGGATTCGAGTTCTCGCTCAAGCGAACCTTCCCAAGCCCTGCGCACGCTTAGATCAAGAGTGAGGGTGGCGACTCCAATCACCAGCACGAAGGCAGCGAGCAACTTAAAGAAGATCCGGGTGGTCACTTAGGAACCTCGAACCGGTACCCGGCGCCGCGCACGGTTTTGAGTAGTTGCGGATTCTCGGCATCGGGTTCGATTTTTTCCCGAATGCGGCGGACGTAAACGTCAACTGATCGAGGAGTGACGTACTGGGTGTCACGCCACACCGCATCGAGAAGCTGGTCCCGAGTAAATACCCGGCCGGCATGACGTGCCAGGTATTCCAACAGGCGGAACTCCGTGGCAGTAGCGGGAACAATTTGCCCACCCACCTTCAACTCCATGGCGCCAGAATCAATTTGTAGATCTCCAATGCGGATTATGGCTGGCCGAAGAGGCGTTTCGAAGCGACGCAGCACGGCTTTCACCCGAGCCACCAATTCTCGCGGACTGAAAGGTTTGGTGATGTAATCGTCTGCTCCAGTTTCGAGTCCCAGAATACGGTCGCTCTCGGATGTCCGCGCGGTGAGGAAGATTATCGGGGTTTGCGCCAAAGCGGGCGACTTGCGGATCTCGCGGCAAACGTCCAGCCCGTCCCCGCCGGGTACCATAATGTCCAGCAAGAGAAGTGCGGGGCTTTCTTTGCCAGCCTCGGCGAGTACTTTCGATGCTGACGGAAAATTTCGGACCGTATATCCCGAGGCTTCCAGATGATGCCGCACCAAGTGCGCAATATCGGCATCATCCTCCATCACAAAAATAATCTGGGTCACACCGATATTGTAGAGCCTGCAACTCACACCTGAGCACTCTTTCAACATCCGAGGAGAAAACCGCCAACCTATATAGAAGTTACAGTTCGGGTGTTCGGCAAGCAGTCCATTTTCGGGCGCCAGTTATAATGGTTACAGCCCTTCGTTTGCAATTCATGTTGATCGGCAGAGCCCAGTAACGCCGGTCTCGCCGCATGCCATAAGGTAGCCCCGGATTGACGGTGCTGGCATGTTAATCGGGGTACAGCTAAGGACAATCATTTGACAAAAGGCATTCGCAACATTGCCATCATCGCCCACGTTGACCACGGCAAGACCACGCTAGTGGATGCCATGCTTCGGCAAAGCGGCGTGTTTCGCGCAAATCAGGAGCTGGTGGATCGGGTGATGGACTCCAACGAATTGGAGCGCGAGCGCGGTATTACGATTCTCGCCAAGAATACCGGTGTGTTCTACCACGAAGTGAAGATCAACATTGTGGATACCCCCGGACACAGTGATTTCGGCGGGGAAGTAGAACGCGCACTCAAAATGGTGGATGGGGTAATGCTGCTGGTGGATGCGAGCGAAGGTCCGCTACCGCAAACGCGCTACGTGCTCAGCAAGGCGCTCGAGGCGAAGCTGCCACCGATCGTGGTGATCAATAAGATTGACCGTCCGGATGCCCGCCCTCAGGAAGTGCTCAATGAAATTTACGATCTTTTCATCGACCTGGACGCTGAAGAATCCCAGCTTGAGTTTCCCGTGCTCTATACCAACGCGAAACTTGGCACCGCGACCGGCGATCCCAAGGGGCGAGGCGAGAATTTACAACCGCTGTTTGAAGCTATCGTGGATACCATCCCGGTTCCTGCCGGAGATGCTAGCGGCACGCTGCAGGTGCTGGTGGCCAATCTCGACTACAGCGATTATCTGGGGCGTCTGGCGATAGCCCGTGTATTTAACGGTACGTTGCGGCTGGGCGACGATGTGGGAATCGTGAAACTTGATGGATCGCTGCAAAAAGTGAAAATTACAAAACTTTTTTCCTTCAGCGGTCTTAAACGCGTTGACATCACGGAGACCGAATTGGGGGACATTGTTGCCATCGCCGGCGTGACAGGGATCACCATCGGCGAGACCATCACCAGCGCTGAAAATCCCGAGCCGCTGGCCAAGATCGTTATCGCCGGGCCCACAGTGACAACGTTGTCTCCGGTGAACACCTCTCTGTTGGCGTTCGGGGCAGGGCTGTCGGTTATGTCGCGAAAGAGGGCGGTCATTCTAGGGACAGGGCTGCTAACGAGAGGGTCTATCTACA
>Ga0137407_10003441_pt1 | contig 10532 bp, 9 predicted proteins | sample CZOMad2_2_16fung_FD_108410 | JGI IMG/M metagenome (GOLD analysis project Ga0137407, IMG submission 108410) | Vadose zone soil fungal communities from Angelo Coast Range Reserve, California, USA - CZOMad2_2_16fungal (Illumina Assembly) | ecosystem: Environmental > Terrestrial > Soil > Vadose zone...
ATGACGCCCAGTCAAAAGTGGTTCGGGACCGATTGATTTAGATCAAGGCGAAACGTGGTCAATAGACCAATCTAGGTAAATCTGGGACAGGAACGGCTGCTAGCGTTGAAACGTTGACTAACGCTAACTGAGTGAGGCTGATCGATCGAATCGCTCAATTGATCTTTCCAAGTCCGCTTTTTCTATTCAACTGCTTTCAATATACACAATTCGTTCGGTCCTACCACGTCTCTGTCTACTGCTGTCTCTCCTGGCCTGCTCTCTATTGTCATCCCCTCTAATTGTACCAGATGCTCTCCAAATCAAATCAGTCAACCGACAAACGAGAGTGTGGGTGTGACAAATGTAAGCTCAATGGCTGGACAACTGTAACACGCAAAACGTACGCGCGGCACAAAGCAGCTCGAGAACGAAGTGGATTCTCTGCTGAATTTCGGCGATTCCTTCGAGACTCCAGTTCATCGGCTCAGGTGCCCGATTCGGTCCCGGCGACATCGACCGTCCCTTTGATCGCGAGTAGAAGTGAAGCGTCTCGACCTCCAATCACAGATGAAGATTTGGTCGCAGATATAAGCATGATGAGCTTGAATGATAGGGAGGTTGAGGACGAGAATGATGTAGATGGAGATGATGAAAATGAGAATGACAAGGGCGAGGGCGATGGAGATCTGTCAATGTATGTTGGCGAAAAGGTACGTAGTGTGCCTTCTTGTAGAGTACCTATTCATCCCATTATTACACTCCTAGCTGCCGGATGATGCTCCAGACGAGGATAACATCGAGCCCGAGTTGCGCTGTGTCGATGACGATGAGGAAAACTACCCAGATCCTGGTAGCCAGCAATTGGATAGTCTCCGGGCAATGGAAGAAAGTGAGACGAGGTCCGGTACGGACGTGCGGGAAGAGGATTCGTTGGGTGGACTTGACCTCAACGAGTTGTGTGGCCTGGCGGAGAATGAAGACATTAGGATGTATCTCGACTTTGTGCGCCGGATTGAGAAGGCTTCGTTGGAGGACGATGGAATGAAAATGGGCCCAGACGACCTCGAACGCCTTCGTCATCCTCCGCAAGAGAAGATTGATCTTAATGATCCCAATTTACGGCTCGCGCTCGATCTTTTTCTTGCTACTAGCAACTCATCGCAAGAAACGTATAACTCCGTTTGTAAAGCCATCCGACGTCGCTACCCCGAAGAAGAATTGTTCAGTTACGATCAAATCAAGCGTCACGTTGCTGATCTCAGCGGTGTTATCCCCCTCACTCATGACATGTGTATCAACACTTGTATCGCATATACAGGTCAATTCAGCCACCTCGAAAGCTGTCCGTACTGCAACGAATCTCGCTACGACGTTATTCAACTAGCTGCAACCAATGGTAAAGCGAAGGAACCACGTCAACAACTCCACACAATGCCGATCGGCCCACAGCTGCAAGCCCTTTACCGAAGCGAGGACGGCGCACAAAGTATGCATTATCGCGATATATGCACCAAAAAGATCTTGAACGAACTTAATCTTACCAATGGCAACATTTCGAGCTACAAGGACTTCTTTCATGGTGGGGATTATTTAGAAGCCATTCGGGAAGGCCGTATCAAGGAAGGTGACCCTGTACTTATGTTCTCCATTGATGGCGCACAGCTCTACCGGAGCAAAGCGTCAGACTGTTGGATCTATATCTGGGTTATTTTCAATTATGATCCGGCCGCTGGACGATACACCAAAAAACACGTATTATACGGTGCTATCATCCCAGGTCCAAACAAACCGAAAATCATCGAGTCTTTTCTCTTTCCCGGTTTACACCATTTATCCGCAATCCAGAAGGAGGGTCTTCCCATCTGGGATGCCTCACGCGATGTTCTCTTCGTCTCTCACCCATTCCTCGCGCTCGTAACCGCCGATGGACCTGCAATGGCTTATATCAATGGATTAGTCGGACACCAGGGCAAAAACGGATGCCGACTCTACTGTCCGTTGATAGGACGTCGCAAGCCAAACGGCTCGCACTATTACCCGACACTACTCAAACCAAACGATTACAATGTTGAAGGCTGTAATCACGCTGATGTCAATCCATCTAGTGTCGCATTTGAACCTTTCAAAAATTACGAAGAGAACCTGAGGATACTGGTTGAGTCTCAAAACGATGCTCAATATAAGAAGCGTCGGCTACAGACAGGCATAGTCAAGCCAAGTATTTTTCTGGGTTTGCCGAGGGGTCGCATTCTTTCCATACCACGGTGTTTCGGTTACGACATCATGCACTTGATTTCCCTCAACATTCCCGACCTTCTCATTAGTCTTTGGCGTGGCACGATTGACTGCGACAAGGATGACGATCGCAACACGTGGGATTGGGCTGTCCTACGAGGCAACACATGGACAGCACATGGCAAAGCCGTCGCCTCCGCGACACCATACTTACCTGGCTCCTTTGATCGACCCCCTCGCAACCCAGCTGAGAAAATAAACAGCGGGTACAAAGCATGGGAGTTTCTTTTGTATATATTCGGTTTGGGCCCCGGTTTGTTCTATAAAATTCTGCCACAGCACTATTGGAAGAACTACTGCAAGCTCGTGTTTGCAGTACGTATTCTTCATCAATATGAAATATCTGGCCAGGGTCTCCGTGCCGCATACAAGGCAATACTCGAATTTGTCATTGAGTTCGAGGAGCTGTACTGCCAGCGGCAAATCAACCGAATACATTTCGTGCGGCCCTGCCTTCACACTCTCATCCATGTTGCACCTGAAGTCGTCCGAGTAGGACCAGGGATGATCGCATCACAGTGGACCATGGAGAGAGCCATTGGCGATCTCAGTGGCGAAATCCGCTTGCCTTCAAACCCATATGCCAACCTATCTCAACGAGCAGTTCGTCGCTGCCAGGTGAATGCACTGAAAGCCATGGTACCCGACCTGGAAGAACCTATCAACCTACTTCCCAGAGGTTCACAAGATCTCGGAGATGGCTATGTCCTACTCCGAGCACAAGAGAGGTATGCTAGTTGCATGACCACACTCGAGGCTGTCGCTCTACATACCTACTACCATACGTATGAGCAAGACTTCTCAGACGGTCATCAGCCTAAAGTATTCCGGTGGGCGAGGCTCCGGCTTCCTACAGGACAAATAGCAAGATCCACTTGGAAAGAATGCAAAAAGCCACTTACATCTGTACGGATGGCTCGGAATGTCAAGGTAAGACTTTGTCATATATTTGATTTAATAGCCACACTAATTAACCTTCAGCTAAACATCCCAGGGCAGTTGGAGAAGCTTGCTGAAGTGCAATATTTTTTTCAGGTGGTCATCAATGGCGAGGAGAAGACAGTTGCCCTCGTGTCCCTCTATACTTCCCCCGATCAAGAGGTATGGAACGAATCAAATCAAACCCTTTGGGTCTGTTATCGTCAGGGTGACCGAGCACTTAAAGTCATCGATGTCAAGACAATTACTGCCGTCGTATCCATGGTTCCTCTTCCTAGTGGTCCTGAAGGCGCTTTTTTCTTAGTTGAGAAACCAGGGTTAGATGTTGCACACATGGGTGGCCAAGATGAAACAATGACGGAGGAATAAATCCTGAATTAAATTTTAGGCACCTATTACATACAAGTATTTTTCATACACATAGAATGTAGAACTAGGATTATGGAATAGCAAGCTATGCGAACATAAGATTTTTGAGGAAGTGGCGAGTGTAGCACGTGACAGAGTCGGAAGTGCCATCCAGCCGTTGTGCAATGTTTCCCACAGCCATGCCACCCTCAAAGTCGTTCCCGAACTCATCTGAATTTTCCCAACCTGCGTACTACACATCATCCGAAATTGCTCGACGACCATTGGACACGAAGTGGCTGGAGGGCTCAGAAAATACGGTCAAAGCGACAGTCGTGGAGTTGAAAAGGCTCCTGAACATGGAGCTGCACGATAGCATCGAGTTCAGCCAAAGCCTCACAGAAGCCGTTTTTCCCGACTACAATCTTCCTATTCGAATTGACGATGATCTCCTCAACGGACCTCGAGCCACCCGTAGACAGACCCAGACCCGACGCAGTCCGAAGAGCGTTTTAAGCCGACCACCTGAGGATTGGTCTGAGGCCAATACGTGTCAGTGGCTCAATGATATTGGCGACACTTTGAGGCAGGCCAAATTAGATGCTAACTACACCAACAACAACGGGCAAGTAGCCACCCCTTCCAAAAGGATCTGGTCATCAGCCTACTCGAGCGTTTTCATGAAACACTCCAACAAGCATAATCCCGTTCCCCTTCGTAAACCCAATATCATCCTTATAGACGACGACTTCGATGGGGACATATCCTGGCCGCAAGTTCACGCTCTCGCCGAGGTGACTCGCACCGAGTTGATCAAAAGCCGGACAATCAAGGACACGGTTTATCAGAAGTCCTATGTTATGTTCAGATCCCAGGACAATCGCAGCTTCGTTCCGAGTCTATATTTCACTGGGGAAGGCTTCTTCACATTCAACGTATGCGACCGCTCTGGTATTGTGTATACCACAACCCTGGAAATTGCAGACCATCCACTCATTCTCCTCCGTATCCTCACTGGTCTCATGTTTGGGCGTCCCTCTGTGGTAGGGTACGATGAGACGGTTCAATGTGATTCTCTTGGTAGAGCCGTTTTGATTAGGGTAGGCGGGTTGGATTATCGGGTCAAGGCCGAGTTATTCAAATCGACTGCTTTGCGTGGACGGGCGACAAGATGTTGGAGTGTTGAGAGCGTGGATGAGCGTAAAGAGGGATTCGTATTGAAGGATTGCTGGGCTGATGTGAGGCGCGAGCAGAGCGAAATCGTGATTCTCAAGCTCATTCGAGAGTTGGGTCTCTGCGAATCGCATTATGTGCCTAGGTTGGTGCATGGGGAAAATGTTCCCATACTCCTGAATGTGATGATGGGCTTATATGGTGATGATTGCACGGCGCGACGCCGTGGAGAGGATTCATCTGTGGAAGGGAGAGTACATCGTCGGTTATTGATGAAACCATTAGGGAGGCATCTCACCGACTTCAGGTGCCTCCATGAGCTCGTGGGAGCTGTTATCGATGCGGTCGAAGGTCCGTCTTTTTGCTAATACTACCTTTTGATAATAATATACTGATATCGGGATTGTCTAGCACACAGAGCATTATATAGTAATGGAATTCTCCATCGAGACATCAGTGTAAACAACATAATGATAATCCCCTGTGGCAACAGCGGAACTCGCCCGGATGAGAATGTGCACTGGGACCACGGTCTCCTAATCGACTATGATTACTCCTTTCTGTATGCCCGGACAGTCAAGGAGATCGCTCTTCGCTTGGCCAAGGAGGGTCGAGATGACCTGGCTGCATTGGTTGAAATCATAACTGAAAAAGATCCTCAAGGTATGGACATCGACAACGAGGTCTTACTCCATCGCACTGTAAGTATCATATACAAGATAAGCGAGGGTCGAGTTATTAACAACAAAACTGCAGGGAACACTCCCATTCATGTCTATCCAACTTTTGACCGCCGGGCCTGCAAAAATCGAGCATTCCGAAAAGCATGATCTTGAATCATTCTTTTGGGTCCTTCTTTATATCTGCACCATGTTTGAAGGCCCCGGTCAAAGGCGCATCAATGGCCAGCGGAATGATCCCCAACATCCGTTCGGCCATTGGCTAGGCAAAATGGATCATCTAGAAGAGGTTGGCAAGAATGTCACTGCATATGGTATTGGATCTTTTCGGAACACTGCGTTGGTGCATCACGGTGGCCCAAAGGATTTGCTGGAGCGGTTCGTGGACCCTCACTTCAAACCTCTCATCCCCATGCTGGAGGCGCTCTGCGACAAGGTTTTCCTCATCGTCAAACACAATAATGACGACGAAACTCCGATGAGAATGCCAACAGTTGCCGATGGAGATTATGATGGTGTTCTAGATATCCTCAAAAATACTCTCAAAGAATTGCCGGCTCACGGTCCCTTACCACCACCTCCCTCTGGAGAAGTAAATCGCGATACTGCTATCATGCCGCCCCCTCCTGGCCTTCTCAAGATCGGTCAGCGTAAGAGCGAACCCATGACCTGGGGCTCTGATTCCGGCTATGGCGGAGGGGAGACTTCACACTCGGGCTCTTTGCGGGGAAGGCGAGCAGTAGCTTCTACTGGAGATGTGGGTTTCGTAGATGGGAAGAAGCGTCGCAATAACTCCTCGCCAAATAAGACTACTGCTGCCAGGCGCAGCACCAGCTCGCCGACTAAGCATGCCAGTCGCTCCTCAACCAAACGTTCGAACGATCAACACATCATTGAGGGTACCTCAAGTAGCTCTTCAAAGCGTCATAAAGCCGGGCAGGTCTAGTTGAAGCTGACAGCGCTGAAGTGTACTTCCATCTCCCGACCACATTTTCTTCCAAACTTATATCTACTGTTACTACATTTTATGCTGTATTCGTTGTTACGTGTCTTTGTGTGCTACATCGAAGATAGGAGCAAATGAGAATATGACAATGTTACTATCGGAATGATGTTCGCAATTCGGAAAAACGACTTGACTTAATTCCATCATCTCGTCCTAATCTTGTCCGTCTTTTCCTACCTCTGGCCTTTGCCCTTAGTGGATTCATTCGTTTTACCATGGACATGGGATTGCAAGAGCTCCTGGCTAGTGGCCCAGGACAACCTTCTTCGGTTGTACCTAGCCTCTCTCTGCCACATCATCGCATCAATACGAGAGGCGACACTAATTTTAGCCGAGCTGGATCTCCTGTCTTTTCGAGTTTTAACGGATCATACGTGCACCAGAGTGAAAATGCTAGTGCATATGGTGGGGATGACAGTGACTCTCCTGCGAGTGGTATTTATCCTGGACCTATGGCATCAAATTTGGCCAGTAGACTTTATCAGTCAGTAAGTCGTTTTATGCCCCCAAGTGAAAAAATATCATCTGACATGCTTGTCAGAGGGGGTCGTCTCTCGAGTCCTTCTCTGGATCGTCTGGGTCTTCCTCAAATTTGCGCCGACCGACTCAGCGACTGGTGGAGGAGATAGAACATTTAAAACACGAAAACGTCAAGCTACACTATCAGTATACAACTCTTCAGTAAGTAAATTACTCACACTGTCTCTCCGTGTATATCTAATGACATTTGTAGAACCGCATACGGTGCGCTTTTAGACCGCGTCAACCCCAGCAACCAAGATCGTGATTCACCCTCAACTTTTGGTCAGACCTCTCCTATGCCAGTTCCTGATCTTTTGAGCTCCAACTATCCGAATGTTCGTTACTGGTCAAAAAGCCAATGGAAAGCGGCTGCTGAATCGACCAAAGGTGCTGTGGATCATTCCAGGAGTCGTGAAATCGTGCGAGGAAAGAAGGCAGTGGCACAAGGGCAAAATAATGCCTGCACGTACATCGAGAACGAGAATGGTGAGCCAGTGGATGGCTACAGACTCAGCGCCATTCGCCAGCTTGCGCGCGCAATCTGGGTGAAGTTTGCTGAAATGGGCCTGGCTCCCGCGACCTGGGGGAAGGCTAGCCTGACACTTGTCAATGAATACAAAGCAGAGATGCGTCGTCAGTTCCCGGAGTTTCGCTTATGCGAGAATGATTGGAAGGTACAGCAGCTAGCGACGACAGACTATCCATCGTGGCACTCGAACTATTCTGGGGACGCGGAGAAGAAGATGGAATCCAAGAAGAAACGGCCGTCGCTTCGGGCTCAAGACGACTCTGGTGACGATTCTTCAACCAAGAAACAAAAGGTGGAACCGGCAGCCAAGAAATCGTCTACCGATAATCCTACATCAAACCCAGATTCCCACGTGAACCAACCAGCAGTCTCTAACGACGAGAGCACATGTCCGCTCGATATGGCTGCAGCTGTCGAGGGGGGTCAAACTGGATCTCTGCTCACACTGGGTCAGCCTGACGCCATGCCAGCAGGACAAGGTGAATCTTCGGGACCTTCTGCGCCTTCTTTCACGGTATGTCGCTCTTCTGTTAATTGGAGTCGTTATGTCCGCTGATTCCGCAATGTTGTTTGAGAAGGTAGAAAATCCTCTCCTGTAAGTAAATACTTTATGGATTATTTACATTAACTCACCGGCGTGTACAAGGGATGTGACGGCAGTGCCCAACACCATACAAGCCAATGCCCCGCAGCTGCCATCTCAAGACTCTATCGTCGATGCACCGGCAACTTCGTCAACTACTTCCCCACTCGCAGACGCTCCTGTTGAGCCTTCCAACTCTGACGTCTCCCGACTTACTGTCAACGGTTGTGAGTATATTCCGAGTGCTTTACACATGAGTTGCTGACTTTTATTCAGCCGAGCCAGACAATTCGGCGGGACCTTCGTCCCTTCCAGCTACCGCAATCCCTCCATCGCAGACCACTCTTAAAGGGAAGAAGCCGAAGGCTGTCATGAAAGTAACATCTGCCGTTACGGCGAGGTAAGCATTATGAATTTGCGGTCACATTCAGCTAACTGATCAAACATTTCATATTAGGAACCTGTGCGCGCAGGATTGGACGGCGAAGAACCCAGGAGGCTTAGCCGCTGACTTCAAGATATATTATGATCACCTCCCAAAGGAAGAGTTGAAAGTATGATCACTTCTGTACCAGTGCACCGGCATATACTAACATCACGATCCCTATCCACCAGTTGTGGAAGGAGAAGGAAAAGACCGCGGTGAGCATTTCCTTCCAAAGTGATATTATTCATTTACTAATGTTCTACAGAGAATTGCAACTCACTCGGACGAAAAGGCCATAGCGGCTTGACAAGGTCTGGGGTGGCTAGGGCGCAGAGACAGGTATTAATGTATATTGATGTGGCCCCACAATACTCGTTTGTTCATCGAGGGCGCTGTAGTACAATCGTGTTTTATATATTACGCTAGAATCGGTGTTAATAGATCGCTCTTGACGATGCAATATAACACTAGATAATTTGTGTATAAAATATCTAGGCAGAAAGAGACACCACGATGAATCCGATGAGAATAGACCTGACGCTTGGTATCCCGATTACAAATCTAGCAAATGAGTCATTTTTCCGTTTCCATAGAGACAGATCTACACCATCGAAGTAAATTGATTTGCCTTGTTGCAATCAGCTCCAATTTTGACTGGGAATGACGTGCCATGATCGATCGACGATGATGATCCTCCGGCTTGGCAGTTCATTCCAGTGTCAAGCTCTTCCCCGGCATTGTAATCGTTTATATTCCATATCTTCAGAAATGTCAAAGAACGTTGTCATTGTCGGCGGACACGGGAATGTACGTGTCATAAGAAGGAGCTCTCTCAAAGCATTGACAACGCTAAATATCCATACAGATATCCCTCCGTCTCGCTAAGCTCATCGGAGCCAACAATTCTGTCAAATCTGTAATCCGTACCGAAGAGCACATTCCAGATATCGAAGCAGTTTCCTCGCATCCACTTCTTCTCTCCCTCGAAGACGCCCCAGCGGCAGATTTCACGCGTGCATTTGAAGATGTCGACGTCGTATATTTCTCCGCGGGTGCTGGAGGCAAAGGTGGGGCGGATAGGACCAAAAAAGTCGATTATGAAGGCGCTGTTAAGATTTTTGATGCTATTGAGGGCGTGCAAGGGAAGAAACCGAGGTTGATATTGGTTTCGGCCGTGGATGTTAGGGACCCAGATGGCAAGATCCCTGAACACTATGTGAGTGCCAGTTGAATTTTCGATGCAGCTGTTATGCTGATTGGCACATATGGCTTGCGATCTAGGACGAAGCCGATATAGCAAGCTCCAAGAGGACATGGGGTGCCATCGGGACATACATGAGGTGGAAATACGAAGCAGACAAAAACCTTGTCAAACGTTCCAGTTTCAAATGGACTATCGTCCGCCCCGTGAGCATAGCATACATATTTTCCCTTTCAGTTGGCCTATCATTTATTTATTCATTATTAGGGGGGATTACCCAATGACCAGGGCACGGGAAAAGCGACCATAGGAAAAACGCATGTCGCACAGAGTATGATATCTGTTCGTATTTATTTTATCTCGACTGAAGGGCGGACTGGGCTGACAGTAGACAAAAAACGAAATAGAGACAGGATATTGCGCAGACCCTGGCACTGTTATTGGATAGAGATGACGCGGCTGGACTTGCCCTCGATGTCATAGGTGGACAGACGCCAATTGCAGATGCGCTCGACGCTGCTATCAAAAAAGGAGAGTCGGCTTTCCTTGGGTGAAGGCGGGAACACAAGGACAATGCAAAGTTGAATGTGTTGTAAGATGTATGATCACGATCAGGTAGTCTGGCGGATGCAAATTTATTGCCATTATTAGGGTCGATTAGCTTGACACAGATCCCAGTCGATCAAGAGGTCACTGATATTGCGATGAAGAACACGAGCGTCAAAGTAGGCATGTTGATGAGCTGCATAAACAAAGATCCAATCATTTGAGAAAAGCCTGCGAAGAATGTCTTGCTCTCCATGGCGTCCGCTATAGCACCCCGCGAGGAGCTGAACGAAGTCAAAGG
>Ga0137407_10003445_pt1 | contig 10524 bp, 10 predicted proteins | sample CZOMad2_2_16fung_FD_108410 | JGI IMG/M metagenome (GOLD analysis project Ga0137407, IMG submission 108410) | Vadose zone soil fungal communities from Angelo Coast Range Reserve, California, USA - CZOMad2_2_16fungal (Illumina Assembly) | ecosystem: Environmental > Terrestrial > Soil > Vadose...
ACGGCATGGTCAGGCACGCCGGAAGATGCCCATCAGATGTTGGTGGCTTTGATGTTCGCGGCCATGGAAAATAAAGAATTTCAGGTCGAACTGGAACCGCTTCCCGTGGGCGTGTGGACAGCTTTCGGAGTACCACCGCGACCGTCATTCATTCTGCGCGTGCCATTACGGCAAGAGCGCCCGCAGCCGCAAACGAAACTTGTACGGGAGCCCCTGAGGGTGGAATCATCACCGATCGTCGGTCTCCATGGGCTACTGGTGGGCCCCGGGGACATTCCGCTCGCCGATTGCCGCATCGAGATTCCAGCGCTGCACATTTCTACGAGCACGGACCATCGCGGGAGATTCTATTTTCCAGCGGTGCCCGCGTCGGGAAACAAGCAGTTGGTCGTTAAGGCCAAGGGATTTGAGCTCCCAGTTGTCAGTAAACAGAACTATCCGGACAGCCGAACACCGCTGGTAATACATTTCAGTCCGTTGGAGGGATGAGATGCCGTTCTACAAAACACCTGGCGTGTATATCTTGGAAACGCCGGGACCGAAGACGATCAATGCTGTCAGCACCAGCGTGGCTGCTTTCGTGGGTCAAGCCCCGGACGCCGGCGCACATCTCGGCGAAGCTGTAGCCATCAACAACTGGTCGCAGTTCCGCACCGAGTTTGCCGCCGCGGACAACTTGACCAGTACGGCGCTGTCTCATGCCGTAAACGGATTCTTCCAAAACGGCGGGGGGCGCTGTTTCATCGTGAACCTTGCGGATAGCGACGCGATCGCGGGGAACGATCGGCCCCGCACCGGGCTGAAGCTGCTGGAGGAGAATGACGAGTTGTCGATCGTGACGGCTCCTGGGCGCACCGATCCCGCGTCTCACGAGGCGTTGGCGTCTCATTGCGAATTGCTAGGAGATCGTGTTTGCATACTTGACCTACCCGACGTGAAGAATACAGAACTCTTGAAGACGGTAGAGACCGTCGGGGCTCCAGTAAAAGGGAAAGACAAGGACAAGGACAAAGATCACGGTGCTGCGGCGCACCCTCGACTTGCTCCCGGCGGGAACAGCGCCTGCTATTTCCCGAATATCGTGGTCGCCGACGCCCTTCACCCCAATCTGGCTCCGGTTGCCATTGCTCCTTCGGGTCACATGGCCGGGATTTGGGCCCACACGGACACGACTCGTGGAGTACATAAAGCACCTGCGAATGTGCCGGTCGCCGGCGCTACGGATCTCACCTACCGAGTGACCAGCACAGAACAAGGTGATTTGAATTCCCGGGGGATCAACTGTATCCGGTACTTCTCGACTGAAGGCATTCTGGTCTGGGGCGCTCGCACGCTGGCGGAAGAATCTAGTGAGTGGCGCTATCTCCCGGTGCGGCGGCTTCTGATCATGATCGAGCAATCGATCAAGCGCAATACCAGCTGGGTTGTCTTCGAACCGAATGATCAGACCCTATGGAAGTCGGTGAAGAGCGAAGTTTCGAATTTCCTGAGCAACGTGTATCGCGATGGCGCTCTGATGGGCGCAACACCCGAAGAGGCTTTCTTCGTGAAATGCGATGACGAAACTAATCCGCCGGAGAGTGTCGACATGGGACAACTCGTAACTGTGATCGGTGTCGCTCCGGTGAAACCTGCGGAGTTCATTATTTTCAAGATCGGGCTCAATGCGGGCGGAGCGCAAGTTGAAGCACTTTAACCGACCACGTTAAGGAGAGACTATGCCAGAGGATGCGAAAAAGCCCACCGCTCCGTCGGGAGCGCAACCGGGAACCTTTGCGGAGCCGTTCCGCGACTACAACTTCAAGTTGCTGTTCACTCCCACCGACATTCCGGAAGGGCACTTTACGCAATGCAGTGGTGTCGGAGTGCGAGTCGACCCCATTTCGTATCGAGAAGGCGGCAACGCACAGATTGTCCATCGTCTCCATGGCCACGTCGAGTACAGTCCGGTTACCTTGCGGTACGGCCTCACTAAGTCTCGAGAGCTGTGGGAATGGATGATGACGGCAGTCAATGGCGCAGTTCAGCGTCGAACCGTCCACATTTTGATGTTGAATCCCCAGGGGGCGGAGGAGCAGCTGCGCTGGACCCTGGTGGATGCGTGGCCCACGTCCTGGCAGGGGGCACCGCTGGACGCAATGAGTAATCTGGTCGCGATTGAGTCCCTGGAGCTGGTTTATGAAAAGTTGGAGCGCCAGTAAGGTTCAGTCTGGACATCGCGAAGAGGCCACCATGAAAGCACTGGCCCGCAAGCTCCGCGACTGGCTCAACGGATTTCTGGAAGAGCCCGGCGATTTGGTGGCTGGTGCACGTCCGGAGACCATTGGTCCGGAAGCGGCCACCGCGACTACGCCATCAGAGCAAGAGCAAGAGATTGATACCCCCGCATGGACGACCCTTAGCCAGCAAGGTCCGCCGGAAGATTGGCTGAGACGAGTCCGTGAAGCTGCTCCCGGGCTCCTTCTGCCAGCCGACGAAAGTGGAATGCCCCGGTTCAAAGAGTCAGTTCGAGGAGGGATTGGAGAGCGCCAATCCCAGCACGAGAAATCTTCGCGGCTGGCAGCAACCGTGCAGTCTGCAGAGGCATATGCGAGCGCGCAAACATCTCCGGCAAATCCGCCCTCAGGGAAGAAGACGTGGGTCCAGGATCTGAAGAGCGATTTCATTGATGCGTTCGCTCGCAGAGCGGAAAAAGATCGGTACCCACGCGAAGAGAACTCAGCTCCTCATCGCCAAGCCCAGCGCCCTGTTGTCTTTGCGGGCTCGCGTCCGGAGTTTGCGGAGGATGTTCGAACCTCTGAGACCACTCAAGAGGTAGCAACCAATTTGCAACACCAATCTGGGCCGCAGATCCGCCGTGCCGCAAAGGTTGCGCCGAGTTGGACTGAGCGCGTGAAGCAGAGAATTCATGAGGTGTTGCGGACTTTGGCGGATGGGTCAAGTTTTGCGACCCCATCCGTGGCTGTGAAAGCGCAAGGACCAAGTCCGCGCTTTGCGGCAACTCACAATGAAGCGGCAGCAACGGCCGGGCGGATTGGAACCAAGATGGATCGGGAGCCTTCGAATCCGGCGCCTACGTTTCGCGCTTCGGAGCGGCCATCGACTCCTGAAACTCACAGCCCGTCGAAGCACCGGTGGGCTGTGAAGGATTTTCCGTCATCGACGGTCAATGATCGGACGTGGACACCATTGCCGACTGAAGCTCATGACTTCGCGAATCGAATCAGAGAAACTGCCAGCACTACCACCGGTCGCGAGCGGTCCTCTCCCAGGGCGGATGATTTGCGAACGACTCAATTAGTAGGCCAGGCGGCATGGAATCAGACGCCAGAATCTGAGCGCGTGGATCCATGGCCGGAACTACCCGACGATCAGTCGATATCCACTTCGGAATTGGCACAGCTTCTGCGTAGTGCAGAGCGACTCCGGACGTTGGACCTTGAGCAACGAGGAGGCCGCTAATGGAGCGGGTCGCGTTCTTGCTCGAGAAGAGTGGCGAGCGCATCCCTTGCCTTTTAAACCCGGCGAGCGTGCTGGTCCGGCGGTTGGCAGGCGTCCAGCCCCGGCAGTCCAGTTTCGGTCCTCTGACCGGCGCCGCATTGAAGGACGACCCTCTCCTTTATACGGGTGGTGGTACAACCGAGATCCTGCTGGATCTTCTGTTTGACGTGACACTGTCTGGTTCCTCGCTGAACGCCGAAGATGTTCGGGATCTGACCCGCCCCCTGACGGCTTTGGCGGAAGGCGATGAAGGGGATGATGGCTACGGACAAGTCCCGCTGGTCCGGTTCGTTTGGGGAAAGGCGTGGAATGTGCTCGGGGTAGTAGCGGCAGTCGCCGAGAGGCTCGAATATTTCACTCCGAGCGGGGCTCCGCAGCGTTCCTGGTTGCGTATGCGGTTCTTGAGAACCGGAGATTCCGGTGTTGACGACATTAGGCCTCTGGGTGACGATTTGCCGTCGGAGGACTTGCCGGACGAAGTGGATGTTCCGCCCGACGAAATTCGTTTCTACCAGACCAAAGGAGCCGGCGCGGGCGAGGACGACGAAGGTGAGGGGACTTCCGAGCGACTGGATGAGATTGCGGCCCGGCAGTATGGCAATCCTGCGTGGTGGAGACTGATCGCCGCCTTCAACAAGATTGACAACCCGTGGGAGGTTCCCGCGGGTGATCTTCTGATGATTCCGCCAGATTCGTCGGTGGGAGACAAAGCATGAGTGTGATCGCCAGCCTTCCGCACCTCGACATTGAATTAGACGGCGAATCGCTCGCTGAAACTGCGGTCGGTACATTGGAGGAAGTGCGCGTACAGCACCGGTTGTCGCAGCCGAGTTTGTGTGAACTGACGTTCTTTGTCACTCGCGATCCGATTCCTGAGCTGCAAAATCTTCGCGCTGGGTCTAGCGTCCGTCTGACCCTGCCCTCAAGTTCCGCTTGTTTGTTTGCTGGCGAGATTACGGCACTTGAATACAGCTATGGGGCGGCACATGGACAAACTCTGCGGGTTCGCTGTTATGACAAATTGCACCGCCTCCGGAAGCGGCAACCGGTGAGGGTCCACGTCCAGGTAACTGCCGCAGACATGGCGCGGGAAATGGTCGCGGATCTCGGACTGACTGTGGAGGCCGAGGAGGGCGGCCCATTGTCGCAAAGCCTGATCCAACACCGGCAGTCGGATCTGGACTTGTTGGTTGAGATTTCGCGGCGATTCGGTCTTTACCTGACACTGCGAGGAGATGTGCTGCACTTGATCGGTTTGCAAGGTGCTGGCGACAGCGTGGAGCTAGAACTAGGAAAGAGCCTGTTGGAAGCTCGACTGGAAGTCAATGCGGAACCTGCTTGCCGGTCAGTGTTGGCGAAGGGTTGGGACGCGTCCCGAGTAGAAACACATGAAAGTCGTGCCGACAACGCGAACATCGGCCGTGAAGTGGAGGCAGAAGCGCCTCCGGATCTGTACGGAGGTAATGGAGAACGTGTCCTGGCCGACGAGGTGCTTCCAGACGATCGTCATGCCGCAGCCGTTGCCCAGGCAGAACTCGATCTGCGAAGCGCCCGCGAAGTCACCTTTTGGGGAGTAGCAGAAGGCGACTCCGATCTCATGCCGGGCACTGCCGTGAATGTCGTGGGAATGGCGAGCGACCTGGCGGGCCGGTATGTCCTGACGTCGGTGACACATCTGGTTAACCGGCGAACTGGATTTATTTCCGAGATCTCTACGGCTCCGCCGATTTTTGAGAGGGGCCCGGGAACGGCCACCGCAGCGTGGGGCACCGTCACCAGCGTGGATGATCCTGAAAAGTTGGGCCGGGTCCGGGCTTCGCTCCCTGCGCTCGGCGAGATCGAAACCGATTGGTTGGGTGTGATGGCGCCGGGCGCCGGAGGTGGCAAGGGTTTCGTCTTCCTGCCGGACGTTGGCGACCAGGTGCTGGTGTTGTTTGTGGGCGGGGAAGTTCGCCAGGGCATTGTGTTGGGAGGATTGTGGGGGACCAAGGGCCCCGGGGATTACGGAGTGGACGGTACTACGATTCGGCGATTCACGGTCGGAACCCCGCGCGGTCAGAAGATCACGCTCGACGATAACGGCGAATCGATTCGGCTGGAGAACAAGGGTGGGAGTTTTCTGGAATTCTCTCCAAAGAAGGCCCGTCTCCACTCCGCCGTTGATCTGGAGATTGAGGCGCCCGGACGTGCAGTGGTGATCCAAGGGAAGACCATCGATTTCCGGCAAGTCTGATGCTGGCGCTTACTGAAGACGCAGGATTGTTTTGCAAACACGGTCCCGGCAAGGTTTCGATCAAGCCGGTGCAGTCGCTGGTTACCGTCCAAGGACGAAAAGTACTGGTAGAACCGGATCCAGTAGGCCGACCGATTTCGGGCTGTCCGAGTGTCGTGCCATTTAAGCCGTGTTTGACAACTTTGGCGGTGCAGAAAGGCTACTCCCAATTCATTCGGGTTCAAAACCGCAGGCTTTGTCTCGACACGGTTACCGGTTATACAGACGGCACTCCGCCGGGAGTGGTGATGTACGAAGTGAGGTTTGCAGGACAGGAATTTGTTTCGGAGAAGCCATGAGTGCGCCGCGATATCGGGCTTGGCGATTTGTGAATCCCGAATTTGATGACCCCGGGAAAGCTGCGGGTTTGCGGACTTCGAATCGCGGGGGGATCGAAATGGTGGAGGGACGATCGTCGCTGCGCCAGGCAATCCTGATGCTGCTCGCGACCCGTCCCGGAGAACGAGTCATGCGGCCCCACTACGGATGCCATTTACACCGCCTGGTCTTTTCGCCAAATGACGACACGACCGCTGGTTTAGCGATTCACTATGTGCGACAGGCCATCGAGCGCTGGGAACCCCGGGTTGAAGTGACTCATCTGGATGCCACACGATCGGAAAGAGACGCCATGACCGGCCTCCTTGAGATTTCCCTTGAGTACCGCGTGCGCGCGACCCTCCAAACCGAGCGCCTGGCATACGCCTTCGACCTCACGGGAGAACGCACCTGATGGCGCTCCCATCCCCCAACTTAGACGATCGAACTTTTGCGCAACTGGTTGAAGAGGCCCGCAATCGGATCATTGCCACGTGTCCGGAGTGGAGCGACCTCTCGGTCAGTGACCCCGGGATGACGCTGGTGGAAGTATGTGCATTCATGTGCGAGGGGTTAATCTACCGGCTCAATCGCGTTCCGGGGAAATTGTATATCGAATTTCTGCGGCTCCTGGGGGTGAATCTCTTGCCGCCCGAGGCGGCAGGATGCACTCTACTGTTCAAGTTGGCGAAGCCCGCCGACAAGCCCGTCGAGATTCCGCGCGGCACCAGGGTGAGCGTGTCTCGCCAAGACAGCGGAGGCGACCCACCGGTGTTCGTGGTGGCGCGCACCGTCGTGATCCCACCCGGAAAAACGGAAGTCGAAGCCCTAGCCCATCACTGCGAACTTGTGGAAGGGGAACTTGCGGGCAAAGGCACAGGGTTAGGTGGCCTGTCGTTGACGTTGAGTCGTCCTCCTCTGGTGGCGTGCACCGAAGCTGAATTGGATATCGTGGTCGGAGTGGAAGCGACACAAGCGGAATTGGGTGCGCGCGAACCGGCCCGCGAGTTTGGCGGTAAGACCTATCGCATCTGGCGGGAGGTGGAGAACTTCACCCAGCTGGGCCCTGACCCTTTCGTTTACATCGTGGATCGCGTAACCGGCACCATCACATTCGCACCCTCGGTGCGACTGCGAGACGAAACGGGTTCGCTGAAGGAGACTCCAGAAGCGCTGGCGGCGGTGCCCGGCGCGGGACGGGAGATCCGGGTGTGGTACCGGCGCGGCGGCGGAGCAAGCGGCAACGTCGCGTCGAACACCTTAACCGTGTCAAAGGACCCGATCCCAGGTGTGTCAGTAAATAATCCAGCAGCGGCGGTCGGCGGCCGTTCCGCCGAGACAATCGACAACGCGCTCATCCGCGGCCCCCAGGAACTCCATTCGCTTCAGCGTGCAGTAACCGCGCGCGACTTCGAACTCGTGGCCAAGCGATCCGGTGCGGTAAGCCGCGCCCGCGCATTTACCAGGGCTGGCCTCTGGACTTATGCCACCCCGGGTACCGTCGAAATCGTTCTCGTCCCCTACCTTGATGAGCAGAAGCAGCAGGGGGCGATCACCGTTGCCCAATTGCAGGCCTTGCAAACGGAGGAGTCGCGCGAACGGATTCAGCAAGCATTGGACGAGCGCCGTCCCTTGGGCACTACCTGTGTCGTTGATTGGGCACGCTACAAGACAGTTAAGGTGCATGCGCGAGTCGTGGCCCATGCGGAAGAGGATGCGGCCGCGCTTAAAAAGCGGGTGTTGGACCGCCTTCATGAGGTAATCAATCCTCTGCCGACTAAATCTCACGGGGGCTGGCGGTTTGGCCAGGCACTCAGAACATCCAACCTCTACGATGCGGCACTGGCTGAACCCGGTGTGAGTTATGTCGACAACGCGCAGTTCATCGTCGATCAGGTGCCCGAGAGCGAGGTCCAGTGTTTAGCGGCAGATGTCTTCCAACCAAACACTTGGTATGCCGGCAGCCACTCGGTGCTGTATCGGTCGATGGATGATGGCGACGGGTGGGCGTCGTCCGGCCAGTTTGAGGGGCAGAGCCTCTACTCTGTGCAGGCTCACCCTCTGGTGCGCGGCCTGATTGCGATCAGCACTCGCAATGCCGGAGGTGTACCGGGGTCGCAAGTTCAGGTCTCGTGGGATTGCGGTGAGAACTGGCACTCAAGAGCTGTTACCGGATTCGATGTGGAGGATATGGCCTGGGTCTTGCGTGACGGTGCACCTTTCCTGTTTCTAGCCACTTCTGTGGGGCTGTTCGAGCTCTCGATGCAGGCGGATGCCGCCCCTGTACAGGTGTACGTCCGCCCCGATGACCAACAGATCGGCTACTACGCCGTGGCAGCCTCCAACCTGAACGGCGAAGTGAGTGTGGCGGTAGCCGCGCGGAACAGTGGCGGCATCTTTCTCTCCGGCGAAGGAGGAACAGGCAATACGTTTCGCAACATCGGGCAGGCGGGTGAAGATGTGCGCGTCCTAGCGGTGCAGTATGAAGGAACTCGATCCTTCTTGTGGGCAGGCCTCGCCGCCCCGGTGGTGGGCGACCCTGGAAAGGGTTGTTTTTCGTGGGAGCTCCTGGGCACGAAGGATCCGCCGGAACTTTGGCAGACCTTCGATAAGAATTGGCTCGGAGGCAGCTGCGTGGAACTAGCATTTCAGGGCACAAAAATTCTTGCGGCCACCTATGATGCAGGCGTGCTCTGGTTGGAGAAGCGCAGCGATCAGGAATCCTGGCACGCGCCGGATATCGCCTGCGGCCTCCCCCAAGCCAGCCGTGAGCACCCTTTTCAGCGCGTAGATGCACTGGCCGCCCATCCGAAACGCAGCGTCGTGTTGACCGGCGGCAAAACCGGTGTGTATCGGAGCCGCGATGGCGGGCAGCACTATAGGGTGTGCTCGCGGAAAGTTTTTTTGGATAAAGTCACGCTTCCGCCCAATTGGTTGTTCTGTTCGGGCGAGCATGAGATTGAGGTGGTACCCGAAGGTGAAAAAGGCACGGATTAAAAGATTGCTGCCCGCGGTGTTTCAAACCGCGGTGCGACCCGGGAATCCATTGTTCGCGATTCTCGATGTCATGGAGACGATGCACGCGCCGGTGGAGTCCGCGCTGGATCGCCTTGATGTGACCTTTGATCCACACCGCGCCCCAGATGCATTCGTGCCTTATCTGGCCAGTTGGGTCGACCTGGAAGTGCTGTTGGACGTGCCGCGCACGCAAGGTTTGTTGTCATCTCCGTCGTTGTCGACAGGTTCAGGACGGTTACGGGAGCTGACGGCGGCCGCCGTGACCTTGTCGCAATGGCGTGGGACCCGCAAGGGGCTCAGTCTGTTTCTGGAAACAGCTACCGGCGTAAGGGGATTTGAGGTGGACGAGCAGGTCGTGGACGCAGATGGAAAAGCCAGACCTTTCCATTTGCGAATTACCGCTCCAAGAGAGTTAATTGAGCACCGGATCCTGATTGAGCGTATTGTCGAACTGGAGAAACCGGCTTATGTAACTTATGAATTAGGATTTGGATCGCCGGTCGCCACTTAGCATTCGGAGGAGTGTGAGATGGCAAAGTATTTCCAAGTTACGAGCCCGCAGGGGATGTCAGCGATCCGACTCGACAGTCAGGGGCGTGCAGCCGTGCAATACACGGCCAAGAATGTAACTGGAGCTGCGATCGACGGCCGTGCAGTCTTAGTGTCGGTTCCTGCCACCAACCCTGCAAGCGATGTGGTCCAAAATGGCTGGGTGAAAATTGATGGCTCAGCGGAGCGTCACTTCAACCGAGACCATGAAGAGGCCTTCCTGGTAAAGATCGCGGTTCCGCCCAACAGCCCGGCCGGCAAGTATACGTTCCGTCTCGATGTCGTCTCGGTGGCGCGGCCCGATGAGGGAGATGGCGGCCCCGTACAGGCATTCAGCGTGAGTCCAGCTACTGTCAAGGGCGGTGGGGACTCGAAATGGCTGCTGATCATTGTGGTGCTTTTGCTGGTCCTTCTGATTGGTGGCGTGACTGCCTGGTTGCTAATGAGACACTCTGGACCCGCGACGACTCAGGCTCCGCCGCAAGCGCAGCCCGCTCCAGATCCCGATGCATGCAAGCCAGGCTTTGTCTGGAGACAAGCGGTGCCCGCTGACCATGTTTGCGTTACGCAAGCGGTACAGGGCCAGACCGCTTTGGATAATGGTCAGGCGGCGGCCCGGAGGAGTCCAAACGGTGGTCCTTATGGTCCCGACACGTGCCTTCAGGGTTATGTGTGGCGGGATGCATTTGCCAATGATCATGTGTGCGTACCACCAGAAACGCGCTCCCAGGCGGCCGCGGATAATGCTCAGGCGGCCAGTCGAAAGGCGCGGCCCTAGAACTGAGGAGGAGGAACGAAGATGGCAAAACTATTCCAAGTAACTCTGCCGAGCGGCCTGTCGAGCGTGAAACTCGACAGCCAGGGAC